>Ga0307515_10000578_pt1 | contig 86019 bp, 80 predicted proteins | sample 17_EM_MG_FD_194513 | JGI IMG/M metagenome (GOLD analysis project Ga0307515, IMG submission 194513) | Populus trichocarpa ectomycorrhiza microbial communities from riparian zone in the Pacific Northwest, United States - 17_EM | ecosystem: Host-associated > Plants > Roots > Unclassified | place... | reverse complement strand
GCGGCTGCGTACGCTGTCTGGCGGCAAACCCACCGGGTTCAAGTTCTGTATGGGCCACCCCTGGGAATGGTTCGCCATGGTGAAGGCGATGCAGGTGACCGGCATCACGCCGGACTTCATCGTGGTCGACGGTGCGGAGGGCGGCACCGGTGCCGCGCCGCTGGAGTTCACCGACCACGTGGGCGCGCCGCTGCAGGAGGGCCTGCAACTGGTGCACAACACGCTGATCGGTGTGGGGCTGCGCAACCGTATCAAGCTGGGCTGCGCCGGCAAGGTGATCAGCGCCTTCGACATCGCGCGCATGATGGCGCTGGGCGCCGACTGGTGCAATTCGGCACGCGGCTTCATGTTCGCGCTGGGCTGCCTGCAGGCCCAGTCCTGCCACACCGGCCACTGCCCGACCGGCGTGACCACGCAAGACCCGGTGCGGCAGAAGGCGCTGATCGTGCCCGACAAGGCCGACCGTGTGTTCAGCTTCCACGAGAACACGCTGAAGGCGCTGCGCGAGATCGTGCAGGCCGCCGGGCTCAGTCACCCCAACGAGATCACGCTGCACCACATCGTGCGGCGTGTGAACGAAACTGGCGTCAAGCTGCTGGTCACGGTGATGCCGCCGCTGCCTGCCGGCGCCTTGCTGGACCAGGACATCAGCAGCCTGCCGAACGTGTTCAAGTTCTATTGGCGTCAGGCCAGCCCTGAGAGCTTCAAGCTGCAGGTGGAATAAGCTTCTGGGCGGTGACGCCGAGCGCCAGCAGCCGCTTCTTCATGGACAGGACGGCCTTGTCCTTGCTCAGCAGCAGCGCCTGGTGGGCTACGGCGAGGTCGATGAAACACTGGTCGTCCGGGTCCTTGCAGATGGCGGTGACACGCGGCGCAACTTCCACCAGATTGGCGTGGCGGTCGAACGCGGCCAGGATGTCGCCGGCCGTGACCTGGTAGAACGCCATGCGCGGCAGCAGGTGTTCGTAGTCCAGCACCCGTTCAAGTTCATTGCGCATGTGCTGCGTGGCGAGCCAGCGCAGCGCACCGGCCTCCAGCGCGGGCTTCAGCGGCTTGGCGGCCGCGTCGTCGAACAGGAAGATGTCGAGGACGATGTTGGTGTCGAGAACCGCGTTCATTTCCTCGCGGAGCCAGCAATCATCTCGAACTTGAACAGCCGGCATTCGATCGGCCCGTTCCACATCGGCACGCGGCGCGATTCCTTCAGGCGCATGCGGCCCGGCAGCTTGAGGTCGGGCGTCAGCACCCAGGCGGTCCAGCCCGCGTAATTTTTCTTCCAGTGGGTGGCCAGCTTGGGGAAGAAGTCGCCGCCGTCGTCGGTTTGGGCGACTTCGCGGCTCGGCACGTTTTCGACCGGCGCAGGAGGCGCACCGCGGCCATCTTGACGACCCGCCCGGGCACCGGCCACACCGGCCACGGCGATCCGCTCGCCGTACGGCGGGTTTACCAGCATCACCCCGCTGGCCACCGGCGGCATGCGCTGCAAGGCGTCACCGCCGCGGAACTGCACCACGCCGGCCACACCGGCGCGTTCGGCATTGCGCATCGCGAAGTCGACCATGCGGTGGGCCACGTCGCTGCCGAAGATCTCGGTTTTCGGCGGATGTTCGGCGGCACGCGCCTGCTCCTGCAGGCCGGACCACACGTGCGGCTGGAACGGCAGCAGCTTCTCGAAGGCAAAACGGCGCCGGCTGCCGGCCGCGATGTTGCAGGCGATCTGGGCGGCTTCGATGGCGATGGTGCCGCTGCCGCAGCAGGGGTCGTACAGCGGCGTGGCGGCGTCCCATTCACTCGCGGCAAGCATGGCGGCGGCCAGGGTTTCCTTCAGCGGCGCCTCGCCCTTGTCTTCGCGCCAGCCGCGCTTGAACAGCGGCTCACCCGAGGTGTCCATGTACAGCGTGGCATGGTCGGTGGTCAGATGCGCGTAGATGCGGATGTCGGGCCAGCGTGTGTCCACGTCGGGGCGCACGCCGTGTTTGTGGCGGAAGCGGTCGGCGATCGCGTCCTTGATCTTCAGCGCCGCGAAGTTCAGCGAGGTCAGCGGGCTGTGCTGCGCGGTGATCTCCACCTTGAAGCTCTGCTTGGGCGTGAACCAGATCTCCCAGGCGACCTGGCTGGCGGCGTCGTACAGGTTTTGCTCGCTGCGGTATTCGGTGTGCGACAGCTCGATCAGCACGCGCTGGGCGAGGCGGCTGTGCAGGTTCAGCAGTTGCGCGTCGCGCCAGGAGGCGCGCATCAGCACGCCGCCGCGCAGCACGCGCAAGTCCTCGCCCTGCAGCCCGGTGAGGCGGTGCGCCTCCTCGGCCAGGAAGTCCTCCACGCCGGCGGCGCAGGGCAGGAATAGCTTGAGTTGGTTCATAAAAACAAAGGCGCCGTCGCGGCGTTAGAGAGACTTCCGGAGATTCGTCGGGGCAATGCGCAAGGCTTCACGGTATTTCGCCACCGTGCGGCGCGCACATTCGATGCCCTGCTCTTTCAGCATGTCGGAGAGCTGGCTGTCGGACAGCGGTTTTTTCGCATCTTCGGACGCGACGAACTGCTTGATCAGCGCCCGCACCGCGGTGCTGGAAGCATTGCCGCCGGTCTCGGTGCCGAGCGACGAACCGAAGAAATATTTCAACTCGAAGGTACCGTGCGGCGTGGCCATGTACTTGGCGGTGGTGACGCGGCTGATGGTCGATTCGTGCAGGCCGAGTTCGTCGGCGATCTCGCGCAGCACCAGCGGGCGCATGGCCAGCTCGCCATGGCTGAAGAAGTTTTTCTGCCGCTCGACGATGGCGTTGGAGACGCGCAGGATGGTGTCGAAGCGCTGCTGGATGTTCTTGATGAACCAGCGCGCCTCCTGCAGCCGTTGCTGCAGCGCCGCGTTGTTCGACGAGTCCTTGCCGCCGCCCTTGTGTTGCTTGAGCGCATTGGCGTAGATGTCGTGCACGCGCAGGCGCGGCATCACGTCGGCGTTGAGCTGCACCCTGAAGCGCGCCTGCGCGCCGCGGCCGACCTTGGCCACGATCACGTCGGGCACCACGATGTTGCGCTCCACGTCCACAAAGCGCCGGCCGGGCTTGGGCTCGAGCCGCGCGATCAGGCCCATCGCGGCCTTGATCACGGTGTCCGACTCGTTGCACAGGTGTGAAAGCCGCTTGACGTCGCGCCGCGCCAGCAGGTCCATCGAATGGCCACACATGCGCAGCGCCGCCCGGCGGACTTGTTCTTCCTCGTCGCTCGCGTCCTCGGAGTGCATGGCGCGCAGCTGGATCGACAGGCATTCCTCAAGCGAGCGTGCGCCCACACCCACTGGTTCCAGGCTCTGCAGCAGGCCCAGTGCCACGGTGAAGCGGTGCACCAGTTCTTCGACCTCTTCACCGTCCTCGGCGCCCGCCAGGCCCTGGGCCAGGGACAGCAGGCTGTCTTCGAGGTAGCCGTCGTCGTTCAGGGATTCGATCAGGAAACGCAGCGCGGCACTGTCTTCCGCGCTCTGGCGCAGGGCCAGCGCCTGGCGGTGCAGGAAGGACGTGAGCGATTCCTGACTGCGCGCCAGCTCGGTCGCGTCGACCTCGCCGTCCTCGCCCAGGTTGTTCTGCCGTGGCGGGGCGTCGCCGCCCCATTCGCTGTCGTCGGGTGCGATTTCGGAGGTGCCGTCGCCTTCCCAGTTCTGGCTGTCGTCCTGGCCGGTCAGCGGGCTCTCGGTATCGGCCGTGTTGTCCGCGCTGCTGCTCTCGGTGCCGGGGCTGTCGGTGCTGGAAGCTGCGGTGTTGCTCGCAAATTCCGATTCCCGGTCGTCGGTATTGACCTGCGCATCCGCTTGCGCCAGCCCGAATTCCTCGCGCGGCGCCTCGTCCATGTTGACTTCGAGGAACGGGTTGTCGTCCAGCATCTGCTCGACCTCCGCGCTCAACTCCAGCGTGGACAACTGCAGCAGCCGTATCGATTGCTGCAACTGGGGCGTCAACGCCAGATGCTGCGATACCCTGAGGGAAAGACCTTGCTTCACAGCCTTCCCTCCATGTCAAAAACCTGGGAGTGCGCCATCACATTTTGAAATGTTCACCGAGGTACACCCGGCGCACTTCTGCGTTGTTGACGATGTCCGACGGCGTGCCCTGTGCCAGCACATGGCCGTCGCTGATGATGTAGGCGTGGTCACAGATGCCCAGCGTCTCGCGTACGTTGTGGTCGGTGATCAGCACGCCGATGCCACGCGACTTGAGGAAGCTGATGATGCGCTGGATCTCGATCACGGCGATCGGGTCGATGCCGGCGAAAGGCTCGTCGAGCAGGATGAAGCGCGGCTGGGTGGCCAGCGCCCGGGCGATTTCCACGCGGCGGCGTTCACCGCCCGACAGCGACAGCGCCGACGAACTGCGCAGGTGTTCCACCCGCAAGTCCTGCAGCAGCGCCGTCAGGCGTTTTTCGATCTCGGCGTTCTTGAAGGCGCGGCCGGCGGCGTCAAGTTGCAGTTCGAGCACCGCGCGCACGTTTTCTTCCACGGTGAGCTTGCGGAAGATCGAGGCTTCCTGCGGCAGATAACTCAGGCCGAGCCGCGAGCGGCGATGGATCGGCATGTGCTCGACCGCCTGGCCGTCGATGGCAATGCTGCCGCCATCGGAGCGCACCAGGCCCACGATCATGTAGAACGAGGTGGTCTTGCCGGCGCCGTTCGGGCCGAGCAGGCCGACAACCTCGCCCTTTCTCACCGTCATGCTCACGTCCTTGACCACCTTGCGGCTGCCATAGGACTTCTGCAGGTGGCGCGCTTCGAGCCGGCTTTCGGTGTCCGACAACGCGCCTGGCGCTTGAACTGCTGTGGCCGTGGCCATTACTTGGACTCCCCGTCCAGCCGCAGGCTCGGGCGCAAGGCCGGGCCGGCGGGAGCCGGCGTGGCGGGCGCGGGCGCCGATGCCGCCGGCTTGGGCGACAGCATCGCGCGCACACGGCCGCCGCCATTGGCCTGGTTGGTGGGCGCGAGGCCGCCATCCACGGTGTACACGCCGGTGGTGTTTTCGTAGACGATGACGGCGCCGGTGGTTTCGTCGCCGAGCGTGGAGCCGATATAGCGGCGCATCACGGCGCGTTTGATCAGCTTCACGTTGTCGGCCTTGCTGTCGTATTCGATGGTTTCGGCCTCGCCTTCGATGAATTCGTCGACGTTGTCGCGCTTCTGCCGGAAGTAGGCCAGCTTGCCCGGCTCGGCCGTGACCACGCCATATTGGTAGCCGGCTGCGTCCTGGCGCACGTCGATGCGCGTGCCGCGGACGATGATGGTGCCCTTGGTCATCACCACCCGGCCGGTGAAGACGTTGGTCTGCTTGAGGTCGTCGTAGCGCATGTTGTCGGCTTCGACGTTCATGGGCTTGTCTCGATCGGCTTTTTCAGCCCAGGCTACGCCCCCTGTCAAGGCAAAAACCAGGCTAAAAAGTAAGTAAAAGTATTTTTTTTTCATAAGGGCATGAATCTTGCTGATCATTGTAGCGGTCGCTGCCATGCCCTCAAAAAAAAGCCCGCATGAAGCGGGCGTTTTTGCGGAAGACGCTGCGAATCAGCAGCGTGAGTTCAGGCTTTGGGCTTGGATTTGCGCTCTTCGCCAACCAGATAGTCGGTAATCATCAGTGCGCGCTGCATGCTCTGCGCCTGTGAGCCGTCGGTGTAGAACTTGCCTGCAATGCCCAGCGCCGGCACGCCAGCCACCTGGTAGGCCTCTTGCAGCTGGGTGGCCTTGCGCACCTTGGCGGCCACGGTGAACGAGTTGTAGATCTCGGTGAACTTGGTCTTGTCCAGGCCTTGCTTGGCGGCCCAGTCGATCACGGCAGCGTCCTTGTTGAGCTGCTCGTGCTGCACGTGGATGGCGTAGAACACCTTGCTGTGCATTGGCTCCAGCTGGTTCATGGCCTCCAGCGTGTAGTACAGCTTTTGCGGGGGAATGAAGCTGTCCTGGAACATCACCGGCACGCGGCGGAAGGCCACGTCCTTGGGCAGGCGCTTGAGCCATTCGTTGAGCGTGGGCTCGAAGGCATTGCAATGCGGGCAGGCGTACCAGAAGAATTCGACCACCTCGACCTTGCCCGAGGCCGCTTCGGTGGCGACGGGCTTCTTCAGCGTCAGGTAGTCCGTGCCTTCCTGCGGCTTTTGGCCCTGGGCCTGCGCGGCGGAAAAGGGGGACAACGCCAGCGCAGAGCCGGCCAGGACGCTCGCTGAGGTCAGCGAAAACTCACGACGTTTCATTTCAAATCACTCCTTGTGCGGTTCAGACAGGGCCGGCGCTTAAAAGTTCAGCGCCGGTCCAATATGTAGAGAGGTTCATGAGGTGGCTTGCACCGTCGGCCTCGCCGGCCCGATGGCGGGTATTACCTTTGCACCCTGACGAGCGCAGTTTCCGTGCCGATGTTGTCCAGCCGTTCCTTGGTGCGTTCGGCGTCTTCCTTCTTGCCAAAGGGGCCCATGCGCACGCGGTACACGGTGCGGCCGGACTGTTCGCGTTCGGTAACGCGGGCTTCCAGGCCCATCATGGCCAGCTTGGCGCGTTGGGTTTCGGCGTCTTCCGGCGTGCGGTAGGCACCGGCCTGCACGAAATATTCGAATGGGTCCGCGGTGGCGGCCAGGCTCGGCGGGGCCACCGCCACCGCGGTGGCGGCTGCCGGCACCTTGGCCTTGGCACGGGCCAGGTCGCCCAGAGGGTCGGTGGAAGCGGCGGGCGCCGCGATCTTGGGCTCGGTCTTGGCGGGCGCGGCTGCGGCCTCGGGGGGGGCGGCAACCGGCGCTGGCACGGGCGCGATACCGGTGGCCGCGCCGGTGATGGCGCCGCCAGCCGGCTCGGGGTTGCCCAGCACACCGGTGACCACCGGTGCCGCGGGTTTGGCCGGGTTCTTGCCGTGCAGCGGGGTGTTCGGGTCCCAGTCCTTGTTCTTCTTGCTCTCGGCGGCGTCGGAATCGACCGAGCGGCTCGACGTCTTGCCGGTCATGAACGGCACCGGTACCTTGGTGACGTACACCGCCACGGCCAGGGCCGAGCCCAGCCCCACCACCACGCCGATGATGAAGCCGAGAATGGTGCCGCCGTATTGTCTTTGTTGCTTCATCTTGGTTGCTTCGGGAAAGTCTTCACATCTTCACATCTTGTTGGGCGCGCTCACGCCGAGTACCGCCAGGCCATTGTGCAATACCTGGGCGCAGGCGGCCACCAGGGCCAGCCGGGCCTTCTTGAGCTGTTCGTCGTCGACCAGCACCCGCTCGGCGTCGTAATAGCTGTGCAGGTTGGCGGCGAGTTCGCGCAGGTAGAAGGTCACGTCGTGCGGCGCGAAGCTTTCCGAGGCAGCGCTCAGCATCTCGGGGTACTTGGCCAGCTGCAGCATCAGGGTCTGCGCCTGCGGCACCAGCAGGGAAGACAGGTCCACGTCCGCCAGCGTGGCTACGTCGCCGCCCCAGTCACGCAGCATCTTGCAGATGCGCGCATGGGCGTATTGCACGTAGTACACCGGGTTGTCGTTGCTCTGCGCCACGGCCAGGTCGATGTCGAAGGTGTATTCGGTGTCGGGCTTGCGGCTCAGCAGGAAGAAACGCACCGCGTCCTTGCTGGTCCAGTCGATCACGTCACGCAGCGTGACATAGCTGCCGGCGCGCTTGGAAATCTTCACTTCGTCGCCGCCGCGCACCACCCGCACCATGGTGTGCAGCACGTAGTCGGGGTAGCCCTGCGGGATGCCCACGTTGGCCGCTTGCAGGCCGGCGCGCACGCGGGCGATGGTGCCGTGGTGGTCGGTGCCCTGGATGTTCACCACCTTGGTGAAGCCGCGCTCCCACTTGGCGATGTGGTAGGCCACGTCGGGCACGAAATAGGTGTAACTGCCATCCTGTTTCTTCATGACGCGGTCTTTGTCGTCGCCGTAGTCGGTCGACTTGAGCCACAGCGCGCCGTCTTTCTCGTAGGTCTTGCCGGCGTCCGTCAGCTTTTTCACCGTGGCCTCGACCTTGCCGCTGGTGTACAGGCTCGACTCCAGGTAGAAGTTGTCGAACTGCACCGCGAAGGCCTTCAGGTCCAGGTCTTGCTCGCGGCGCAGATAGGCCACGGCGAAGGCGCGGATCGAGTCCAGGTCGTCCACGTCGCCTGAGGCGGTGACTTCGCGGTCATCCGACTTCACCGTTTTACGGGCCTTGAAGTCGGCGGCGATGTCGGCGATGTACTCGCCGTTGTAGAAATTCTTGCTCAGCGGATTGTCCGGATCGGTCGGCCATGCGGCATCACCCGGCTTCACGCCTTTGGCGCGCAATTGCGTGCTGGTGGCCAGCGTGCCGATCTGAACACCCGCGTCGTTGTAATAGAACTCGCGGTACACGTCCCAGCCCTGCGTCTGGTAGAGGTTGCAGACCGCGTCGCCAAGGGCGGCCTGGCGACCGTGGCCCACATGCAGCGGGCCGGTCGGGTTGGCCGAGACGAACTCCACCAGCACGCGCTGGCCATTGGCCGGCCGCACGCCGAACTGCGCGCCGGCGCTGAGCACCTCGCGCACCACCTGCTGTTTGGCCTCGGGCTTGAGTCTGATGTTGATGAAGCCGGGGCCGGCGATATCGATCGCCTCCACCCAGCGCTGGAACGCCGGCTGGGCCAGCAGTTCGGTGCGCAGGTTTTCGCCGACCTGGCGCGGATTGAGCTTGAGCGGTTTGGCCAGCTGCATGGCGGCGGTGCAGGCGAAATCGCCATGCGCCGCGACCTTGGGCGACTCGAACGCGGCCTTTTCGCCGGCACCGGGGGTGATCTTTTCCAGCCCGGCGGCCAGGGCCGAGAGCAAATCTTGTTTGACTGAGAGCATCCGGCGATTTTACGGGGCCGGGTCGGCCGGCCGTCATCCGGCTGGCGCAATGCCACGTTATAAGCTCCATCCTGCGGTTCCATGAAGCCTGCCGCAGGATCCACCCCCACGTCCCTTCCAGGAGTTCACATGAAAAAGTTCCTTCCTCTCATCGCTGCCTTGGGCCTGAGCTGTTCGCTGGGTTTTGCCCATGCCGCCGATGCCGTCGTCAAGACACCGCAGCAAAACAAGATGGCCACCTGCAACACCGACGCCAAGGACAAAAAGGGCGATGACCGCAAGGCTTTCATGAAAGAGTGCCTGAGCGCCAAGAAAGAAACGCAGCAAAGCAAGATGACCACCTGCAATGCCGACCCCAAGGCCAAGGCGCTCAAGGGCGACGACCGCAAGGCCTTCATGAAAGAGTGCCTGAGCAACAAGCCAGCCTGAAGACCGCGGGGCGCAAGCCCTGTGGCGCAGATATCAGAGACCCCGCCCACCCTGGTGCGCGGGGTTTTTCACGTCCGGCCGAATCAGGCCTACTTGCCGAAGCCGCGCGCGAGGAACACCGCCGCCAGCGGAATCAAGGCCAGCAGATGCGCCTCGATCATCACCAGGCGGCGGGTGCTGCGGATTTCGGCCTCGCCGGGCAGGGCGCCGCTGGCGCGCAAGGCCTTGCGCCAGCGCAGGAAGCGCAGCGTCGGCGCGATGGAGATCAGGCCGATCGCCACGAACATGCCCAGCTTGAGGTGCAGCAGCGGCTGCGTCCAGTACCAGGCCGAACCCTTGACGCCCCACCAGGTGCGCGCCAGCCCGGTGACCAGCACCAGCAGCGCGGCCATGCCGTAGATGCCGTCCACCCGCGCCAGACGCTCCACCACCGCCGCGTTGAGCCATTCCTTGCGGCACAGGGCGGCTTCGCTGGCCAGGAACACCACCATGGTGAGGATGGCGAGGAAATGGGCATAGGCGAGCAGGGCTTCGAGGGTCATGGTCATTCCTTTGCGAGGGTTGAGGCGCTAGCTTACCGCGGCGCCGCGCCAGAACTCCGGCCGTCCGTAGTGCTGCCGCAGGTGGTCGATCCACAGCCGCACCCGCAGCGGCAGATGTTTGCGCTGCGGGAACACCACGTAGATGCCGTTGGGCGGCGCGGCGAAGTCCTCGAGCACGGCCACCAGGCGGCCGGCGTTGATCTCGGCCTCGACCTCCCAGGTGCTGCGCCAGGCAATGCCCCGGCCGTCCAGGCACCAGTCGTGCAGCACCTGGCCGTCGGTGCAGTCGAGCGGGCCGCCGGGCTTGAGGTGCACGACCTCGGAGCCGCCATCGCCGGTAGAACCGGCAGAACCGGCAGATCCGACCACGGGCACACGAAACGCCCAACCCCTGGTCTGCGAAGCGTCGCTCGTCAGCGCCAGGCAGTCGAACTTCACCAACTCGTTCGGATGCTGTGGCGTGCCGTGGCGGCGCAGGAATTCCGGCGTGGCCACACACAGGCGGCGGTTGTCGGCCAGGCGCACGCTCACCAATGAAGAGTCGGGCAGGTCGCCCACCCGCACCGCGCAGTCGAAGCCTTCGCCGGCCAGGTCGATGACGCGGTCGCTGAGGTTCAGGGAAATCGTGACGTCCGGGTGCGCGTCGCGAAACGGCGGCACCAGCGGCGCCACATGCCGGCGGCCGAAGCCCCCCGGCGCGGTGATGCGCAGGTGCCCGCTGGCCTTCACGCCGCCGGCGCTCACGCTGGCCTCGGCGTTGGCGATGTCGGCCAGCAGCCGCTGGCAGTCTTCCAGGAAGGCGCTGCCCTCGTGGGTCAGGCTGATGCGGCGCGTGGTGCGCAGCAGCAGCCGCACGCCCAGCCGTTCTTCCAGCCCGTCGAGCCGGCGCCCGATGATGGCCGGCGCCACGCCCTCGGCCTTGGCCGCGGCGGTCAGGCTGCCGCGTGTGGCCACGGCGACGAAGGATTCCAGCTGCTTGAGTTTGTCCATGGCGGCGGATGATACGCAGCCATGCAAACGCCGGACGGCAGTGTCGGGTCGTGCCCGATAGCGCGGAACGGAAAGCGCGGTGCCATTGCACTCTCTCGGAGGCGCCCGGCGCGGGCCACCTTCGTCAGCTCACCATGATCGAGGTGGTGCCGGTCGCGCCGGGTTGGTAGACGCGCAAGCGCAGGTGGTATTTGCGCCCCTTGAACAACTTCTGGCGGATGCTCGCGTTGCGGTCCTCGCCGCTGTCGTCGTCGGCGCCGAGGTAGCGCGATTCACCGTCGATTTCTTCGAACAGCGCCAGGATAGTGTCGCAGGCGCCCTGGGTGGCGATGGTGAATTTGCGCGACTGCTGCGGCTCGAACACGAAGTCGGCTTGCTGGCCCGCCGCCAGTGCGATGGCCACCGACTCAAAGGGCTTGAGGCTCGGTGTTCGCGGCGCTGCCGGTGTCTCGCCCGGATACCATTTCAAGGCCCATTCCTTGTCCGATCTGGACAGCGCGCCGGGCGGCACCAGACCGTTCGCGTATTGCTCGGGTTCGGCGATCAGGCCCGGAGAGAACTGGTATTCCATGATCGAATCTGGATCCCAGGTCGAGCCCTGCACGTCGTTCACGCTGAGCTTTTGCAGGATGTTGCTGAAGATCGTACCTCGGTCCCAGCGGTTCGGCGGCCCGCCCAGATCGGTGTACACGGCCTGTTCGTTCCATTTGATGCCGGCGAACGGATTCTGGTGTTCGTGTTCCAGGCCCAGCGCATGGCCGATCTCGTGTAGCGCCGTGCCGCGGCCATATTTCGAGGTCAGGTCCCAGCCGTAGTAGGTGGTCGGCTGGTTGATCGGCACCTGCAGCACATCGGTGCCCACGGACGAAGCCGAACGGCCGTCCGCGAGCGAAAAGCCGATGCGGATTTCGGCCTCGCTGAGATCGGTTACTTCCGTGAATTCGAGCCCGATGCCGAGCGCCTTCCAAGTGGCGAATGCCTGGCGCACCACGTCGACCTGCTCGTCGGGCACGTGGTAATGGGAGCCATCCTTGATGAAGCCGTAGTGCAGCACGGTCCGGTTCATCCATTTGCCTCGCGTGGCGATGACGGCCCGGGCGCGCGACAGGTCGGCCATCACAGCCGGAGGCAACTGCGGCTTGGGTTTGGGCGGCGTGCTGCAAAGCGGCATCGAGGTCGGATTGGCCGTCTCGGCTCTTTCGTACGGATGCTGTGCCATGTTTATCTCCTGTCTTGGCCGGCCCGGCCGTGGTTCGAGGAACCGTGATGCCGAGGCCGGGCCACTTGCCGAAAAGGCGTTTTCAGCTTAGGCGCAGCAGGTGTTTTTTCCATCCATCGTTTAGAGGATTGGCCATCGCGTCAGTTGCCGGTCGTTATTTTCTGGGTCTTGAACGCCGCGATGTCGGCGTCGCTGTAGCCCACTTCGCGCAACAGGTCGGTGGTGTGCTCGCCCAGCAGCGGCGGCTGCAGGCGGATGCCGGGGCGTTGGCCGTCCAGGGTGAATGGCATCAGCGGCACCTTGGACGCGCTGCCGTCGTTCATGCGGATCGGCGCCAGGCCGCCGGTGGCGTTGAGGTGCGGGTCGTCGAAGAGTTCGTGCGGCCGGGTGATCGGTGCGAACGGCAGCTCGTTGGCCTCGAACACCGCGCTGAGCTCGGCGGCGCTGCGCCCGGCCAGGTGCGAGCGCAGCAGCGGCATCATCCATTCACGCGCCAGCACGCGGTCGTTGTTGGTCTTCAGGCGCGGGTCGGCCAGCAGGTCTTCCAAGCCGAAGGCCTTGCAGAAGATCGTCCACTGCTTGTCGCTCACCGCGGCCAGGAAGATCTGCTCGCCGTCCTTCACGGTGAACACGTCGTACACCGCCCAGGCCGAGATGCGGCTGGGCATGGGGTCGGCGGCGCGGCCGGTGGCGGCGAACTGCATCATGTGCTGGGCCACCAGGAAGACGTTGTTCTCGAACAGCGCGGCCTGCACCTCGCAGCCCTTGCCGCTGAGCTCGCGTTGGCGTAGCGCGGCCATCGCGCCGATGGTGCCGAACATGCCGCCCATGATGTCGTTGACGCTGGTGCCCGCGCGCAGCGGGTCGCCCTGGCGGCCGGTCATGTAGGCCAGGCCGCCCATCATCTGCACCACCTCGTCGAGTGCGGTGCGGTGGTCGTAGGGGCCGGGCAAGAAGCCCTTGTGGCTCACGTAGATCAGGCCCGGGTTCAGTGCCTTCAGGCTGTCGTAGTCGAGTCCCAGCTTCTTCATGGTGCCGGGCTTGAAGTTCTCGCTCACGATGTCGGCGGTGGCGATGAGGCGCAGCGCGGCCTCCACGCCTTCGGGCTGCTTGAGGTCGAGCGCGATGCTTTTCTTGTTGCGGTTGAACATCGGGAAGAAACCCGAGCCCGAGCCGAGCAGCCGGCGTGTGTTGTCGCCCTCGATCGGCTCGATCTTGATGACCTCGGCACCGAGGTCGCCGAGCAGCATGCCGCAGGTCGGCCCCATGACCATGTGGGTGAATTCGATGACACGGATGCCGGCATAGGGCAGCGCGGTGGGCTCAGACATGGGAGATTCCTTGAACAAATCCTTTGGGCAGGCCGGCTTCGGGTGTCATGCCGTAGACCGGTTCGCCGGGCAGGCCGGCCATCAGCGGCGCGCGCGCGGCCATGAGTTTTTCGAGGTCGATGCCGGTGGCCACGCCCATGGCTTCGAACATGAACACCAGGTCTTCCGTCACCACGTTGCCCGAGGCGCCGGGTGCGTACGGGCAGCCGCCGAGGCCGCCGAGCGAGGCGTCGAAGGTACACACGCCTTCTTCAAATGCCGCAAGGCAGTTGGCCAGGCCCAGGCCGCGCGTGTTGTGCATGTGGGCTGCGCCGGCCTTGTCGCCAAGCTCGGCGCGCAGGCGGCGAAACAGGCGGCGCACCTGCGCGGGGTTGGCATAACCCACGGTGTCGGACAGGCCCGATTCGTCGGCGCCCGCGGCCACGCAGGCAATGGCCAGCCGGATCACGTCGTCTTCGGCCACCTCGCCCTGCAGCGTGCAGCCGAAGGCGGTGGAAATGCCGGCTTCCAGCTTCACGTTGGGTGCCGTGTCGCGGCACAGCGCGGCGATGGCGCGCACTTCCTCGACCATTTCTTCGGGCGTCTTGCGCACATTGGCGAGCGAATGCGCGGCGCTGGCCGAGACCGGCATGGTGAGCTTGTGCACACCGGCGGCCAGCGCGGCCTCGGCGCCGCGGCGATTCGGCACCAGGGCCATCACCGTGAGGCCGGGCAGGGTGATGGCGTGGCGCACCACTTCGGCGGCATCGGCCATTTGCGGCAGCAGCCGGGCCGGCACGAAGGAGGCAACTTCGATCTCGCGCAAACCGGCCAGGTAGAGCGCGTCGATCCAGCGCAGTTTGTCGGCCGTGGGCATGGTGGCCTTGACCGACTGCAGGCCGTCGCGCGGGCCGACCTCGCTGATGAGGATGTCTGGGGCTTTCATTCTTGTATTCTGTCCGATCGGCTTGGCGCCAAAGGGGCTGGTCATCGATTCGGCTGGCACATTAGCTGCTGCGCTCACGCGGACCATGCCCGCGCACCGTTTTGATGAGAAACACATTCATGTGGTCTCGATTCAGTGTGTTTTTGTCACTGATGACAGCCTGTTTGGGTAATTAATACGCGACCAAGGTTCGAATAAAGTAGTGCCTAGCGCTTTTTCACCGATTCCCACTCTCTACGAGGCCCACCATGACCGATCGCACCACCACCGGCGAATTACAAGTCGCCACCAATCTCTACCGTTTCGTCGAAGACAAGGTGCTGCCGGGCACCGGTGTGGAGTCTGTCAAGTTCTGGCAGGGCTTCGACGCCATCGTGCGCGACCTCGCCCCGAAGAACGTCGCCTTGCTGGCCGAACGCGACCGGCTGCAGACCGAGCTCGACGCCTGGCACAAGGCCCACCCCGGCCCGATCGCCGACATGCCGGCCTATCGCGCGTTTCTTGAAAGCATCGGCTACCTCGTGCCGCCGCCGGCCCAGGTGACGGCGAGCACGGCCAATGTCGATGCCGAGTTGGCGCTGCAGGCCGGCCCGCAACTGGTGGTGCCGGTGCTGAATGCGCGCTACGCGCTCAACGCGGCCAACGCGCGTTGGGGTTCGCTGTATGACGCGCTGTACGGCACGGACGCCATTTCCGAGGCCGGTGGCGCCGAAAAGGGCAAGGGCTACAACCCGGTGCGCGGCGCCAAGGTCATCGCCTTCGCCCGTGGCGTGCTCGACCAGGCCGCACCGCTGGCGAACGGCTCGCACAGCCAGGTCAGCGGCTACAGCGTGAAGGACGGCCAGCTCGTGGCCACCCTGCACAGCAGCAGCACCGGCCTGGCCGACCCGGCCGTGTTCGTCGGCTACCAGGGCGATGCGGCTGCGCCGTCTTCGGTCCTGCTGCGCCACAACGGCATCCACATCGACATCCAGATCGACCGCACGACCACCATCGGCAAGACCGACGCGGCCGGCATCAGCGACTTGGTGCTGGAAGCCGCGCTCTCCACCATCCTCGACCTCGAGGATTCGGTCGCCGTGGTTGACGCCGACGACAAGGTGCTGGCCTACAGCAACTGGCTCGGCATCCAGCTCGGCACCTTGACCGAAGAAGTGCAGAAGGGCAGCACCAGCTTCACCCGCCGACTGAATGCCGACCGCGTCTACACCGGCGCGGACGGCAAGCCACTGACGCTGCACGGCCGCTCGCTGATGTTCGTGCGCAACGTGGGGCATTTGATGACCAACCCGGCCATCCTGTACGCCTCTCCTGGCGAAGTTCTCAAGGAGATCCCGGAAGGCATCCTCGACGCCATGGTCACCGTCACCATCGCCATGCATGACCTCAAGCGCAAGGGCAATTCGCGCACCGGCTCGGTCTACATCGTCAAGCCCAAGATGCACGGCCCGGCCGAAGTGGCTTTTGCCTGCGAACTGTTCAGCCGCGTCGAAGCGGTGCTCGGCCTGCCTGAAAACACGGTCAAGCTCGGCATCATGGACGAGGAGCGCCGCACCAGCGTCAACCTCAAGGCCTGCATCGCTGCCGCCAGCGCCCGCGTGGCCTTCATCAACACCGGCTTCCTCGACCGCACCGGCGACGAGATGCACACCGCCATGCAGGCCGGCCCCATGATCCGCAAAGGCGACATGAAGGCCAGCGCCTGGATCGCCGCCTACGAGAAGAGCAACGTGCTCACCGGCCTCTCCTGCGGCCTGCGCGGCCGGGCCCAGATCGGCAAGGGCATGTGGGCCATGCCCGACCTGATGCATGCCATGCTGGAGCAGAAGAGCGGCCACCCCAAGGCCGGTGCCAACACCGCCTGGGTGCCGAGCCCCACCGCCGCCACGCTGCACGCGCTGCACTACCACCAGGTCAACGTCGCCGAGGTGCAGAAGCAACTCGAAAAAACCGACGTCAACGCCGAATACGACAAGCTGCTCAACGCGCTGCTGCAGATCCCGGTCACGGCCACGCCCAACTGGAGCGCCGCCGAGAAACAGCAGGAACTGGACAACAACGCCCAGGGCATTCTGGGCTACGTGGTGCGCTGGGTAGACCAGGGCGTGGGCTGCTCCAAAGTGCCCGACATCCACAACGTCGGCCTGATGGAAGACCGCGCCACCCTGCGCATCAGCAGCCAGCACATGGCCAACTGGCTGCTGCACGGCGTGGTGAGCGCGGCGCAGGTGACGGAAACCTTCGAGCGCATGGCCGCCGTGGTCGACGGCCAGAATGCCGACGATCCGCTGTACCAGAAGATGGCCGGCAACTTCGCCACGTCGGCGGCCTACAAGGCAGCGTGTGAACTGGTGTTCAAGGGGCTGGTGCAGCCGAGCGGTTATACCGAGCCGCTGCTGCATGCCTGGCGGCTGAAGGTCAAGGCCGGTACGGCTTGAGCGGCCTGAGCGGACTGGCCGGGATGTCTCCGCCTCAGAGCCGCCCCCGCCGGCTGTGGCGGGCCCTTTGTTTGCGCCGTTCCATGCGGCGTTGCACGTTGCGGCGCCGCGCGGCCAGGCCGAATTTGGCGACGTAGCCGAGGACGTACAGCACCGCGGCGCCGGCAGCCCAGGGCTTGATTTCGTTGATCAGACCGCTGAGCAGCACGGACGCACGGGCTTTGTCGCGTTCGGGGTCGCGGGGGCCGTTGGACGGTGCGTTGTTTTCTTCGGCCTGCTTTTGGCCGGTGCCGTCCCAGTTGCGCCGACGTGCGGCTGGGTCGCGGCCATTGGCATCTGACTCTGCGTTGCCCAGGCCGGAATCGGCGGAGTCTGGCCTGGCGTCGAGTGCACGCACGGCTTCGGCCACGTCAGAATGGGTCAGTTCTTCGAGCAGGGGTTTGGAGATTTCGCGCACGGAGCGGCCAATGTCGCGGTCTGCCACTGTCATGGGAGCCGGCGGGGCCGAGGTGGCTTTGCCGGGGCCGGGTCCGGCAATGGTGATCGCGACCGGATTCGCGGCCGGGGCCATGTTCTGAGGAGGGGTGTTTGCCGGCAACGCATTGATGGCGTCGGCATGGGTGTCGTTGTTGTCGTCCGGCGTGGCGTCAGTGGCATCCGTCTGGGCCTGCGGCGCGGCATGGGCTGGGGCGGCCGCCAAGGCCGACAGCAGGGCGCAACCCGCCCACATGCTTAGCTTCCACCTGCCCTGCTGCATCTCGATTCCTTGATTGACCCGGTAACAAGTACCATCCGTGCAGGCTTGTTCCTACAAGAGGGCCAGTTTAGCGGCCGGGGTGTTGGTTTTGCTCACGATTTACCCCAAGGAAGTTGCAATTGAGCGCAAAAAATAACAAGTCAAGGTCTTTGGTCAATTGTGCACAATTTTTTGATTGATCTTTCATGTCGCTGCCCGTCTCTAGCGCTGACCCCACACGCTGCCCGCTTTGCGGAGGCTTGAATGCCTGTGCGTCGGCGCTGGAGCGCACGACCGGACAAGCCCAGCCGCCTTGCTGGTGCATGACGGCCGCCATTTCGGCCGAGGTGCTTGCCCGGGTGCCACCACAGACGCGTGGCCAGGCCTGTGTTTGTCAGCGCTGCGCGACGCTGGTTTTGCCGTCCGGCCCGGCCACCGAGAACTGAACCGCGGCGCGGCCGGCCGCCGCTGGCGGCCGGGCTTTTATCATCGCGGTCGGACTCTTTTCGCAACCATCCCAACCAACCTGGAGAAACTGCCATGCCCACGTACCACATCGAAATGATGGAAGGCCGCACCGTCGAGCAAAAGAAGAAGCTGGTGGCCGAAATCACCCGTGTCTCGGTCGAGATCCTCGGCGGCTCGCCGGAGTCGGTCGACATCCTGATCACCGACATCGCGCGCCACAACTGGGCGACGGGAGGGATCCTCTGGTCTGAACCCCGATCGGGAGCGTAAATCTGCTGTTCGTTCCTCAAGCGGTAAAGTGCGGCCATGTGCCAACTGCTTGGAATGAACTGCAATACACCCACCGACGTGGTGTTCAGCTTTACCGGTTTCGCCGAGCGCGGCGGGCGGACGGACCACCATGCGGATGGCTGGGGCATCGCGTTTTTCGAAGGCTTGGGCCTGCGGCATTTCGTGGACCACCAGCCGGCGTGTGCGTCGCCGGTGGCGGAGCTGATCCGTCGTTACCCGATCAAGAGCAAGAACGTGATCTCGCACATCCGCAAGGCCACGCAGGGCGTGGTGGCGCTGGAGAACTGCCATCCTTTCGTGCGCGAGCTGTGGGGGCGTTATTGGGTGTTCGCGCACAACGGCGACCTGAAGGACTTCAACCCGCGCCTGCATGCGGGCTTTCGGCCGGTGGGCAGCACCGACAGCGAGCGTGCCTTCTGCTGGATCATGCAGGAGATGGCCAAGTCGCACGCCGGCGTGCCGTCGATCGACGAGCTCACCATCACGCTGCGCGAGCTGGCCGCCAAGATCGCCCGCCATGGTACTTTCAACTTCATGCTGTCGAACGGGCTGGCCTTGTGGGCCCATGCGTCCACCCATCTGCACTACGTGGAGCGCAAACATCCGTTTGCCCACGCCCACCTGGCCGATGAAGACCTGACTGTCGATTTCGCGCGCAACACCACGCCCGACGACCGCGTGGCCGTGGTGGTGACCACGCCGCTGACCACCGACGAGGCCTGGACCGCATTCGCGCCCGGCGAGCTGAAGGTGTTCGTCGACGGCACGCTGTACGCCTGATCACCCGGTTGCGGGTGTGCATCGCGTGACGTGCACGCGGCCTTCACACAAGCTTCACAATCGTTCATCAGAATGCCGGCTTTGGTCGCCCCAACGGGTCTTTTTTCGTCCCGGCGACCGCCGCTCTTTTTGCGCTTCCGACCGACCATGAAAAGCACTTCTCCCCAACTGGCGGTGGACCACCACCCGTCCGGCTTCACCTGGGTGGATGGCCTGGTGCTGCTGACGCTGCTCGGCCTGTTCTGGAGCGTGATGCACTTTGGCCATGGCATGCTGGTCGCGTTCGATCCGGGAAGCAGGCCCGAGCTCGATGTGTCCGCCAGCTTGATCCCCTACTACGCGGGCCGCACCCTGCTGCGCATGTGGATCGCTTTCGGCTTTTCCCTGCTGTTCGCCATCTCTCTGGGCTACCTGGCCGCCAAGAACAAGGCGGCGCGCGCGGTGATCCTGCCGGCGCTCGACATCTTGCAGTCGGTGCCGGTGCTGGGCTTCCTGTCGGCCACGGTGGCGGGTTTCATGGCGCTGTTCCCGGGCAGCCTGCTCGGCGTGGAATGCGCGGCCATCTTCGCCATCTTCACCGGCCAGGTGTGGAACATGGCCTTCGGTTTCTACCACTCGATGGTGACCGTGCCCGCCGACATGCATGAGGCCGCCTCCACCTACGGCCTGAGCCGCTGGCAGCGCTTTCGCATCGTCGAACTACCGGCCTCGGTGCACAGCCTGATCTGGAATTCCATGATGTCGTTCGGCGGTGGCTGGTTTTTCGTGGCGCAGAGCGAAGCCATCAGCGTGATGAACCAGGACATCAAGCTGCCCGGGCTCGGCGCCTACATGGCCAGCGCCATCGAGAGAGGTGACAACCGGGCCGCGCTGTGGGCGGTGCTGGCCATGCTGGTGCTGATCCTGGCCAGTGACCAGTTGGTGTGGCGCCCGCTGCTGGTCTGGGCCGACAAGTTCAAGATCGAACTCACCGAGTCGAGCCTTGCGCCGACATCCTGGGTCTACAAGCTGCTGCGTGGCGCTTATATGTTCACCTGGTTCGGCCAGCGTGTCGCGCAGCCGGTGGCCGATGCCGCGCACAACCTGCACAGACGCACCCTCCCGCAGGCGAGACGGGCATCGCATGAAAAGGCCGGTTGGCCGCTGCGCATCGCCGGCCTGGTGGTCGCGGTCTGGCTGGCTTATGAAGTTTTGCTCGGTGTGTTTGCCGGCATCGCGGCGCTGCATGGTGCCTTGACGCTCGGCCTGTTCGGCCACATTGCCTGGCTGGGCTTCCTCACGTTGCTGCGGGTGCTGGCCATGACGGTGCTGGCCACCCTGGTCTGGACGCCGGTGGGCGTGTGGATCGGCTTCCATCCCAAACTGGCGCGGTTCGCGCAGCCGCTGGCGCAGATCGGCGCGTCCTTCCCGGTGAACATGACCTTCCCCATCGTGGTCGGCCTGTTCGTGGCCAGCCACACGCCGATGAACTGGGGCAGCATCCTGCTGATCGCCATGGGCACGCAGTGGTACATCCTGTTCAACGTGATCGCCGGCGCCATGGCGATCCCCAACGAGATGAAGGAAGTCGCCAGCATCTACGGTTTGCGCCGCTGGAAGCTGTGGCGTACGCTGATCCTGCCGGCGATCTTCCCGTTCTGGGTGACGGGCGCCTGCACCGCCGCGGGCGGCGCGTGGAACGCCAGCATCGTCGCCGAACTCGCCACCTGGGGCGACACCACGCTCAAGGCCGACGGGCTGGGTGCCTTCATCGCCGAAGTCACCAAAAGCGGCAACACACCGCTGATCATCGCCAGCATCGGCGTGATGTCGCTCTTCGTCGTGGCCATGAACAAGCTGGTGTGGCGACGGCTCTATGGTTTTGCGGAACGCCGCTTCCGTCTGGATTGACCTTGCCCATGAATACCAAAAACCATGCCACACCTCCGATCGCCGAGCTCTGCGCGGTCACCAAATCCTTCACCACCGGCGGCGGGCATCCGCTCAAGGTGCTGGACCAGATCGACGTGGCCGTGCACGAGGGGGAACTGCTGGCCCTGCTCGGCCAGTCGGGCTCGGGCAAATCCACCATCCTGCGCTGCCTCACCGGGCTGATCGAGCCGACCTCGGGGCGCGTGTTGCACCGGGGCGCGCCCTTGCACGGCATCAACGAAGAAGCCTCGGTGGTGTTCCAGACCTTTGCGCTCTACCCCTGGCTGACGGTGGAGCAGAACGTGGCCGTCGGCCTGATGGCGCGCGCCATGGGCCGCGCCGAGCGCGACGCCGCGGTGAACCGGGCCATCGAACTCATCGGCCTGGGCAATTACCATGCGGCCTATCCGCGCGAGCTGTCGGGCGGCATGCGCCAGCGCGTGGGCATGGCACGCGCGCTGGTCTCGCAGCCGCGGCTGCTGTGCCTGGACGAGGCTTTCAGCGCGCTCGACGTGCTGACCGCCGAAAACCTGCGCCAGGAACTCATCAGCCTGTGGCGCAACCCGGCCACCGGCCTGAGCGCGATCTTCATGGTCACGCACAACATCGAAGAAGCGGTGGAGATGGCCACCCGCATCGTGGTGCTGTTCCCGCGCCCGGGCCGGCTCGGCCTGGTGCTGGACAACCCGCTGCCCTATCCGCGCGACACCAAGAGCCCCGAGTTCCAGCGGCTGGTGAGCCTGATCCACGAATGCATCACCACCACCACCTTGCCCGACATTCCGGCCGAGGTGCCGGTGGCCGGGCAGCCGGTGTCGCGTGCGCGGGCGCGCATGGAATCGATCCCGCTGGTGCCGGTCGGGCAGATCCTGGGCTTGCTGAGCATCCTGGACGACGCGCCCGAGCTGTCCAACATCTACGACATTTCCGACGAGATCGGCCGCGAGTTCGGCGAGACCATCGCCCTGGTGAAGGCGGCGGAGATTCTGGAGCTGATCGACACGCCGAAAGACCAGGTGTGTTTTACCGAACTCGGGCGGCGCTTCGTGGCCTCGGACTCGAAGGCGCGGCGCGCCATCTTTGCCGAACAGGTGTTCAAGCTGCGGCTGTTCCACATCATCATCGCCCTGCTGCACGAATATGAAGAGGTGGCGTCCGAGCGGGTGATCAAGGACATCGCCAGCGCCTTGCCCTATGACAACCCCGAGCGCATCTTCCAGACCATGATCGCCTGGGGGCGTTATGCCGGCCTGATGGATTTCAACGCCAAGACCGGCATGGTGTTCGTGCCCGAAGGCGAGACGGCCGCCGACGAAGCCGCCTGAAAAACGGCATGGCCTGCGGCGAGATGCCGCGCGACTTCAGCCGCCGGGGAACGTGGCCTTCATCGATGGCCGCTCGCTACATTCCGCGAACCAGGCCGCCGCCGCGGGCGCGCCGTCACGCCAGTCGAATTCGGCAAAACGAAAGTCCAGGTAGCCGAGCGCGCAGCCGAAGCTGATGGTGGCGATGTCCACGCGTTTGCCGAATTTCGGTGCGGCTTCTTCCAGCCAGCGCAGGCCGGCCCATACCTTGTCGAGTTGCCCGTCGGTCCAGGCCGTCCAGCGCAGCGGTTCGGGGCGGACGGCCACCTCGTAGCGGGCCAGCAGCAGGGCGCCGAGCATGCCGTCGGCCAGCGCGTGTTCGGTCAGCACCTGCCAGCGGGCCGCGCCGGCCTTGGGCAGCAGCGCCCCGCCAAACGTGGTGTCGAGGTATTCGACGATCACCGCGCTGTCGAACAGCACCGTGCCGTCATCGGTGAAGAAGGTCGGCACCTGGCCCAGCGGATTGCTCTCCACGATCACCGGGTTGCGGTTCACCGGATGCGCCGCCGCCGGCATTTTTTCGATGCGCTCGGCCACGCCGAGTTCATGCGCCGCCACCAGGCATTTGCGGACGAAGGGCGAGGCGGGCGAGAAGTGGATTTTCATTTTGGTCTTTTCGTTGTTCAGTGGGTGGCCGTGGCCAATGCGGCCTCCAGCGCGTCGATGAACAGCGCGGCCACGTCGCAGCCGGTCTGGTCGAAGATCTCCTGGAAGCAGGTGGGGCTGGTCACGTTGATCTCGGTCACGCAGTCGCCGATCACGTCGATGCCGGCCAGCAGCAGGCCGCGCGCAGCCAGGATCGGGCCCAGGGCTTCGGCGATCTCGCGGTCGCGCGCCGACAGCGGCTGGGCCACGCCCTTGCCGCCGGCCGCGAGGTTGCCGCGCACCTCGCCGCCCTGCGGAATGCGTGCCAGGCAGTAAGGCACCGGCTTGCCGCCGATCACCAGCACCCGCTTGTCGCCCGCCGCGATCTCGGGCAGGAACTTCTGCACCATCACGCTTTGTTCGCCGAACTTGTTGAGTGTCTCGATGATGCCGCCCAGGTTCAGGCCGTCTTCCTTCACCCGGAAGATGCCGCTGCCGCCCATGCCGTCGAGCGGCTTCAGGATGATGTCCTTGTGCTCGGCGTGGAAGCGGCGGATGTCGTCGGCGCTGCGCGTCACGATGGTCGGGCCGATGAACTGCGGGAACTCCATGATGGCGAGTTTTTCCGGATGGTCGCGTAGCGCCGCCGGCTTGTTGAACACTTGTGCGCCTTCGCGTTCGGCCTGGCCCAGCAGGTGGGTGGCGTAGAAGAATTCGGAATCGAACGGCGGGTCCTTGCGCATCACCACGGCGCCGAAGTCCTTGAGCGCGCGCGGGCTGCCGGCGAACAGCGGCTGGCTGGTGCTGAACCAGTCGGTCTTGTCACCGGTGAGATGAATGTCGCGCACCTGCGCCGTCACCACGCCGCCGCGCTGCCACTGCATGTGGCGCGGCTCGCAGGCCGAGACCGTGTGGCCGCGCCGCTGTGCCTCGCGCATCATGACGAAGGTGGTGTCCTTGTAGATCTTGAAGGATTCGAGCGGGTCGGCGACGAAGAGGATGTTCATGGTTCAGGGCTGTGTTCTGGGCTGTGAATACGGAGCGCGGCAAAGCTTAACAGCCACACGGATTGCCCGCTTTGGCAAGGGCAAGACCGTGCTGAATGTACGCACCTCACTGCACCAGATCCCCGGCAAATCGGCGCAAGAACCACGTGCCGTTCATCGGTGAAATCCGACCATTAAGCGCGCATTACAAAAGTACATAAAAACGAAAGATGTGCAAATTTACACTTTGAAACATGCAAATAGCGAGCTGTATCTGGTAGCGGAATTCTGATGAATGCAGTGACCATTCCTACGCGAATTTCTCATATTCCCCGGGAGCCTTCAGAAACGCCTGATTCGCCTGGCGTGGGGTTTTACGGAAGATCGATGCAGCACATCGGAACAAGCCAAGCCAGATGAAAACCCACGTGAATTCCCCCTCCCATGCACAGCTTGCCAAAGCGGTCGGCCATAGATACCGGCGTCCGCCTGGGGCGCAAGCGGGCTTCACCTTGATCGAGCTGATGATCACCGTGGCCATCGTCGCCATATTGGCGGCCGTGGCCCTGCCCGCCTATAACAACTACATCATGCGCGGGCATCTGGTCGCGCTGACCAATGACTTGCAGGCCGTGCGGGCCAAGATGGAGCAGTACTACCAGGACAACCGGGCCTACCCTACGTCCACCACTACGCTGGCAAACATCTGCCCCAGTCCATCTTCTAGCAGCACGCCATATTCGTTAGCTTGCACAGCTACTAAGGCCTCGTCCACCACCACCCCTGTAACCATCGATTCTTTCACGGCCACGGCCACGGGCTCGGGCATCATTGCCGGCGCCGTCTACACCATCACCCAGGCCGACGTCAAAGCCAGCACGCTGCCCACCGCCTGGGGTGGCACGACCGCCTCGTGCTGGATCATGCGCAAGGGGGGCTCATGCTGAAACACCGCGCCCGGGGTTTCACCCTGATCGAGCTGATGGTGACGCTGACCATCGCCGCTTTCCTGTTGTTGATGGCGGTGCCATCGTTCAGCGGCTGGATGGCCAATGCGAAGGTGCGCAGTGTGGCCGAAGAAGTGCAGAACGGATTGCGCCTGGCCCAGACCGAAGCCATCCGGCGTAACCGCCAGACCGCATTCGCCTTGACCAGCGCCGCGCCGGCCCTGAGTGCCACGCCAGCGGCGAACGGAAAGAACTGGTATGTGCAAATACTGCCACTGACCGACAACACCTCGGAATCCAGTCTCGATTTCTTCGTGCAAGGCAGCAACTACGGCACACAGGCCACAGTCACCGTCACGGGGCCGGCCCTGCTGTGTTTCGGCTCCATGGGCAGCGCCACCATGACCTCTACAGCCACCGCGTTGGCTTCTTGCTCCACGACCACGCCCAGCGCCAGTGCCGTGACCTACACGATCGCCAGCAGCACCGCCGACCGGCCCATGGGCATCGTGGTCACGCCGGGCGGGCAGGTGCGCATGTGCGACACACTCAAGACGCTGTCCAGCAGCAACCCGGATGGTTGTCCATCATGAAGCCGCAGTACCTCGCGCGCCGCAGGCCGGGCCAGGCCCGCGCTGAAGCCGGCTTTGCGCTGATCGAAGTGCTGGTCTCGCTGCTGCTGTTTTCTCTCGGCGTGCTCGGCATGGTGGCCATGCAGGCCAAGGCTTCCAACTACTCCGTCGATGCGGAAGACCGCTCGCGGGCATCGCGGATGGCCAATGAACTCGTCGCCAGCATGTGGGCGGAACAGACCGTTTCCCCTTCGATCCTGACGAAATGGCAGGCACGTGTGGCAGATCCCACGGTTTCCGGCCTGCCGAACGGGAGCGCCTCGGATCCGGTGACGACCACCGATTCCACCACCGGCGTCAGTGTGACCACCATCACCATCACCTGGAAAGCCCCGTCCAAGACCAGCAGCGACAACACCAGCACGTATTTCACACAATTGGTGCTGCCATGACAGTCACGCGTGTCATGCATCAACGCGGCCTGACCCTGATCGAACTCATGGTGGCCCTGGTGATCGGCATGGTGTTGTCGCTGGCCATGTTCATGGTGATGACCGCGTCCGAAGGCCGCAAACGCACGGTCACCTCGGTCAACGACACCAACCAGGCCGGCAACTACGCCATGCAGTTGATCGAGCAGTCCGTGCGCAGTGCGGGCAGCGGTTTCACGCAAGCGGCGTCTTATGCCTTTGGCTGCAAGTTGTACGCCTATCAAACCTCGCAGTCCAACACACAGATTCTGCCGACCTACAACAGTGCAGCACTGCCAGCTCCATTTGCCAGTGTCAGCGAGGGCACTACAGGCGTGTTTCGCCTGGCGCCGGTGCTGATATTGCCGGACCAGACGGCGGCCGCTACCACTATCAGCGGAAAAACATCCGATGTACTGGTCGTGATGGGCGGCGCCGCCGGCATTGGCGAAGCGCCCACCACATTTTCGACCTTTGCCACGGCGACCACGCTCAATTTGACCAATACCGTGCCATTCGCCGCCAATGACATCGTGCTGGTCACGCAGGTGGAGCCCGACGGTACCAGCAGTGGCGTGCCAGATTGCCTGATCGATCAGGTTGGCACTGTCGCTAACAGTACCCTGACGCTTTCTGGTGTCTACCATGTGGCAGGAACCCAGCTCGCTGCCCTGTCCGACAACAGCACCACCATGGCGCTGGGCAATATTCCGACCAGTACCTCGACCACCTCCAAGCCGCCCCAGTTCCAGGTGATCGGCGTGGGGGGCAACAACACCTTGTACAGCTACGACCTGCTGAACACGGCCAATGCCAGCACCCGTGCCGCCGTGGCCCGGGCCGATGGGGTGTTCGAAATGCATGCCCTGTACGGCATCGACGTGGATTGTGATGGCACGATCAGCAGTACCGAATGGTTCAAGCCGACAGACAGCACCTACAGCCTGTCGGCGCTGATGGCGGGCACGGTACAGGAGGTGCAAAACCGCCCCGCAACCGCTACAGCAAGGACGTCGAGTTGCAGCAGCTTGACCACGGCCAATGATTTTCTGCAGAAGATTCTGGCCATCCGGGTCGGTCTGATCCTGCGCACCAGCCTGCAGGAGAAAGCCGCTGCCACCAGCCTCAATGACGGCCGCCAAACCGTGATGGGTACGAGCACGCAAAGCAGCATTACGCTGTTTTCAGACATCGATGCGGCCAGCAGCCCGCCCACCACAGCCGTCACCTACACGCGCACTCTGTCGGCTACCGAGCAGCTGTACCGCTACCGCACCATCGAGGCGACGATTCCGATCCGCAATTCCATGATGCTGCCATGAGAGTTGCCATGTCAAAAACCCATTCTCTGCGTCCGCTCCCGCGGCATGCCCAGTCCGGCATCGTGCTGGTCATGACCCTGATCTGCCTGGTGCTGATGCTGGTCGCGGCCGTGGCCCTGACGCGCTCATCCACCAATTCCTTGCTGCTGGCCGGCAATATGGCCTTCAGGCGCGACCTGCTCAACCAGGCCGAGCGCGGCATGGCGGCGGCGGTGAAGGAATTCAGCAGCGGCACCTTAACGACGGAGTCGGCGCGCATCGCGGATCAGCTGAATCTGAGTACCAACATGGTCCACTACTCCGCCTCGATGCTGGCGTCCAATGCACAAGGTATACCCAACGTTCTGGTTAACGACACCACGTTCACCAACGCGAGCATGCTGAGCAGTTCCGACTACACGGACTCCACGGCCGGCGTCACCATCCGCACCGTCATCGACCGCCAATGTTCGGCCGCCGGCGCGTTTGATTCCGCCACCTGCGTCAGCACCACGCAGGCCGTCTCGGCAGCCGGAACGGGGGGGACGTCGATCAGGCGCGCCAAAGGCCAGAGCCGCCCGACCTACCGCATCAGCGTGCGCGTCACCGGCCCGCGCAATACCCAGGTGTTCCACCAGATGGTGGTCGCGTACTGACCGGATCACACGCCGCTCGCGGCCAAGCCTTACCTTTACTCCAAGAAGACCAGAATGCTGAAAACACACATCCATTCATTCTTCGCTCGCCTGCTCACCTCTGTTTGCGGCCCCTTGCTTGGCTGCTGCATGGCGCTTCCGGCCCACGCTGCCGTCGACTTGGCGGACTACCCGCTGTTTTCCACCGTCAAGGTGCCGGGCAATCTGGCTTTGGCGCTGTCTGTGGAGTGGCCTACGGCCACCACCCCGGCCTATGTGAGCACCACAGCCTACACCACGGGTAGCACGTATATTGGCTACTTCAATTCCGAGAAGTGTTACCAGTACGTCTACAACTCGACCACGCCTTCGAGCAGCTACTTTCTACCCATCAGTACGGCCAGCAGCCATTCGTGCGCCACTGCCACCCAGCCAGCATGGAGCGGCAACTACATGAATTGGGCGTCCATGCAAACGCTGGACGAGTTCCGCTGGATTATGACCGGCGGGTACCGCAGCACCGATACCAACACCGGCTCCACCACCGACACGATCCTGACCAAAACCTATGCGGTCAACAACGACACCAGCGTGGCCCCCGACAAGGCCACCACCACGGCGATCCTGACCACGTCGGGCACACCATTCACCGGCTGGACCACGGCGTCGTCCCGCATCCGCGCCCTGGGCAACCGCATGTGGATCACCAGTGGCGGCGACCTGACGAATGCCAGCACCTCGGGGACGACCACCAAACTCTTGGTGGATTACTCCGGCCAGGGTAGCAGTGCCAGTAGTACCAGTGTTTACCAGCTCTATATCAACGTAGCCGTGTGCGTGTCGGCCACGTTGAAGGAAGACAACTGTGTGCTGTATGGCAGTACCTACAAGCCAGAGGGTCTGATGCAGAGCTACGCCATGCAACTGCGCTTCTCGGCCTTCAGCTACCTCAACCACAGCGGCGACAGTAGCGTGAGCGGGCAGCAGCGGAACGGCGGGGTGCTGCGCGCGCGCATGAACTACATTGGCCCCTACCAGCCGGTGCCCGGCTCGGCAGATATCACCAACGCTGGTACCGTCACGATCAACGGCACTGCACTCAACGGCGGCTACCCCGAGTGGAGCGCCAGTACCGGCATCATGGCAACCAACCCCGACTACAACGACGCCTCAGATACGGTCAGTACCTTTGGTCTATCGTCAACCGCCGTAGTGCAAAGCGGGGTGATGAACTACCTGAACAAGTTTGGTAATTACTCGCACACCTATAAATCCAAAGACCCGGTTTCCGAGTTGTACAACACGGTGCTGCGTTACTACAAAGGGCTGGCGAACTGGGCACCATACACATCCGCAACCTCTCAGTCCAGCACTACTGCGACCACCACGGCGTCCGCCTCGACCTATGCCACCTATGCGGACGGCTTCCCAGTCATCACCAAGTGGCGGGTGACTGATAGCAGCAGCATGGGCGCAGACCCCATTCTGTATTCCTGCCAGAAAAATTTTATCTTGGGTATGGGTGACGTGAACACGCACCGCGATGCCAACCTGTACGGCAGCACTCTGCGCTCGGGTAGCACCCTCGATGCCACCCCCACCTATCCCACGGACGACACCTCTGTGAACGTAGCTACGGCCACTAGTATGGTGGGCACTCTGGAGGGCAACTCGTCCCTGGGTAGCCTCTACGGCGACACCGGCAGCAGCACCTGCAGCACCTCGACCTACCAGCAGTGCAGCAGCTACTACATCGCCGGTCTGGCCTACGACGCGCACACCGTGGACCTGCGGTCCGACTGGTCTGGCACCCAAACCATCAACACCTATTGGCTGGACGTGATGGAGAGCCAAACCTACCGGCATAAAAACCAGTATTGGCTGGCCGCCAAGTATGGTGGGTTCACCGTGCCCAGCAGTTTTTCCCCTTACTCCAGCAGCAACAGTACCAGTACTTTGGCCGACAGTACCTGGTACACCAATTCAGACACCAACTCCGGTTTGACGACCATCACCAAATCCAGCGAATCGGGTAGCACCGCTGTGACGTTCTCGACCGACACCACCTACGACTATCGCCCCGACAACTATTACTTTGGTAGCTCTCCCGCTACCATGAAGTCCGGTCTGACCGCGGCTTTCAACAAAATTTCTTCTGAACTGAGCTCGGCCAACAGCTCGACCTATGCCATGGCTTCGCCCAATGTGGTGACGGGCGACGCCAGCTACGCCGCCACCTACGACCCAGCGAATTGGACCTCCAGCGTGATCGGTGCCACGATCAGCTACGACACCAGCGGCAACGCCACCGCCACGGCGATCTGGAATGCCCGCGACAAGCTCGAGGCACTGTCGTCACCGGCGACCTCGCGCAAGATCATCACTTTTTGCGACACCACCCCAGCAGGCATCGCTTTTACGGCCACGGCCCTGGCCGCTTGCGGCAGCACGGGTCGCCTGTACTACACCTCGTTTGCCAGCATCACGGGTACCACTTCGACCTCCAGCACGCCTGCTGCCGACTACCTGGCCTATCTGCGCGGGGACCGGACCAACGAGTTGAGCGCCACGGTCACCACCACCAACCGGATCTACCGGCTCCGAGACTATTTGCTGGGCGACATCGTCAACTCCAAGGTCACAGCGGTGGGTGCTCCCAGCATGCCGTATTACGAGATGTACAACACGGGCTATACCGCGTTCAAGAAAAGTTATGTCAACCGCAAGACCGTGGTTTATGCCGGCAGCAATGACGGCATGTTGCATGCCTTCGACGGCACCATGCCGGGTACCACCAGCACCGGTGCGACGGCCGCCGCGTCGACCTGCACGGACTGCGGCAAGGAGCTGTTTGCCTATGTTCCCAGCTTCGTCTATGGCACTTCCAGCACTGCCGCGACTTCCGGCCTGGCGTCTGTGGGCAGCCCGACACGGTCCCATTACTACCAGGTGGATGCCACGCCGCTGAGCTTCGACATGGACCTGGCCAAGGTCTGCGCCAGCGCGACCACCAGTACTTCCGCCGTCTGCACCAAGGTCAGCACCACGCCGGACTGGCGCACCGTGTTGATTGGCGGGCTGGGCAAAGGCGGTAAGGGTTTTTATGCCATCGACGTCACCAATCCTGGCACACGAGAAGCCACCGTCTTGGGTGTCACCACCAGTGCCACTTATGGCAGCTGGACCAGTGAAGCCAACTTGGCCGCCAAGGTCTTGTGGGAATTCCCGAAGGTCACCGACACCACCACCATTGCCCGCATGGGTTACAGCTACGGCGAGCCGATGGTGATGAAGACCAACAAATACGGCTGGGTCGCGGTGTTCACCTCGGGCTATAACAACAGCGACGGCAAAGGTTACTTTTTCTTTGTGAACCCGTTGACCGGCGCCCTGCTGGAAACCGTGGTGACTTCGGAAGGATCGACCACCACGCCCATCAACCTGGCGCATGCCGAAAGTTATTCACCAAACCATACCGACTTCACTGTCGACAGTATTTACGCAGGCGATTTGCAGGGCAATCTCTGGCGGCTGGACCTGACGCCCACCGCGGCGGCCTATTCGTCCCCGACCAAGATGGCTACGCTGTACAAGACTTCGGGCACGCCCCAGCCCGTTACGACCAAGCCGCTTGTCGAAGTCAACCCGACAACCTCCAAGCGTTACGTGATCGTGGGCACGGGGCGCCTGCTGGCCGACAGCGACATCACCAGCACCGCCATTCAAAGTATCTATTCGTTCTACGACGGCACCATGGGTTTTGGCGAATTCCAGAGTGCCAGCACCTATGCCACAGCCCTCACGCGCAGCGCGCTGGAAGCCAATACCAGCATGCTGACCGGCATTGGCAGCTCGCCCACCTCGTCCCTGGGCTGGTATTTCGATTTGTCCGCCGATTCTTCGACCGGTATTGCCGAGCGTGTCAACATCAACCCGACGGCCTATGGTGGCTCGGCCCTGTTTGGTGTGAACCTGCCCAATGGCTCGGTATGCAGTCCTTCCGGTACGGGTTATATCCTGGGCTTCAATGTGGCCACTGGCGCCAGCGTCTTGCAAAGCAGCTCAGGAACGACGATTGCCAAGTCCGCCACGATGTCCGGGGTGATTGTTGATCTGGCGATTCAGAACATCAACGGCAAGCTGCGTGTGCTGGCGGGTGATAGCACCGGCACCACGGTGACGACGCCGGCCTCCTTGGTCACCACCAGCGGCATCAAGCGCATGAACTGGCGCGACGTCACGGTGCAATAGGTTTGCCTTCGTGCGTATCCTGCCCCAACGCCCGGGACTGATGCCGGCACTGCTGCTGTCCGTGCTCGGACATGCGGCGCTGTGCGCGGCCTGGTTTGCGTGGGCTCCGGCGCCATCACCATCAGCCTCGCAAGAGACCACGGTGTTTGCGCAGGTGCATATCCTTCCCGGCGTATCGGAAGCGCCACCTGAACATGAACCTGGACCTGAGCCGGTCGCAGCACCCAAGCTCCAGGCGACCGCACCAGCCCGGCCGGCACCCCAGCCGCTGATCGAGGCCGCGCGGCCCCCGGACCTCTTCATACCGTCCAACCAATTGGACCGGCCGCTGCTGCCTAAGTCCGAGCCTGATCTCCAACGCCTGGAGGGCCTGGCGTTCACGGGGTATCCGATTCGCCTGCGCCTGTTCGTCAACACCGAGGGCCAGGTGGTGGATGTCGCGGTGCTGCAAGTCCAGCCGGGCGACGAAGACGCGGTGGCGCAGATGAAGGCCATGTTTCTGGCCACTGCCTACATGCCGGGGCAATTGCATGGCCAGCTTGTCCCGTCGTGGACCGACATCGAGTTGAGCCTGGGCGTCCAGGAACTCTGAACCCGGGGCCTGGCGGCGGCCGACTCTCTCTTTGAAAACAGATGGTTACAAAAAGGCGGCATGGCGATCTGGTGTCTAATCCAGGCGCTTTGCTTCCGGATCGCAATTGAACGCGGCTGAGGACAGGAACGCCAGCCGCGCCGATGCGTTGGGTTCTTGCTGCCTGGCGGCGCTGGACCCATGACCATGATGAAGACAACGGTTTTTGATTTCTCGGCCACCAGCGTGGCCGCTCTCGCCCAGGCCGATGTGGCCCGGGCGCTGGACGAAGATGTCGGCGCAGGAGACCTCACGGCGGCCCTGGTCGATCCGGCCAGGCGTGCCTCGGCCCGTGTGCTGGCCCGCGAGTCCGCGGTGGTGTGTGGCGCGCCCTGGGTCGAGGCCACGCTGCGCCAGCTGGACCCGTCGGCCCGCTGGCATTGGCATGTGGCCGAGGGCCAGGCCTGCACGGCCGACCAGGTGGTGCTGGAGATCGAGGGTTCGGCCCGGGCGCTGCTCAGCGCCGAGCGCACCATGCTCAACTTCCTGCAGCTGCTCAGCGCCGTGGCCACCCGCACCGCCGAGCATGTGCGCGCGGTGCAAGCTACGGGCACGGCCATCGTCGACACACGCAAGACCCTGCCCGGCTTGCGCCTGGCGCAAAAATACGCGGTGCGCACCGGCGGCGGCACCAACCACCGCATCGGCCTCTATGACGCGGTGCTGATCAAGGAAAACCACATCGCCGCGGCCGGCGGCATCACTGCTGTGATGCGGCGCCTGGCGGATGTGGCCGAAGTCGCCGAGCGGGCCAGCTTCATCGAGCTCGAGGTTGAAACCCTGGCCCAGCTCGAAGAGGCGCTGGACGCCGGCGCGCGCATGATCCTGCTGGACAACATGGCCCTGGCCGACCTGCATGAAGCGGTGCGCCGCAACGCCTTGCGCGGCGACCGGCGCGCGGTGCTGGAGATCTCTGGCGGTGTGACGCTGGAGCGCCTGCGCACCCTGGCCGAAACCGGGGTGGACCGCATCTCGGTCGGCGCCCTGACCAAGGACGTCAAGGCCACCGATTTTTCCATGCGGTTTCAAGACCTCCAAGACCTGTGAGTCCGGCCATGCAAGACCTGATGACCGTCGAATACGAGCAGCCGGAATCGCCGAGCACCGCCGCGGGTGCCATCGCAGGTGCGGTCTGCGCGCCACGCTACGCCTGGGCCCGCGTGCCGGTGGAGCCCAGCCCCAGCGAGCGCCTGGCCCTGAAGGACCGCATCCGCCGCCTGCTGAAGGAGCGCAACGCGGTGATGGTGTCGCACTACTACGTGCACCCCGACCTGCAGGACCTGGCCGAGGAAACCGGTGGCCTGGTCAGCGACTCGCTGGAGATGGCACGTTTCGGCCGCGACCACGCGGCGCAGACCCTGGTGGTGTCCGGCGTGCGCTTCATGGGCGAGACGGCCAAGATCCTGTCGCCCGAAAAACGCATCCTGATGCCCGACCTGGACGCCAACTGTTCGCTCGACCTGGGCTGCCCGGTGGACGCGTTCAGCGCCTTCTGCGACGCGCACCCGGACCGCACCGTGGTGGTCTACGCCAACACCAGCGCCGAGGTGAAGGCGCGTGCCGACTGGCTCGTCACTTCCGGCTGCGCGCTCGACGTGGTGCGCGCGCTCAAGGCCCAGGGCCACAAGATCCTGTGGGCGCCCGACAAACACCTGGGCGACTACATCCAGCGCGAAACCGGCGCCGACATGGTGTCATGGCGCGGCTCCTGCATCGTGCACGACGAGTTCAAGGCCTTCGAGCTCGAAGCGCTGAAGAAGGAGCACCCCGGCGCCAAGGTGCTGGTGCACCCCGAGTCGCCGCCCGACGTGGTGGCCCTGGCCGATGCCGTGGGTTCCACCTCGGGCCTGCTGAATGCGGCGCGTACGCTCGATGCCACGGAGTTCATCGTCGCCACCGACAACGGCATGCTGCACAAGCTGCGCAGCCTGAACCCCGGCAAGACCTTCATCGAAGCGCCTACTGCCGGCAACAGCGCCACCTGCAAGAGCTGTGCGCATTGCCCGTGGATGGCCATGAACGGCCTGGCCAGCGTGGCCCAGGTGCTGGAGACCGGTGTCAACGAAGTCTTCGTGGACCCGGCGCTCGGCCTGCGCGCCCGCAAGCCCATCGACCGCATGCTGGCCTTCACCGCCGCGCTCAAGAACGGCCTGCCCACCACCGGCCTGGTACCGCACATCGGCGCAGCCTGATGGACGGCATCACGGCGCTGGTCGACTTTGCCGACGCGTCCGGCGGCCCCCGGGTTCGCCACGCCTTCGGCCAGCCGCTGCGCACCTTGATCGCCGCCGCGCCGGGCGAGCTGCGTGCCGTGCTGGACGCGGTGCAAGCCGAGGCCGCACAAGGCCATTGGTGCGTGGGCTACCTGCCGTACGAGGCCGCGCCAGCCTTCGATGCGGCGTTGACCGCGCACCCGGTACAGGGGCCGTGGGCGTGGTTCGCGGTGTACGACACCGTGGCCGCCTGGCCCGAGCCTTCAGGCGCCGAGGCACGGGTCGATTGGCACGGCTTCGTGGACCGCTCCGCGTTCGACCAGGCCATGGCCGTGCTGCAGCAGGCCATCACCGAAGGCGAGCTGTACCAGGCGAATCTCACGGCGCAGATGCTGGGCCGTTTCAGCGGTGAACCGCGCGCTCTTTTTGCCGCCTTGCAACGGGCCCAGCCGGGCGGTTATGCGGCCTACCTGGACACCGGTGGCATGCAGATCCTGTCCGTCTCCCCCGAGCTGTTTTTCGACTGGCAGGGCGGCCGGATTTTGGCGCGGCCCATGAAGGGCACGGCCCGCCGCGGCGCGACGCCCGAAGAAGACGATGCGCAGGCGGCGGCCCTGCGTGCATCGCCCAAGGAGCGCGCCGAGAACGTGATGGTGGTGGACCTGCTGCGCAACGACCTGTCGCGCATCGCGCAAACCGGCAGCGTGTATGTTCCGCGCCTGTTCCACACCGAGGCCTTGCCCACCGTGTGGCAGATGACGTCCGACGTGAGTGCCCGCACGGCCTGCGGCTGCACGCTGGCCGACGTGTTTGCGGCCCTGTTTCCCTGCGGTTCGGTCACGGGCGCGCCCAAGGTGCGCGCCATGCAGAAGATTCGTGGCCTGGAGCCCGTGGCGCGCGGCGTGTACTGCGGCGCCATCGGCGTGCTGCGGCCGGGCGGCGGAGCCACCTTCAACGTGCCGATCCGCACCGTCACCCTGCAGGGTGACGTGGCGCGCTGCGGCATCGGCAGCGGCATCACGGCGGACGCCAGCGCCGACGGCGAATGGCAGGAATGGGCCGCCAAGCAGGCCTTTGTGCGGCGCGCCAGCGCGCCATTTGCGCTGCTCGAAACACTGGCGCTGGTGGATGGCCGGCTGCGCCATGCCGAAGAGCATCTGGCGCGCCTGGCCGCCGCCGCAGCGCATTTCGGCACGCCGTGGCACGCGGACCATGTGCGCCACACCTTGCACACCGTGCTGCGCCCCGAGGGCGCGTGGCGGGTGCGCCTGCTGCTCGATGCAGAGGGCCGGGCCACCGCCGAGGCCTATGCGCTGGAGGCCAGCCCCGAGCGGGTGCGCCTCCAACTGGCAGCCCACCCGCTGGCCGAGGCGCACAGCGAGTTCGTGCGCTTCAAGACCACCCGCCGTGCCCACTACGACGCATTCACCCCGACCCGGCCCGGGGTGTTCGACACGCTGCTGTGGAACGCGGCCGGTGAAATCACCGAATGCACGCGCGGCAACATCGCCCTGCGCATCGATGGCCGCTGGGTCACCCCGCCGCTGGCCTGCGGCTTGTTGGCCGGCATCGGCCGGGCGGTGGCCTTGCGCGAAGGCCGGCTGGTGGAAGCCGTGGTGCCGGTCGACGAACTGCCGCGGGTGGAGGCGCTGGCCTTCGTGAACAGCCTGCGCGGGTGGCTGGCGGCGGAGATGGACACGGCCACCTCCTGAAATTTCAGGGTGTGAGCACCGTCGATTCGGCGGTTTCGGCGAGCGCCGGGTAGTCGCGGCTGAAATGCAGGCCCCGGCTTTCCTGCCGGGACTGGGCCGAGCGCACGATCAGCATCGCCACATCCAGCAGGTTGCGCAGTTCCAGGCGTTCTCGCGTGGCTTCCAGGCTGGCCTGCGGCCGCATGCGGGCGATCTGCGCGGCGGCATTTTGCAGGCCCCGGTTGGTCCGCACGATGCCGACTTCGTTCCACATGCAGCGCCGCAGGGCTTCGAGCTCGGCCGTGGCGGCCGGCCGGGCCTGGCCCTGGCCCGTGCCGCCGTGCCAGGCCGGCAGTGCCGGTGGCGCTACGCGCTGGCGCGGTTCGCCGGCCAGCGCCTGTGCCGCGGCCTGCGCGAACACCATGCATTCCAGCAGCGAGTTGCTGGCCAGCCGGTTGGCGCCGTGCAGGCCGGTGCAGGCGGTTTCGCCCAGTGCGAACAGGCCGGGCAAATCGGTGCGGCCGGCCAGGTCGGCCAGCACGCCGCCGCAGGTGTAGTGCGCCGCGGGCACCACCGGGATCGGCTGGCGCGCGATGTCGATGCCCAGCGCCAGGCAGCGTGCGTGGATGTTGGGGAAATGCGCCTTCAGGAAGGCTTCGGGCTGGTGCGAGATGTCGAGGTAGACGCAGTCGAAGCCGCCGGTCTTCATCTCGTAGTCGATGGCGCGCGCCACCACGTCGCGCGGCGCGAGTTCGGCGCGGGCGTCGTGTTCGGGCATGAAGCGGCTGCCGTCTGGCCGCAGCAGGCGCCCGCCTTCGCCGCGCACCGCTTCCGAGATCAGGAAGGAGCCGGCTTCGGGGTGGTAGAGGCTGGTCGGGTGGAACTGCATGAACTCCATGTTCGCCACGCGGCAGCCGGCGCGCCAGGCCGCGGCGATGCCGTCGCCGGTGGCCGTGGCCGGGTTGGTGCTGTGCAGGTAGACCCGGCCCGCGCCGCCGGTGGCCAGCAGGGTGTGCGGCGCGCTGAAGCCGCGCACCTGGCCGCTGGCCTGGTCCAGCGCGTACAGGCCCACACAGGCCGGTGTGGCCGTGCCTGGCAGCGGGGCCAGCGCCAGGTCCACCAGCATGTGGTGTTCGAGCAGCGTGATGTTCGGGTGGCGGCGCACCTGGGCGATCAGGGTCTGCTGTACCGCCGCGCCGGTGGCGTCGGTGGCGTGCACGATGCGGCGGTGGCTGTGGCCGCCTTCGCGGGTCAGGTGCAGCTGGCCGTCTTCGGTGGAAAAGGGCACGCCCAGAGATTGCAGCCAGGCGATGCTCCGGGGCGCGTTTTCCACCACGAAACGCGTGGCGGCCAGGTCGCACAGGCCGGCACCGGCCACCTGGGTGTCTTCCACGTGGGATTCGAAGCTGTCGCCGGCACCCAGCACGGCGGCAATGCCACCCTGGGCCCAGCCGCTCGCGCCGTCGGCCAGCGCGCCCTTGGTGAGCACCGCCACGCGGTGGGTGGGCGCCAGGTGCAGGGCCGCGCTCAGGCCGGCCAGGCCGCTGCCCACCACCAGAACGTCGAAATGCGGCGCTGCCGCCGGGAGGGAAGACAAGGGGAAATCTCGCGGGGCAGTTTGGTTGGGGAGGAAGGCTTGGGCTCGTCCAAGTCTAGTCCATCGGCGGCGACCGGCTTACCCACCATGCCGATGCCACGATCAGCAGGCCGCCGATCCAGCCCTGCAACGCCATCTGCTCGCCCATCCAGAGTACGGCGATCAGCGCCCCCCACATCGGTTCGCTGCCCATGAGCAAGGCCACGCGCGAGGGGCTGGTACGCGACGCCGCGTAGTTCTGCACGAAGAACGCCAACAAGGTGCAGAGCAACACCAGAAAGGCCATGGCCAGCCAGAATGACGCGCTGCGGGGCAGCGGTGGCCACGTGCTGCCGTGCACGGCCAGCATCAGGATCGCCGAGCCCAGCGTCATCACGCCCATCTGCACTGCCGTCACCGTGAGCGCGGGCAGGCCGTGCCGCTGGCCGTGGCGACGTGTCAGGCAGACCATGACGCCGCGCAAAAAGGCCGCGAGCACCATCAGGCCGTCGCCCCAGGCCAGGCTGGCCGCCCCGCCATGCTGAAACGCCAGCAGCCCGGCGCCCAACAACGACAGTCCGGCCGCCGCCAGCACCGTGCCGCTGGGCCTTGCCTTGAGCAGCCACCACTCGCACAGCGGCGTGAAGGCCACGCAAAGGCTGATCAGGAACGCCGCGTTGGAGGCGGTGGTCAATGACACGCCGAAGGTTTCGCAGACAAAAATAGCCAGCAGGTTGACACCCAGCACCGACGCCCCGGCCAGCGCCGCCGGCCACGACGCCACCGCCAGCCCGCGCAGCGCGGGCAGCAAGACCACAAAAGTCAGGCCAAAGCGCAGCACCAGGAACTGCAGCACGGGCATCTGCCCGGTGGCGAGCTTGGCGGCGCTGTAGCTGCCGCCCCAGATCACGGCGACCAGAAGCAGCAGCCATTCGACCGGGCCGAGCAAGGGCCTGGCATGGTCGACCTGCGCTTGCATGGCATCGAGGTCTTTGAAGTTGCGAATCCTGGGTGTCGACATGCCACTTTCTCCCGAATGTTGCTGGCATGCGAATTGTTCGTTTCGCCCTCGGCATTGACTAGACTCGACGGCAGAACAGGAGCTGTGCACGGTGAGAACAGATGACTTCTTGGAGGTGATGCAGGAACTGGTGGTCAAACATCAGGTGCTGCATCTGCGAGAAGTAGCTCTCGGCGTAGTGGTTGTGTCGCTAAACTTGGTAGGCAGGTTGCGGAGCAAGCAACCGTCCTAAATTTTGCGCAATTGTGGCCTGAAGGACTTCAGAGGCGCCGCCGGCCACCGTCAGCATGCGCATATCCCTCATCTGTCGCTCCAAAGGTAGTTTGTCCGACAGGCCGTTGCCACCGCACAAACGCGACAGCTTTGTGGTGGCTTCAACGGCAAGTTCAGTGCAAACATATTTTGCGATCGCGGCAGGCACGCCAGTCGCGTCACCCGCCAAGGTTTCTCGGGCCGCCGAAAATGGCTCGATTACGAAGTTCTCGCGCGGCACGAATACGTTCTCAAGTTCAACGCGGTACTCTCCAAGGCCGCGCAATCCGAGCTTGTTCTTCCGGTCCATGATGCGAATGCTATCGGCCCTTGTTGCCTCGCGATCGATGAGAAACAACCCGAAGTGCTTTGCGCTTCCGTCCTCCTTGGCGAGCGTGACAAAAAGTTGCCGCCTGGCGGCTCCGGTGATCCAGTCTTTGGTCCCCGAAATGAATGCGCCATCGGTAGTCAATCGGAAGCTCGTCGAAAACTGTGACAAGTCCGACCCCGACTGAGGCTTCGTCATCAGAAAGGCCGCTTGTTTCGCGCCGCTGCGGATCTGCGCCAGACTTTTTTGAATGGCTGGGTTGCCATAGTCGCGCATCATGCCGATTTGCCCGAAATTCATGATCCATGACGGCCTTCGCCACAGCTGGGGACGCCTCCGAGATGGTGACGAGACAATGAAAAAGCAGCTCAGTTCGCTCTTCAATGGGCAACATTCGGTCGCCACCACTCAGTGACTCGAATGCAAACAACCTTAGCTTGGCCAAACTCGAATAGACATGCTCAGGAATGGTGTCAGTACGGTCAATCTCGCCGGCCAAGGCTTTCAACTCGGTCTCGCAATAGGCACGTACCGCTGTCAAAAAATCGGATGTTGTGTCGAAATTCATGGCGCATCCTCTTGCAAAAAATTACATCAAAATGCGCAGGCCTGCGATCGCGAGAAAGACCGAGAACACGCGTTTGAGCGTATCCACGGGCAGTCTGTGCGAGATCATTGCGCCTACCGGAGTGAAGGCGATGCTGCATACCGAAATGGCCGACCAGCCAGGCAGATAGATGTAGCCGAGGCTGTAGGCCGGCAGATCGCTCTTGCCCCAGCCAGCTACAAGAAAGCCGATCATCCCGGCCAAGGCCAAGGGGGCTCCACACGCCGATGCCGTTCCGACGGCAGTTTTCATGTTCACGTTGCACCATGCCAGGAACGGAACCACCATGCTGCCGCCACCAACACCCACGATGGCAGACACCCAACCGATCAAGCCTCCGGCAGCCGCTGTTCCAGTGGGACCCGGTATCGTGCGCTGAGGAGACGGACGCAAAGAGAGCGCCATCTGCAGCGCCAGGATCAGGAGGAAACCGCCGAATGCTACCCGCAGGATGTGCCCTGGAAATAGCCCCGACATGAGGCCGCCAACGACCGCGCCGACTACGATGCCGGGCGAGAGCCTGCGCACCAATGTCCAGTCGACGGCGCCACGTTTTCCATGCGCCCGCGCGGAGGAGATTGATGTCACGATGATGGTGGCCAACGACGTGCCCAATGCCATGTGCGTGGCATAAGTGAGAGAGAAATTCATGACGTGGAAGATGTAGAGAAGTCCCGGCACGACGACCTGGCCTCCTCCCACACCAAGCATTCCTGATAAGAGCCCTGCCCCCATGCCGAGCAAGACATACAACGTGAGCGTTTCCAAGAGTCCTTCTCTCAAATGCCGATATTCCGTATGTTAAGCGTATCCATAAATATCAATATAGAAATATGGTTACATATAATTAAATTATGTATTTTTGTATTCCGTATTAAAAAATAAATACTTTTGGTATGCAAACTGTTCGTTTCACCCTCGGCATTGACTAGGGCCTGTTCACACGATGGATGCACTTGCATCCATCGTGTGAACAGGCCCTAGACTCGACGGCAGAACAGGAGCTGTGCACGGTGAGAACAGATGACTTCTTGGAGGTGATGCAGGAACTGGTGGCTTTCGTCCGTGTGGCGGAGGCGGGCAGCTTCTCGGCGGCGGCGCGGCGGCATGGGCTGACGCCGTCTGCCATCAGCCGGCAGGTCGCGCGTCTCGAAAAAGCCATGGGCGTTTCGCTCATGCGGCGCACGACCCGGCAGTTGCGCCTGACCGAGGCCGGCATGGCGGTGCTGGAGCGCGGGCGCGAGATGGTGGCTGCGGCACAGGCCAGCCTGCGGGTGGCCGAGGGGCATGTGGGCACACCCAAGGGGCTGGTCCGCATCAGCGCGCCCAAGGCGTTTGCCCGCCACGTGCTGCAGCAGCCCTTGTTGTCATTCCTGCAGCGTTATCCCGACGTGGACGTGCATCTGCTGGTGGTCGACCGGCCGGTGGATCCCTTGCGCGAAGGTGTCGACCTCGTGGTCCGCCTCACCGACGACCCGCCGCGGGGCCTGGTGGCCCGCGCGCTGATGCCCGTGCGCCAACTGGTGCTGGCCAGCCCGGCCTATGTGGCTTCGCACGAGAGCATTCGTGTTCCCGAGGACTTGATGGCCCACAGCTGCAGTTCGTTCGGCGAGCAGGAGCGCGACAGCCGCTGGCGCTTCGTGCGCGGCGACGACGCGGTGGAGGTGGCGGTGTCCGGCCGCTACACCTTGAACCACAGCGAGATGCGCCTGGCGGCGGTCGAAGCGGGGCTGGGTGTGGGCTGCGTGCAGGACTTCGTGGCGCGCGACGCGCTGGCGGCCGGGCGGGTGGTCCGTCTGTTGCCCGAGTGGGCCTTTGACACCAACTACCAGGGCATGGCCTACCTGCTGTTTGCCGCGTCCCGCTACACCACCCCCAAGGTGCGTGCGCTGATCGATCACCTCGTGGCAGCGTTAACAGGCCCTAGCCTGCCAACGGGTGGTCGGCCCGGGAGCGGGCCATGACAAATCAAAACGGAATATCGTCATCCATGTCGTCGAACCCGCTGGAAGCCCGCGGCGCGGGGGCCGGGGCCGGCGGGCGCGCGGCTGCAGCCGGGGCGGGGCGCGCAGCAGCAGGTGCGGCGGCGGGGCGGCGGGCGGGTGGCGGGCTGTTGTCGTAGCCGCCGCCATCGTCGTAGCCGCCATCGTTGCCGCCTTGCGGGCCGCCCGCGCCTTGGCGGCTGCCCAGCATGGTCATTTCGTTGGCCATGATTTCGGTGATGGATTTCTCCACGCCCGAGGCGTCGTTGTACTTGCGGCTACGGATCGAGCCTTCCACATACACCTGCGAGCCCTTGCGCAGGTACTGCTCGACGATGCCGGCCAGGCCGCCGCGGAACACCACGCGGTGCCATTCGGTGGCTTCGCGGCGTTCGCCGGTCTGTTTGTCCTTCCAGGTCTCGGTGGTGGCGATGGTGACGTTGGCCACGCGGTCGCCGCTGGGGAAGGTGCGTACTTCGGGGTCGCGGCCCAGGTTGCCGATGAGGATGACTTTGTTGACGGATGCCATGGTTCGCTGCCTGTTGGATATATTGGGGGGAATGGATTTTGTCAAAGCTTACCGCATTGGCAAACCGAATGGCCTTGGCCCGCCGTTTTGAGCGTTTGCCCTCCCGCAGCCTTGCGTTACCGGGGGCGCGCCAAGGTTTCGGCGAGTTCCCACAGCGACCCCATCTGCCCGGAGTGAAACAGCAAGGGCGGCGTGTCGCTCCGCGAGAAGCGCTCCACACGGCCGAGGATGATGGTGTGGTCTCCTTCCTTGTGGCGTGAATACGTGGCGCATTCAAATGTTGCCACGCTGTCCACGAGCCGTGCGCATCCGTTTGCGCCGTCTTCGAACGCGGCGGCAAAACGCTCGAACTTGTCCGCCGCGGGCTTGGCGAAGTGCCAGGCCAGCGCGCGCTGCTCGGCCGTCAGCACGCTGAGGTTGAACGAGCGCGCAGCAAGAAAGACGTCGGCGCTGCGGGCGTCGTCGCGGATGCTCCACAGAATCAGGGGCGGGTCCAGGGAAACCGATGCGAAGGAATTGATGGTCATGCCCTCGCGTTTGCCGTCCGGCGTGGTGGTCGACACGAGGCAGACCCCCGTGGGAAAGGCGCCAAGCGCCTGTCGCAGTTGGCGCGCGTCGACCGTGTCGGCGGCATCACCGGTGATGAGAGCCCAGGAATACATGGTCGGGGCCTCGCTCAGTACTGGCCTTTGGGCTCGAGGCCGAGCAGGTATTGGCCCACCATCGACGAGACCGCGTCCCAGTTGAGGCTGATGTGGCGCGAGATGGCGTTTGCGTCGCGCCACATGCGCTGGATCGGCTGGTCGAGCGACAAGCCCGCGCCGCCGACGCTGGCAAACACCGCCTCGACAGCGTCGCGCGAGAGGCGTGCGGCGAAGGCATGGTCGCGGCGGTTGCGAATGCGCTGCTCGATGCTGATGGTCTGGCCGTCGAGCGCCATCTGCTCGACTTGCGCGGTGTCGCGGTAGAGCAGCAACCGTGCGGCATCGACGCCTGCCGACGCTTCCGCCAGGCGCGACTGCACCGGGAAGAATTCGCTGAGCCGGTTGCCCCCGCCTGCCACGGCGCCGCGTGTGACGCGCGTGCCGGCCAAGGCGATCAGTTCATCCACGGCGCCTTGCGCGGTGCCGATGATGGGCGACACCAGGCACACCGGCACCGCCGAAAGAAACGGGATGCGGTAGATCGGATTGGTGTTGACCTTGCTGCCCGGCGGGCAATTGGAGGAGGCCTGCGCAAACGTCAGCTTGCGGTGTACGGGCACAAAGGTCGGCTTGTCGATGACCACCGCCTTGGAGCCCGTGCCGGCCTGGCCGGCGACATGCCAGTTGTCTTCGATCGCCCAGTCCGATCGTGGCGCGAGCAAAAAGCCGGCCGTCGGCGGAGCCCCTTTTTCATCGGGCGGAAACTGCACGCCGAGCAAGGCCCACTGGGAGTTGTCCACGTTGGATGCGAAGAGCCATTTGCCATGCACGAGATAACCGCCGTCGACCTTCTCGGCCATCATCGCCGGCGCGTATGAGCCGCAAACGATGGCACTCGGGTCTTTGCGCCAGACATCGTCTTGCGCTTCCTCGGGAAAGGTGGCGACCAGCCACTGGTGAATGGCGCCCAGCGAGCAGCCCCAGGCCGACGAAGTGCAGCCTCGGGCCAGTTCGGTGACCACGTCGATGAACGCGGTGAACCCGTATTCGAAACCGCCATAACGTGCTGGCTGCATCAGCTTGAAGAAGCCGGCTTCATGGAAGGCCCGGGTCGTTTCTTCGGAGACGCGGCGGTCCTGCTCGGTGCTGCGAGCGCGGGTGCGAAGAATGGGCACCAATTCGCTTGCCGATGCAACTATTTTTTCGATGGGGTAGGCGTCCTTTACTGGCGACTTTCGGCCCGGCGCGGGAAGGTCGACGCGATTGAGTTGGGCGAAAGGGTTTGCGGCTTCATCCATGGGTGTCTCCAAAGTGGCGGTGGGTTGGATCTCAATCCAGAGGTCTTTATTGAAGTCCATAATATTTGCAAATGCAATTAAAAATTGCTAGGTGTTTACACTGAATTGCTGCCATGGTTTGCTTGTAAGATTTGCCATGACCAAGAGAAAATCAGCTGTGCCGCTGCCCCTGCAACGGCGCAGAGAACCCACCAAGCCGCTCCCGGAATCGAGTGTGGTTGCAGACAAACCGGCAAACCACGACCTGGAGCGCGCCATACCGTATTTGCTTGCACGTGCAGGCGCCAGGATGGGGCAGTCGTTCAGCAGGGAGCTTGGTCAGTTCAAGCTTTCGCTGACCGAGTGGCGGGTCTGCGTCGCGTTGCACCACAAGGCGCATCAGCGGCTTTCCGACCTGGCCTTGCACACGTCGACGGAGCCGTCCACGTTGTCGCGTGTCGTCGAGGGGCTGTTGCAGCGTGGCTTGCTGGTACGGGACAGATCGGGCGAAGACGCCCGTGCACTCGCTCTCAGCCTGACCGAGGCGGGGCGCGACCTCACCCTGAGGATCATTCCCCTGGCCCAGCTGTATGAACGCGTGTCCTTGTCCGGGCTGAGCTTTGCGCAGGCGGAGTCCTTGAGGGATATGCTGCGCATGGTCTATGACAACCTGGCAGTGCTGGACAACGAATGAAGGCGCGATGAACATCAACTCCATCGACCTGAATCTCTTCCTGGTGTTTCAGGCGATCTATGCGACGCGCAGCGTCACGCGCGCCGGTGACCGCCTGGGCATGACGCAGTCCGCGGTGAGCAATGCCCTCAAGCGCATGCGCGAACGTTTCAACGACGTGCTGTTCGTGCGTTCGGTCGATGGCATGGTGCCCACGCCGGTGGCGGAGCGGCTGATCGGCCCCATCGAAGAAGGCATTGCCTGCCTGGTCCAAGCGGTCGATCAGGGGCGAACATTCGACGCCGAGACCTCCAGCCGCACGTTTCGAATAGCCGTCAACGACATCGGGCAACTGGTGATGATGCCCGAGCTGCTTTCGGTGGCGCGCAGCCTTGCCCCCGGCGTGCGCTTCGAAACCGTGGACGTCTCCATGGCCGAAGCCCGGCAGCGGATGCTGCACGGGCAGATCGACATTGCCCTCGGCAGCTGGGAGTTGATGGGGCCGTCGTTTTACCAGCAGCGGCTGTTCGACGAGACCTTTGTCGTGCTGGTCTCCAGGGCCTCGGCCCTGGGCGCGCGCGAAAGCATATTGCTCGACGAGTACCTGGCCGCCGAACACATTGCGTACCGGCCCCAAGGAACCACCGATTCCCAGCTTCAGCAGACCCTGGACCGCGCGGGAGCGCTCGATCGTCGCCAGGTGGTGTTGACCGCAGCCCACTCGTTGGGCTTGTCGTCCATCGTTGCCACGTCCGGCCTGCTGTTGACGGCACCGGCACGCCTGGCCAGGGCGATGGTGGCGTCGCGCACGGATCTGCATGCCGTCGCGGCGCCATTCGCGATCATGCCTTTTGAAATACGTCAGCAGTGGCATGAGCGGTTTCACCAGGACAGCGGCAATCGCTGGCTGCGCGAACTGATCTTCGGCCTGTTCCATGAGCGTTCGCGCCCCGCGTCCGTGCCGAAAACGATGCACGATGGGTTCGCGGTGTAGACGAAGCCCTTCATCAGGCGTTGGCAAGTGTTGTTAATCCGGCTGGTGATCGATCTGGTAGTCGACCTGGTAGCGCTCGGTCCGGATGCTGCCGAGCGCCTGTTTGACGCGCTGGTGCTCGGGATGCGTGGCGTAGTCTTCCAGGCTCTGCGCGTCGCGGAAACGCGTGTAGAGCACCACATCGCAGGCGTAGTCGATGCGGCTCATGTCGATCCCGACTTCCAGTTCATCAAGGCCCGGGATCCGGCCCCGCAGGCCTTCGAATGCGTCGCGGATCGTGATGCAATTCGCGTTCCTTTCTGCGGCCGTGGCACCCGCGACGCGCCACATGACGATATGCCTTATTTCCATGCTTTCAGTCCCCGGGTGTCCCTGTCCTTCCTGGCGGTTCAGGACTGGTTCAGCTTGAACAGCGACAAGGCGTTCGTCCTGCCGATCTTCAGCCGGTCGGCCTCGCTGATGCTGGTGTCGTTGAACCAGTTCGATGCGTGATCGACGTTCTCGAAAGGCCAGTCGGTCGAGAACAGGATCCGGTCCGATCCCACTTCGAGCATCGCGTCGATCAGCGTCTGGGTGCGGAAGTTGCCGGAGGTCGTGAGGTAGAAGTTTTCCTGGAAGTATTCGCAGAGTTTGCGCTTGGCCGGATAGTTCTTGGGGGCCTTGACCCAGGCGTTGCGGTGATCGACGCGCCACATGTTGTAGGGCAGTCCTTCGCCGAGGTGGCCCAGGATGATCTTGAGGCCGGGATGGCGATCAAAAAGGCCGCTTGCCATGAGGCGCAGGGCGTGCACGGCGGTTTCCTGCGCAAAGGCCCAGGTTGGCCCGAGCAGCCAGGGATGGCCTTCGTAGATCTGCGCCCAGCTCGCCAGCGGGTTGCGCGGATGCAGGTAGAACGGCGCATCGAGCCGCTCCGCAGCGGCCCAGAACGCGGCGTACTGCGGCGCGTCGTAGTAGGCGACGTTGTCGGCCGAACCGACCTGCGAGAAGCCGTTGACCAGCGCGCCGCGGAAGCCGAGCTCGGTCATGCAGCGCGCCAGCTCCTGCGTTGCCTTGTCGGGGTCCTGCATCGGCAGGGCGGCAAATGCCTGAAAGCGGTCGGGCCTTTTCGCGACCTGCTCGGCCAGAAAGTCGTTGGCGCGAACCGCCAGCTCACAGGCCTTGCGAGGGTCGGGCACGGCTTGCACGGCGGGTGCGTTCAGCGAGAGGATCATCATCTCCATGCCGTGTGCATCCATCTGGCGCAAGCGGTCTTCATGGATGTCCAGGAGTCGGCTGCTGAGCTCCTTCCAATAAGCGCCAGGCACGAATCCAGCCGAATCCTGTAGTGTTTCAGGAAGGGCGAAATGCTCTTCGAGACCGATTTTTCCTTGCATCCCCATCTCCTTTGCGCAGCGCCATGCCGCGGGTCATTGATTCATGGCAGCGCCACAACGGCGCTTGCCCGGCTGGTCAATTTACGGGGAGGTCGGCGCGCGGTCGAACGAATATCGGTGATAACGCGCATTCGCAAAACGCATGGAGGGGCGGGGCTTCTCAGGAACCCTTGGATTCATTTCCAAAACGCATAGTCGACATTGCGTCAAAGCGTTGGACCTGCGGGGCTCTTGTGACCAACATTCGCTGCGCATCGAGGCGCTGCGCCTACCAAGAATACGGAGACTTTATGAATCAGCAGACCGACATCGACGTGGCCCGGGAGCTTTCGCAGGCGAAGCTTGGGCGCATGCACAAATGGCTTGGCGTGATGATGGCGTCGCTCACGCTGTTCGACGGCTACGACACCTTCAACCCCGCCTACGTGATTCACTTCGTGGTCGGCCCCTGGGGGCTGAGCCCGCAGCAGTCGGGGATGCTGATTTCAAGCGGCCTTGTAGGCTTTCTGATTGGAGCGGCGTTGCATGGCCTGGTGGCAGACCGCTTCGGCCGGCGGGTAACCTTGCTCGGCGGGCTCTGGATCACCAGCATCTTTACCTTGGCCACGCCGCTGTTCGGGCATTCGTTCGTTTCCTTCTGTGCGGTCCGGGTGCTGACCGGCATCGGCCTCGGTGTGCTGCTGCCCCTGGCCACGACCTACATCAACGAACTCGCGCCGCAGCGCACGGCCAACAAGTTCTCGCTTTGGGGTGTGGCCCTGGGTTGGGCGCTCGGCGGTACTTTGGCGGGCGTGGTGGGGGTCTACCTCACGCCGAAGTTCGGCTGGCAGGTGTTGTACTGGCTTGGGGCCACGTCCTTTGTGCTCACCTTCGTCCTGCACAAATACCTTCCAGAGTCGGTTCGGTTTCTGGCGCTGAAAGGCCGCACGGAAGAGATTCGGACCGTGCTTTCCCGCTTGATACCCGAGCGTGCCGACGTCTACCGAAACGCCCGTCTGATCCTGCCCCCGGCACCGGCGCAGCAGGCCTCGCTCGGCGCCTTGTTCAAGCCGGGCCTGCGCCGCAAGACCTTCACGATCTGGACGGCGGCGTTCCTGAGCCTGTTTGCCATCTTCGGGCTCACGGGCTGGATCCCCACGGTGATGATGAAGCGCGGCGAGACGTTTGCGGCCAGCTTCGGTTTCGGTGCGCTGATGCAGGTGATGTCCTTCGTGGGCGGCCTGGTCTGCGCGCACATCGCCGACAAGCGGGCTTCCAGCCGGGGTGTATTGGCCGCCTGGTGGCTCATGGGCGGCGCGGCGGTGCTCACCCTGGTGCTCTTGAACGGCCATGCGGTGAACCTGGCCTGTGTTGCGTTCGCCGGCTTCTTCGTGATCGGAGCGCAGTTTGTGCTCAACAACTTCACGGCGAGTTCATACGGCACCGGCGAGCGTGCCACTGGCGTCGGCATGATGTTGAGCGTAGGCCGTGTCGGCGCGATCCTGGGGCCCTTTGTCGCCGGCACACTGCAGTCGGTCTATGGGAATCCCGACATCATGTTCCTCGTGATCGCAGCGGCCTCTTCCGTGGCCGGTGCGGCGATCTTCTCCTTGGGCCGGGCCGACGTCGGCCGGCACGACGTCAGGGGTGTGCTCGCGCATTAGGGGCCCGTTGCCGATCCGTGGTCATCGGCCCTGGCCAAACCGGCACGTCCGGCGTCAAATCCCCAGCGAGGACTTCAGGGTTTCCGGCGACTTCGCCAGCTCCGCGGAGGCTCCGGCCAGCACGATCTTGCCCTTCTCCATGACCACGGCCAGGTCGGTGTGCGCGAGCACCTTGCGCCAGTCGCGGTCGACGATCAGCGTGGCGATGCCGGTGGCGCGGATCTCGGCGATTACGCGCCAGATCTCGGCGACGATCAGCGGCGCCAATCCTTCGGTGGCTTCGTCGAGGATCAGCAGGCGCGGGTTGGTCATCAGCGCGCGGCCGATGGCCAGCATCTGCTGCTCACCGCCGGAGAGCTGCTGTCCGCCGAACGCGAGCCGCTCCGTCAGCCGCGGGAAGGTCTGCATGACGCGGTCGAAAGTCCAGTCCCTGGCGCCGTCGATGCCGGGCCGCTCGCTCATCAAAAGGTTCTCGCGCACCGAGAGATTAGGGAAGATGCCGCGGCCTTCGGGCACATAGCCGATGCCGCGGCGCGCCATCTTCTCGGGCACCCAGCCGGTCACGTCGCGGCCGTCGAACAACACGCGCCCGGACGCGGGCCGCACATAACCCATGAGTGTGCGGATCAGCGTGGTCTTGCCCATGCCGTTGCGCCCCAGCAGGCCCAGAGACGTGGCCGGCGGCAATTCGACATCGACACCGCGCAGGATGTGGCTGTCGCCGTAGTAGGTATTGATGCCTTCGAGTTTGAGCATGTTAGTGACGCCCGGCCGCCCGAAGGCACTGACGCACCCCCTCGGGGGGCAGCGATACGCGAAGCGATGAGCGTGGGGGTTTCATTTCTAGTGACCTTCACCCAGATAGGCCGTGCGAACTTCGGCGTTGTGGCGGATGGCCGCGGGCTCGCCGGTGGCGATCACCGTGCCGTTGACCATTACCGTGATGCGATCGGCGATGCGAAAAACCGCGTCCATGTCGTGTTCCACCAGCAGGATGGCATGCGAGGCCTTGAGCTGCGTGAGCAAGGCCAGCATGCGTTCGGTTTCCTCCGCGCCCATGCCGGCCAGCGGCTCGTCGAGCAGCAGCACACGCGGCCGGGTGGCCAGGCACATGGCGATTTCCAGTTGGCGCTTGGCACCATGGCTGAGCGTGCCGGCAGCGCGCTGCGCGTGGGCCTCCAGCCCGGCCGCCCGCAGCGCTTCGTTCGCCACCGCCGTGCTGGTGGCGCAGCGGCTGGCGGCCTGCCAGATGGCCCAGGGTTTGGCGGCCGCGGCCTGCGCGCACAGGCGGCAGTTTTCGTGCACCGAGAACTCGGGGAAGATGGTGGTGCGCTGGTAGCTGCGGCCGATGCCGTCGCGGGCGCGCCGCGATTGCGCGCGCCGCGTGACGTCTTCGCCCTGCAGCGTGATGCGGCCCGCGGACGCATCGATCTCGCCCGACAACATGTTGATCAGCGTCGACTTGCCCGCGCCGTTGGTGCCGATCACCGCGTGGATTTCACCCTTGTGCAGGTCGAGGCTGACCTGGTTCACCGCGACCAGGCCGCCGAAGCGGCGCGTCAATCCGGTGACGGAGAGAAAGCTGCTCATGTGGACCCCTTGGGAGACAGCCGGGCGGCAATGCCGATGATGCCCTTGGGCAGCAGCGCCACGAAGGCGATGATCGCGATGCCCAGCGTCAGCTGCCAATGGTCGGCCAGCGGCCCCACGAAGCCGTGGGTGGACAGCAGCTCCTTGAGCAGCGTGAACGCCACCGCGCCGATGATGGCGCCGCGCAGGTGGCCCAGGCCGCCGAGGATGATCATCAGCAGCACCTCGCCCGAGTTGTGCCAGGCGAGCAGTTCCGGGTTGACCACGCCGTCGCGCGCCGCCAGCAGAAAGCCCGCCAGGCCGGCCAGCGCGCCGGCCAGAACGAAGGCCGCGAGCTTGTAGCCATACACCGCGAAGCCGGCCGCGCGCATGCGCTGCTCGTTGACACGGATGCCGGCGAGCGCGGCGCCAAAGCGCGAGCGGCGCACCAGCGCGAGCAGGCCGTAGCAGGCCACCAGTGCCGCCAGCACCACGTAGAACTGCACACCCCGGTTCTCCATGTCGATCGCGCCGAGGGTCGGGCGCACGTACATGTAGATGCCGTCGCTGCCGCCGCCCACCTTGGTGTCGTGGAACACGAAATAGGCCATCTGCGCGAAGGCCAGCGTGACCATGATGAAATACACGCCGCGTGTGCGCAGGCTGAGTGCGCCGACGAACAGCGCATACGCCGCGGCCGAGCCCATCGCCAGGGGCAGCAGCAGGGCGATGGAGCCGCCTTCGGTGCCGGACGCGAGCACGGTGGCGTAGGCGCCGATGCCGTAGAACGCCGCATGGCCGAGGCTCACCAGGCCGGTCATGCCGACCAGCAGCTCCAGGCTCAGCGCGAAGATCGACAGGATCATCACCTTGACGACGAAGTCCGACACATAGGGGCTGAGCACCGGCGCGAGCAGCGCCAGCGCAACGGCACACAGCAGGGGCAGGAATGGATCGAGGCGGCGCATCAGGTCTTTCTTCCCATCAGGCCTTCTGGCCTCCAGATCAACACGATCGCCATGAGCACGTACACACCCATGCCGCTGAGCTCGGCGAACAACACCTTGCCGAAGGTGTCGACGAACCCCACCAGCAGCGAGGCCACCAGCGCCCCGGGGATCGAGCCGATGCCGCCGATCACCACCACCACGAAGCAGATGATGAGCACGCTGGCGCCCATGCCCGGGTAGACCGAAGACATCGGTGCCGCGATCATGCCGGCGAGCGCGGCCAGGGCCACCCCCGCGGCGAACACGATGCGGTAGAGCTTTCGGATGTCGATGCCGAGCCCGCGCACCATGTCGCGGTTGCTGGCGCCGGCGCGGATCATCATGCCCAGCCGTGTGCGGTTGACCACCAGGTAGAGCGCCACCGCCAGCACGATGCAGGCCGCCGACGCAAACAGGCGGTACCACGGGTAGCTCATGAGGCTGCCGAGCGCGAAGCTGCCTTCCAGCCAGGGCGGCGGCTTCACGCCGTGCACGTCGTTGCCCATGAGGAGGGAGCGCACTTCCTCGAACACCAGGATCAGGCCGTAGGTCATCAGTACCTGCTGCAGGTGGTCACGCTGGTAGAGGTAGCTGAAAAACGCCCATTCCAGCAGGTAGCCGAAGATGGCGGCCAGTACCACGCCGGCGACCAGCATCACGATGAACTGGTCGCCGAACAGCGGTGACAGCGCGAACGCCATGTACGCGCCCAGCATGTAGAAGCTGCCATGCGCCAGGTTGATGACGCCCATGATCCCGAAGATCAGCGTCAGCCCCGACGCCACCAGGAACAGCAGCAAGCCGTACTGGACCGCGTTGAGGCATTGGACGAGAAAGGTACCGATGTCCATGCCGTTCCTGCAATCACATGCGGCAGCCGCGTGCCGGGTCGGCCAGCGCCTTGGCGGCGATGCTCACCAGCTTGTTCTCCTTGCCGTCGACCTTGCGCAGGTAGATGTCCTGCACCGGGTTGTGCGACTTGCCGACCGAGAACGCGCCGCGTGGGCTGTCGATCCTGGCCTTCTCGATGGCCGACGCGAATTCGGCTTTCTTGCCGATGTCGCCCTTGACCGCCGCCAGGCCGATGCCCAGCATCTGCGCCGCATCGAAGCCCTGCACCGCGTAGACGTCGGGCTGCAGCTTGAACGACTTGGCATACGCGGTGCGGAAAGCCGTGTCGCGTGGGGTGTTCAGGCCGTCGGCGTAGTGCAGCGTGGTCAAGATGCCCTGTGCCGATGCGCCTTGCGCATCAAGCGTGCCGTCGGTCAGGAAGCCAGGGCCGTACAAGGGAATCGTCTTGTCGAGGCCGGCCGCCGCATAGTCCTTGACGAACTTGACCGCGCCGCCGCCTGCAAAAAACGCATAGACCGCATCGGGCTTGGCCGCCGCGATCTCGGTCAGCAGCGCCTGGAACTCCACGTTGGGAAAGGGCACGTTCAGCTGTTTGGTCACCTGTCCGCCGGCCTTCTCGAAACCTTCCTTGAAGCCGCTGACGGACTCGTCACCGGCGGCGTATTTCCAGGTGATGGTGATCGCCGTCTTCTTCTTTTCCTGCTTCCCCGCGACTTCGCCCATGGCATAGGCCGGCTGCCAGTTGGAGAAGGAACTGCGGAAGATGTTCGGCGCGCACATCGGGCCGGTGACCGCGTCGGCGCCGGCATTCGGCACGATCAGCACCGTGCCGCTTTCCTTGGCGGCCTTGGCCATGGCCATGGCCACGCCCGAATGCACCGTGCCGACGATCACGTCGACGTTGTCGCGCTTGATCAGCTTGTTGACGTTGTCGGTGGCCTTGGCCGGGTCGGACTCGTCGTCCACCTTGACGTATTCGATCTCGCGTCCACCGAGCTTGCCGCCTTGCTGTTCGACACCGAGCCTGAAGCCGTTTTCGATCGCCACCCCCAGCGCCGTGTAGGTGCCGCTGAAGGGCAGCATGAGCCCGACCTTGAGCTTGCCCTGTTGCGCATGGCTCGCGCCGGCAAGGGATGCGAAGGCGAGTGTGGCGAGCGCGAGGCGCGCCGTGCGTGAAAGAGCGTAGGTCATTCAGGTCTCCTGGTTTTTGATGAACGAAACGGTGTGCGCGATGACTTCGGCGGGCTGGTCGCGGTGCGGGGAATGCCCGCAGCGGGGCAGTTCGAGCAGGGCGGTCTGCGGCACGCGCCGTGCGATGCCGCGGATCTGTTCGAGCGTGCCGTACGCGTCGTCCACGCCCTGGATGGCCAGCACCGGGCAGCGGATTGGTTCGAGCTCGGCTTCGATGTTCCACTGGCGAAAGGGTGGATGCAGCCAGATGTGATTCCAGCCCCAGAAGGCCGAGTCGGCATCGTCGTGGTAGCGGCCGAGCTTCTGCGGCAGGTCGGTGTTCATGTAGGCCGAACGCGCCTGTTCGATGTTGGCCACCGTCACGTCTTCGACGAAGATGTGCGGCGCCATCAGCACCAGGCCGGCAGGGCTTTCGGGGAAACGCGCCGCATGCAGCAGTGCGATCGAGCCGCCGTCGCTGTGGCCGAACAACCAGGGCTTGCCGGTGAACGCGATGGCCTCGAAGAAGGCGGGCAGCACCTCGTGCGCCTGCTGGTGCATGAAGTCGAGGTCCCAGAGCTCGTCGGATGCGCGCGGCGTCGAGCGCCCGTAGGCCGGCCTTGAAAACACCAGCCCGCGAAAGCCGCCGGCCTCGCACAGACGCTGCGGAAAGTCCTTCCACATCGCCACCGAGCCCAGGCCTTCGTGCAAGAAGACGAGCAGCGGCGCGTGTGAGCGTTCCGGCGCGATGAGCTGGTATTCGATCCGCACGTCGCGTTCGCGCCAGCGGATGGCCGCGAAGCGGGTCTCGGGCTTCATGCGAGCTGCTCCCGCTCGCGCAGGCGGAAACGCTGGATCTTGCCGGTGGCGGTCTTCGGCAGCTCGTCCACGAATTCGATGAAGCGCGGGTACTTGTAGGGGGCGAGCCGCTCCTTGACAAAAGCCTTGAGTTCTTCGGCGGTGGCGGTCTTGCCGGTCTTCAGCACCACATAGGCCTTGGTCTTGGTCAGGCCGTCGGCGTCCTGCTTGCCGATCACCGCTGCCTCCAACACGCTCGCATGCAGCATCAGGGTGGATTCGACCTCGAAGGGCGAGACGTAGATGCCGCTGACCTTCAGCATGTCGTCGCTGCGCCCGGCGTAGGTGTAGTAGCCCTCGGCATCGCGGGAGTACTTGTCGCCGCTCTTGGTCCAGCCGTCGTGGAAGGTGTCGGCGCTTTTTTCCGGATTGGCCCAGTACATGAGGGCGGCGCTCGGGCCCTTGATGTAGAGGTCGCCAATCTCGCCGTCGGCAACTGGCCGGCCGTCTTCGCCGCGCAGTTCGATCTCGTAGCCCTCGACGGCCTTGCCGGTGCTGCCGTAGCGCACGTCGCCAGGCCGGTTCGAGATGAAGACGTGGAGCATTTCGGTGGAGCCGATGCCGTCGATGATGTCGCAGCCGAAATGTGCCTTGAAGCGTTGTGCGATCTCTGCGGGCAAGGCTTCGCCGGCGGAGGAGCACATGCGCAGGGCGACTTGTTCGCGTGCGGGCAGCGAGGGCGAGGCCAGCATGCCGGCGAAACCCGTTGGTGCGCCAAAGAACACCGTGGGTAACACCGTGGGCTTCGGCCCTTGCGGCGATCCGACCCAGCGCTTGAACGTCGCGTCCGGGGTGGGCCGTTCCGCCATCAGCACCACGGTGGCGCCCACCGACAGCGGAAAGCTCAGCGCATTGCCCAGCCCGTAGGCGAAATACAGCTTGGCGGCAGAGAAGCAGACATCGCTCTCGGTGAGCCCGAGCACCGGCTTGCCAAACAACTCGGCGGTCCACCAGGGGTTGGCGTGGGTGTGCACCGTGCCTTTGGGGCGACCGGTCGAGCCCGATGAGTACAACCAGAAGGCATGGTCCTGCGGCGTGGTTGCCGCATGGGTGGGAAGCGGCGCGGCGGCGCCGATGGCGGCTTCCATGTCGATCGCGTTCGAGCCCAACGCGCCTGCCGGGCTGGAGACAAAGACCTTGGCCACCTGGTTGGGGGCCTTGGCCATGGCCTGTTCGAGCACTTCCGTCAGCGCGCCCGAGACCAGCACGGCGCGGGCTTCGCTGTGCGCCAGCATGTAGGTGTAGTCGTCCGCCGTCAGCAGGGTGTTGACCGCCACCGGCACGATGCCCGCGTACAGGCAGCCTAGGAAGCTGACCGGCCAGTCGCTGCTGTCCAGCTGCAGAAGCAGCACGCGCTCCTTGGGGCGGAGCCCCGCATCCAGCAGGGCCGAGGCCAGGCGGCGCGAGCGGTCTTCGAGCTGGCCATAACTCAGCGTGCCACGGTCGTCGATGTAGGCCATCTTGCCGGCACGCCCGCGGTTGAGTCCGAACAGATGTTCGGCGAAGTTGAAACTGGTGGGCAAATTCATCATGGTCTCCTGGTGCGCGCCGACGGTGCTCAAGCGGCCAGGCCGAGCTGGGCGAGCACCTCGGGGCTGGCCTGCACCGCGCTGCGGCGGTGGTAGAAATCGAGCGCGCGCAGGCCGCCGAGTTCGGCACCGCCGCCGGCGCGGCCCGGGCCGCCGTGCAGCGACATCGGCATGACGTTGCCATGGCCCGTATGTGCCTTGCCGACCGCCGGCGTGACGATATGCACCCGTCCATGGCTGGCCGCGAGCCGCACCGCTGTGAGCCCCAGTGCCGTTTCGTCCGCGCCGTAGAGGGAGGTCACGAGCGAGCCCTGGCCGCGGTGCGCGAGGGAGACCGCATGGTCGAGGCTGCGGTAGGGCATCAGCGTGGCCACCGGGCCGAAAACCTCGACGTCGTGGACCAGGCTGGCGCTGTCGGGCTCGCGGGTGCCGAGCAGTATCGGCGCCACGCAGCAGGCGATGGCCGGGTCGGCATCGACCAGCGGCTGCTGGCTGCCGTCGTGGAGCACGGTGGCCTGTTGCTTCAGCACGGCAAGGCCGGCATGCACGGCATCGAATTGCGGGCGGCTGACCAGGGAGCCCATGCGCACCGATTCGTTGCGCGGATTGCCGACCGTGACAGCGGCCAGCTTCGCGCCGATGGCTTCGGCCACCGCGTCATAGTGGCCCTCGGGCACCAGGATGCGGCGGATGGCCGTGCACTTCTGGCCGGATTTCACCGTCATCTCGCGCACCACTTCGCGCACCAGCAGATCGAAAGCTTCCGAGCCCGGCCCGGCATCGGGCAGCAGCACGGCCGAGTTGAGGCTGTCGGCCTCGATGTTGACGCGGACCGCGTGTTGCGCCACGGCGCGGTGGGCGCGGATCAGCGCGCCGGTTTCAGCCGAGCCGGTGAAGGACACCAGGTCGAAAGGGTTGAGCTGGTCCATCAGCCCGGCTGAGCTGCCGCAGATCACCGAAAGCGCGCCGGCGGGCAGCACACCGGCCTCGATCACGTCGCGCACCATGCGCTGCGTCAGCCAGGCGGTCGACGTGCCGGGCTTGACGATGACCGGCACGCCCGACAGCAGGGCGGGCGCGGCCTTTTCCCAGAGCCCCCAGCTGGGGAAGTTGAAGGCGTTGATCAGCAGCGCGACGCCGCGTGTGGGCACCTGGATGTGCTGCACCTGGAACACCGCTTCCTTGCCGAGCTTGACGGCGTCGCCGTCGCGCAAAACACGCGCATCGCCCAGTGCATCGCCCCATTTCGCGTACTGGGCCAGCGTGAAGATGGCGCCGTCGATGTCCACGGCGGAATCGTTCCGGACCGTGCCCGAGTTGGCGGTGGAGATCTCGTCATAATGCGCGCGGTTGGCCTGCAACACCTTGACGATGGCGCCCAGCAGCCCGGCGCGTTCGCGGTAGCTCAATGCGCGCAGGGCTTCGCCGCCGGTCTGGCGCGCGTGGTCGAAGGCTTCGGCCAGGTCCAGCCCGGCCGAGGAAACGCGCACCAGCGCGTTGCCGAGAACCGGGTCGAACAGCGGGGTGGCATGGCCGGTGCCGGCCTGCCAGCGGCCGGCCACGAAGTTGGATAGAAGCTCGGTCATTGGATGGATGGGGTGGATTTGGAGGATCGGTTCCGAGCACCCTGCTCAGGCACGGGTGAATTGAATCTGCCCTTCGGGCAGCAGGTAGAGAACCAGCGCCCGGCCGGCGCTGACCGTGGGGTGGTGGGCGCTGCCGGGCGGGTAGACGCACCAGCCGGCGGGGCGGCCGTCGAACATCGCGCCGCTGTCCATGGGCATGATCAGGTCGATCTCGCCTGTGGGGTGCGCATGGTGCGGCCCGGCGATGTCCTGCATGTCGACCACGTCGACCGAGAAGCGGTGCAGTGTGTCGTCGGCCTTGAAGACCCGCCCGTAACGGATGCCGCCGTGTTCCCGCTCGCACAGCCAGCCCTCCGCTACGCCGTCGATGCAGGCCTGCCTCAGCGTTTCGAAGCGCGGTGTGCCGGCGCCGTGCTGGCGGTTCAGCCACTGGTCCAGGTCATCATCCAGGGGGCGGCCGGCGATTTCCGCCGTGAGGGCGGCGAGTTGGTGATGAAATACTTCTTTGGACATCGTGAGGGCATCCGGTGCAGGGGGTCGAACTCTGGGCGCTTGTGATCTGCGTCAATGTGCAGTATCGTGCCTGTGCCGTAAGATACGCATGCGCTTTGGCGATGTCAAGCAATATAGTGCATATATGGTGTTTTCCCCTAGGCAAAACTGTGGGTCGAGGAATGAACATGAATGAACGAGACGACGTTGTGGGCGTCGCTGACCCTGAAGTGAAAAACCCGCTGCTGGTGGCGTTGGGGGAGCGCGTTCGCAACCTGCGCGCCCAACGCGGGCTCACGCGTAAAAGCCTGGCGCTGTCCGCCGACGTGTCCGAGCGGCACCTGGCCAACCTCGAATACGGTACCGGCAATGCGTCCATCCTGGTGTTGCAGCAGGTGGCGATGGCCCTGCAGTGCTCGCTGGCCGAACTGCTCGGCGATGTGACGACCAGCTCCCCCGAGTGGCTGCTGATCCGCGAGATGCTGGAGCGCCGCAGTGAGGCGGACCTGCGGCGGGTTCGGCTGGTGCTGGGCGAATTGCTGGACTCTTCGTCGAACGACTCGGCGCGGCGCCAGCGTATCGCCCTGATCGGCCTGCGTGGTGCCGGCAAATCAACGCTGGGGCAGATGCTGGCCGACGACCTGGAGGTGCCGTTCGTCGAGCTCAGCCGCGAGATCGAGAAGCTGGCCGGCTGCAGTGTGCGGGAGATCCATGATCTCTACGGCACCAACGCCTACCGGCGCTACGAACGGCGCGCGCTCGAAGAGGTGGTGCAGATCTACAGCGATGTGGTGATCGCGACGCCGGGTGGCCTGGTCTCCGATCCGGCGACCTTCAATCAGTTGCTGACCCATTGCACGACGGTGTGGCTGCAGGCCGCCCCGGAAGAGCACATGGGGCGGGTTGCCGCACAGGGCGACACGCGCCCCATGGCCGCCAGCAAGGAGGCCATGGACGACCTGCGCCGCATCCTGAGTGGCCGTGCCGCGTTTTATTCCAAGGCGGATCTGAAGATCGACACCTCCGGGGAAAGTCTTTCCCAAAGCTTTGAGCATCTGCGTGCCACGGTGCGCGCGAACCTCAAGCAGAGCGCCTAGGCGCAAGGCCATCGCCGTGTAAAAAATCGTTTACGGTCCTTGACGCGCCCATAAACATGCATCATGATGCATGTTCTGGCGCTTGTGCCAGATGAATTAATGCAATATTATTCTTCTACGTGCTGCATCAGGAGACCTTCGATATGACTAACACTGCAAGTGCCACGGCTGTGGTCGACTACCGCACCGACCCGACGCAATACCGGCATTGGACGCTCAGCGTCGATGGTGCCATCGCCCGTCTGTCGCTCGACATCGCCGAAGACGGCGGCATCCGCCCAGGCTACAAACTCAAGCTCAACAGCTACGATCTCGGCGTCGACATCGAACTCAACGACGCACTCAACCGCGTGCGTTTCGAACACCCGCAAGTGCGCTCGGTCATCGTCACCAGCGGCAAGGACCGGATCTTTTGCTCCGGCGCCAACATCTTCATGCTCGGTGTCTCCAGCCATGCCTGGAAGGTGAACTTCTGCAAGTTCACCAACGAGACCCGCAACGGCATCGAAGACACGTCGAAGCATTCGGGCATCAAGTTCCTGGCCGCCGTGAACGGCGCCTGTGCCGGTGGCGGCTACGAACTTGCGTTGGCCTGCGACGAGATCTATCTGGTGGACGATCGTTCGTCGGCCGTGTCGCTGCCCGAGGTGCCGCTGCTCGGCGTGCTGCCGGGCACCGGAGGCCTCACGCGGGTGACCGACAAGCGCCACGTGCGCCATGATCTTGCCGACATCTTCTGCACCAGCGTGGAAGGTGTGCGCGGCCAGAAGGCCGTGGACTGGCGCCTGGTCGATGCCGTGGTGAAGCCGGCGCAATTCGCGGCCACTGTGCAGCAGCGCGCGGCCGCGCTGGGCCAGGCCAGCGAACTGGCGCGGCAGCGCGCCGATGTGCAGGGTGTGCAGGGTGTGCCGCTGGCGCGGCTCGAACGCGAGGACAGCGAAAACGGCCTGCGCTACAAGTACGTGCAGGTCGAGATCGACCGGGGCAACCGGTCCGCCACGTTCACCATCCACGCCCCGGTGGGCGCCCAGCCGGCGGACATCGCCGCCATCGAAGCGGCCGGGGCGAGCTGGTGGCCGTTCATGATGGCGCGGGAACTCGACGATGCGATCCTGATGATGCGCACCAACGAACTCGATATCGGGACCTGGCTGCTGAAGACCAAGGGCGACGCGGCGGCGGTGCTGGCCAGCGATGCGCTGCTGCTGGCCAGCGCGTCGCACTGGTTCGTGCGCGAGACGCTCGGCCTGCTGCGCCGCACGTTTGCGCGCCTCGACGTTTCTTCGCGCAGCCTGTTTGCGCTGATCGATTCGGACTCGTGTTTTGCCGGCAGCCTGGCCGAACTGGCCTTTGCCGCGGACCGAGCCTACATGCTGGCGCTGCCGGACGACCCGGAGCACGCGCCGAAGCTCACGCTGAATGCCTTCAACTTCGGCCCGTTGCCGATGGTCAATGGCCAGAGCCGGTTGCAGCGCAGGTTCTATGAAGAAGAAAAGCCGCTCGAAGCCGCCCGGGCCGCGTGCGCCACGGCGCTCGATGCGGACGAGGCCTTCAAGCTCGGCCTCGTGACCGCGGCACCCGACGACATCGACTGGGCCGACGAGCTGCGCATCGCCATCGAGGAGCGCGCCGCGATGTCGCCCGATGCCTTGACCGGGCTCGAGGCCAACCTGCGTTTCGCGCAACGCGAAAACATGTACACCCGCATCTTCGGCCGACTCACCGCCTGGCAGAACTGGATCTTCAACCGTCCCAACGCCGTCGGCGAAAAGGGCGCGCTCAAGGTCTATGGCAGCGGCCAGAAGGCCGGCTTCGATCTCAACCGCGTCTGAACCTTTCACCGACCCAACAAGGAACGTCATGAGCACCATCAACTACAGCGAGAAGATCCCGAACAACGTCAACCTCGGCGAAGACCGCACCTTGCAGCGTGCGCTCGAAGGCTGGCAGCCGAACTTCATCAACTGGTGGGACGACGTCGGCCCCGAAGGTTCGACCAACTACGACGTCTACCTGCGCACCGCAGTCAGCGTGGACCCGAACGGCTGGGCCCAGTTCGGCCACGTGAAGATGCGCGACTACCGCTGGGGCATCTTCCTGAACCCGGGCGACGCCAACCGCGAGATCCACTTCGGCGACCACAAGGGCGAAAAGGCCTGGCAGGACGTGCCCGGCGAGCACCGGGCCAACCTGCGCCGCATCATCGTGACGCAGGGGGACACCGAGCCCGCGTCGGTCGAGCAGCAGCGCCATCTGGGCCTGACCGCGCCGTCGATGTACGACTTGCGCAACCTGTTCCAGATCAATGTGGAAGAAGGCCGCCACCTCTGGGCCATGGTGTATCTGCTGCACAAGCACTTCGGCCGCGACGGCCGCGAAGAAGCCGAAGCCCTGCTGCAGCGCACCTCGGGCGACCAGAACAACCCGCGCATCCTCGGCGCCTTCAACGAGAAGACGCCGGACTGGCTGGCGTTCTTCATGTTCACCTACTTCACCGACCGCGACGGCAAGTTCCAGCTGTCGGCGCTGGCCGAGAGTGCGTTCGACCCGCTGGCCCGCACCACCAAGTTCATGCTGACCGAAGAGGCGCACCACATGTTCGTCGGGGAAAGCGGTATCTCGCGTGTGCTCGCGCGCACGGCGCAGGTGATGAACGAGCTCAAGACCGACGATGCGCAGAAGGTGCGCGCGGCCGGCGCAATCGACCTGGGCACCATCCAGCGGTATCTGAACTTCCATTACAGCGTGACCATCGACCTGTTCGGTGCGGACCAGTCGAGCAATGCGGCGATCTTCTACAGCTCGGGCCTGAAGGGGCGTTACGAAGAAGGCAAGCGGGTCGACGACCATGTCCTGAAAGGCCAGACCTACAAGGTGCTGGAAGTGCAGAACGGCCAGCTCGTCGAGAAGGACGTGCCGATGCTCAACGCACTGAACGAGGTGCTGCGCGACGACTTCATCAAGGACTCGGTCGCGGGCGTCGGGCGCTGGAACAAGGTGCTCGAAAAGGCCGGTATCCCGACACGCCTGACGGTGCCGCACAAGGCCTTCAATCGCCAGATCGGCGCGCTCACCGGCATCAAGATGTCACCGGAAGGCCGCGTGGTGAACGAGGCGGAATGGGCGGCGATGAAGGGCGAATGGCTGCCGACGCCGGAAGACTTCGCCTTTGTCGCTTCGCTGATGGGGCGGGTGGTGGACCCCGGCAAGTTCGCCGGCTGGATCGCGCCGCCGGTGATGGGCATCAACCGCCAGCCGGTCGATTTCGAATACGTGAGGTTCGGCTGAAAGAACTGTTGCTCGCCCCCAGGTTGCCCGGCACTTCGTGTCCGGGCGCCCACCCCCTGCCGGGGGCAACACCAGCGGCCTGGCAAAGCCAGTTCCGCGGTGTTTCACGAGGGGGCCAGCGCGTTGCGCGGCCGACGATAAAGGAGACCTACGATGGACATGGCAGTCGACGTTTCGGTCATCAGGCAGCACCTGATCGACCCCGAGATCTGCATTCGGTGCAACACCTGCGAGGCGATCTGCCCGGTCAATGCGATCACGCATGACGACCGCAACTACGTCGTGCGCGCCGATGTCTGCAACGGCTGCATGGCCTGCATCTCGCCGTGCCCGACCGGATCGATCGACAACTGGCGCACCATGCCGCTGGCGCGCGCCTACGCGATCGAGGAGCAGCTGACCTGGGACGAACTGCCCGCGGAACTCACGCCGGAGCAACTGCAGGCGGAGGGTATTTCACACGCGGGCGAGGCCATGGTGCCCGTGCCGGCCGCAGCACCGCAGACCGCGGAGCAGCCGGGTGAAACCACGTTCAACTCGGCGCAGTATGGCGCCGTCGCGCCGCCATGGTCTGCCGCGCATGCGTACACCAACCTGTACCCGCCGAAGAAGCCAACCACCGCCACCGTGGTCGGCAATTTCAACTGCACCGAGGCCGGCTTCGAGAACGAGACCCACCACATCGTGCTCGATTTTGGCGCCATGCCGTTCCCGGTGCTGGAGGGGCAGTCGATCGGCCTCGTTCCGCCCGGTGCCGATGCCAATGGCAAGCCACACTTCGCGCGGCAGTACTCGGTTGCGAGTCCACGCAACGGCGAAAGACCCGGCTACAACAACGTCTCGCTCACGGTCAAGCGGGTCACGCAAGACCACCAGGGCCGGCCGGTGCGCGGCGTGGCCAGCAACTACGTGTGTGATCTCCAGGTGGGGGACAAGGTGCAGATCGTCGGCCCGTTTGGCGCGTCGTTCCTGATGCCCAACCACCCGAAGTCGCACATCGTGATGGTCTGTACCGGCACCGGCAGCGCACCGATGCGCGCCATGACCGAGTGGCGCCGGCGCCTGCGCAAGAGCGGCAAGTTCGAGGGTGGCAAGCTGATGCTTTTCTTCGGTGCGCGCACCCAGCAGGAACTGCCTTATTTCGGCCCCCTGCAAAGCCTGCCCAAGGACTTCATCGACATCAACCTGGCGTTCTCGCGCACGCCGGGACAGCCCAGGCGTTACGTGCAGGACGCCATGCGGGAGCGCGCGGCCGACCTGGCCGCCTTGCTCAAGGACGGGCTCACGCACTTCTACGTGTGCGGGCTGAAAAGCATGGAGGAAGGTGTGGTGCTGGCCTTGCGCGACGTGGCCGTCGATGCCGGGCTCGATTGGGATACGATCGGCGAGGCCCTCAAGAAAGAGGGCCGCCTTCATCTCGAAACCTATTGAACCCTGCGCCCGGCCGGCGCGATCGGCCGCAGGCCCCAGGTGATGCACAGCCACAGCCCGCACAGGCCGAAGCTGACCGCGAACAGCGCGGGCGCGCCGGCCATCTTGACCAGGATGCCGCCGAGTGCGCCGCCGGCGAACAGGCCGAGCGACTGCAGCGTGTTGTACAGCCCCAGCGCGGCACCACGCAGCGAGGTCGGCGCGAGTTTGGAGACCAGGCTCGGCTGGCTGGCCTCGAGCGCGTTGAAAGCGCAGAAGAACAGGAACAGCAGGCCGGCCAGCGGCCACAGTTCGGTGGCGGTATCGCCATGCCAGGCGACCAGGCCGAAGCCCAGCTGCACCAGCAGCAGCAGCGCCACGGCACCGCGCAACACGCCGCGCAGGTAACCGCGCCGCTCCAGCGGAAACAACACGCCGCCCATGGCTGCGAAAGACGCCAGCACCGCCGGCAGGTAGACCTGCCAGTGGTGGTCCTTGGCCAGCCCGGCCTGCACCAGCAGCGCCGGCACCGCCACCCACATGGCCATCTGCACCGTGTGCAGCACGAACACACCGGCGTTGAGGCGCCGCAGGTCGGCATGGGCCAGCACCTCTGAAATCCTGCCGCGCGGCGCGTCCCGGTGGCGCGCCGGCTCGGCCGGCACCTGCCACAGCAGCATGGCGATGCCGCCCAACGCCAGCAGGCCGGTCAGCACGAACAGGCCGGCCAGGCCGAAGTGCGCCGCCAGCGGCGGTGCGGCCACCAGCGCCAGCGCAAACATCAGCCCGATGCTGCCGCCTACCAGGGCCATGGCCTTGGTACGCACGGCGTCGCGTGTGAGGTCGGCCAGCAGTGCGGTCACGGCGGCCGAGACGGCGCCCGCGCCCTGCAGCGCCCGGCCGAGCAGCAGGCCGGTGAGGCTGTCGGCCGCGGCGGCCACGAAGCTGCCGGCGGCGAACACCAGCAGGCCGGCGACGATCACGCGTTTGCGGCCCAGGCGGTCGGAAGCCAGGCCGAACGGCATCTGCAAAAACGCCTGCGTGAGGCCGTAGATGCCCATGGCCAGCCCCACCAGGGCCGGATCGTCACCACCCGGGTATTTGCGTGCTTCCAGTGCAAACACCGGCAGCACCAGGAACAGCCCGAGCATGCGCAGCGCGAAGATGGCCGCCAGCGACAGGCTGGCGCGCCGCTCCAGCGGGGTCATGGCGTCGGCGGCGGGCGCCGGATGCGGCACGCTGGTGGGGGAGAGGATGGAATCGGGCACGGGGCAGGCTCGGAAGGCAAATAACGACGAGAAGACCTGAACAACCCTCGATTGTCCCCGATCACCCGAAGCCCTCGCCGCGCGCCAAACCTTCTTTAACTATCATGGAGGGTTACCCGCCAGTGTCTGCCCACTTTGAATTTACCCAATTCCGCCCATTCCGACCCCGCCCGCGACGCCATCCTCCAGCGCCTGGCCCTGCAGCAGCAGCGCATCAGCGTGCGCGGCGCCCGCACGCACAACCTGAAGAACATCGACCTCGACATCCCGCGCAACCAGCTGGTGGTGATCACCGGCCTGTCGGGTTCGGGCAAGTCGAGCCTGGCTTTCGACACCTTGTATGCCGAGGGCCAGCGCCGCTACGTGGAAAGCCTGTCCACCTATGCGCGGCAGTTCCTGCAGCTGATGGACAAGCCCGACGTGGACATGATCGAGGGCCTGAGCCCGGCGATCTCCATCGAGCAAAAAGCCACCAGCCACAACCCGCGCTCCACCGTGGGCACGGTGACCGAGATCCACGACTACCTGCGCCTGCTGTTCGCCCGCGCCGGCACGCCGTATTGCCCCGACCACGACCTGCCGCTGCAGGCCCAGACCGTGAGCCAGATGGTCGACACCGTGCTGGCCCTGCCCGAGGACACCCGGCTGATGGTGCTGGCACCGATCGCGCGCGAGAAGAAGGGCGAATTCACCGACACCTTTGCCGAGCTGCAGGCGCAAGGTTATGTGCGCTTCCGCATCGACGGCGAGTCGTTCGAGTTCGACAACCTGCCCAAGCTCAAGAAGACCGAGAAGCACAACATCGACGTGGTGATCGACCGCATCAAGGTGCGGGGCGAAGGTGACATGGCCGCGCGCGACCAGGTGCGCCAGCGGCTGGCCGAAAGCTTCGAGGCCGCGCTGCGCCTGGCCGACGGCCGCGCGCTGGCCATCGAGATGGACAGCCAGCACGAGCATTTCTTCAACGCCAAGTTCTCCTGCCCGGTGTGCAGCTATTCCATCAGCGAGCTGGAGCCGCGGCTGTTTTCGTTCAACTCGCCGGTGGGGGCCTGCCCGAGCTGCGACGGCCTGGGCCAGCAGGAGTTCTTCGACCCGACGCGGGTCGTGGCCTTTCCCACGCTGAGCCTGGCCAGTGGTGCCATCAAGGGCTGGGACCGGCGCAACGGGTATTACTTCGCACTGTTGGAGAGCCTGGCCAAGCACTACAGGTTCGACATCGAGCAGGCTTTCGAGAGCCTGCCCGCGTCGGTGCAGCAGGCGCTGCTGCACGGCTCGGGCGAAGAAGAGATCAAGTTCAGCTACGTGATGGACTCCGGCGCCTCGCAAGGCAAGAAGCTCACCAAGAAACACCCCTTCGAAGGCATCATTCCCAACATGCAGCGGCGCTACCGCGAGACCGATTCGGTGTTGGTGCGTGAAGACCTGGCGCGTTACCGCAGCACCCAGCCGTGTCCCGACTGCGGCGGCTCGCGGCTCAGGCGCGAAGCGCGCCATGTGAAGATCGGCGAGGGCGCGCAGGCGCGTGCGATCTTCGAGATCAGCCGCATCACGCTGCGCGAGAGCTTCGCCTATTTCGGCGCGCTGACCATGCACGGCGCCAAGGGCGAGATCGCCGAAAAAGTGGTGCGTGAAATCGGCCTGCGGCTGAAGTTCCTGAACGACGTCGGCCTCAACTACCTGAGCCTGGACCGCAGCGCCGAGACCTTGTCGGGCGGCGAATCCCAACGCATCCGGCTGGCCTCGCAGATCGGCTCGGGCCTGACCGGTGTGATGTACGTGCTCGACGAGCCCAGCATCGGCCTGCACCAGCGCGACAACGACCGCCTGATCGACACCCTCAAACACCTGCGCGACATCGGCAACAGCGTGCTGGTGGTGGAGCACGACGAAGACATGATGCGTGCGGCCGACCACATCATCGACATGGGCCTGGGCGCGGGCGTGCACGGCGGCAAGGTGATTGCCCAGGGCAGCTTCGACCAGGTGCGCGACACGCCGGAGTCGCTCACCGGCCAGTACCTGGCGCACACGCTGAAGATCGCCGTGCCGAAGCGGCGTACGCCCTGGCTGCCGGTGCTGGAAGAAGCCGCGCCGCCGCGCGTGAAGCCGAGGAGTACGGCAACACAGTCGCCGAAACTGCAGGCGCTCAGCATGGTTGGTGCCACCGGGCACAACCTTCAAAGCGTCAGCGTCGACATCCCGGTCGGCCTGTTCACCTGCGTCACCGGTGTCTCGGGCTCGGGCAAGTCCACGCTGGTCAACGACACGCTCTATGCCGCCGTGGCGCGCCAGATCTACCGTGCCCACGACGAACCGGCGCCGCATGAGGACATCGTCGGCATCGAGTATTTCGACAAGGTCATCAACGTCGACCAGTCGCCGATCGGCCGCACGCCGCGCAGCAACCCGGCCACCTACACCGGCCTGTTCACGCCGATTCGCGAACTCATGGCCGAGGTGCCCACGGCGCGCGAACGCGGCTACGGCCCGGGCCGCTTCAGCTTCAACGTGGCCGGTGGCCGTTGCGAGGCCTGCCAGGGCGACGGCATGGTCAAGGTGGAGATGCACTTTTTGCCCGACGTCTACGTGCCCTGCGACGTCTGCAAGGGCCAGCGCTACAACCGCGAGACGCTGGAAGTGCTGTACAAGGGCAAGAACATCGCGCAGATTCTGGAGCTCACGGTCGAGGCTGCGTTCGACTTCCTGAAGGCCGTGCCCAACATCGCGAGGAAGCTGCAGACGCTGCTCGACGTGGGCCTGAGCTACATCAAGCTCGGCCAGGCCGCGACCACGCTGTCCGGCGGCGAGGCACAGCGCGTGAAGCTCGCGCTGGAGCTCAGCAAGCGCGACACCGGCCGCACGCTCTACATCCTCGACGAGCCGACCACCGGCCTGCATTTCGCCGACATCGACCTGCTGCTCAAGGTGCTGCACCAGCTGCGCGATGCGGGCAACACCATCGTGGTGATCGAGCACAACCTGGACGTGATCAAGACCGCCGACTGGCTGATCGACATGGGCCCCGAAGGCGGCGCCGGCGGCGGCACCGTGGTGGGGGTGGGCACGCCGGAAGACATCGCCGCCAACCCGGCCAGCCATACCGGCAAGTACCTGAAGCGGATTCTCGATACGGAGTAGGCTTCGGGCCTCGATATTCACCAAGACGTAAACACGCTCTAGGAAAGGAAAGCCGATGACCTGGTCCGCCAAGCAATATTCGACCTTTGAAGCCGAGCGCACCCGCCCGGTGCGCGACCTGGTGGCCGCCGTGCCGACGCCTGTGGTACGCAGCGCTGTCGACCTGGGCTGCGGCCCCGGCAATTCCACCGAGGTGCTGGCCCAGCGCTTTCCCGACGCGGTGGTCACCGGCATGGACAACTCGGACGACATGGTCGCGGCCGCGCGCAAGCGCCTGCCCGCGCTGCGCTTCGACCAGGCCGACATCGGCACCTGGAACCCGCCCGAGCTGTTCGACGTGATCCTGGCCAACGCCTCGCTGCAGTGGCTGCCGGACCACGCCAAGCTGTACCCCCGGCTCGCGGGCCGGCTCAGCGCTGGCGGCTGCCTGGCCGTGCAGACGCCAGACAACCTCGATGAGCCGGCCCACCGGCTGGCGCGCGAAACCGCGGCCGACGGCCCCTGGGCGGCGCAGATCGGCCACACCCAGCATCACGAGCGGCACAGCGCCGGTTTCTACTACGAACTGCTGCGCCCGCATTGCAGCCATGTCGATGTGTGGCGCACCACGTACTTTCACCCGCTGGCTGGTGGAGCGCAGGCGGTGGTCGAATGGTTCAAGAGCACGGCGCTGCGGCCTTTCCTCGGCCCGCTGAGCCCGGAGCTGCAGGCAGCGTTCCTTGAGCGCTATACGGCCGCGATCGCCAAGGCTTATCCGGCGCTGCCGGACGGTACGGTGTTGCTGCCTTTTCCGCGCCTGTTCGTCATGGCGACGCGCTGAAAAAGAGCGTCAGAAGAAACGCTTGAGTTGCCGCAGCAGCCCCGCCGGCTGCCAGGTGCGCAGCGTGCGCCAACTGCGCCAGAGCAGGAAGCCGCGCTGCGCCCAGCGCAGGCTGCTGCGCGGCTTGAGCACCACCAGCAGGCCGAGCACGGCGGCCAGCGTGAGCGGGTGTTGACGCGCATAGACGACGGCCCGGGCGACAAAGGCCGAGACCTTGTCCGAGGTTTCGGCCGCGCGCTGGAACGGCACCAGGCGGTGCGCCACCACGGCGCGTTCGGCGCCGATGCGCGCAATCAGCCCAGCCCGCTCGCGCTCGAGTTCAACCAGGTTCTTTTTCATCGCCGGGCCGCCCCAAGATGAAAAGCGGCCCCCTCGGGGGGCAGCGACCACACGCAGTGGGGAGCGTGGGGGTCATTTTTCATGGGTTGAGGCGGGCGTGGAAGCCGACTTGAGCTGGCGCAAGTCTTCCTGCAACTCGGCCAGGCTGGCCGCGAACAGGTTTTCGGAGTCTTCACTCGAGCGCCGCAACGCCGCGTAGAAGAAGACGCCGAGCGCGATGAACAAGACGGTCAGCACGGCCAGCAAGGCCACGCGCTGCTCCCAGAACAGCACCAGCGCCAGGCCGATGGCCAGCACCACCGCCAGGCCGGCGCAAAACACCAGCGCAGCCGCAAAGCCGAGCTGGCGCAGGATGCGCAGCTTCTCCGTCTGGAACTCGTTGCCGAGCAGCTGCAGCCGGGTGTGGCCCGTGCCCAACAGCGAGACGGCGAGCCCGCGCAGCGCCGTGAACGGTCCGCTCATGCCGCTTTAGCGGCGGTTGCTGCCGATGAGCAGGCCGACCACCACGCCCACCGCGCAGCCCACGCCGATGGCGGTCCAAGGCGATTCGTGCACGTAGACGTCGGTGGCCTTGGCGGCGGCCTTGGTCTTGGCGATCAGCAGCTCTTCGGCTTCGATGAGGCGGGCCTTGGCGTCGAGCAGGCGGGCCTGGACACGGGCGCGCAGCCGGGTGACTTTTTCACCGGCCTGGTCGGCCGTGGCGGACAACATGTCTTCGGCGTCGGAAATCGCCGACTTGATTTCGTCGACCAGTTGTTCCTGGGTGTCGATGCCGGCCTGGAGGTTCTTTGCCATGGTGCGTCTTTCAAGTGGAGTGGAGATTGGGTGTTGAACAGAAAGGTTAGCAGAAAGATTTACAGGTTTTCGCCATATGGATCAATGCATGACACTTTGACACACTTGGAGGCGCAGGGGAATGGGACGGTCAGGGCGTTTGTCCATGACCTGGGGCAAAAGCCTGGACGGTTTTGCTGCCAAAGCCGGGATAATCGGCCCGCATCCGCCCTTTCCCACGAGAAAAACCATGTCTGCAATCACCCTGCGTTTTCTGGCCGAGCCCAATACCGTCAATTTTGGCGGCAAGGTGCACGGCGGCACCGTCATGAAATGGATCGACGAGGCCGGTTATGCCTGCGCCACCAGTTGGGCCAAGCGTTATTGCATCACCGTGTACGTGGGCGGCATCCGTTTTCATCACCCGATCATGATCGGCGACCTGGTCGAAGTCGAGGCGCGCATGGCCTACACCGGCAACACCAGCATGAACATCTCGGTGGAGGTGCGCAGCGGCGACATGAAGGGCGGGCAGATGCAGACCACCACCGAATGCCTGATCGTGTTCGTCTCGGTCGATTCGCATGGCCGGCCGATGCCGGTGCCGGCCTGGAACCCGGAAACCCCGGGTGACATGGCCCTGGCCCAGCGCGCCAAGGCGCAGCTCGAGGCCTCGCGCGCGGCGGCTTCGCCCAAGCCCTGAAAGTTTTCTTTAAAGCAGGCGCCGTGTGGCGAAGCGCACCACGGTGACGCCGGCGCGGGCCTGGCGTGTCGAGGGCATCACCAGCACGCAGTCGTCGTAAGGCGTGACGACCGGTTCGCCGTCGTTGTCGCCGATCACCGTGCCGGCCCTGGCGATCACTTCCAGGCCGGTGTAGGCCGCGGCGAAACGAAAGTTCGCGCTGCGCGCCACCACCGGGCCGGTCACCTCCAGCGCCCACTGGCGTGGTGCGTCGGGCAGGCGCCAGCCAGGCAGCAAGGCCTGCAGCCGGGTCTTGTCGAGCGTGCCGGCCGCCTCGAGGAAACGCACACACTGGTCTTGCGCCACGCCGCGGCTGGCCGGGTCGCCATGGAAGCCGCACTCGATCAGCAGCGAACGTGTGCCGTTGTCTTCTGCGGCACCGAAGCGGCCGAAGTCGCGCATGCGCACGCCGTCCTGGTGGCCGGCATCGACCACGATGTGTGCGGGCGCACCCATCTGCCGCGCCAGCGCCAGGTTGCGCGCGGACGGGCCGGTCAGCGACAGCGGCGCGCTGGGCTCGTGCATCGAATGCAGGTCGAGCAGCCAGTCGGCGGCTTCCACAAAGGGCCGCAGGGCGGCGGCGCGGCGGCGTTCTTGCGTGTCGGCCGCGGCCATGCGTTCGGGCAGCCACTGGCGGTTCAGGTCTTCGTCGACGAAGCGAGAGGTGTCGTGGCGGGCCGGGTCGAAGCGGTCGAATGCGGCCAGGTTGCAAAAGGCCAGCGTCAGGGTGCCGCGCTGCGGACGCAGGCCGGCTTCGAGCAGACCCTTGAGGGCCCAGGCGCCACACAGCTCGTTGCCGTGCACCAGCGCGCTCAGCATCACCTCGCGGCCTGGCTGGCCCGAGTCGAAACGCCAGACGCCTGCGACGCCGGAGTTGCCGGCGCGCCAGGCGCCGATGTCGGGGGCCGTCAATTCAAACGAAACGGACACTTTCACTCCTTGATGTTGGCGAATTCGACGATCTTCTTGTACTTCGCGCTTTCGTCTTGCAGAAAGCGCGCCACGTCGACCTTGCCCGCGCCGACCGACGCCACGGTGGAGCTGGAGGCCTCCATCTTCTTGCGGAAATCGGGCGACTGCAGCGTCTCGTCGAGTGCCTTGCGAAGCCGTGCCACCACCGGCTCGGGCAGCCTGGCCGGCCCCATCAGCGCGAACCAGACGCCGATGTCCATGCCCTTGAGTTGCGGGCTCTCGGCCAGGGCCGGGATGTCGGGCGTGATGGCCGAGCGTCTGGCCTCGGTGGTGCCCAGCGCCACGACCTTGCCGCTCTTGATGTGCGGCAGCCCGCTGGACAGGACGAACACGCCGAAGTCGAGGTTGTTGCCGATCAGGTCGTTGGTCAGCGGGGCCACGCCGCGGTAGGGGATGTGGGTCATGAACACGCCGGCCTGCTGCTTGACCATCTCGCCGGCCAGGTGCAGCGAGGTGCCGACGCCGGAGCTGCCGTAGCTGTATTTGCCGGGGTTTTTCTTCACCACGTCGATGAACTGGGCGACGGTCTTCACGCCCGAGCTGGTAGAGGCCACCAGCACCAGCGGCTGCGAGGCGATCAGGCCGATCGGCGTGAAGTCCTTGAGCTCGTATTTCGTGGCGGGTGTGATCAGGCGGCTGATGGCGAGTTCGTTGTTGGCGCCCACCAGCAGGGTGTAGCCGTCGGGCGCGGCGTTGGCCACCTTCTGCGCGCCGATGGCGCCGCCGGCTCCGCCCACGTTGTCGACGACCACCGGCACGCCGAGGCGGGCCGAGAGTTCGGTGGCCACCAGGCGGCCGGTGAGGTCGGTGGAGCCGCCCGGCGGATAAGCCACCACGACGGTGATCGGCCGGGTGGGCCAGGCCGGTGTTTGCGCGTGGGCGGATGTGCCGCCAAGCAGGGTCAGGGCACTGAGGGCACTGAGGGCGGTAGCGTGGATGGACAGGGGGAGGCGTCGCATGGCGTGGATCCTTGGTGCGTGGTGCGGTGTGGGGTTGACGAAGGCCATTGTGGGCATCCCACCACTCTCAGCACGTGCCGAAACGGCACGGCACCGTGCCAAAGTTGGAGCCGTCAGCGGTTCGCCAACACCTGCCACACGGCTTCGGCAAACGGGCCGAGCCGGCGCTTGGGCCGGTACAGGCGCACGTCGTAATGCACTTCCATGCTTTTGTCGCCGGCGGGTGCGAGCCGGCCCGCCTTGCAGTCGGCGCGCACCATCGACCATGGCAGCCAGGCCACGCCGATGCCCTTGAGGGCGTATTCGTATTGCGCGTCGGCCGAGTCGCTTTCCACCTGGCGCAGCAGCCGCGGCGCGAGGCGGTTGTTGGCCAGGTGGTCTTCCACCAGCCGCCCCAGCGCAAGGGAATGCGCGTAGGCCAGGTAGGGCACCGGCGCGGGGTCGGCAAATTGGTGGATGGCCCGGCCCTGCACGTCGGCGCGTGACACCGGCACCAGCCGGTCGCTGGCCACGGTGACGTGGGCGAAACGCCGCGCATCGAGCACCAGTGCCAGGGCCGGGTGGTGGTAGACGAGCGAGAAATCCGCGTCGTTTTCTTCCAGCAGGCGCACCGTTTCGGCCAGCGCGCGGGTGGTGATGCGCAGTTCGCCGTCTTTGAGCAGGGGCTTCAGGCGCACCAGCCAGTCGGCCACCAGGGTGCGCGCCAGGGTGCGGCCGGTGGTCAGGGTGGCGGTGCGGGCCTGGCGGCCGGCCACGCTGCGCAGTTCTTCGCGCGACCCGTCCAGGTCGCGGGCCATCTGTTCGGCGGTTTCCAGGAAACGCTCACCCGCCACGGTCAACTTCACCGGCCCGCCCGCACCGGCGCTGCGGTCTACCAGCGGCGTGCCGGCCCAGGCCTCGAGTGCGCGGATGCGCCTGCCGAACGCCGGGTGGGTGACGTGCCGCAGTTCGGCTGCCCGGGTGAAGCTGCGCGCCTGCGCCAGCGCAGTGAAGTCTTCAAGCCATTTGAGTTGCATGCGGGAGCCCGTGACGCCAAGGCGGCGGCACGATTCTAGGCGTGCGTCAGGCCCGGATCAGGCGCATGATGGGGGGCGCCGGTCGGATCGCGGAAAACGTCTGGCCGCTGAAGGAGACGTCAATGAAACACGAGCCTGGACAGGAACGCTTTTGGGAAGTAGACCTCAGGGTCTTGCTGCTGATGTGGTGGAACGATATCGCCGTTTTCGTCATGACTGCGCTGACCTTCGTCGTGCTGGCGCTGCCGGTGATCATTCCGGCGTTGATCATGTGGTATTTGCTGTCGATCAACTTTTCGATCACCGGGGCGCTGACGCCCTGATCCGCTGCAGCTTATGCGGCGCGCGCGGCCTGCAGCGTGTCGCGTGTCTTGATGGCTTCGCGCCGCGCCGCATCGGCGAAGTCTTCGCCCGATGAGGCGTACAGAATCGCCCGCGACGAATTCACGATGATCTGCCCCTCGGGCCGCCAGCCGGCCTTGACGGTGGCCAGAGCGTCGCCGCCCTGTGCGCCCACACCGGGGATCAGCAGCGGCAGGGTCGGCGCCAGGGCGCGCACGCGTTCGATCTCGGCGGGGTAGGTGGCACCCACCACCAGGCCGAGCTGGCCATTCAGGTTCCAGGGGCCTTGTGCCAGCCGCGCCACGTGTTCATACAACAGCGGCTCGCCGGGCACGGACGACAGGCGCTGGTTTTGCAGGTCGTCGCCGCCGGGGTTGGAGGTGCGGCACAGCAGGAAGGCGCCCTTGCCGTGGTACTTCAGGTAGGGCGCCACCGAGTCGAAGCCCATGAAGGGCGACAGTGTGACGGCGTCGGCCCCGTAGCGCTCGAAGGCTTCGATGGCGTATTGCTCGGCGGTGGAGCCGATGTCGCCGCGTTTGGCGTCCAGGATCACCGGCACCTGCGGCGCTGCGCTGCGCATGTGCTGCACCAGGCGTTCGAGCTGGTCTTCGGCGCGGTGCGCGGCGAAATAGGCGATCTGGGGTTTGAAGGCCATGGCCAGGTCGGCCGTGGCGTCGACGATGCGGGCGCAGAAGTCGAAGATCTTGCTGGCATCGCCTTTGAGCGATGCTGGAAAACGCGCCGGATCGGGGTCCAGGCCCACGCACAGCATGGAGCCGTTGGTTTGCTCGGCTTTGCGGAGCATGTCGAGAAAGGTCATGGGGTGATTTTAGGTGCACGGGCAGGTCGGTAGCTTTCGCTGACTTCAAAACCTGCCATGGCGAAACACCTTGCCATAACGCACAGCGCAACCCCAGATTTATCCCACGGCGGCGATCACGATGATCTCGATCAGCAGGTTGGGCGCGGCCAGCTTGGCCTCGCAGGTGGCGCGGGCGGGGCTGCCGCTGGCAGGCACCCAGGCCTCCCAGACGGCGTTCATCGGCGCGAAGTGGGCGTCGATGTCCTTGAGCCAGATCTGCGCGCTCAGGATTTTTTCCTTGCTGCTGCCGACGCTGGCCAGGCGCGCATCGATGGTGTCGAGCACGCTTTTTGTCTGCACGCCGATGTCGCCATCGCGCACGGCCGAGGTGATACCGGCGAGGTGGACGATGCCGTTGTGCACGACCGCGCGGGACAGGCGGGGGGTGGATTCGTAATGTTGGATGTCGGACATCGAATGGTCTTTCTTGGTGGTTGGTGAAAGGAAAGAAGAAGCATCGAGCACGCGGCTCAATGCACGGTCGCCGGCGCGAACCGGTCCACGGCAAAGGGGGTGATCGGCAAAGTGCTTCGCCCATCGAGCACGAGCTCGGAGACGATCTGCCCGCCGATGGGCCCCAGCTCGAAACCATGGGCCGAGAAGCCGAAGGCATGCACCAGCTGCGGCGCGTGGCGGCTCAGGCCGATGACGGGGATCTCGTCGGGCATGAAGGCCTCGACGCCAGCCCAGGCGCGCACGATGTTGATGCGGCCGAGGTGCGGGAACAGGTCGGTGACGGTCTGCGCGCTGGACGAGAGCTTCATGAAGTCGACCTCGCCATGGCGGCGCACCACGTCGGCGCCGCAGCGCAGGCCACCGCCGATGAGGACCGTGCCGTTGGCGAACTGCTTGAAGGACAGCGGCCGGCCGGCCGCGCCCAGCACCGGGTCGACGAAGTGCGGCACACGCTGCGTGATCATCAGCATCAAGCCGCCCGGCCGCATCGGCACCACGTCACCCGCCTGCGCGGCGAAGTCGCCGGACCAGGCACCCGCCGTATTCACCAGCCACGGCGCGGTGAAGCTGCCGCGCGTTGTGTGGACTCGCCATTGGCTGCCGACACGTTCAATGGTCTGTGCGGGCGTGGCCTCATGCAACTGAGCGCCCAGGCGCTGCGCCGCGTGGCGGAACGCGGTGACGGCGCGGTAAGGCACGGCATGGCCGTCGTCCTCGACCCAGATGCCGCCGACGACGTGCTGCGCCAGGCGTGGCGCGATCTCGCGCACCTGCTGTACATCGACGATGACTTCATGCGTGAAGCCGAGCGTATTGAGCTCGGCCACGCGGCGGCGCAGCTTGTCCAGCTCCTGCGGCGTTTCGGCGATCTGCAGCTGACCGCTGGCCACGAAGCTTGCCGCTTCGGCCAGGTCATCGCCGATGAGTTCGGGCAGGCTGTGCCACAGGCCCAGCGAGGCGCGCGCCAGCGGCACTTCGGCGTAGTGGCGGCCCAGCGTGCGCACGCCGCCGGCATTGACGCCGGAGGCGTGGCGCGCGCAATACTCCGACTCCAGCAGCGTGACCTTCGCACCGCGTCGCGCCAGATGGAAGGCGCTCGAGGTGCCATGGAAGCCGCCGCCGATGACGATGACGTCGCTGCCCTGCGGCAGCCCGGCGTGTTCAGGCTTCACGCGCCAGCTCTCCGAGCGTGATCGGCTTGATCGGCGGACGGATGCGGAAGTAGCCGGTCTCCTCGGGCGGCACGCCGCGCGCGTCGGCGATGACTTCGGTCACCGTCAGGCCGCACTGCCGGCCCTGGCAGGGGCCCATGCCGCAGCGGCCAAAGCTCTTGGCCTGGTTGGGGCCGGTGCAGCCCAGCTTGACGTAGCCGCGGATGTCGCCCGCGGTGACTTCCTCGCAGCGGCAGACGATGGTGCCGTCGGCGGGAATGCGGTTGGCCTGTTTCGGGCGGTAGAGCGCATCGAGGAAGGGGCGGATGAACAGGTGCTCGCGCATCTCGGCCTGCAGCGGCGCGGCCAGGCTGTCGCGGACAGGGACGGCCAGTTTGCCGTTCTGTGCGACGGCGGCCAGGCCGGCGAGTTCGCCCTGCAGCGCGGCCACGCGCGCGCCGCCGATGCCGCCGCTGTCGCCGGCGACGAAGATGCCCGCCACATCGAGTTCGCCCCAGGCGTCGGTGACGGGCGACCAGCACAGCTGGGCCTCGTCCCATCTGTGCCTGGCGCGCAGCGACCAGGAGAACTGCGTGTTCGGCACCACGCCCTGGTGCAGCAGCACCAGCGGGCTGGCCACCTGGCGCCGCGTGCCGCCGCTGACGAAACCGAGACCGGTGGCCTGGCCCTCGCCCAGCACCTGCAGTTCGGTCGCGCCTTTGTAGAACGGCACCTTGGCCCGCTTCAGCGCGGCCATCAGCGCCAGGCCCTTCTTCAGGTAGCGCCAACCGGCCAGCGCGCCGCCCGCATGGCGGATGGCTCGGCGGTAGTCGGCGCCGTCGGTGGTGTCCACGATGGCCGCGATCGGCACGCCGGCCCGCACATATTGCCAGCCGAGCAGGTAGAGCAGCGGGCCGCAGCCGGCCAGCACCACGGGCCGCGTCGGCGCCATGCCCGAGCCCTTGAGCAGGATCTGCGCGGCACCAGCGGTCAAGACGCCGGGCAGGGTCCAGCCCGGGATGGGGAAGGGACGCTCCATGGCGCCTGTGCAAAGCAGCACGCGGTCGGCCTGCAGCGAGCGCACGCCACCGCCATGCAGGTAGTGCACCTGGCGTTCGGTGGTCACGTGCCAGACGGCGGCGCCGGTGATGTGGCGCGCGCCGCTGGCGGCGAAGTCCCTCGCGAGCGACGCACCGGCACCGTAGTCGGGGCCAAGCACGTCGAGACGTTGGGCTGGTACGGTGGTGATGCCGCGGTAGATCTGGCCGCCGGCGGCCGCTTGCTCATCGAGCAGCACGACGCTGGCGCCGTGCTGGCGTGCCGTAATGGCCGCGGCCATGCCGGCCGGCCCGGCGCCGATGATGGCGACGTCCACCGTCTCGGCGAGGTGGCCGGCGGCTGTATGAGGAGATGCTTCAAACCCCATGGCGTGCCTCCATGGCCTGGGCGAGTGCGAGCGCCGAATCCGTGGACTCGGCAAGCAGGTCGCGCATGCCGTCCTGCGTGCGGATGGACATGCCGGCCTCCAGGGCCACCAGACAGCCCTGGCGGTTGGGCACGCCATCGATCTCCAGCAGGCATTCGAAGCACACACCCATCATGCAGTAGGGGGCACGGCCTTCACCGGAGACGGGCGAATTGCGAAAGCGCTGTACCCCCGCGGCGAGCAGCGCAGCCGCCACGCTGGAGACCGCGGGCACCTGCAGTGGTTCGCCATTGAGCGTGACAGAGACCGTCTTTGCGGTGGTGGTGCCAGCCTGGGCCAGCGGTTGGAACAAGGAATCAGTGGGCATGGACGGGGCGGTAGTTGGGGTTCAAAAAGCGGTCACCCTGGAAGACGCCGATCTCTTCGGGCCGCGGCGCGCCGCCGATCCAGGGCGCAACGCGGAAGGCATGTGCGCCAGCCAGCGTGACGCCGCTGTGGCAGGTGGTGACGAAGGCGCCGGGGTGCTTCGGCGACTCCTGGTAGATCGGGAAACCATCCGGGCTCATGACCCGCAGCGCGCCCCAGGCCCGTACCAGGCGCAGGCCGGCGAGAACCGGGAAGGTGCGTACGCCGCGCTGGGCGATGTCGGCCAGCACGTCGGTGGTGACGTTGTCGTTGAAGCCCACCTCTTCCATCGAGTCGCCGAGCTGGATGCTGCCTTCGTCGGTCTGCCGCACGTTGAGCGTGGGGTAGTCGAGGAAGCGCGCGGTGCGCTCGCCGATGAGTACCTGGCCGCGGTTGGGCGCGACCGGCGCATGCAGGCCCAGCACCTCGGCGAGACCCCGGTTGCCCAGGCCCGCAGCCAGCACCACACGCGGTGCCTGCCACCGCCCTTCGACGGTGAAGAGGCTGCCGCCTGCGCGCGGCTGGGCGGTCACGTTCTTCACCGGCTGGCCGCTGACGTAGTTGACGCCGCGCTTGAGGTTGGCCGCATGCAGGGCGCGCAGCAGCTTCAGCGGGTTGGTATGGCCGTCCATGGGCGTGTAGCTCGCACCGGTCACTGCGGGGCCGAGGGCGGGCACACGGGCGATGACGTCCTGGCGGTCGAGCATTTCGAAGGGATAGTCGCCGGCGAGTTCGTCCTGGATGGCCTGCAAGCGGTTTCGGCGCTCCTCGGTTTCCTCGTCGGAGAAGGTGAAGCAGAAGCCACCGGGCTGCTGCAGGTGCACATCGACGCCAGTGTCGTCGAACAGGGCCTGCGCAAGCTGCGGCCAGAGCCGGGCGGACGAACGTGTCCAGCTGGCATAAGGCGTCATGCCGAAGCCCTTGCCCTGCACCCAGACCAGGCCGAAGTTGCCGCGGGAAGCGCGAAAGGCCTGGTCGCCTTCGTCGAGCAGCGTGACCCTGGCGCCCTGGCGCGCGAGGCCATAGGACACGGCGCTGCCGACCAGGCCACCGCCGATGACGATGACGTCGCTGGTGTTGGAGGAGGAGGTGGTGTTGATGTTGTTCATCGTGCGGGATTCAGTTCTTGCCGATCAGCACGCGGTCCAGGCCGACGAGGCGGTCCATGATGAGCATCACGGCCAGTGTGCCGACGATGAGCACCGTGGCCACGGCGGCGACCAGCGGGTCGATGGTCTGGGCGATCTGGTTGTACATGGCCACCGGCAGGGTGGTGGTGCCCGGTGTGGCGACGAAGACGGTCATGGTGAGCTCGTCGAAGCTCTGGATGAAGGCCAGCATCCAGCCACCGGCCACACCGGGAAGGATGAGCGGCAGCACCACGCGCCGGAAGGCGGTGAAGCGGGACGCGCCGAGCGAAAGTGCGGCACGCTCGGCATCGCGGTCCAGCCCGGTGGCCGACGACAGCACCAGGCGCAGCGCGTAGGGAATGATCACGATCACGTGTGTCGCGGCCAGCCAGACGAAGGAGCCGGTGACGTTGATCGTCGTGAAGAAACGCAGGAAGGCCACGCCCAGCACCACGTGCGGAATCATCAGCGGCGACATGAAGAAGCCCATCAGCACGCCGCGGCCGGGAAACTTGTAGCGGGTGAGCGCCAGGGCCCCGGGCACGGCCAGCAGGATGGCGATGCTGGCCGAGGCCAGGCCCAGCCACAGCGAGAACCAGAAAGCGCGGATGATCTCGGTGGAGTCGAGGATGGCGCGGAACCAGCGCAGCGAAAAACCTTCGGTGAAGGGCATGGAGATAAAGCCCTTGCTGGTGAAGGACACCAGCATCACCACCACCAGCGGCGCGACGATGAAGCCGATGAACACGGCGTGGTAGAGCAGCGAGAAGAGACCGTTCTTGCGCATAAAAGTCCTATTGCAGTGCACTGAAGGTGGCTTCAGGCGTCGAAGACCTGGCTGAAGCGGCGCTCCACCCAGCGGTTGGCGCCGAGGATGATGACCACGTTGGCCAGCAGGAGCAGCATGGCGATGGTCGCGCCCAGCGGCCAGTTCAGTGTGTTCAGGAACTCGTCGTAGGCGGCGGTGGCCACCACCTTGAGCTTGCGCCCGCCCAGCAGCGCCGGCGTGGCGAAGGCCGAAGCCGACAGCGCGAAGACGATGATGCCGCCCGAGAGGATGCCGGGCAGCAGCTGCGGCAGCATCACGCGCCAGAACACCTTGAGGGGCGACGCGCCCAGCGACAGGCCCGCATTCTCGACCTGCGGGTCGAGCTTCTGCAGGTTGGCCCAGACCGAGATCACCATGAACGGAATCAGCACATGGGTCAGTGCGATCGCCACGCCCGTCATGCTGAACATCAGGCGTACAGGCTCGCTGGTGATGCCGAGCGACATCAGGCTGCTGTTGATCAGGCCGTTGTTGCCGAACAGGATGGCCCAGCCCAGCGTGCGTACCACGACCGAGATCAGCAAGGGCCCGAGGATGACGATGAGGAACAGCGCGCGCCATGGGCTTTTCATGCGCGCGAGGATCAGCGTTTCCGGCACACCGAAGACGATGCACAGCAAGGTCACGCCCAGCGCCAGGCCGCCGGTGCGCAGGAAGATCTCGTGGTAGTAACCATCGGAGAAGACTTCGACGTAGTTGCGCCAGGTGGTGTCGGGCAGCACGCCGCGCGCACCGTCGAAGGCGTGGAAGGACAGCAGCACCGTCAACAGCAGCGGCACCAGCAGCAGGCCGATGAAGAGCAGCAGCGCGGGCGAGGCCAGCAGCCACGGTGCGGCGCCGGCGCCTTCGCTCGATTTGCGGCGTGGCGCCGCAGCACCGGCTGCGGGCATGGCGACGGTTGCATCAGCCATGGGCTGCCTCCTGCCGGGGCAGCACGCGCAGGTCGTCGTCCGACCAGGTCAGTCCGACGGCGCTGCCTTCGGCCGGCGGCACCTCGCCGATGTTGGGCAGGCTCACGCTCATCAGGCCGAGCGTGGTGTCGACCTGCAGCATCCAGTGGTTGCCCAGGAACACACGCGTCTTGACCTGGCCGGGCAGGCCGTCTCCGGCCGGGCTCAGGCGCAGTTTTTCGGGCCGCACGAAGACGTGCACCTCGCCGTCGAGGCTGCGGCCACCGTGCGGGATGTGCAGCTGGCGTTCGTTGACGTCGACGATGGCGCAGCGCTGGTTGCTGGCGACGATGCGTCCAGTCAGCGAATTTGTCTTGCCGAGGAAGGCCGAGGCGAAGGGCGAGCCGGGCTGCTCGTAGGCCTCGAACGGCATGGCCAGCTGCACGATCTTGCCGCCGTGCATGACGGCGATGCGGTCGCTCATGGTCATGGCCTCGACCTGGTCGTGCGTGACCAGCAGGGTGGTGATGCCGAGGTGGCGCTGGATCGCACGCAGCTCGATGTGCATGTCCTCGCGCAGCTTGGCGTCGAGGTTGGACATGGGCTCGTCGAGCAGCAGCAACTGCGGGCGAATGGCCAGCGCACGCGCAATGGCCACGCGCTGGCGCTGCCCGCCCGACAGTTCGCGCGTGAAGCGCTTGCCCAGGCCGCCCAGGCGCACCAGGTCCAGGGTCTCGCCGACGCGCTGGGCGCGCTCGCTGTGGCCCATGCCGCGCATCTCCAGGCCGAAGCCGACGTTGGCCTCGACCGTCATGTGGGGGAACAGCGCATAACTCTGGAACACCACGCCCATGCCGCGTTTTTCAGGGCGCAGGGCGGTGATGTCCTGGCCTTCGAGCACGATGCTGCCGCGCGTTGGATTCACGAAACCGGCGATCATCTGCAAGGTGGTGGTTTTGCCGCAGCCCGACGGCCCAAGCAGGGAGATGAATTCGCCCCGCTCGATGTCCAGGTCCAGCGACTCGACCGCAACGAAATCGTCGAAGTGCTTGGTGAGCTTTTTGAGGGAGAGGAAGGTCATGGGGTTCAGGTGGCTGTGGGCTGCCGTATGAGAGAACGCATGAGCCCCGCAGCGGGCGCCGCGGAGCCTGGACGCGCGGGCTTAACGCTCTATGGTGCGGTTCCAGCGGTTGGTCCACTCGCCGCGCTTTTCGTTGACGACCGTCCAGTTGGTCGGCAGCAGTTTGCCGATCTGCGCCGGGCCATAAGGCACCTTGGCGGCCACCGCCGGTTCGAGCTTGACTTTGCTGTTGACCGGGCCCCAGCCCTGGGTGTCGGCCTGCCAGGCCTGCACGTCGGGCGTCATCAGGTACTGCAGCAATTGCTGTGCAAGCTCAGGCACGTCGCTCTGCACCACCGGGCAGGCGGCGATCAGCAGCGCCATCGCGCCTTCCTTGGGGTAGACGAACTCGATGGGGAAGCCGGTCGCCTTGAAGGACTCGACGCGGCCACTGCCCCATACGGCCAGGCTGATGTCGCCGTTCTGGAAAAGCTCGGTCATCTTGCCGGGCGACGGCTCCCAGGCCAGCACGTTGGGCGCGACTTCCTTGGTCATCGCGGTGAAACCCGGGTCGATCGCCGTTTCGCTGCCGCCGCGCATCTTCGAATACATGATCAGCGTCTGCAGGCCGTAGGTGTTGGAGATCGGCGGAATGGCGAGCTTCTGCTTGAACTTCTTGTCGGTCAGGATTTCCCAGGAGTCGGGCTTGGGCAGGCCGGCCTTCTTGAAGGCTTCGGTGTTGTAGGCCAGGCCGGTGGCAACGGCGCCGACCGCCACGGAGCGGTCATCGATGCGGGCCAGGGGATACAGGTCCTTGTAGATGGGGGCGTCCTTGATCTTCTCGCAGAAGCCGAACTGCACGGCCTGCTGCATCGGACCGTCGTCGAGCAGTACCAGATCCAATTCCTGCTTGTCCTTCTGCGCCTGCAGCTTGGCCAGCGTGTCGGTCGAGTTGCCGGCGACGTAGACGATCTTGACCTTGTGCGCGGCCTCGAAGGCCGGAATGATCTTTTCCTTGAACAGCTTCTCGCTGGAGCCGCCATAGGAGCCGACATACAAGGTCGGGACAGACTGCGCATGGACCAGGCCCGCACAGCCCAGGGTGACGGCCGCTGCAAGCGGCATGCTCAAGAATTTAACTTTCACGAGGGTTTCTCCAAAACGGTGCAGTCAACCCAAATTGGGGCAAGTTATGCACGAATTTCACACATCAGGTTATGGGGAGGTATGAACCCCGAAACCGGCCACCACACTAGCGAAATGGATGTTAATTGGCCAATTTATCCAAAACAAATACAATTTTTTGTGCGTCCTATAATGTTGCGTTATGAACTTCATAGGGCTTTCCCTTGCGTCTCAGGCAGCTTGAAGCCTTTCGCGCCATCATGTTGTGCCAGACCGTGACACGGGCGGCCGACATGCTGTTCATCTCCCAGCCCGCGGTGACAAGGCTGCTGGCCGACCTGGAGGAAAGCGTGGGCTTTCCGCTCTTCGAGCGCGCGCGCGGGCGACTGCATCCGACGGCGGAAGCGCAGTTGCTGTACGAAGAAGTGGACCGCTCGCTCATCGGCGTCGAGCGCATTGCGCGCACGGCCCATGCGATCAAGACGCAGCAGCGCGGCTCGCTGCATGTCGCGGCGCCGCCCTCGATGGCGCTGTCGTTCCTGCCACGCGCCATTTCTGCGTTCGTCGAGAAACACAGCGAGATCAAGATCCTGCTGGGTGTCTACGACTCGCGCAGCATCGTGGACATGGTGATTGGCCAACGTTGCGACCTGGGCATCGTCAATCTGTCGATCAGCCACACCGGCACCCATGGCGACAGCCTGCTGTCGGCCGCCCACGTCTGCGCCGTGCCGGTCGGCCACCGTTTGGCCGGCAAGGAGCTCATCGTGCCGACCGACATCGAGGGCGAACTGTTCATTTCCCAGCCGCCCCACATCGGCACGCGTTTGCTCGTCGATGCGATGTTCGCCGCTTACGGCGTGAAATACCGGCCGGCGCAAGTGGAGAGCCCCGTCGCCGCCACGTTGTGCTCGCTGGTGGCCGCAGGGCAGGGGATCTCGCTGGTCGATGCGGTCACGGCCATGGAATACAAGGGGCAGGACCTGCGCTTCATACCCTTCGAGCCACCGGTCCCCCTGGAGTTTTCGGTGCTGACGCCACTGCAACGCAAACCACCAAAACTGGTCGAATCATTCCTGGTGCATCTGCGCAAGTTCGCCATTGCCGAGATCGATCCTCGGCTCGTTTTGAATTAGATCATGGCCCTGCTGATGGGGACGCCATCAATTCGCCCTAAAATTCCAGATGCAAATAATTTCTATTTGTCATTTGACGATGGTGGCTCCGGCACGCGGTGCGAGGGGCTCCCATCGGCTCTCTTTCGAGGTCTGTTCATGAGATTTTCCCTTCCGGCCATCGCCGTGGCGGTCGGCGCGCTGGTGGCGCCCTTGTTCGCCCTGGCGCAATCGCCCGCTGGCGGCATCGTCGTCTACAACGCCCAGCACACCACCCTCACCCAGGCCTGGGCCGACGGCTTCACCAAGGAGACCGGCATCAAGGTCACGTTGCGCAACGGTGGCGACACCGAACTCGGCAACCAGATCGTGCAGGAAGGCGCGGCCTCGCCGGCCGACGTGTTCCTCACCGAAAACTCGCCCGCGATGGTGCTGGTGGACAACGCGAAGCTGTTCGCCCCGCTCGATCCGGCCACCCTGGCCGAAGTGCCGGCGAACTTCCAGCCGGCCCATGGCCGCTGGACCGGCATCGCCGCGCGCAGCACGGTGTTCGTCTACAACAAGAGCAAGTTGACCAGCGCGCAATTGCCCAAGTCGATGCTCGACCTGGCCGAGCCGGGCTGGAAGGGCCGCTGGGCCGCTTCGCCTTCGGGCGCCGATTTCCAGGCCGTCGTGAGCGCGCTGCTCGAGCTCAAGGGCGAAGCCGTCACCGCCGCCTGGCTCAAGGGCATGAAGAGCAACTTCACCGCCTACAAGGGCAACAGCACGGTGATGAAGGCCGTCAATGCGGGTGAGATCGAGGGCGGCATCATCTACCACTACTACTACTTCGGCGACCAGGCCAAGACCGGCGAAAACAGCAAGAACGTCGACCTGCACTACTTCCGCAACCAGGACCCGGGCGCCTTCGTCAGCATCTCCGGCGGCGGTGTGCTGGCTTCGAGCAAACAGCCG
>Ga0307515_10000577_pt1 | contig 86068 bp, 53 predicted proteins | sample 17_EM_MG_FD_194513 | JGI IMG/M metagenome (GOLD analysis project Ga0307515, IMG submission 194513) | Populus trichocarpa ectomycorrhiza microbial communities from riparian zone in the Pacific Northwest, United States - 17_EM | ecosystem: Host-associated > Plants > Roots > Unclassified | place... | reverse complement strand
CCTTGTCCTGCGCGGTCTTGAGCACGGCCGGCGAGTCGGTGTTCTGGAACAGGATGTCGGCGCCGCCGTTGATCAGCGAGGTGGCGGCTTCGGTTTCCTTGGGCGGGCTGAACCATTCGTTGACCCAGACCACCTTGGTCTTGACCTTGGGGTTCACGCTCTGCGCACCCAGCGTGAAGCTGTTGATATTGCGGATCACCTCGGGGATCGGCACCGAGCCGACCACGCCCAGCGTGTTGCTCTTGGTCATGGCGCCGGCGATCACACCGGCCATGTAGGCGCCTTCGTAGGTGCGGCTGTCATAGGTGCGCACGTTATCGGCGGTCTTGTAGCCGGTGGCGTGTTCGAACTTCACGTCCTTGAAGTCGGGGGCGATCTTCTGGATCGACTCCATGTAACCGAAGGTGGTGCCAAAGATCAGCTTGTTGCCGTTGCTGGCCATGTCGCGCAGCACCCGTTCGGCGTCGGCCGATTCGGGCACACTTTCCACGAAGCTGGTGGCGATCTTGTCACCGAATTCCTTCTCCAGCGCCTTGCGCGCGTTGTCGTGGGCAAACGTCCAGCCGCCATCGCCCACCGGGCCGACATAGGCGAAGGCGATCTTCAGCGGGTCGGGCTTGGGTGCGGGTGCCGGTGCGGCGGCCACGGGGGCTGGCGCGGGAGCCGGTGCCGGCTCTTCCTTCTTGCCGCAGCCGGCCAGGGCCGCTGCCGCCAGCGCGGACAAGGTGGCCAGTTTCAGCAGGGAGCGTTTGTTCAGATCAGTCATTGTCGAAATCTTCATGGGACGGATTGGGTCGGGGTGAATCTGGGTCAGTCTGGGTCAAAGAAAAAAGACGAGCATTGCCGAAGCAAGCGCTCGTCTGTTTCACGAAACAGGTTTAGAAATGGAAGTCGGCACGCAGCATCGGCGTCTTGGCCAGCGAGCCCGGCACGCTCGACGGATTGCCGAACTTGTTGCGCCAGTACTGGTAGCCCACGCCCAGGCGGAAGCTGTTCTTGCCCAAGCCGATGCTCGGGCCGACGTCATACCAGACCGCAGCGTCGATGTTCGTCTCCGGCGCCGTCGGGCCGCCGAACTCGTTCGTGCCCTTGGAGGCGATGTAGTTCATGAAACCCTCGAACGAGAAGCCCTGGCCGATCGGGATGCCCCAGGCCAGGTTCAGCATCGGATGTGTGTCGTAGGTGTAGCGCTCCGTCACGCCGATCGGCCGGTTGCTCTCGCGCAGCAGCAGCAGGCTCACATTGAGGAAGCCGGGCACATCCATCATCAGGGTCGGGCCGGCCACCAGCATCTGTTTCTTCGACGCGTAGCCGGTGTCGTTCTTGGTGTTCCAGTCGAAGCCGGCGGTCAGGCCGAGGCCGCGCACCGGGCCGAACTTGAAGTCCTTGCCGGTCACCTTGCCCAGGTCCAGCGTGTGGCGGTAGACCACATAGGCCTCCTGCGCGTGGCCGTCGGTGCCGTCGGAATTCAGCAGGTCCACCGTAAAGAAGTTGCTGCCGTACTTGTAGCCGTTGACATAGGTGAAGTTGTAGATGCTCTTGCTGATGTCACTTCCGTTGAAGGGCTCCTGGAACTTGCTGCCGTAGCGGTAGCCGATGGAGGCATCGCTCCATTCGACCGCATGGGCCTGCCCCATGCACACAAGCGCGGCCATCGCCACGTACTTGCCAATATCCAGGCATTGTTTACCCAAGCTTTCTTTCGTCATCGCAGTCTTTCTATGGTCGGTGGAGGAGGATTCGAACGTTCTGAGGTTCTGAATCGACGCAATCCTAGGGACTCGTTTACCATTGCGAAATACGGATAATTCGATAAATCAATCGCAAATCACGATGAAAGCGTCCATCGATCAGCTCCAGGCGTTCATCGCGCTGGCGGAGGCGGGTAACTTCACCCGGGCCTCGGAACGACTGGGCATCTCCCAGTCGTCGTTGAGCACGACGGTCAAGCAGTTGGAGGAATTGCTCGGCGTGCGGCTGTTCGACAGGCATACCAGAGGCTGCCGGCTCAGCGAGGCCGGTGCAGGGCTGCTGCCCTGGGCCAATCGCCTGGCCGGCGACTGGCGCGCGATGCTCGACAACGCGCAGGAGTTCGCCAGCGCAGGTTACGGCCGGCTCTCGATCGCGGCGCCCAGCGTGCAGTGCGCCCTGCTGCTGCCGCCGCTTTTGCGGGTCTTCAGTGCCGACCGCCCCGGCGTCAGGGTCACGGTGCTCGACGTGGCCGAACACCAGGTACCCGAACTGGTGCGCAGCGGCGTCGCCGATCTGGGTATTGCCACGCAAGCCGACAAACGCAGCGATCTGGTGGCCGCGCCCTTCTTCTCGGACCAATATGTCGTCGCGATCCCGCCCACGCACGCCATCGCGGCACGCAAATACATCGAGTGGAAGCATCTGGCCGGCGAGCCCATGATCGGGCCGCTGCCAGGAAACCCGGTGCGCCGCCATCTCGACGAACGCCTGGCGGCCATCGGCGTCCGGCTCGACTACCGTTATGAAGTGGCGCTGCCCTGGACCATGGTGGGCATGGTGCGGGAAGGCCTCGGCCTGGCGGTGCTGACCACCGCCGTGCGGCCGTTGATCGAGTGGCACCAACTGATTGCACGACCCGTCTTGCGGCCTTCGCTGACGCGCACCATGGTGCTGCTCAGCGCACCGGGGAAAACGCTTTCGGCAACCGCCCTGGCCTTCAAAAAGCAATTGCTTGCGTCGGACGGCCTGCCCGGCAAGTCTTCCCCGGCCAGCGCAGTCAGGCCAGGGCGTGAAACGCCTGCCCCACTCCCGCCGTCACGGTAAAGGCCAAGGCCCCCCAGAAGGTGACGCGCCAGGCGCCCACCCAGGGGTTGGCGCCCCCCACCCGCGCGGCCACCGCACCGAGCACGCCCAGGAGCAGCAGCGAGATGCAAGAGATCCACCACGACAACCCGGTGGCCGGCGCGAACGCGGCCAGGGCCAGCGGCAGGCTTGCGCCCACGGCAAAGCTTGCCGCCGACGCCATGGCTGCCTGAATGGGCCTGGCACTCAGGATTTCCGAAATACCGAGTTCGTCACGCGCATGGGCGCCGATGGCGTCATGCGCCATGAGTTGCTCGGCGACCTGGCGCGCCAGCTCCGGCGTCAGCCCGCGCCCGGTGTAGATGGCGGTGAGCTCGCGCCGCTCCGCCACCGGATCGGCCTCCAGCTCCGCGCGCTCGCGGGCCAGGTCGGCGTTTTCGGTGTCCGCCTGCGAATGCACCGAGACGTATTCGCCCGCGGCCATCGACATGGCACCAGCCACCAGGCCGGCCACACCGGTCATGAGCAGCGAGCCGCGGCTGGCTTCGGCCGCGGCGATCCCGACCAGCAGGCTGGCGGTGGAGACGATGCCGTCATTCGCACCGAGAACGGAGGCGCGCAACCAGCCGATGTGTTGGGTTCTGTGCCGTTCGAGATGCCGCATGGTCGTTCAGTATCCTACGCCATCGCCGCCGGGCAACATGCGCTGCAAGGTGTTGTCACGCACCACGTAATGGTGAAACAGCGCAGCGGCCGCATGGGCGGCGATCAGGAAGTAGCCGAGGTTGGCCAGCGTCTCGTGGATTTCCTTGATGGTGTGGGCCGTGGCCTTGTCCTCGCCGATGAGCGCGGGCAGGTTCAGGCCGAAGAATGGAATCGGTGACCCCTTGGCACTGAGCAACAACCAGCCGAGCAGCGGCGTGGCGACCATGAACGCGTACAACGCCAGCTTCATCGCGGTGGCCAGCCACGACTGCCATGGTGGCGGCACGGGCACGATGCGCGGGGTGGCCCCCGCCAGCGCCAGTGGCACGCGAACCAGCACCAGCGCCAGCACGGCAAGGCCCAGCATGTAGTGCCAGGTCTTCATCGCGTCGCGGCCGGCACTGCCCCTGGGAAAGATGTCGTTCAGCTCCATGCATGCATAAACCGCCGCGAGCAGCACCAGCATGAGCCAGTGCAGCGTGACGCTCAGCCTGCCGTAATGTTCCTTGTCGTTCAGCCATTGCATTCAGGGGCTCCCTTCTCGATAGGATCGGGATTCTGTGGACGCATTATTAACAGAGACTTAAAACCGCGCGCTAGCTCTGAATGCCTTCGATCACACCAGGCGCCACCTGAACATTGTTGCGCCCCGCGCCCTTGGCCTGGTAGAGCGCAATGTCCGCCCGTTTGACGAATGCCTCGGCGCTCATGGGCGCACCTTCGGGCGACCGGGCGGCGCGCACGACCTCTCCCTGGTAGAACGCCAAACCGATGCTGGTGGTGACGTTGATCGTCTGCTGCTCGATGACGAAAGGCGAACCCATGGCCTGGACAATCTTGGCGGCCACGTTGGAGGCCACTTCCGGCCTCGGCAGGCCTTCCATGATCACGGTGAATTCGTCGCCCCCCAGGCGAGCGACGGTATCGGTGGAACGCAAGACCTGCGACAGCCTGCCCGCGAACGCGCGCAGCAGTGCATCCCCGGTGTTGTGCCCGAAGCGGTCATTGATCTGCTTGAAGCGGTCGATGTCGAGGTACATCAGCGCCATCAGTGCCCCCGTGGCGCGGCAGCGCTCCATGGCTTCCTCGATGCGCAGCTCGAATCCGGTGCGGTTGACCACACCCGTCAGTGGATCCACGCGCGCCAGGTTGGTCAGCCGCTTCTCCTCGAGTTTCTGTTGGGTGATGTCGCTGACCACCGCATGAAAGCCGAGCACCGTGCGGCCATCGGCAGCGAACTGCGGGATGTACTGCGCCTCGTAGCAGGTATAGCCGCCGCCAGTCGACCGCTCGCTCTGGAACGTGACCGCGTTCCCCTGCAACACGCTGCGGATATGCGGCTCCACCGCGCCGTAGGCGGTGTCCCCCAGCAAGCTGCGCACGGTCTGGCCATAGATTTCCTCGCGCGGTCTGCCAAAGCCGCTCTCATAGGCCCTGTTGTTGAACCGGTAGCGCTCATCGGCGTCGATGTAGGCCACGCGCATCGGCAGTGCATCGGCCACGGTGCGCAAACGCGCCTCGCTCTCCTGCAGCGCCTGTTGCGCCTCGCGGTACGAGCTCACGTCAGCGATGAGGGTGTACAGCCCGGCGATGCGGCCCTGCTCGTCACGGTCCGGTACAGCCGTGACCTGGACATGGCGACGACCGCCTTCGGGATGCCGCATCTCGCGGTTGTAGGCAAGCTCCCGCCCCTCCAGGGCCGCCTGCAACTGGGGGCCGATCTCCGACCAGGCCTGTTCGCCGTAGAACGCCTGCACGCTCGTGCCGATCTGGGGTGCTCCCTCATGGCCGAACCATTGCTGATAGGTCCGGTTGACGAAGCGGAAGCGCAGGTCGCGGTCCAGGTAGGAAATCAGCACGGGCAGGTTGTCGGTCACCATGCGCAGGCGATGTTCGCTCCCGCGCAGGGCGTGTTCCGCCGCCTTGGCGGCTGAGATGTCGCGCATCAAGGCCGAGAAATACTCGACCTCGCCACGTTTGTCGCGATGGCAGATGGCGATGTGGCTCACCGGAAACTCGCGGCGCTCCGCGTCCCAGACCAGCGACTCGCCGACCCAGACACCGGTGGCCATCGAGGTCGGCAAGACCTCGGAGACGAACTTCTTGAGTGTTTGCGGCGGATTGAAATCCGCCAGCGTCAGATGCTCGATCGGTGCGTCGGGCGCCAGCCCGGTGCGACGACGTGCGGCCAGGTTCATGTAGATGAGGCGACCTCGCACATCGTTTTGCACGACATAGTCGGTGGTTGCATCGAAGATGGCCGTGAGCGCGCGGAGCGCGCGTTCGGCCCGCATCTGCTCGGTCACGTCCCGGCCGACCGAATGCAGCATCGGCCGGCCTGAGGGATCGCGCTGCAGGCTGTTGGTCCAGGCGACCCAAAGCTCGGCGCCATTGGCAGCCGTCATCCGGTTCTCGCTGGTCGCGGCCTTGCCTGTCGACAAGACGGCCGCCACCACCTGCCGCACGGCCGCATGATCGGCGGGCTCGATGTAGTCGAACAGGTTGGTGCCCACCATTTCCGTGGCGGTCAGGCCAAAGTGCCGCGCATAGGCCGGGTTGACATAGCCCAGCTCGCCGTCGGGCTCGGCAAGCGACACCAGTTCGGCTTGCTCCTCCAGGATGGCCTTCACTCTTTGCTCGCTCGCGACCAATTGCTTGAGCAAGGGCCTCACCTGGCTGTTCTGGGTATAGATGGCCAACGCGATGATGCAGACCAGAAACAGGGCCAGCAGATTCAGGCGCGAACGCAATGGTGCGTAGAGCGTGGCGCCATCGGTCTTCACCTCCAGCCCGAGACCGAAGTCCTGGATGGGGACGAACGCCGAGATCACATTGACGCCACGCAGGTCCTTGGCGAAGAGCACGCCCCGTTCACCGCGCAGTGCCCGCGTGATCGGCAGGCCGGGGTTGCCTGCCGCGTCGACCATCGGCAGCTCGAACCGCGAAGGTGTGAACCAGGTGGGTGCGCAGATCGCCTTGTCGTTGTCGCGGCCGCAGATCGTGGCGTCGGAGGTTTCGCTGGCGGCCCTGATGTCGGCCAGCAGGCGATCGAAGAGCAGCAGCCGCTGCTCGCTGAGGATGCGGCCGATCACATGTCCGCCGGCCCGGACAGCGTGCTCGGAGAGGAGGACGTAGCCGTCCTTCCAGGCCAGTGAAGCGTTCTGGCCGGTACCGGCCAGGCGCTGGATCAGCTGTGCCTGCGGCCGCACTGTCGTGCCCGCCTGGGCCACACGCTCGCCTATATGCCCGCCCACGTGCTCGCCATCCGCATCGTAGATTTCCACACCGGTCAATTCGGTCGTCAGGACGCTGTCGGCGATCTTCTGCAGGGTATCTTTGGCGACTGCGTCGCCAGATGTCTTGCCCAGTCTCTCCAGGGCCTGGCGCAGGGCCGGTTGATTGGCCACGGTGCTCGACGACCACAGGCTGTCTTCAATGGCGTGGGCCAACGCACTTGCATTCGTCGTCGCCGTCAGCAGCATGTTTTGCGAAACCGAGCGCTCGAAGGTATCGCGCATCACCGCGAAACCCGCGGCGCCGCCCGCCAGCGCCACGAGCGTCACGACCGCGATCGAGCGCCGCTTGATGCGCCGCTCGCTCCTGTGCAGGGCCTTGGCGTCGAACGCCTGGGATGCTTCGTGAAGCGTCCACAGACCAGCACCGATGACCGAGAGCCCGAACGCGGTCACCGGCTGCATCCGGTTGAAGCTTGCCCCCTGGTACAGGGTCTCCAGGCCCACAAAGTAACCGATCAGGCCGCTCAGGCCGATGACGAAGACCGCCAGGATCAGTGCCAGAAAGACGAGTTGGCCAACCCGTGCCGGGCGTCGTTCGTGCAGCCAGAAGGCCACCCCGGTCAGCAGCAATGCCAAACTGGCGTTGGGAGATATTCGCCCGGGATGCAAATTGGCTGCCGTGGGGACGGTGCCGGCACGGACGAAATCGACACCAAGCCCGATCCCTGTCAGGCTTTCAAACAAGTAGGCCAGGGGCAGCGCGATCAGCGCGGCGATGCAGATTGCCGCCAGCCGGGTGCGCCAGGCGCCCGTCTCGGCTGGCCGCGAAGCGCTGAAAAAGCAGAGGCCCGCCGCGATGAAGAGCAAAGGGTTGACGATGCCCAGGTACTCGGAGCCGGGCAGGAATTGCGTGATGGCGTCCACCTGAAACGTCCACCGCACGGCGCCAGCCACGCCGAGCAGTCCAACCAGGAGGCCGGCAACCTGCGGCGTTGAAAGTGCGGGCTTCTGCATCGAGATGTCCAGGTCGCGGAATGGCTGGAGTGTAAACGCAGGGATTCGACGGGGCACACCGGTGTCCGTGCCGGCATGGGGCCAGGATCGACAGGCGCCACCCTCGCAGCCCAACCCGTTATAGTGAATCCATTTCCACAGGGGAGCTTCGGATGCTTTATCATTTCAGGCGAGCTCCCGGGGCCAAGGGCCTGGTGCACCGGTCGGGGTCGCGGACGGCGTCATGGACGCCATCGCCATGACCGAATCCGTACTGCTCACCACGGCGAGGGTGTCCACCTTCGAAGGGCCGAAGCTGCTGACCGGCGCGACCGGTTTTTTCTTCGAACGCGACGACCGGCTGTTTCTGGTCACGAGCCGGCATGTCTTCATCGACACGCCGAGCAAACACTTCCCCAATCGCATCGAAGTCGAAATCCACACCGACGCGGTGAATCTCACCAGTGTGTTTTCGCTCTCGCTGTGGTTGTACGACCAAGGCAAAAGCCTTTGGCGGCAAGGCAGCGACTCGGGTGGCGACATCGACGTGGCAGCCCTTGAGATTCCGCGCGCGGCCCTGCCCTCGTCCGTGGCGTTCACGTGCTTCAAGCCGGTACATCTGCAGGGCTCACTCGACGAGGTCGAGGTGGGCACGGCGCTGCTGGTGGTGGGTTTTCCGCTCGGCTTTCATGATGTGGTCCATCATTTGCCGGTGGTGCGGCATGCGGTGATCTCTTCTTCCTTTGGCGTTCGCTTCCAGGGCCAGGGCTTCTTCCTCACCGATGCGCGCACACACCGCGGCACCAGCGGCGCGGCGGTGGTGATGCGTGACCCCAAGGGCGACCCCGCCCTGCCGTGGAAGCTGCTGGGTGTTCATTCCTCGCGCATGGACATGGGCAGCCGCGACCTCAAGCTCGACGAGTCGCTGGGCCTGAACTGCGCCTGGTATGCCGACATCCTGCTGACGCTGACGGCGCCAGCAGCCGCGCCTTCAGGAAACCTCGCGCCGACCTGATTCGAGCAGACGCGAAGGCGCGGTGCTCGGCGGTCAGGCCGACGCCGGCTTCATGCCCTTGCCGCCCCGGCTCTTCGAGCCGGCCGCGCGGGCTTCTTCCGAGGTGAACTCGTGCGCATTGCCACTGGCATGCGCGGCACGGCCGCCAACGCTGGCGATGCGGCGCTGCTGCGCCGGGTCCATGGCGGCGAAGCCGCGCGCCGCCTTCTTGACGCCGGTGGAGGCCATATCGCCTGTGCTGGCGGGTGTGAGAACCGGACTTGGATTGGTATTCACCATGGTGTGCTCCTGATGGGTTGAGTTGCCGCCGGCATCGCGCCGGCGGCAACTCAACCGCAAATGGCGTGCCTGCCGAGTTGGCGCGCCGTGGCAGCTTCTTCCCGCTATGAGTTGAATAGCTGGGCAGTGAGGTCGAGCCTGAACCCGACAGGCTCCGGATCGATATGGCTCGGAGAAACCACACCGGCAAGGCCTGCCGATCTCGACCGGTGCAGCGGCAAAGTTTGCCGTAAGACTTACCGCCGAGCTATAGCCGCGGACCCATCTCCTCGTCGTCCGAGACATGGCCATGCGGGACATGCGCCTACAAACACATGGGAGGCTTTCCGGTGTCCCTTGCAAAGTCGCGCGGCCAGAGTGGTTCATGGCTTTTCTCGCAGACCAGGACATTCATTTTTTCCGTGAAGGCACACACACCCGGCTGGGCGACCAGTTCGGTGGCCGCCTGTTGGCCGATGGCCAGGGTGCCGCCTTCACCGTATGGGCACCGAACGCCGAAAGCGTAAGTGTGATCGGTGACTGGAACCAGTGGAACCCCGAAGCCGATGCCCTGGCGCCGCGCGCCGACGGCAGCGGTCTATGGGAGGGCCAGGCACCCAAGGCCGCGCAGGGCGACGTCTACAAGTTCCGCGTGCGCAGCCGCCACAACGGTTATGCCGCCGACAAGGCCGACCCCTATGCACTCTGCGCCGAGCTGCCGCCGGCCACCGGCTCGCGGCTGTGGTCGCTGGCCTACGAGTGGCATGATGCCGACTGGATGCGGCAGCGCCAGGGCTTCGATGCGAAGCAGGCCCCGATGGCGGTCTACGAAGTGCATGCCGGTTCGTGGCGGCGCAAGGACGGCGCCTTCATGAACTACCGCGAACTCGCCCACGCACTGGGCGAACACGTGGCGTCCCTGGGCTTCACCCATGTGGAGCTGATGCCGCTCACCGAACACCCGTTCTATGGCTCCTGGGGCTACCAGACCACGGGCTACTTCGCGCCCACCGCGCGTTACGGCTCGCCGCAGGACTTCATGTATTTCGTGGACCACCTGCACGGCCGCGGCATCGGCGTGATCCTCGACTGGGTGCCGTCGCATTTCCCCACCGACGAACACGGCCTGCAGTACTTCGACGGCACCCATCTCTACGAACATGCCGACCCGCGCCAGGGCTTCCACCCCGAGTGGAACTCGAGCATCTTCAACTACGGCCGCAACGAGGTGAAAAGCTTTCTGCTGTCGTCGGCCCTGTTCTGGCTGGAGCACTACCACTGCGACGGCCTGCGCGTGGACGGCGTGGCCTCCATGCTGTATCTGGACTACGCGCGCCAGAGCGGCGAGTGGATTCCCAACCTCCACGGCGGCCGGGAAAACCTGGAAGCCGTGGCCCTGCTGCGTGCACTCAACCAGGCCACCCACTGCGACCACGCCGGCGCCCTCACCATCGCCGAGGAATCGACGGCCTGGCCCGGCGTTTCGCGCAGCGTTGAAAGCGGCGGCCTGGGCTTCGACATGAAATGGAACATGGGCTGGATGCACGACACGCTGGCCTACTTCGCCCACGAGCCGCTGTACCGCAAGTACCACCAGGGCCAGCTCACGTTCTCGATGGTCTATGCCTTCAATGAAAACTTCGTGCTGCCCCTCTCGCACGACGAAGTGGTCTACGGCAAGGGCTCGCTGCTGGCCAGGATGCCCGGCGACGACTGGCAGCAGTTCGCCAACCTGCGCGCCATGTACGGCTACATGTGGGCGCATCCCGGCAAGAAGCTGATGTTCATGGGCGGCGAGTTCGCCCAGCGCAGCGAGTGGGCCCATGAAGCCCAGCTCGATTGGGGGCTGCAACTGGCGCCCGCGCATGCCGGCGTGCAAGGCCTGGTGCACGACCTCAACCAGATCTACCGCCAGGAACCCGCGCTGTACCTGCACGACTTCACGGCCAGCGGCTTCGACTGGGTCACGTTCGATGACGCCGATGCCAGCGTGATCGCCTTCCTGCGCAAGTCCGGTGCCGGCGGCAACACGCTGCTGGTGGTCTGCAACCTCACCCCGGTACCACGCCACGGCTACCGCCTGGGTGTGCCGCATGCGGGCCACTGGCAGGAGCTGCTCAACACCGACGCGGCCGACTACGGCGGCTCGGGCATCGGCAACTACGGCGGCGTTGCCACCGATGACACGCCGGCCCATGGCCGCCCGCACTCCGTCTGCCTGTCCCTGCCACCGCTGTCCACCATGTTTTTTCGCCACCGGGGAGCCGTCGATGCCGCCTGAAATCAAAGCGGTGACTCTGCCCGCCGACGGCCGCATCCGCGCCGTGGTGGACGCCGTGCTGCCCTGTGTGGACGGCGGCCGTTTCGCCGTCAAGCGGGTCGAGGGCGAGGCGGTCGAAATCACCGCCCACGCCTTCACCGATGGCCACGACCAGGTCCGCGTGCGCCTGTGCTGGCGGGCCGAAGGTGCGCCGGCCGTTGAAGAGGTGGAGATGACGCCGCTCTTCAACGACGACTGGACCGGCCGCTTCACCCCGCCCGGGCCTGGCCGCTACCGCTACACGGTATGCGCGTGGGTCGATCATTTCCGCGCATGGCGCGTGGAGCTGCAACGCCGCGTGGACGCGGCCGACATCCTGCTCGCCGCCCAGGCCGGTGCCGCCCTCGGTGAAGAAGCCGCGGCCCGCGCAGCTGGCGCGGACAAGAAGGCCTTGGGCCAATGGGCCAAGGCCTTGCGCAAACGCGCCCTGGCCGCCGGACGGACCGCGCTCGACCAGATGGACCAGATCGAGCCCGAGATCGAGGCCATCAAGACCCTGGCGCTCGACCCCCAACTGGCCGAGCTGGCTGCGCGTTACCCCGACCGCCGCTTCGAGACGCGCTTCAGCGCCACGTCGGTCACTGCCGAACACCCAGGCGAACTGCCGCTGGTCGTGGACCGCGAACGCGCCGGCTTCAGCGCCTGGTATGAAATGTTCCCGCGCTCCGCAAGCGTCGACGAAGGCCGCCACGGCACCCTGAACGACGTGGCCGAGCGCCTGCCCTATGTGGCGCAGATGGGCTTCGACGTGTTGTACCTGCCGCCCATCCACCCGATCGGCCGCAGCAAGCGCAAGGGCCGCAACAACAGCCTGACGCCCGAGCCCGGCGACGTGGGCAGCCCCTGGGCCATCGGCGCGGAAGAAGGCGGGCACAAGGACGTGTTGCCCGCGCTCGGCACGCTCGCCGACTTTCGCGCGCTGGTGGCCAAGGCCAATACGCTCGGCATCGAGATCGCGCTCGACATCGCCTTCCAGTGCGCACCCGACCACCCTTATGTGAAGCAGCACCCCGAATGGTTCCGCTGGCGCCCGGACGGCAGCGTGCAATACGCCGAAAACCCGCCGAAGAAATACCAGGACATCTACCCCTTCAACTTCGAGACGGACGACTGGCGCGCGCTGTGGCTCGAGCTCAAGAGTGTGTTCGAGCACTGGATCGCGCAGGGGGTGAAGATCTTCCGCGTCGACAACCCGCACACCAAGGCCTTTGCGTTCTGGGAATGGTGCATCGCCGAAATCAAGAGCCGCCACCCCGAGGTGCTGTTCCTCGCCGAAGCCTTTACCCGGCCCAAGGTGATGCACCGGCTGGCCAAGCTGGGGTTCTCGCAGTCCTACACCTACTTCACCTGGCGCAACAACAAGGCCGAGCTGACCGACTACTTCAACGAACTGTCGCATGGTTTCGGGCATGACTACTTCCGGCCCAACGCCTGGCCCAACACGCCCGACATCCTGAACGAACACCTGCACCATGCACCGCGCCAGGTGTTCATTACCCGGCTGCTGCTGGCGGCCACGCTGAGCGCCAACTACGGCATCTACGGCCCGGCCTACGAACTGATGGAAGGCCGGCCACGCGCGCCCGGCAGCGAGGAATACCTCGACTCCGAAAAATACCAGATCCGCCACTGGAAGCTGGAGCCGGACCAATACGCAAGCCTGCACACCCTCATCGGCAAGCTCAACGCCATCCGCCGCGTCCACCCTGCCCTGCACAGCAATGCACAACTGCGTTTCTTCGACACCGGCAACCCGCTGCTGATCGCCTATGCCAAGCGCGCGCTGGCTGGCGACGGGATGGTGACCAGCGCCGTGCTGACCATCGTCAACCTCGACGCCACCTTCCGCCAGACCGGCTGGGTGCACATCGATGCGGCCTGGCTCGGCGTGGGCGGCACCGAAAGTTTCGAGGCCTTCGACTTGCTGAGCGCGCAGCACTTCCATTGGCACGACGGCGGCAACTTCGTGATCCTGGACCCGGCCGAAATGCCGGCGCACATCCTGCGCATCAAGCCATGAAAAATCCAACCCCCACACCGCAACTCGAGGAAGCCGCCGGCGGCGCCATCACCCCCAGCGGCGACGCCGCGCTCTGGTACAAGGACGCGGTCATCTACCAGCTGAACGTCAAGGCCTTCTTCGATTCCAACGCCGACGGCGTGGGCGACTTCAAGGGCGTGGCCTCCAAGCTCGACTATGTGAAGGAGCTCGGCGTCAACACCATCTGGCTGATGCCCTTCTACCCCTCGCCGCTGCGCGACGACGGCTACGACATCTCCGACTACCACGACGTGCATCCGCAATACGGCACGCTCGACGACTTCAAGCTCATGCTCGCAGAAGCCCACCAGCGCGAGCTCAAGGTGATCACCGAGCTGGTGATCAACCACACCTCGGACGCGCACCCCTGGTTCCAGGCCGCGCGCCGCGCGCCCAAGGGCTCGCCCGAACGCGACTTCTACGTGTGGAGCGACACCGACCAGAAGTACGACGGCACGCGCATCATCTTCACCGACACCGAGGTCTCCAACTGGACCTACGACCCGCTGGCCAAGGCCTATTTCTGGCATCGCTTCTTCAGCCACCAGCCCGACCTGAATTTCGACAACCCGGCCGTGCTGGAGGCGATCTTCAAGACCATGCGCTTCTGGCTCGACATGGGGGTCGACGGCTTCCGGCTCGACGCGATCCCCTACCTGATCGAACGCGAAGGCACGAACAACGAGAACCTGCCCGAGACCCATGCCGTCATCAAGCAGCTGCGTGCCGCCATCGACGAGAACTACCCCAACCGCTTCCTGCTGGCCGAGGCCAACCAGTGGCCCGAGGACGTGCGCGAATACTTCGGCGACGGCGACGAATGCCATGCGGCCTACCACTTCCCGCTGATGCCGCGCATGTACATGGCCATCGCCCAGGAAGACCGCTTTCCGCTCACCGAGATCATGCAGCAGACGCCCGACATTCCGGCCAGCTGCCAGTGGGCCATCTTCCTGCGCAACCACGACGAGCTCACGCTCGAGATGGTGACCAGCAAGGAACGCGACTACATGTACAGCACCTACGCGGCCGACCCGCGCGCGCGCATCAACCTCGGCATCCGCCGGCGCCTGGCGCCGCTGATGGACAACGACACCGACCGCATCAAGCTGATGAACAGCCTCTTGCTGTCGATGCGCGGCTCGCCCATCGTCTACTACGGCGACGAGATCGGCATGGGCGACAACGTCTTCGTCGGCGACCGCAACGGCGTGCGCACCCCGATGCAGTGGAGCCCCGACCGCAACGCCGGCTTCTCGCGCGCCGACCCGCAGCGCCTGTACCTGCCGCCGATCATGGACTCGGTCTACGGCTACGAGGCGCTGAACGTGGAGGCGCAGCAGCGCGAACCCGCGTCGCTGCTGAACTGGATGCGCCGCATGCTCGCGGTGCGCTCTTCCAGCAAGGCCTTCGGCCGGGGCGAGCTGCTGTTCCTGAAGCCCGGCAACCGCAAGATCCTGGCCTACCTGCGCAGCTACCGTGACGAGCTGGGTGACGAACAGTCGGAAGATGTGATCCTGTGTGTGGTCAATCTCGCGCGTTCGGCCCAGCCGGCCGAACTCGACCTGGCCGCCTTCAAGGGCCGGGTGCCGGTGGAGATGCTCGGCCGCACCGCGTTTCCGCCGGTCGGCGAGCTGCCTTACCTGATGACGATTCCGGCGCATGGCTTCTACTGGTTTCGCCTGAGCACCGACGTCAAGGTGCCGAGCTGGCACCAGGAATTCACCGCCGCAGAAGACCGGCCGGTGCTGGTGCTGTTCGACGGCTGGAACAGCCTGTTCCGCGACCATGTGGTGCCCTGGCGCATCGGCATGGCCGTCAAGACCCGGGCACAGTTCGAGACCGAGGTGCTGCCGAGCCACGTCGTGGCCCAGCGCTGGTACGCCGACAAGGGCACACCGGTGCGCCGCGCCGCCTTGCTCGACCACGCCATGTGGGCGCATGGCAGCGACACCTGGATGCTGCCGCTGCTCGAACTGCAAGGTCCCGCTGAAGCCGTGTATTTCGTGCCGCTGTCGATTGCCTGGGAAGACCGCGAGGAAGAGCGCTACCGCAGCTTCTCCACCGCCGCCGTGGCCCGGGTGCGCCAGCAGGCCGAGGTGGGCGTGATGGCCGATGCCTTTGCCGACGAGCGCTTCTGCCGCGCGGTGATCCAGGCCATCGGCGCCGGACACCAGCTCGCCGCCGGGGCCGGCAACATCCGCTTCACACCTACGGCCGCCTTTGCCGAACTCGCCGGCGCCGACCTGGACCGCCTGGCGGACCTGGCGGTAGGTCGGCCGCAGGCGCAGAGCAGCAACACCATCGTCACCATCAACGAGCGTCTGTTCCTCAAGGGCTACCGGCGCATCCGCATCGGCGTGAACCCCGAGTTCGAGGTCGGCCGCTTCCTCACCGAAGTGGCGCAGTTTGCGCATAGCGCTCCAGTGGCGGGCGCGGTGGAATACACGGGCTCCGACGGCCAGGTACGCACCCTGTGCCTGCTGCAGGCCCATGTGTCCAACCAGGGCGACGGCTGGGTCTATACCCAGGGTTATCTGCAGCGTTACTTCGAAGAGCGCCGTACCAGTGCGGCGCCGGTGATCGAAGACGTGCATGGCGGCCACCTGGCATTGGTGCAGACCCTGGGCCGGCGCACGGCCGAAATGCACCTGGCGCTGGCGACGAAGAGCGGCAACCCGGCCTTCGACCCCGAGCCACTGACACAGGCCGACGCCGCCGGTTACCGCCGCCAGGCGCTGGAAGAAGCCGAGACCGCCCTTGGCCTGCTCGAAGCCGCGCTGCCCGCCTTGTCTGGCGCCGCGCTCGAAGAAGCCCGTGCGGTGCTGGCCGACCGGGCCAGGCTGCTGCTGCGCATCGAAGCCAGCGGCACGGCGCTGCAAGGCGCGCTCAAAACCCGCATCCACGGCGACTACCACCTGGCCCAGGTGCTGGTCACGAAGAACGATTTCGTGATCGTCGATTTCGAAGGCGAGCCCGGCCGCAGCTTCGACGAGCGCCGCGCCAAACACACGCCGCTGAAGGACGTGGCCGGCATGCTGCGTTCCTTCAGTTACGCCCATGCCAGCGGCCTGCGCGACGCCGCCCACACGGCGGACGAAGAAGCCCTGCTGCAAGCACCAGCCCGCGAATGGGAGGCCGCCACCCGCGCGGCTTTCCTGCAAAGTTACCGCGAGGCCCTGCGCAGCACACCGTTGGCCCAGGCCGAGGGCGACGCGGGTCTGCTGCCGCTGTTCGAAATGCAGAAGGCCTTCTATGAACTGCGCTACGAACTCAACCACCGTCCGGACTGGGTGCGCATTCCGCTCTCCGGCATCCTCGGCTTGCTCGAGCCGAACCAAGCTGAAGCCAAGGGAGAGTGAACATGGAAAAAATCGACGTGATGCTCGAACCGGTACGGGCCTTCCTGATCCAGGTCGGTGTGTTCGTGCCCCGGCTGGCGGTAGCGCTGGTGGTGCTGCTGATCGGCTTCCTCATCGCCAAGGCCGCGCGTTTCGCGGTGCAGAAGGCGCTGAAGGCCATCAACTTCCACATCCTCACCCAGCGCGCCGGCCTCGACGGCTTCCTGCAGCAGGGCGGCACCCACATCGACACCATCGGCGTGATCGGGCTGCTGAGTTATTGGGTGGTGATTTTGGCGGCGCTGATCGTGGCCTTCAACGGCCTCGGGCTGACCCATGTGACCGATCTGTTGAGCCGGGTGATGCTGTTTGTGCCCAAGGTGATCGTGGCGCTGTTGGTGCTGGCCTTCGGCTCGTACTTCGCGCGCTTCATCTCCAACGCGGTGGTCACCTATTGCGCCGGGGTCGGCATCCAGGACGCCGATGCCCTGGGCCGGCTGGCGCGCTACGCCATCATGGCCTTCGTGGTGATGATCGCGCTCGACTCGATCGACGTGGGCGGCAGCATCGTGCGCGAGGCCTTCCTGCTGCTGCTCGGCGGCCTGGTGCTGGCGTTGGCGCTGGCCTTCGGCCTGGGTGGGCAGCGCTGGGCGGCGGCGCACCTGGAACGCTGGTGGCCGTCGCGTGATGCGGGCAACACGCCAGAGGCCGGTCTGCCAGAGCCGAGGAACGTCGCGAAGATCTTCAAGGGTGACAAGCTGCCATGACATTCAACCCCCAAGCTTTCGGCGCGCAGTTGCAGGCCGATGGCGGCACCCTGTTCCGGCTCTGGGCGCCGAGCGCGCCAGAGGTGTCGCTGCTGATGCAAACCCAGGGCTCGGGCCGGCGGCTGTCGATGCAGCGCAACGCGGATGGCTGGCACCAGCTCCGCGTGGCCGAGGCCGGCGCGGGCACGCGTTACCAGTTCGCCATCGGCGACGCCAAGCCCGTGCCCGACCCCGCCTCCCGCTACAACCCGCTCGACGTGCACGGCCCGAGCGAAGTGGTCGATCCGCGCGGCTACACCTGGCGCGACACGGCCTGGCGCGGCCGGCCCTGGCACGAAGCCGTGATCTATGAGCTGCACATCGGCGCGTTCACACCCGAAGGCACATTCGCCGCCGCAGGGCGCAAGCTTGCAACGCTGGCCGAGCTTGGCATCACCGCGGTCGAACTCATGCCGCTGGCCGACACGCCCGGCACGCGCAACTGGGGTTATGACGGCGTGCTGCCCTTCGCACCCGATGCCGCCTACGGCAAGCCCGACGAACTGAAGGAATTCATCGACCAGGCCCATGGCCTCGGGCTGATGGTGCTGCTCGACGTGGTCTACAACCATTTCGGCCCGGACGGCAACGACCTGCATGTTTATTGCCCCGAATTCTTCAACCCACTGCACCAGACACCCTGGGGCGCGGCCATCAATTTCGACGGCCCCTCCAACGCGCCGGTGCGGCAGTTCTTCGTGGAAAACGCCTTGTACTGGACCGAGGAATTCCATTTCGACGGCCTGCGGCTCGACGCCGTGCACCAGATCCACGACGACTCGCCGCGGCCGATCACGCGCGAGATCGCCGAGCGCCTGCATGCCGGCCCGGGCCGCGAACGCCATGTGCACCTGGTGCTGGAAAACGAGCTGAACCAGGCCAGCCCGCTGGCGCGCGACGCCAGCGCCCAACCGCGCTGGGCCACCGCGCAATGGAACGACGACCTGCACCACAGCGCCCATGTGCTGCTCACCGGCGAGACCGACGGCTACTACGAAGACTTCACCATCCGCCCCGCCGAAAGCCTGGCCCGGGCCATGGCCCAGGGCTTCGTCTACCAGGGCCAGCCCTCGGCCCACCGCGACGGCGCCCACCGCGGCGAGCCCAGCGCGCACCTGCCGCCCACGGCCTTCGTCTCCTTCCTGCAGAACCACGACCAGGTCGGCAACCGCGCGTTGGGCCAGCGCATCGGTGCCTTGACCAACGACTCCAGCGCCGACCGGCTCGCCGCGCTCTACGCCTGCCTGCTGCTGTCACCGCACATTCCGATGCTGTTCATGGGCGAGGAGTTCGCGGCGTCCACGCCCTTCCTGTATTTCTGCGATTTTCATGGCGAACTGGCCGAAGCCGTGGCCAACGGAAGGCGTGCCGAGTTCGCGCGGTTCAAGGCCTTTGCGGACGAAGCGGCGCAGGCCCGCATCCCGGACCCCAACGCCGCCGAGACCTTCGCGCAATCGAAGCTGCGCTGGGAGGAAGCCAACCGGCCGCCGCACCGCGCACGCCTGCAACTGGTGCGCAGCCTGCTCGCCCTGCGCCGCCATCACCTCGTACCGCGGCTGGCCGGTGCGGCCGAAGGCGGCGCGTTTCGCAGCCAGGGCGGCCTGGTGCGCGTGGAGTGGATGCTCGGTGGCGGCACGCCGTGGCACCTGGTGGCCAACCTCGGCAGCACACCGGTCGAAACCGGCCCGCCGCCGGAGGGTTTCACGGTCTACACCAGCGGCGAACAGACAAGCTCGCCCCATGCGCTGGTGCTCGCCCCGAACGCCGTGCGGGTGGTGCTGGTCGGCGTGCCGCCTTCCCCTGAGGCGCCATCCGGTGAGGCTGTGAGCCGATGAACCTGCCGAAGCCCCCATCCGGCACGGCCATCATCCCGCGCGCCACCTACCGGCTGCAGTTGCACCAGGACTTCGACTTCGCCGCCGCCACGCGCATCCTGCCCTACCTGCAGCGCCTGGGTGTCAGCCACGTCTATTGCTCACCGATCACCCGCGCCCGGCCCGGCAGCCAACATGGCTACGACGTGGTGGACCACCGCGAGATCAACCCCGAGCTCGGCGGCCGCGCCGGCTTTGAGCGTTTCGCCGCCGCGGCACGGGCCCACGGCCTCGGCCTGCTGCTCGACCTGGTGCCCAACCACATGGGTGTGATCGGCGCGCACAACCCCTGGTGGGCCGACGTACTGGAAAACGGCCCGGCATCGGCCTATGCCGACTTCTTCGATATCAACTGGCAGCCATTCAACCGCGAACTCGAAGGCAAGGTGCTGCTGCCGGTACTGGGCGAAGCCTATGGCGACGTGCTCGACCAGGGCCAGCTGCAGCTGGTGTTCGACGCGGCGGCCGGGCAGTTTCAGCTCGCCTACTACGCGCATCGTTTTCCGGTCGACCCGCACACCTGGCCCACGCTGTTACAGGCCGCCGCGGCCAGCCTGCAGGATGAGGTCGGCAGCATGGAACTGTGCGCCAAGTTCGAAGCCCTCACGGCCTATGCCGCCGCCCTGCCCGAACGCACCGAGGTCGGTGCCGAAGCACGAAGCTACCGCGCCGACGTGATCGCGCCGCTGAAGCTGCAGCTCGCCGAGCTGGCCACCCACACCGCGGCGGCCAGCGCCATCGACCGCGCGGTGCGGGCCATCCACAGCGACGTGCACCACGACGCCCTGCACATGCTGCACGAGGCGCAGGCCTACCGGCTCGCCTCCTGGCATGTGGCGGCCGATGAGATCAACTACCGGCGCTTCTTCGACATCAACGAACTCGCGGCCCTGCGCATCGAGGACGAGCGGGTGTTTGAAGCCACCCATGCCCTGGCGCTCGCGCTGACCTCGGCCGGCATGGTGGACGGCCTGCGCATCGACCACCCCGACGGCCTGCGCGACCCGGCGCAGTACTTCCAGCGGCTGCAGCAAGGCCATGCGCGGCGCCTGGTCACCGCAGAGGTCGACGAGGCCGGCGAGCCCCCCGCGGTTGCGGCGCCTTCCGATGCGCCCGGCCTCTACGTCGTGGCCGAGAAGATCACCGCCGCCCATGGCGACCAGCCCGGCGACTGGGCGCTGCACGGCACCACCGGCTACCGCTACGGCATGCTGGTCAACGGTTTGTTCGTGGACCGCCGGCAGGCGCGGCGCCTGGAGCGCATCTGGCACAGCTTCACCGGCATGGCCACCGCCTACGAAGACCTGGTGACCGATGCCAAGCTGGCCGTGGCCCTGGGCCCGCTCGGCGCGGAGCTCACCGTGCTGGCCACCCAGCTCAAGCGCATCGCCGACGCCGACCGCCATACCCGCGACTTCGGCTTCAACACCCTGCGCAACACGATTGCCGAGACCGCCGCCAGCATGCCGGTCTACCGCACCTATGTGGTCGACAAGGCCTCGGCACAAGACCGGCGCTTCATCGACTGGGCCGTCTCCCAGGCGCGCCGGCGCAGCGCAGCCGCCGACACCAGCGTGTTCGACTTTCTGCGCAGCTGCATGCTCGGCGAGCCGCCGTCAGCCGGCGCAGACAAGGACACACCGCGCCAGGAAGCACTGCTGCAACAGGTACGGCAATTCGCCTGGCGCTTCCAGCAGTTTTGCGCGCCGGTGGCGGCCAAGGGCGTGGAAGACACGGCCTTCTACCGCTACCACCGGCTGGTGTCGCTCAACGAGGTCGGCGGCGACCCGGCCTCGTTCGGCACCACCGTGGCGGCCTTCCATGGTGCCAGCACCGACCGTGCGGCACGTTGGCCGCACACCATGCTGGCCACCTCGACCCACGACAACAAGCGCTCGGAAGACGTGCGCAACCGCATCGACGTGTTGTCGGAAATGCCAGGCATGTTCCGCCTCGGTCTGCGCCGCTGGCACTTGCTGGCACGTTCCCACCAGCGTGAAGTCGGCGGCACGCTCGCGCCGTCGCGCTCCGACCAGTACCTGCTCTACCAGACCCTGCTCGGCAGCCTGCCGGCCGCGGAGCTGGACGAGGCCGGGCTGGCCAGCTACCGCGAACGCGTCGCCCAATACATGCTCAAGGCCGCCCGCGAAGCCAAGCGCGAGACGAACTGGATGCGGCCGAACGCCGAATACGAGGAAGCCCTGCTCGGCTTCGTGCGTGGCGTGCTCGGGCGCAACACCGCCAACCCGGCACTGGCGGAACTGCGCAGCCGCGCGACCGACATGGCCTGGTTCGGCGGGCTCAACAGCTTCTCGATGGCACTGCTGAAATACAGCTCGCCTGGCGTGCCCGACATCTACCAGGGCAACGAAATCATCGACCTGAGCCTGGTCGACCCCGACAACCGCCGGCCGGTGGACTACGCCTGGCGCGCCAGCCTGCTCGACGGCCTGCAGCCGCTCGTCGATGCCCCGCAAAGTGTGGCGGCCGAGGCCTTGCTGGCACAGATGGCGGCGAACCCGGCCGACGGCCGCCTGAAGCTGTGGACCACCTGGCGCCTGCTCGCATTGCGCCGGCGCGACCCCTTGCTGTTCGAACGCGGCGACTACCTGCCGCTCAAGGTGCAAGGCCCGGCCCGCGAGCATGTCGTCGCCTACGCGCGGCGCACCCGCACATCACTGGTGGTTGTGGTGGTGGCAAGGTTGTATGCGAGCCTGCTCACCCAGCCCGGCGCGCCCATGCTCGGCGAAGCCTGCTGGGGCGACACCACGGTGGAACTTGCGCCCCTGCGCGAAGCCCATCTGATGCCCATGCAGGCGCAGGACGTGTTGACTTTGAGTCCCCGCAGGCTGAGTCAACCCGGCGCGGCCGGCAGCCGACAGCTGCGCGTCGCCGAGCTGTTCAGCGCATTGCCCGGTGTGGCGCTGTGGGTCGGTCCTGCCTTATAACGTGGAGATGCGGAATCCCCCGGCGGTGTCGAGCATCTTGGAGAACAGCGGGGCCGGCACCGGTGGGGAAAAATAATAGCCCTGGAACAGCGCACATTCCCGTTCGTAGAGGTATTCAATTTCCTCGATTTTTTCGGTGCCTTCGGCCAGCACCTTCAAGTCGAGCCCCTTGGCCAGTTCGATGAGCGCGCTGCAGATCGCCTGGCAATGCCGAACCTTGTTCACGTCGGTGACGAACTCACGGTCGATCTTGAGCTTGTCGAAGGGCAGCTTCCTCAAGTAGCTCATGCTGGCATAGGCAGTGCCGAAATCGTCGATCGCAATGCTCACCCCGGCGTCGCGCAGCGAGGTGAAGACCCGCTTGGTGTATTCATGGTCGACCATGGCCGAGGTTTCCGTCAGCTCGATCTCCAGCTGGTTGGGGGCGATGTGGTAGTCGTTGATCGACTCCAGGATGTGCCGCTTGAACGCGGGGTTGAGGAACTGCTTGGCGGAGACGTTGATGGCCACGCTCAACCCGGTCTTGCCCTGGTCGTTCCAGTCGCGCACCTGGGCGCAGGCGGCACGCAGCACCCACAAGCCGATGGGCTCGATCAGGCCCGAGGCTTCGGCCGCGCCGATGAAGTCCAGCGGCGGCACCAGGCCGCGCTCGGGGTGGTGCCAGCGGATCAGGGCTTCCGCGCCCACGACGCGGCCGGACCGCACATTGACAACCGGCTGGTAGTGCAGCGCGAATTCGTCCCGCGCGATCGCCTGGCGCAGGTCGTGCTCGATTCGAAAATGATCGAGGGCCACCTTGCGCGCCAGCGCGGAATGCAGAAACACCGGCGCCCAGGCATGCGCCTGCGAGGCGGCCGCGACCGCACTGTCGATCAAGGCCTCGCCGCGCAGGCCATCTTCGGGGTAACTCGCCACCCCGGCATGCAGCACCGGTTTGACGACGAATTCCCCGAGTTGGATCTCACCGGTGCAGGCATCGAGGCTTTGGCGCACCTGCGCCCGCATGTCGCTCGATGAAGCTTCGCGCACTGGTTTGACGACCAGACAGGCGAACTTGGAGAAACCGACCCGCGCCAGGCCGTCCTTGAGTTCGACGCGGCTGGCGAAGCGCCTGGCCATCGTCAACGCGGCGTGATCGGCCTGGCCTCGGTCCATCGTGTCGGCGATGCGCGGGAAATTCGCGAAGCGCAGCACCACCACCGAAAAGGGCTGGCCGCTGGCAATCAGTTCCTCCACCAGTTCGATGAAGCGCTTGCGGTTGGGCAGGCCGGTCACCGGGTCCATGCGCTCCAGGGTTTCGAGATGGTCGATGGTGACGCAGGCGTCGGCCATCAAGGTGCCGACCTCGTCGGTGAAACTCGCTGGCAGCGCGATGCGCTGGCGCGTTTCACGGTAGGCGCGCAAGGCCTTGGAGGTCATGAGCACCGGCCGCAACAGGTGGTTCAGCATGTAGAAGCTCAACCCCGTGCCCAGCAGCGAGATCATCAGCACCAGGCCCGGGCTCGCGATGTAGCCGCTCCAGCCGATGGAAGCCCCGAAGCCGGACCACATCGCCAGCGAAACCAGGGGAATATGGGTGCCGATGAACGCGATCAGCATGATCTTGGTCCGGTACTTCATGAACTTGAAGCGCGAGACCCATCGATAGAGCCACAACTGTTCCACATCCGAGAGTGCTTGCTGCCTGTTCATGATCTTTTCCCGAATTGACCCCAACTTGCGTCCGGAACATCCAGGCCCTGGCTGCTTTGAGGGCGGCTGGCGCATACGGCCTGCATGTTCCGGTGAACTGCAGGCGTCGGGTCTTTGGCGCTGCGCGAAACCATGACCCGACTGGTCTCGCGGACGGAGCGATGCGGGGGGCGCGCTCCAGCCCCGGTCGTCTCACTCACAGCGGCAGGCGGGCGCCCTGAACGTTGCCCCGCGCAGGAAGACTGGAAGCCCAGGATTCCCCGCCCAACGCCCGTATCCGCTCCTGCAATGAAAAATAGTCTTCGAATTCGTCTGGAAGAATGAAGAAGTCTCCCGCCCTGCCGTCATCGGCAATCTCCAGGACATAGTCGCTCTCACTTGCCTCCAGGCTGATGCAGACCTCGGTCACGTCGGTGCGCCGGGTCACGCGTTCCAGCGCCTGGCCGGCGGTCAGAAAAACCACCCGCACCTGCTCTTCGCGCATCGGGTAGGAGGTCTCTTCCACACGCAGCTCGCAAGGGGTGCCAGTGCGGGACATGAACTCGGCCACCGCCCATTCCAGCGCCGCCACCACCCCCAGGTCCAGCACCTTGGGGTACAGCTTCGCACTCAGGGAACGCACGGTCTGGATCGCCTGGTCGACCTCCTCCAGGCCGGAGCCGAGCATCTGGCTCTGCGGCGTGCGCCCCTCGCTCAGGGCCCCGTGCACGATGGCCACGGTGCCGCGCAGAACCGCCAGCTGCTGGCCCAGGCCTTCGTGGATCTTCTGTGCGAGTGCGTGACTTTCCTCCTCGTGCGCCTTCGCCTGGCGCACCGTGAGCTGCCGCAGCAGGTCGCGGGTGCTGGTGAGTTCGCGTACCGCATCCTTGAGCTGGTTCAGGTGCTGGAAGTCCTGGTCTTCGCGCCGCCGCCCCCAGACCAACCACAACAGGATTCCCACCGCGAGCACGCCGGCAAAAACTTGCAGCATCCAGACGACGACAGGGGATGACATTGACAAATGGGCTTGCGGTGAAGATAGCCCCAAGAATGCCAGTGCGGGCCCGCGCCTTCCATCGGGCCATGCTGAAGTTGCCGTCAGCCAGTGGCAGGCTGGGGGTCAGGAATTCCTGACCCCCACAAGAATGGGTTTACTCGATCAAGCCGTGCTCGACGGCATAACGCACCATTTCGGAATTGTTGTGGAAGTTCATCTTCTGCATCAACCGCGCCTTGTGGGTACTGACGGTCTTGTTGCTGATGGCCAGCTCGTCGGCCACTTCATTGACGCTGCGGCCTCGCACCAGAAGCCGCAGGATGTGGAATTCCCGGTCCGACAGCAACTCATGGGGAAGGCCCTTGTCCGAGCCGGCCTCGAACACCATCTGTTCGGCCAGCACCGGGTCGATGAAGCGGCCGCCAGCGGCCACCTTGCGCATGGCGCTCAGCAGAATCTGGGGATGGCTGTCCTTGGTCAGGTAACCCGAGGCGCCGGCCGCCAGCGCCCGGCGCGCGATCTGTGTCTCGTTGTGCATGCTCAGCACCAGGATGGGGGGTGCGTCGTCCTGCGTCCGGATCCGGCTGATCAGGCCCACGCCACTGACGCCGGGCATGGTCATGTCCAGCAGCACAAGGTCGAGACCGCCTTTTCTGATGGCTTCCAGTACCTGCCCGCCGTCGACCGCTTCCGCAACCACGGTGAATCCGGGATCGAGCGCAAAAAGCTGCTTCAGGCCTTCACGCACCAGTGTGTGGTCGTCCGCGATCAAAATATTCATAGTGCCTCGCTCAGGTCGTTTTCCAGGATTGGAATGGAAACTCGTATGGTTGTGCCCTCGCCCGAGGTGCTGCTGATGTCGAGTTCCCCACCCAACATCAGCACCCGCTCCTGGATGCCGGCGAGGCCGAAAGACTTGGCTTTGCGCAGCCGCGGGTTGAAGCCGCAGCCGTTGTCGCGCACCTGCAGTTCCAGATTGTTGCCACGGCGCACCAGGCTGATCTCGGCCGAGCTCGCCCGGGCATGGCGCGCGATGTTGGTCAGGGACTCCTGCACGACCCGGAAGACCGTGGTGGCATAGGCTTCATTCAGGAACGCACCGTCGTCGGCCGCCGTGAGCCGGCAGGGTATGCCCGAGCTGGAGGTGAATTCCTGGCTCAGCCATTCGAGTGCGGCTTCGATGCCCATGTCGAGCGCGGCCGGCCGCAGCGCCGCCACCACATTGCGTGCGACCTTGATGGTGGAGTCGACCACGCCAATCATGTGCCGCGTGCGCTCCTGCAGCACCGGACTGAGGTCGCCGAACTGCAGGTCCACCACCGACAGCCCCAGGCGCAGGGCCGAAAGAAACTGGCCCATCTCGTCGTGCAATTCCCGCGCCAGATGTTTGCGCTCTTCCTCGCGCACGGCGTCGTTGCGCGCGGCCAGTTGGCGCAGCGTCTGTTGCGACGATTCGAGCCGGCGCAACATTTCGCGGCCGTTGGCATCCAGCTGTTTGCGCTCCATCGCGATGGCGACCAGGTAGGCAGCCTGGCGCAACAGCACCAGGTCTTCCGATCCCGGTGCCCTGGGCTGGCGCAAGTAGATCGCAAACACGCCCTGGAGCTTGCCCACGGAATCGAACACCGGCGTGGCCCAGCAGGCCATCAGCCCGGACTCGACAGTCTCGGCGTGGCAATTGCGCCAACGTACATCGGTTCGGATGTCTTCGGCGATGACCATCTGCCCGAGTGCCGCGGCCGCGCCGCAGGAGCCGTGGTCTTCCCCGACCGGAATCTGCCGGATGGCGTAGAAATAGTCCATCGGCAGGCTGGGGGCGGCCGTCGGCAGAAGCTGCAGGCCATCGGCCGACACCGTCATCACGCTGCTCAGGAAGTCGGGACGGATGCGCTCCACGCCCAGCATCACCAGCGACAGGATCTCGGCCAACTCGGCGCCCTGCGCGAGTTTTTCAAAGACCCGCAGCCGGATCTCTTCGAGCGCCTCATGGCGCTTGCGCTCGGTGATGTCGCGCGACACCACGATGAAGCGCAAGTCCTGCCCGGTGCGCAGCATCTTGCGCGACACCGACAGCTCGAACCAGAAGCTGCCGTGCGGCAGCCGCATCTCGAATTGTTTGCCGGTGGACCGGCCCTTTTCATGGGCCTCCTTCAGCGCGGCGCGGCAGACGGCCGCCGCATCGGGGGCGAGCACTTCGGCAACCGTCTTGCCAACCAATTGCTCCCGCGGCGCCGCCAGCAGATCGGCGCGTTGCGAATGGCAGGAAAAATACCGGCCGTCCAGCCCCATCTCGAACAGCGGATCGGGCACCGCGTCCAGCGTCGCCTGCAGGTCGCTGCGCGAACGGGTCAGCGCCAGATTGATGCTTTCCAGCAAGCGGTTGGAACGCCGCAGCCGCAGCAGGAAGTAGAAAGCCCCCGCAAAGGCGAAGGCACCACCGCCGAGCAGCGTCCACAACCAGCGTTGCCTGAGCTCGCGCTGGATCAACTCGGTGGCCTGTTTTTCCGAGCGTGTGGTCAGGGCATTGATCTCGCGCTGCTTCGACTCGGTCTCATACCGTCTGGCGAGCTCCACCATGCGTTCGCCGGTTCTTTCCTGCGCGGCTTTTTCGGTCATCTCCAGCGACTCCTGGAGGAAACGGTAGGCGCGCGGATAGTCCTGGTCCACCGCCGCCAGGTCGGCCATGCGGCGCGCACTGTCGCCGACATAAAGCGCAAAATTGATCTGCTTGGCCAGGGCATAGGCGGCATTGACATCCTGCCGTGCCGACGCAGTCTGGCCCAGGGCCTGCTTGTTCGCGCCGCGCGCGTTCAAGGTGTACCAGGTGCCGATGGGGTTGGCGTGGCCCTGGTGGATGCGCAAGACCTCGTCGAGCAAAGGCAAGGTCTCTGCGTAACGGCTCTGCAGCCTCAGATTGCGCGCCAGCGCAAACAAGCTGAAAGCCAGGCTGAACGGGCTGCCTGCCTGTCGGCACAGCGCGATGGCTTGCCGGATCAGCGGTTCGCCCCGAACCGGCGAGTCCAGGTCGTCGGTCTGCCCCGCGATGCCGATCAGCGCGTTCGCCTCGAGCAATTTGGAGCCCGCCGCACGTGCGAACTCGCGCATGGCCGCATAGTGCGTGGCCGCCTCCACACCCTTGCCGCTGTTCTGGAATGAAATCGCCAGGCCCTGGTGCGCATAGGTCAAGGCCAGGGGGTTGTTGGAGCGTTTGGCGATCTCCATCGTCTGCAGGGCCATGGTGACCGACTGCTCGAACTGCCCGGTGCGCCGGTACATCATCGCCGTGCGCAGCAAGGCCTCGCCCAGCAGATCGGGCCGGTCCACGCCGTCCAGCGCCGCCAGGCCGTGGGTCGTGGCGGTGACCAACTGGTCGATCTTGCCCAAGTTGACCGTGATCAGCGCGCGGTTGAGTTCGGCCTCGGCCTGGCCCACCCGGTCTTCATACTGCGTGGCCAGGTCCAGCGCGGCCTGGGCATGGCGGGCTGCGTCCTCGGTTTGCGCCAAATAAAGTTCGGTGCGCGACAACAGGTTCAGGGCCATGGCCCGGTCCTGCGGCAGCCCATCGGCCGGGAAGTCGACGAGCAGGCGCTGCGCCGCGACATAGGCCGCCGGTACGTCGTTCTCGGCCAGCCGCCGCGTCTGGCGGACTTCGCCGCGCCAGGCTTCAAGCCGGCTCTGGGCATGGGCGGCATCGACGCCCCACAGGCCAAGCAGCAGGAAGAGCATCCACATTCCACTGATCAGGCGCTGGTGCTGGTATTGCATGCTGGCCATCCTCAGAACCGCACCGCGGCGGTGAGGTAGACCTGGGTGTCGTTGGTCCAACTGCTCTGGGGCCGGGTCGTCGATCCGTAATAGGAACTGCGCACCGTGCGCAACAGGTTGGTGCCGGCCAGCGTGAACGACACCTTCTCGCTCATGCGGTAGGTCAGCGACGCGTCGAGCCAGCCGTAGGCCCGCGTGTAGATGGGCAAGCCGCCAACGCCCACGATCTGGGTCACGCCGCTCAGGAAACGGCTGCGCCAGTTGTAGGCGATGCGTGCCGACACCGGGCCTCTGTCGAGCATGCCCACCAGGTTGAAGCTGTTCCTGGAGAGATTTTGCAGTGGTGCGCTGGCACCGCCGAGCACCGGATAGACGGTCTGGCTGTCGACCAGCGTGTAGTTGGCCTGCATGCCGAGGCCGCGCAGCCAGGCTGGCAGGCCTTCGTAGAAATGCTGGTAGGCCAACTCCGCGCCGCGGATGTCGGCCGGCAGGCTGTTTTGCGGCCGCGTCACTTGGTAGGTGACTCCGTTGATGACTTCCGGCGCACTGACCGAGGTCACGAAGCCGGTCACCCTTTTCCAGAAAAGGGTGGCGGAATAGGCGGTGTTGCGATCGACGTAGCGTTCCACCGCAAAGTCGAGGTGGTTGGCGCGGATCGGCTGCAGGTCGGGGTTGCCGGCGCTGCCCTGGTTCTGCAGCGGGTTGATGCTGTTGGGCACCAGGGTCAGCGAGGGCGACAGCTGGTTGAAGTCGGGTCGCGTGATGGTCCGCGAAGCCGCCGCGCGCAGCGTCCACCCGCGCGCGAGCTGGTAACGCAGGTTCATGCTGGGCAGCGCATCGTTGCTGTCGCTGTGGCTGTTGATCGGCAGCACGCCGCCCGAAGACGGGTCGGACTGCGCCCCGGACACCATGGCGCCGGTGTGCACGAAGCGCAGCCCCATGTTGCCGTCCAGCGGCCAGTCCGGTAATTTGAAAGTGGCCATGCCATAGACGGCCAGCGTGCGCTCGCGGATGTCCCACACGCCCAGCGCGCTGCCGGCGCTCGGGAGCGCGCTGCTCACCCCGTAGGCGGTACGCAGGCTGGCGGCGTCCCTGGCACCGCTGAGGTCGGCCACCAGGTAGTTGCCGATGCTGGTGCTGCCGGAAAAATAGTCGGGGTAGGGATTGGCCACGGAGGCACCAGACCGGTCTGCGGCCGATATGCCCGAAACCGACGCGTCCCCCACGATCAGCCCGGGGTAGTTGCTGGCGCGCCGCTCGGACCAGCGCAGCCCCGTCGACAGGGTCTGCACCCAGCTGTCGGCAACGCTATAGTCCGCGTCCAGCCGCATGGCGGGCAGCCGCCCCTCGATCCGGTTGGCGCGGTAGGCCACGCCGCTGACCTTGTAGCTGGCCGGGTCGAGCAGGTTGGTGCCGGTGATGGACGTGCTGGGAATGGTGCTGGAAAGATCCTGGCTGAAATTTGCCGCCGTGGTGCTCAGCGTCAGCCCCGAGAAGAACAGCGTATTGAGGCTTCGGGTCATGCTGAGATCCCCACGCAGGGTGAGCTTCTCCCCGGTCCAGACGCCGCCCAGGGCGCCTTGCTGCGTGCGGTCCAGCGTGTCCCGCGCAAAACTCAGTACCGATACCGGCGCATTGGTCCAGGTGATGCGCTGGACGTCGGAAGTGCCGGGGAACAGCGCGGCGCTGCCGGCGGCAAAAGTGGACGAGGACAGCGCATTGATCTGGTAGGAGTTCTGGCGCGTCCGGAACATGGTGGCAAAACCCTCCGCATACAGCTCCAGATTGTGCCGGGGCCGCCACTGCAGCACCAGCGAGCCGCCGGTGCGCTCGCGGTCTCCCAGGCTGGTGGTCTCGGTCGTACCTGACGGCACATACACGGTTTGCCCCGGAAAGATGGCGGTGCGGGCCACCGGGTTTCCCGTGGTTTTCTGGTCCTCGCGCCAAGCCCGCTTCTGGCGCGAGACGCTCAACAAGGCACCGAACTCGCCGGCGCCGGAGATGTTCCAGCGGTCGCTCAGCAGCAGCGAGAACTGCCCGGAGCTTTTGTCCACCAGCCCGCCCTGCACCTGGCGTGCCGTGATGGCGACCTCGCGCCGCTTGAAGTCGAACGGGCGCCGCGTGCGTAGGTCGATCCGCCCGCCCAGGCCGCCTTCGATATGGTCGGCCGACGCGGTCTTGTAGACATCCATGCCGGCCACCAGCTCGGCCGGAAGGTCGGCGAACTCCAGGCCGCGCCCGGTGCCCGCAGTGAATATCTCGCGTCCGTTCAGGGTGGTCTCGGTCAGGCCGAGCCCGCGGATGGTCAGGCCGGTGCCGTCGCCCCGGTCGCGCGCCAACTGCACACCGGTGACACGCTGCAGCGCCTCGGCCACGCTCACGTCCGGCAGCTTCTGGATGTCGTCGGCCTGCACGGCGTCCATGATCTCGAGTTTTTCGCGCTTGATGTCCTGTGCCGACGCCAGGCTGGCCCGGGCTCCGGTCACGACAATCTCGCGCAGCGTCGACGCAACCTCCTCTGGCGCGCCGGAATCCACGCTCTGGCCGAACACGGCTCCGCACGCCAACAAGGCTGCGCCCCCCGTTGCCCGGGGCAGTTGTAGCTTCAAGTGCCTCAATTGGACCGCGCTCCAGGATGACACGGCTTGCACAATGCGCGGCGCACTGCGGCCGGACGTGTTGCTGAAAGTGTATCCATCCGCAAATACGCCGACGAGATGTCAGATAGTGGGAAACCCGTTACGTGCACGTGGTCTGGTGCCAAACTTTGTAAAGACCATGCATCGGAGCATCATATGTTCTCGTGCCATGGGTCAGGATTCGCGTGGCAAAAATCAGAATAATGGATGTGTTTATAGGAATTTCCCTACCAATCCACCGCAGCACCCGGCAGCACCCGGTAGAGGCCCGGATGTAGGAGCAGGCCTACATCCTTTCCGATACGTTTCCTGCATTTCGCCGAGGCGCAGCCGCAGATGATGCATTCCATGGTCTCCCTCTCCGTCCGACAGCCGCCCCCTCTGCATCACCTCCTGCCCTACCCCTCCCCCCCTTCACCCCCCTACGCCCGGAGTTCGCCATGGCCGCCGATTCCAATGTCCTAGCTTTTGTCATGGCCGGGGGCGAAGGCTCTCGACTGCGTCCACTTACCGCCCAACAATGCAAGCCGGCTGTACCCTTCAACGTGCGGCACCGCATCGTCGACTTCGTGTTGTCCAATCTGTTGAATTCCGGCATCGACTCGCCCTACCTGCTGGTGCAGTACAAGCCGCAGTCGCTGGTCGAACACATCCAGCCATTCTGGAGCCGCATCGGCGGGGTGACCGCGGTCGCGCCGCGCGATGCGCAGGTGTTCAGGGGCACGGCCGATGCGGTGTTCCAGAACATCGACCTGATCCGCCGCCACGCACCGGAGGTGGTCGCCGTGTTCGGCGCCGACCACATCTATCGCATGGACGTGCGGCAGATGCTCGATTTCCATCGGCAAAGCGGCGCCGACGCCACCGTGGCCGCGGTGCCGGTGTGCTTGAATGAATGCCACCAGTTCGGCATTGTGGAGACGGACGGCCGCCAGCGCATCACCGCTTTCAAGGAAAAGCCGAAGACCACGCCCCCCATGCGCGGCAGCGAGAGCCATGCCCTGGCCTCCATGGGCAACTACATCTTCAATACCCAGGTGTTGCTGGTCGCACTGGAACAAGCCGCGGCCAGCGGCGCCACCGACTTCGGCAAGGACATCCTGCCGGCCATGGTGGCCAGCCACAAGCTGATGGCCTACGACTTCCACACCAATGAAATCCCCGGCATGGCGGCCCATGAGGAGCATGGCTATTGGCGCGATGTCGGCACCATCGACGCCTACTACCAGGCCCAGCTCGACACGCTCGGCGCCGAGCCGCGTTTCAGCATGCACAACCCGCTGTGGCCGATCCACGGTGGCGCCGATCAGGGCGACGCGGCCAGGACGGCACACTCGGTGGTCGGCGCGGGCAGCCGCCTGGAAGGCACGCTGCTGTGCCGTGCGGTGCGGGTGGAACGTGGCGCAAGCCTGGCGCAATGCATCGTGATGGAACACACCCGCATCGGCAGCGGTGCCCGGTTGCGCCGGGCCATCATCGACCACGACAACGACATCCCGCCCGATGAACGCATCGGCTACGAACTGGAAAAGGACTGTCAGCGTTTTCCCGTCTCGGACTGCGGTGTGGTGGTGGTGCCGGCTGGCTACTTCCCAGCCCGGCCTCTCGCGCAACCCGTCGTCCAGACAGAGGCCCCAATCTCTCAACCAACCCCTCAACCGAGCTTCCAGCCCATCACCCCGCCCCCGCGCGACCTGCTGCCCACAAGGCCCTTCCTGCTGCCACAGCGCGACCCGGGCCGCGATGCCGGCGCACCGTGCGGAATGACGGCATGAGGTGCACAAGTGAGCAACGAAGAAAACAATGAAGAGAGCAATGAAGAAACCTTCGATCCGGCGCTGACGGGTAACGCCGTCGATGAACATGCGGTTGAGGCCGCACCACCCACCGCACCCACCCCACACGCTCCGCGCAAGCCCCGCACCCCGTCCGTACCGCAGTACTGCGCCCCCGGCAAACCCTGGCCGCTGGGCGCCACGCTGCGCGACGGCGGGCTGAACATCGCTGTGTATTCCAGCGTGGCCAACAAGGTGGAGATCAGCCTGTTCGACGCTGCCGGCAAACGCGAGACCAAACGGCTGGTGCTACCGCGCCGCATCGACGGCATCTGGCATGGCTTCGTGCCCGGCGTCAATGCTGGCGCGCTGTACGGCCTGCGCATCCACGGCCCGTGGGATCCGGCCAAGGGCCTGCGCTGCAATCCGCGCAAGCTGATGATCGACCCCTATGCCCGCGCCATCGACCGTCCGCTCAAGGGCGCGGCCTGGCAATACGCCTATGCGGTCGGCGCACCGAAGGCCGACCTCACGGCCGACCGGTCCGACAATTCGGCACTCGCCGCCAAAGGCGTGGTGATCGATCCGCGTTTCGACTGGGGCGACGACGCCCCGCCGCGCACGCCGATGGAAGACACGGTGTTCTACGAAGTGCATGTGCGCGGCTTCACCAAGCAGATGCCGGAAGTGCCCGAGCACCTGCGCGGCAGCTATGCCGGCCTCGGTTCGGCAGCGGCCATCGCTCATTTAAAGCAGCTCGGCGTGACGGCGGTGGAACTGCTGCCCATCCATGCCTTCAACGACGACATGCACCTGGTCGAACAGGGCTTGTCGAACTACTGGGGCTACAGCAGCCTGTGTTTCTTCGCGCCCGACCCGCGCTACAACACCAGCACACGGCGCGGCGACATCGACGAGTTCCGCAGCATGGTCAAGGCCCTGCATGCGGCCGGGCTGGAGGTGATTCTCGACGTGGTCTACAACCACAGCTGCGAAGGCAATCACCTCGGCCCGAGCATCAGCTTCAAGGGCATCGACCATGGCGCCTACTACCGCCTCGCGGAGGACCGGCGCTACCTCATGGACTACACCGGCACCGGCAACACGGTGGACGCGAGCAACCCGCCGGTGCTGCGCCTCATCATGGACAGCCTGCGTTATTGGGTGCAGGAGATGCATGTCGACGGCTTCCGTTTCGACCTGGCCTCGGCCATCGCCCGCGACACGCACGGCGCCTTCGACCACCGGGGGCCATTTCTCGCCGCGGTGGCGCAAGACCCGGTGCTGCGCCACGTGAAGATGATCGCCGAGCCCTGGGACCTCGGCGACAACGGCTACCAGGTCGGCGGCTTCCCGCAGGGCTGGGCCGAATGGAACGGCAAGTACCGCGACAGCGTGCGCGACTTCTGGCGCGGCACCGATGGCAGCCTGCCCGAATTCGCCGCGCGGCTGTGCGGCTCGCCCGACATCTTCGGCCCCTCGCAGCGCCTGCCGTCGGCCAGCGTCAATGTGGTGACCGTGCATGACGGTTTCACGCTGCAGGACCTGGTGAGCTACAACGAAAAACACAACGAAGCCAACGGGGAAGACAACCGCGACGGCGAAAGCCACAACCGCAGCTGGAACTGCGGCGTCGAAGGGCCGACAGACGACGTCGACATCCTGGCCCTGCGCGAGCGCCAGAAACGCAACCTGCTGACCACCCTCTTCGTTTCGCGCGGCGTGCCGCTGCTGCTCGGCGGCGATGAAATGGGGCGCAGCCAGGGCGGCAACAACAATGCCTATTGCCAGGACAATGCCATCAGCTGGTTCGACTGGGGTCAGGGGGAAGCCGCCGATACCCGGGTGGCTCGGATCGCTCAGATCGAGTTCACCGCCGCGCTGATGCGCCTGCGCCGCGAATTACCGGTGCTGCGCGACAACCAGTGGCTCACCGGGCAGGACAACAGCGAAGGCCGGCGCGACATCCGCTGGTACAGCGTCTGGGGCCTGGCCATGACGCAGGAGGAATGGGACAACCCGGCCGTGCGTTGCGTGGCGGCACTGCTCGACGGCAAGTTTGCCGGCGATCCGCATCCGGGCCACTCGGTGTTGCTGTTGTTCAACGCCTCCGCCGAAGCCGTCGAGTTCACCCTGCCGGGAGAGCCTGGTGCGGACGACCTCGACAACACCGAGGCCGACTGGCTGGTGCACATCGACACGGCGCAAGGCCATTTTGATGAGCGCGGCGGGCGCGGCGGGCCGCGGGTGGCCGCCGGCGCGCAGCTGGCACTGCAGGCCTACGCGATGGTGGTGCTGACGCACCTGGCCGATCAATAGGCGCCCTGGGAAGACTGTGCACGGCGCCACGTGGCGCCGCTCGGGGCTTGCGCCTCAGGTACGGTGAATCAGCAGCGTCTCGTAGACGAAATTCTGCAGGATCACCTGGTGCGCCATGTCGATGTCATGGAAGTTGATGCCGTGGGAATACACGGTATGAAAGCTCGCGCCGTCCTCGGTGCTGCCGGCCGACTGCTGCACGCTACGGATCGATGCCGTGGTGGCGATGGTCACATCCTGGTTGCTGTTCTGGTCGCGCAAGGAGAACTCGATGTTGATCGTGTCGCCTGCGCCGCCCAGCGGCCGGGCCGTGGACACCAGCGCACCGGTGAGGCTGATGTCGGACAAGGTGGCCATCTTGAACACCGCCGGATCGCTGGCACTCTTGATCTTGACCGGCAGATTGGCCTTGACCCGCACCGCCTTGCGCAGGCCGACTTTCTGGATCGCCTCCGGAAAGTCGAGGTACATCGACGGATAAGGGGTCTGCTGGATGGTCTGCACCTTGCTGCTGAAGGTATAGACCGAAACGCCGGAAAACACGCGGATCACCACAGCGTCACCGCTTTTCATGGCGACCGGGCTGTCGTTTTCCTGGGGTATCTTCAGCAACAAATACTCACCCGATACAAAACCGATCAGTATCGTGTAATGCACCGTCGGATTGGAAGCTTCGCTGAGCATGATCTGCAGGCGCACACCGATCTGCAGATTCATGTCTTCGAATTCGATATTTGACTTCTTTACCATGGCTGTTCGGAATTTCCCCAGTATTTGTTTGGAATTTGGCTCTAATTTTTGACCATTTTAGTACTGAGAAGATAAACAAAGCACAACTTGGCGCAGATATGTGGCCTGGTCCTGCATATTCAGGCTGGCGGCACGGTGTATACCCCTGCCTCCGCCCTGTCAACCGTCCGTTTGGGTGCCCGTTCGAGGCTTGCGCGTCAATACAGCGACGGGTGGGACACGGTCAGCGAAAAGATCACCGTGGGAGAACTGAGGTCGTTGAAAGGCACGCCCAGGGCAATTTCGCCGTGGCCATGCAGCAGGCATTCGTCGCGCCGCAACGGCACGTCGGTGTCGCTGCCGGCAAAGCGCACCCAGGTGCCGAAACTGCTCAGGTCGACCAGCACAAAAGCCCCGTTGCGCCATTCGATGCGGGCATGCAGCCGCGATACCCGGGGGTCGTCGACCAGGAACTCGGCCTGGGCCGAGCGCCCGAGGTGCACCGGCATCTGGGACGAGTTCAGCGTGCGGTTCAGATCGAGATAGGAAAGATGGATCTGCCCTTCGCTGGTGCCGTCACGGCGCCCCAGATGGCCCAGCGAGGCCTGCAGCGTGACATTGCCGCCGATGCCGGTATCCTGCCACTCCACCCGGTACAGCGGCAAGGGATCGAGCTTGCCGCGCAGCGTGACAGGCCCAAGACTCAGGAAACGCAGGCCCAGGGCGTCGTCGAGTTGTTCGACCACGGCCTCGGTGGCCCAGATCTGGTTAGCACCAGAAAGGTCGCTCAGCCGCGAAGCCACATTGACCGCGTCGCCGTAACAATCGCCATCGACTTCGACCACCTCGCCGCTGGCAATGCCGGCCTTGATCTCCATGCGAATGGACGCCGGCCATTTCAAGAGCCGCAACTGGTGGCCGCGCTGGATTTCGATGACCGCATTGGCCGCGTCGCTGGCGGTGGTGAAGACCGCGAGCACACCATCACCCAGCTTCTTGACCACCCGGCCCTTGTTGGCGACACAGACGTCACCGATCCACTGCGTGAGCCTGGTTACCGCACGCGTCGCTTTTTCGTTACCCAATGCTTCAAAAAAAGCGGTGCTTTCTGTGAGATCGGCGAAAACAACGGTGGCTTGAACGCCCATGCTGGGGAGATTTGAAGGTGTGGGTTGCGGCTGGGGCTTCCCACAGTTTAAGGGATTGGTTCGTTTTTGCGACGATACGTGATTTATTACCTGGCCCTGCTTTGCATTTTTGCCTCCTTAGGGCGCCACGCGTGCAAATTCTTCGATCAATTGTTACCTCTTTACTTACATGTGTCTTGCCCTTGGGCAGTATGCTGCCCGACGTCAATACCGCATGCCATGCTCTGGAACAAAGAAAGCCTGAAAAGCAGCCTGCAAAGCTTGCTGGGCCAAAAAACAACGCCCCAAAAGCCCTCGAAACCCTCGAGAAAAGGCCAGCCCGATCCTCGCCGGGTCGAACACATCCGCTCGGCCATGCTGGCCGAACTCGAAGACGCGGGTATCGAAGGTTATGAACACGTGGCGCAACGCCTGCGCCTGGCCAGGGACATCGAAGCGCTGTGGTATTTGCGCGCCGACCTGATGTACGCGCTGAGCAACAGCCAGGGCGAGACCGAGGCGCGCCAGAACATGGCCCGGATCACGCCGCTGTTCAACGGCCTGCTGTCGTCGGGGCTGAACTCCCGGCCCAGCCCGCTTGGTGACCGCCCGCCGTTCTGACGTTTCAATAACGTTCTGGCAAGGTTCTGACCCGGCGCGAACAAGTTCTCAATGGTGATGGTGGCCGTGGTGCGCATGGCCGTGGCCATGCGCCGTGGAATGGCCGACGTGGCCCCAGAACATCAGGGCGTCGCGCCCCTCCACCGCCAACTCCACTTCGGCGCCGACCGGCAGCAGCACCTTGGTCGGCACATGGCCGAACGGCAGGTTGGTCAGCACCGGCGCCTTGGTTTGCGCGCGCAGCCAGTCGACTACCGTGGCCAGCCTGAAATTGCCGTCATGCGGCACCTTGGCATAGGCGGTGAACTGCCCGAGCACAATGGCTTTTTGCCGGCCCAATACGCCCGCGTGCAGCAATTGGGTCAGCATGCGTTCGATGCGGTAAGGGTGTTCGTTCACGTCTTCCAGGAACAAGACGCCGCCCTTGATCTCGGGGAAATACGGCGTACCCACCAGCGACACCAGCACGGACAGGTTGCCGCCCCACAGAATGGCGTTCTTGAGGTGGAAGTCGGCACCCTTCTTTTCCTTGTTTTTTGCGGCACTTGCGGCCAGCACCGTGCCCGCCGCCACGTCACCCGCGCCGATGCGCCAGCCCGTGCCTTCGCCGCTGCCGCTGGTCAGGTCGTCGAAGCAAGCTTCCATGATGTCGTCGGGCGCGCCCTCTTCCACGCCGAAATCTTCACCCAGCGCCGGGCCGGCCCAGCTTACCGTGCCGGTCTTGGCCAGCATGGCGGCCTGCAACGCGGTGAAGTCACTCAGGCCGACGAACTGCGTGCCTTTTTCCACCGCCTTGGCCAGCGCCTTGTAGGGCAATTGGCCGAGCAGACGCGTGAGGCCGTAGCCGCCGCGCGAGATCAGTGCCACGTCGGCACCGCTGGCGGCCGCGCGCGTGATGGCGGCGATGCGGGTCTCGTCGTCGCCAGCAAAACGCATGTGGCTCTTGAGCGCCGCTTCGTCGATTTCCACCTCATAACCCAGCCCCTTGAGCCGGGCCACGCCACGTTTGAAGGCCGCCTTGTTGCGCACCGCGCCCGAAGGCGAATAGATGTAGATATGTTTTTTCACGGGCAGCAGTATCCCATCGACAGCGCTTGCGGGGTCACGAGGCGAACAATTGCAGGGAACGCCGCGCGGTGGCCGCGGCCTCTTCGTCCCCGGGCTCGGCCGCGAACCGGGGAAAAGCCCGCAACGCCGCGCGAAACCCCTTGTCGGGAAACGGCGCGGAAGACGCGGCCTTGTCCTCCGTATCCTCCGTGTCCTCCGCGCCGTCTTGGCCGTTTTGGCCGACGAGCATGGTGTCGGTCATGTGCAGGCCGACGTAGCGCTCGGGAGCGGCGGCGGCCAGCGTCAGCCCGAGCAGTTCACTCTCATGGTTCACCACCAGCACGATGTTGTGCAGGTCGAGCCGCTCGATGAGTTCGAGCAAGACCTGCCGATGCCAGCCAAGGCTGTGCGCGGCTTCCTTCTTGGGCTTGTCGCTTTTGCCGAAGCCGATCAGGTCGGGCGCCACGACGCGGTGGCCGGCGGCCAGCCAGACCGGGATCATCTTGCGGTAGAGGTAACTCCAGGCCGGGTTGCCGTGCAGGCAGAGGTAGGTCAGCGCGGAGCTGGCGGAGCCTTCATCGAGGTAATGCAAACGCAGGCCGGCGAGCGCGGGCAGCTCGCTGAGGTAGTGCGGCGCCCATGGGTAGTCCGGCAGGCCGGCGAACGCGGCGTCCGGGGTACGCAGAGCGTCGTCGCGCAGCGGATGACTGGCCTGCGCCTCGGCACGTTTGGTTTCACGGCGGGCGCGGAAAAAATCCTGCAGCAAGGCGCCGCAGTCGTCGGCCAGCACGCCCGCCTGCACCGTCGTCTGGTGGTTCAGCCGGTTCTCGGCGAACAGGTCGAGCACCGAGCCGGCGGCACCGGTCTTGGGGTCGGCCGCGCCGAACACTACGCGCTGCACGCGCGCATGCAGCATGGCGCCGCTGCACATGGCGCAGGGCTCCAGCGTGACGTAGAGCGTGCAGCCGTCGAGCCGGTAGTTGCCGAGCGCCCTGGCCGCCGCGCGCAACGCCACGATCTCGGCATGCGCCGTCGGGTCGTGGTCGCCGATGGGGGTGTTGCAGCCGGTGGCGATGAGTGCGCCATCCTTTACCACCACCGCCCCCACCGGCACCTCGCCGGCCGTGCCCGCACGGCGCGCCTCGGCCAGCGCCAGTTGCATGGCTTCGGTGTCGGTCATCATGTGCCGCCGGGCATACGCGTGGTCTTTGGCGTTGAACTGGGGCGGCATAGGCATGTTGACATGGTGGAGCGACTTTACCGCTTTTGCGGGCGCGGCCCAGTGATAGGCCAGGGGGGGGCCAGGGGAGCCAGGGGTGAGAATACGCGGGTGAGCAACCAGAACGCCCTCTTCCCCGAATTCGAAGACGATGCCGACCGCGGCGCGGAGGCCGACGCCCGGGCCGATCAGGCCAATCAAGCGGGCGAGCACCAAGCCCCCGCCCCCTCTGCCAAGAAGCCGGCCAAAGTCGCAAGGCAGGTCGGCCTGCAGCCACCGGACGAAGCCATGCGGGCCTTGGCCGAAGCCCTGCCGCGCCGATTGCGCATCGGCACCTCGTCCTGGACCTACCCCGGCTGGGCCGGCCTCCTGTGGGACGGCGAATACCCCGAGACCGCCTTGTCCAAGCAGGGGCTCGCCGCCTATGCCCAGCACCCGATGCTGCGCACCGTGAGCCTGGACCGCAACTTCTACCGACCGCTCAGCGTCGCGCAATATGCGCGTTACGCCAGCCAGGTGCCAGACGACTTCCGCTTCGTCGTCAAGGCCCCGAGCCTGGTCACCGATGCGCTGGTACGCGCCGAGGACGGCCGCGGCATGCAGGCCAACGCCGCCTTCCTGAACCCGGAGCTCGCGGTGCAGGAATTCGCCCGGCCCGCGCTCGAAGGCCTGGGCCACAAGATCGGCGCCCTGGTGTTTCAGCTGAGCCCGCTGCCGGCCGCGCTGCTTGGGCGCATGCCCGAAGTACTGGCCCGCCTGTCCGCCATGCTCACCGCCCTGCCCGCGCTGCAGGCCGTGGCGCCCGATGGCGTGTACGCGGTGGAAGTGCGCGACCCGGCCTTCGTCAGCACCCACACGCCCGCCTTTGCCAGCATGCTGCGCGAAGCCGGTGCCACCTATTGCCTGGGCCTGCACCCCAAGCTGCCGCCGATCGAGGAACAACTGCCGATGCTGCGCGCCCTGTGGCCCGGGCCGCTGGTCTGCCGCTGGAACATGAACCGCGTGCACGGGCCGTATGGTTATGAAGATGCGGAAAAGCTGTACCAGCCCTTCGACAGGATCATCGACCCCGATCCCGAAACCCGCATGGCCCTGGCCAGGGTGGTGGCAGGCACGGTGGGCCGGGGGCTGAACGCCTTCGTCACCATCAGCAACCACGCCGAAGGCTCGGCGCCGCAGACGGTGCGGGCATTTGGCGAAGACGTGCGCGGCCTGTTGTGATGTTTGGTGCCGGAGACCGAGGCGCTCAGCCCTGCAGTCTCCAGCGCCCGAGCGCCACATGGGTACTGCCGCCGAGCAGGCTGTGCACGAGCACAAACTCCGTCACCGGCCAGCCGACCTCTTTGTCGATCGGCACCTCATCCACGGCGCGGTCGTCGTACATTGGCCACCAGGTCGGGCTGCAGCGCGGCATGGTCGCCCATGAAATGCACCGTGGTGTGGAAGCGTTCGGCGGCGATGGGCCAGCGGGGCGATGCGGGTGGTGGCGGTCGGCAGATTGGGATATGACGAGGTCGGCTGCATGCGACTGGCAGCGCCCATGTTTTGAAGCAACATGGTTGCCATCCGGGGCATTGCCCCAAAATCAGTTCCCATGAGCCTGCCCGCGCTGAAGAACCCTCCGGTGGACGCCCTCGACGGCTTCCACCCCGCGGTGGCGGCCTGGTTCCGCGCGAGCTTCGCCGCTGCCACCCTGGCCCAGCAGCAAGCCTGGCCACTCATCCAGAGCGAACGGCCCACGCTGGTGGCCGCGCCCACGGGTTCGGGCAAGACGCTGACGGCCTTTCTCGCGGCGATCGATGCGTTGGTGCGCGAGAGTGTGGACCGCAGCGGCAAGTTGCCCGACCAGACCCGCGTGGTCTATGTGTCGCCGCTGAAGGCCTTGTCGAACGACATCCACATCAACCTGCAGGCGCCGCTCGAAGGCATCGTCCGCGAACTGGCCCGGCTCGGCCTGCCCGACCCGGGCATCCGCGTGGCGGTGCGCACCGGCGACACGCCGCAAAAAGAGCGGCAGGCGATGCGCAAGGCCGCGCCGCACATCCTGGTGACCACGCCCGAGTCGCTGTATGTGCTGCTGTGTTCCGACAGCGGGCGGGCCATGCTCGGCCATGTGCGCACGGTGATCGTCGATGAAATCCATGCCGTGGCCGGCAGCAAACGCGGCAGCCACCTGGCGCTGAGCCTCGCGCGGCTGGACGCCTTGTGCGAAACCAGGCCGCTGCGCATCGGCTTGTCGGCCACACAGAAGCCGCTTGATGCCGTGGCGCGTTTCCTGGTTGGTCGCGCCGATGGTGGCCGCATGAACGACTGCGCCATCGTCGACATCGGCCACGCCCGCCAGCGCGACCTGGCCATCGAACTGCCGCCGGTACCGCTGGAAGCGGTGATGGCCAACGACGTGTGGGAACGTATCTACGACCGCATGGCCGAGCTGGCCGTGCAGCACCGCACGACGCTCTTGTTCGTCAACACCCGCCGCATGGCCGAACGCACGGCGCGCCACCTGGCCGACCGGCTCGGCAGCGAAGCCGTGGCCGCGCACCACGGCAGCCTGTCCAAGGAATACCGGCAGGACGCCGAACAGCGGCTCAAGCGCGGCGAATTGCGCGTGCTGGTGGCCACGGCCTCGCTGGAACTGGGCATCGATATCGGCGATGTCGACCTGGTCTGCCAGGTCGGCTCGCCGCGCAGCATCGCCGCGCTGCTGCAGCGGGTGGGCCGCTCGGGCCACCAGGTGGGCGGTGTGCCGAAGGGGCGGCTGTTCCCCACGTCGCGCGACGATCTCGTCGAATGCGCGGCGCTGCTCGACTGTGTTCGCCGCGGCGAACTCGACAGCTTGCGCATTCCGCGTGCGCCGCTCGACGTGCTGGCCCAGCAGATCGTGGCCGAGGTGGCCTGCCGCGAATGGAGCGAAGACGCGCTGTTCGACCTGGTGCGCCGCGCCGAGCCTTATGCCGAGCTCGACTGCGCACATTTCGACGCCATGGTGGCGATGCTGTCCGAGGGCTACAACAGCAGGACGGGAGTACGCGGCGCCTACCTGCACCGCGACACCGTCGCCGGCACATTGCGCGGCCGGCGCGGCGGCAAACTCACCGCGGTGACCTCCGGCGGCACCATCCCCGACAACGCCGACTACGCCGTGCTGCTGGAACCACAAGGCCAGTCGGTCGGCACGGTGAATGAAGACTTCGCGGTGGAAAGCCTGGCCGGCGACGTGTTCCAGCTCGGCAATACCTCGTACCGCATCATCCGCATCGAGACCGGCAAGGTGCGCGTGGAAGACGCCAAGGGCGCGGCGCCCAATATCCCGTTCTGGCTCGGCGAAGCACCAGGGCGCAGCGACGAGTTGTCGCTGGGTGTGGCACGGCTGCGTGGCGAGATCGACCAGCGACTTGGAACGAACCTGGGGTTGGCATTGGCATTGGCATTGGCAGCCTCCTGGCTCGTCGACGAAGTCGGCCTCGACGCGAATGCGGCACAGCAGATCGTCGACTACCTGGCCCGCGCCCGCGGCGCACTCGGCGCCCTGCCCACGCACGACACGCTGGTGATGGAGCGTTTCTTCGACGCGTCCGGCGGCATGCAACTGGTGATCCACACGCCGTTTGGCAGCCGCATCAACCGCGCCTGGGGCTTGGCGCTGCGCAAGCGCTTCTGCCGCAGCTTCAACTTCGAACTGCAGGCGGCGGCCACCGAAGACGCGATCGTGCTGTCGCTTTCCACCAGCCACAGCTTCGTGCTCGACGAGGTCTGGCGTTATCTCAAACCGGCCAGCGCCGAGCACCTGCTGGTGCAGGCTTTGCTCGATGCCCCGCTGTTCAACGTGCGCTGGCGCTGGACCGCCACCACCGCGCTGGCCCTGCCGCGCTTCGCCGGTGGCCGCAAGGTGGCGCCGCAGCTGCAGCGCATGCGCAGCGACGACCTGCTGGCCTCGGTGTTCCCCGACCAGGCGGCCTGCCTGGAAAACATCGTCGGCGAACGCGAGCTGCCCGACCACCCCCTGATCGAACAGACGCTCGACGACTGCCTGCACGAGGCCATGGACTGCGAAGGCTGGCTGGGCGTGCTGCGCCGCATCGAGCAGGGCACGGTGCGGCTCGTCACCCGCGACCTGCCCGCGCCCTCGCCGCTGGCGATGGAAATCCTGAATGCGCGGCCCTATGCCTTCCTCGACGACGCACCGCTGGAAGAGCGCCGCACCCAGGCCGTGCTCAGCCGCCGCTGGTCCGACCCCGAGTCCACCGACGACCTGGGGGCGCTGGACGCGGAGGCCATCGCCAGCGTTGCCGAAGACGCCTGGCCACGTGCCCGCAATGCCGACGAGATGCACGAAGCCCTGATGAGCCTGGCCTGCGTGAGCACCGCCGAGGCCAACGGCGAAGAAGGCTGGCCGGAATGGCTGGCCGCGCTCGCCAACAGTGGGCGGGCCACACGCTTGACCAGCGGCACCGGGGCCGTCTTGTGGGTGGCGCTGGAGCGGCTGGCCTGCCTGCAGGCGGCTTACCCTGGCGCCGTGCTGCAGCCACCGCTGCGCCTGCCGGCCAAGGCGCGCGGCGACTGGGCACAAGACTCGGCCATTCTGGAAGTGCTGCGTGCCCGGCTCGGTGGCTTTGGCCCGCAGACCGTTGCCGCCATCGCGCAGCCCCTGGCGCTGCCGGCCGGCACGGTGGCCACCGCCCTGGCACAACTCGAAACCGAAGGCCAGGTGTTACGCGGGCGTTTCACGCCGGGCACGCTGGAGGAAGAATGGTGCGAGCGGCATTTGCTGGCCCGCATCCACCGCGCCACGCTGAAGCAGCTGCGCCGCGAGATCGAACCCGTCGAACGCCAGGACTTCATGCGTTTCCTGTTCGATTGGCAGCATCTTTCGCCCGACACCCGGCTGCAGGGCCAGGAAGCCCTGCCCGAAGTGGCGGCGCAGCTCGAAGGCTTCGAAGCCGCCGCCGGCGCATGGGAAAGCGAGCTGCTGCCCGCGCGGCTGGCCGACTATGCCGCACCCTGGCTCGACGGCCTGTGCCGTGCCGGCAAGCTGGTGTGGGCCCGGCTCGGCGCAACCGGGCGCGCCGCTGGCGGCCCGGTGCGCAGCACGCCGATCGTGCTGCTGCCGCGCCGGCAGCTCGGCCTCTGGAGCGTATTGCCGCAAGCCGAGGGCATGCCCGAAGTGTCGAGCCGCGCACAGCTGGTCCATGCCGCGCTGCTGCGCGACGGTGCGATGTTCTTCGACGAACTGCAGTTGGATGCCCGGCTGCTGCCGGCCGAACTCGAAGACGCGCTGGGTGAACTGGTCTCGACCGGCCTGGTCAACGCCGACAGCTTCGCCGGCCTGCGCGCCCTGCTGCTGCCGGCCGCCAAGCGCAACAGCCATGCCAACACCCGCCGGCGGCGTGCCGGTGCCGCGCCGAGCCCGATGGAAGAAGCCGGCCGCTGGGCCCTGTTGCGGCGCAATGGGGCGGCGGCAGCGAACGATGCCGTGCCGATTTCCACCACGCGGCGCCCGCGCATCGCACCGGAGGCGCTTGAACACGTCGCCATGGTGCTGCTGCGCCGCTACGGCGTGGTGTTCTGGCGGCTGCTGGAACGCGAAGCGGCCTGGCTACCACCCTGGCGCGAACTGCTGCCGGTGTTTCATCGCCTGGAGGCACGCGGCGACATCCGCGGCGGGCGTTTTGTGGCGGGGCTCGCGGGTGAGCAGTTTGCGTTGCCGGAGGCAATTGCGCTGCTGCGCGAATCGCGGCGTCGGCCGCTGGATGGCGGCCTGGTCTGCATCTCGGGCGTCGATCCGCTCAATCTCTGCGGCAGCCTGCTGCCCGGTGACAAGGTGCCGGCCCTGACCGGCAACCGCATCGTGTTCCAGGACGGCCTGCCGGTGGCCACGCTGGTCGCCGGCGACATGGCGTCTCTTCGGGAATTGGCCCCGCCGCTGAAAGAGCAGGCACGGCGGCTGTTGCTCGGGCGCCAGGCGGCCTCACCGCTGACCGCTGCCCTGGCGCTGCGGCCCGAACCTTGACCTTGCTGAACCTTAGCCTTGACGCGAAGGCACGGCACCCGCCGCAGACGGGCCTGCGCCGCGCAAATCCTTGCGCTCGCTGGAGAGTGCCCAGGCGAAAATGCCCAGCCCTGCCAACGCCAGCAGCGCGCCGACCCAGCCGGTGGAAGTCCAGCCCAGGCCGGCGCTGATGGCCACGCCGCCCAGCCATGCGCCGAGCGCATTGGCCATGTTGAAGGCCGAATGATTGAGTGCGGCGGCCAGCGTTTGCGCGTCGCCGGCCACGTCCATCAGCCGGATCTGCAGCGCCGGGCCGATGGCCACGGTGGTGCCGATGAGGAACACGGTGAGTGCAGCCGCCGCCAGGTAGTGCGCCGCGAAGGTGAACGTGGTCAACACCAGCATGGCCCAGACCAGCACGCCGCCGATGGTGCGCATCAGCGACTTGTCGGCCAGCCGCGAACCGACCAGGTTGCCGCAGACCATGCCCAGGCCGAACAGCGCCAGCACCACCGGCACGCCGCCGACCGACAGGCCGGTGACCTCGGTGAGCGTCGGCTTGATGTAGCTGAACACCGAGAACATGCCACCGAAACCGATGGCGGCAATGCCCAGCGTGAACCAGACCTGCTTGCGCTTGAGTGCGCCGAGTTCGCGCCAGGGGCTCGCCCCCTGCGGCGCGGCGAGATCGGGCACCTCGCGCCGGATCATCTCGATCGCCAGCAGGCCGATCAAGCCGACGAACACGAAGGCGGCACGCCAGCCGAACAGCTGCCCCAGCCAGGCGGCGATGGGCACGCCGACCAGCGTGGCCCCGGTCAGGCCCAGCATCACCATGCCGACGGCGCGTGCACGCCGCCCGGGCGGCGCGAGTGCGGCGGCCACCAGCGCGGCCACGCCGAAATAGGTGCCGTGTGGCAGGCCGGTCGCAAAGCGCAGCAGGTTCAGCGCCAGGTAGCCCGGCGCCAGCGCACTCGCAAAGTTGCCCAGCGAGAACACCGCCATCAACGCAATGAGCAGCGTGCGGCGGCGCCAGCCGGCGGCCAGCACCGCCAGCAGCGGCGCGCCGATCACCACACCCAGCGCATAGGCGCTGATGACGTGCCCAGCCTGCGGAATGCTGACGTCGATGTCCCGGGCCACCTCGGGCAGCAGGCCCATGATGACGAATTCGCCGGTGCCGATGGCAAAGCCGCCGACGCCCAGGGCTAACACGGCACGCAGCAGCACACGGCTCTGCTGATCTTCTGAAATGGGGTTGGTCATGTGGTCGTCGGGGTGAAGGCGCTGCCAGGCCCATCGGCCAGCCCGGCCAAGGGACAGGTGGAAAAACCTAGTATTTACCCTAGGTTTAACCTTATCACATTGCGCGAGATCCTGCAGGCCGGCTGGCCGATCACCAATGAAAAAGCCCCCTGATTCCGAAGAATCCGGGGGCTTGGCAACCATCAGCACGACCATCTTGCGATGGCCGCGCCAGCAGGCTGATTAGTTCAGAGCGGTCTTCTTGCCGTCCTTGTAGACGTACAAGGTGATGGCCGGGTTCTTCAGTTCACCGTTGGGTTCAAAAGCGATCGTGGTGGTGATGCCCTTGAAGTTGCTCTTGATGAGCTCAGGCGTGTAGACCTTCGGGTCCACCGAGTTGGCACGCTTCATGGCGTCGACCAGCAGGAAGGTGGCGTCGTAGGTGTACGGGCTGTAGACCTGGAACTGGCCTGGGTACTTGGCGTCGTACTTGGCCTTCCATGCGGTGCCGCCAGGCATCTTGGCCAGCGAGGCGCCACCTTCGGCGCAAACCACGTTGTCCAGCGTCTTGGCGCCAGCAGCCAACTTGGCGATTTCAGAGGTGCAGATGCCGTCGCCGCCGAAGTACTTCACGTTGGACAGGCCGAGTTGCTCCATCTGGCGCAGCATCGGGCCGGCTTGTGGGTCCATGCCGCCGTAGAAGATGGCGTCCGGAGCCTTGGACTTGATGGCCGTCAGGATGGCCATGAAGTCGGTTGCCTTGTCCGTGGTGAACTGTTCGTCGACCACGGTCATGCCCTTGGCAACGGCGGTCTTCTTGAACACGTCGGCAACACCTTGGCCGTAAGCGGTACGGTCGTCGATGATAGCGACCTTCTTCAGCTTCAGCGTGTCTGCCGCGTAGAACGCCAGGCCAGCGCCCAGGGCGTTGTCATTGGCGATGATGCGGTAGGTGGTCTTGTAGCCTGGCTTGGTCAGGTTGGGGTTGGTGGCCGCGCCGGTCACGTGAGGAATGCCGCAGTCGTTGTAGACCTTGGAGGCAGGGATGGTGGTACCGGAGTTCAGGTGACCGACCACACCGGCAACCTTGGCGTCGCACAACTTTTGTGCGGCTGCGGTGCCCTGTTTTGGATCGGCGGCATCGTCTTCAGCCTGGATCTCGAACTTGACCTTCTTGCCACCGATCACGATGTTCTGGGTGTTCAGCTCATCAATGGCCATGCGCACGCCATTTTCGTTGTCTTTGCCGTAGTGGGCTTGTGCGCCGGAAACCGGGCCGACGTGTCCAATCTTGACCACTTGCACGTCTTGTGCAGAGGCCATGCCAGCAACAGCAGCAATGGCAGCAGCGACGGTCAGTTTCAACTTCATTTGCATAAATACTCCAGTGATGAAAATAGCTTGTTAGCAACAAAAACTCTGTGAATGTAAAACTCCACGAGCGACACAATAGCGCAAATTTCCGCGCCGAGATATAGGGAACACACGGGTGCACTATTGGGTATACGGGATGTTGCACAAACCATGCCCGCTCGACAGGCGTGCGGAGTGGATCAGGGTGACCCAGGGTCGCACTACCTAGCGCGGACTGCGCGTGGCCAGTTCGTCAGCCACGGCGTCGGACACCGACTGCCGCACCACGAATTCGATTTCCTCGCGCAGCCGCGGCACGAGTGACTGGGTTTGCGACAGCACCATCGCGGAAACCGCCTCCTGCAGGCGTCGCTCGAGCGACAAGTCGACGCGCTGCATCACGCGGTGGATGATCTGGTCTTCCAGCGCCTCGGTGGCCAGGATGTCGAGCGGCGCGGAAGGTGCCGAAGGTGCTGAAGGGATGGATGGCACGGCGAAGTCCGACGTCGCCTGCTGCACCAGCGGCACGAATGGCGCGAATGGTGGTGACGCCTGTACCGGGCTGTTCTGCACCACTTCGGTGAGCGTAGGGACAAATCGTGGCGGCGTGCGCGGTGGTGTCTGCATGGTCAGGAATCCTTGAGCACCAAATCCTTGCGCTCGATGGCATAGCCGCGCGCGGCGTAATGCTTCCAACGGACGCGGGCGCGCTGCCGGTCGGCCTCGTCGAGCGAGACCACTTCGATCAGCCGCCCGAAACGCTCGAAGCCTTCAGGCACCGACTCGCCGAGATTGAGCAGCACATCTTGGTGCGGTGCGTCCAGGGCCGAGCCGAGCAGCACGACCGGCGATGCTGCGAGCAGGGCCGAGCCCTGCCGGTCGGTCGCATGCGGCACGAAATCGAGCGCGGAAAAAGTCCACAGCGCGGTGTCCAGCCGTTGCAGCAGATCGGGCTCGGCGGTCACCGCCACACGTGCGCCCACGCCCGCCGCCTTGCGCAACAGCCGGCAGGCATAGCCCAGTTTGTCGGGCGCGTTGAAATGGAAGGTGACTTCGGTCATGGGCCGGCGTCAGACCGCCGCGGTACGCCGCGGGCTTTTGACGGCCGGCTTCTTCACAGCCTTGACCTTGACCGGCGCGGCGCTGGTTTGCGCCAGCAGGTAGTCGAGCAGCAGGCCGACCGGCCGGCCGGTGGAGCCCTTGGCCGCGCCGCTCTTCCAGGCGGTGCCGGCGATGTCCAGATGCGCCCAGGGCATCTTGGCGGTGAACTTCTGCAGGAACTTGGCGGCGGTGATGGCGCCACCCGCGCGCCCGGCCACGTTGGCCATGTCAGCGAAGTTGGACTTCAGGCCCTCGGCGTATTCGTCGTCCAGCGGCAGGCGCCAGCACAGGTCGAGCGAAGACTCGCCTGCGGCCTGCAGCGCGTCTGCCAGGCTGTCGTCGCTGGCGAACAGGCCGCTGCGCACGCCGCCCAGCGCCACCACGCAGGCGCCGGTCAGCGTGGCGATGTCCACCACGGCGCGCGGCTTGAAACGTTCGGCATAGGTCAGCGCGTCGCACAGCACCAGCCGGCCTTCGGCGTCGGTGTTGAGGTTTTCGATGGTCTGGCCGCTCATGCTGGTGACCACGTCGCTGGGCTTCACCGCACCGCCATCGGGCATGTTCTCGCAGGTCGGGATCAGGCCGACGACGTTGATGGCCGGCTGCAGGTCGGCCAGGGCGCGGAACACGCCGAGCACACTGGCGGCGCCGCACATGTCGAACTTCATCTCGTCCATCTCGGCCGATGGCTTGATCGAAATGCCGCCGGTGTCGAAGGTGATGCCCTTGCCCACCAGCACATTGGGGGCGACCGTCTTGGCCGCGCCTTCATAACGCAGCACGATGAAGCGCAGCGGCTCCTTCGAGCCCTGGGCCACCGACATGAAGGACAGCATGCCGAGTTTTTCGACTTCCTTCGGGCCAAGCACTTCGCACTTGATGCGGGCAAAGCGGGCCAGCGTCTTGGCCGCACCGCCGAGCAGGGTCGGCGTGGCGTGGTTGGCCGGGCGGTTGCCCCATTCCTTGGCGAACTCGATGCCCGACACCAGCGCGCGGCCCTGTGCCAGTTCGCTGCGGCAGGCCGCGAGCTCAGCCCCCCCCACCGGCACGCCGACCAGCACGCTGGTCAGGCTGCGGCCTTCGGCCTTGGATTTGGTGGTGGTATAGACATAGGAGACATCGGCCACGGCCTGCACCGCGGTGCGCACCGCCAGCGCCTTCGGCGCCTCGGCAAAGCACAACACCAGCTTCTTGACCTGCGGCGACTTCACCGCGCCGACGGCCGAAGCCACGGCCTGGCGCACCTGGCGCGGCGAACCGTCGCCACAGCCGACCAGCACCAGGCGCACGGCCACCGCGGCAGACGATTTGTACATGGACAGCAGTTTGCCGGCCTTGGTCTCAAAGTCCCCTGCCTTGCGGGCTTGTTCGATCAACTGGGACAATGCGTCCTTTGCCGGCTTGAAGCCCTCGGCCACCAACACCACCAGCGCGTCGCATGTCGAAGCCGCACTGCCGGCGAGGTCGAGGGATTTCAGTTCAAAGTTCATAATTCAGCCTTTAATTGGCGACGATGTTATTCCATTCTTCCATTCGCAAAGAGCTGGCCCGAAGTTTCGGCGCCACACTGGTCGCCCTCATCACCATCGTCATGACCATGATGCTGATCCGCACCCTCGGCCAGGCCTCCAAGGGCAGCGTCAACCCCTCCGACGTGATGCTGGTGATGGGCTATACCGTGCTGGGCTACCTGCCCACGATCCTGACCTTGAGCCTGTTCATCGCGGTGGTCGCCAGCCTGTCGCGCATGTACCGCGACAGCGAGATGGTGATCTGGTTCGGCGCTGGCCGCGGCCTGGGTTTCCTGCTGACGCCGCTGTTTCGCTTCGCCTGGCCGGTGCTGCTGGTGGTGGCCGCGCTGGCCGTGTTCGTCTGGCCCTGGACCAACCAGCGCATCCAGGACATGAAGGACCGCTACGAGCAGCGCGGCGACCTGGAGCGCATCACGCCGGGCCAGTTCCAGGAATCGGCCAGCGGCACCCGGGTGTTCTTCATCGACAAGGACTCGCCGGACAAACGCACCGGCAACAATGTCTTCATCTCCGCCGTCGACCACGGCAAGGAGGCCGTCACCTCGGCGCGCAGCGCCCGGGTCGACACCGTGGGCGACGGCCGCTTCCTGATGCTGAGCAGCGGCCAGCGGCTCGAATCCAACATCGGGCAGGCGGAGATCAAGGTCAGCGAGTTCGAGGAATACGGCACCCGCATCGGCACCCAGACACTGAACTCCTCCGACACGGTACCGCCCCGGGCCCTGCCGACGATGGCCCTGCTGCGCGAACCCACCCCCGTCAATCAGGGCGAGTTCGGCTGGCGCATCGGGCTGGCTTTCGCGTCGATGAACTTCGTGATCCTGGGCCTGGCGCTGGCCAACGGCAATCCGCGCTCGACGCGCGGCGGTGGCCTGATGTTCGCGCTGTTCGCGTTCGTGATCTATTTCAACCTGCTGAACGTGGGCCAGAGCTGGGTGGGCAGCGGCAAGCTGCCGTTCGGCCCGTTCACCGTGGGCCTGCACGGTGGGGTGTTCCTGCTGTCGGTGGGCTGGCTGCTGGCGCGGCACCACCATTGGTCATGGCGCTCGCTGCTGCCCGGTAGCCGAAACCGCGCGGGACGCACGAAACGCACGGGAGCGCCAGCATGAAAACCATCCGCCGCCTGATCTACAAGGAAGTGCTGGCCTCGGTGGCCTTCGTCACGCTGGGCTTTCTGGCGCTGTTTTTCTTCTTCGACTTCGTCGACGAACTGCGCTGGATCGGGCGCAACGGCCCCGCCGATGCGCTGGGCGGCTACCAGTTGCCGCAGGCGCTGGCCGTGGTGGCGCTGATGATGCCCAGCCATCTCTACGAGCTGCTGCCGATCACGGTGCTGATCGGCACCATCTTCGTCATGGCCCGGTTCGCCCAGAGTTCCGAATACACCATTTTGCGCACCAGCGGGCTCGGCCCCTGGCGCGCACTCTTCACCTTGCTGGCCCTGGCGGCGGTGTTCGTGGTGCTGACCTTCGCCGTGGGTGACTACCTCTCGCCGATTTCCGACCGTGCGGCACAACTGCTCAAGGCCCGCTACCAGGGCGTGATCACCATCGGCCAGACCGGCGCCTGGCTCAAGGAGCGGCAAAACGACAACACCTCCGCCGTCAACGTGGGCGCGCTCATGCCCGATGGCAGCATGAAGGGCGTGCGCATCTTCGAGTTCGACGCCAATGGCCTGCTGCTGTCCACCGTGCAGGCCGAGTCCGGCCGTTTTGCCGACGGCCGCTCATGGACCTTGTCCAAGGTGCAGCGCAACGTCTTCAACACCCAGAAGGCCAACAGTGCCACCATCGAGCGCACATCGCAGGAAAGCTTCCGCTGGCCCACCGAGATCTCCGCCGAGATGGTGTCGACCGCGTTGCTCAAGCCCGACCGCATGCGCACCGTCGACCTGTTCCAGTACATCAGCCACCTGAGCGCGAACGGCCAGTCGTCCCAGCGCTATGAGATCGAGTTCTGGCGCAAGGTGTTCTATCCGCTGAGCTGCATCGTGATGGTGGTGCTGGCGCTGCCCTTCGCCTACCTGCACTTCCGCGCCGGCGGCATCGCCACCTATGTATTCGGCGGCGTGATGGCCGGCATCAGCTTCTTCCTGTTGAACAACGTGTTCGGCTACATCGGCAACCTGCAGACCTGGCAGCCCTGGCTCACCGCGGCCGCGCCGGGCATGATTTATTCGGTACTTTCGCTGGCCGCCTTCGGCTGGCTGGTGCTGCGCAGGTAGAACACGTGCCCTCCACGGCTTCCCTGTCCTTGAAGCGCGGCGTCATCCTGTTCGCTCACGGCTCACGCGATCCGCTGTGGCACCGGCCGATGGAAGCCGTCGCGGCACGCATCAAGGCCATCGACCCCGGCGTACCGGTTGCCTGTGCCTACCTGGAACTCACCGAACCCGACCTGGCCACGGCGGCACGCGGGCTGGTCGCGGGCGGCCTCGAGGCCGTCACCGTCGTGCCCTTGTTCCTCGGGGTGGGCAGGCATGCGCGCAACGACTTGCCGGTGCTGATGGACACATTGCGCGCTGCCCATCCCGGTGTCGCCTGGACGCTACAGCCCACGGTCGGCGAGCAACCGGCACTGATCGAACTGCTGGCGCAGATCGCCTTGGCCTGAATTTATATAGATAGCTGGGGCATAATGAATTTCAACGTTAGCTGAAATTCGATATGAATCTACATCAATTCCGTTTTGTGCAGGAAGCCGCACGGCGCGGCCTCAACCTCACCGAGGCCGCCAAGGCGCTGCACACCTCGCAACCCGGGGTTTCCAAGGCGATCATCGAACTGGAAGAAGAATTGGGTGTGGAGATCTTCGCGCGCCACGGCAAACGGCTCAAGCGCATCACCGAGCCGGGCCAGCATGTGCTCAAAAGCATCGAGGCCATCATGCGCGAGGTGGGCAACCTCAAACGCATCGGCGAGCAGTTCAGCGCGCAGGACAGCGGCACCCTGTCCATCGCCACCACCCACACCCAGGCGCGCTACGTGCTGCCGGTGCCGGTGGCGCGGCTGCGCGAGGCCTATCCCAAGGTCAATGTGAGCCTACACCAGGGCGCCCCCGACCAGGTGGCGCGCATGCTGATCGACGAAGTGGCGGAGATCGGCATCGCCACCGAATCGCTGTCGAACTACACCGAACTCGTCACCCTGCCCTGCTACGAATGGCAGCACGTGGTGGTGCTACCGCCCGGCCACCACCTTGCGGCCAAGGAACGGCTGACGCTGGAAGACATCGCCCAGGAGGCGATCATCACCTACCACCCGTCCTTCACCGGCCGCACCAAGATCGACCAGGCCTTCGCCTCGCGCAAGCTGGAGCCGCGCATTGCGCTGGAAGCCATCGACTCCGACGTAATCAAGACCTATGTGCGCCTGGGTCTGGGCATCGGCATCGTGGCCGAAATGGCGGTGAAGGACGACGTCAACTCCGACCTGGTCGCGCGCCCGGCCGGTATCCTGTTTGGCGTGAACGTGGCCCGCGTGGCCTTCAAGCGCGGCGCCTACTTGCGCAACTTCGTCTATAAATTCGCCGAGCTGCTCAGCGACCGGCTGGACCGCAACCTGGTCGCCAAGGCCATGAACGGCCACGTGAATGATTACGAGCTTTGATCAGACCTTTCCACCATGAGCACTGAAACAACCTCCGCCCCCGAAGTCCGCACCCCGCACTTGCAGACCAAGCTGCCAGCCGTCGGCACCACCATCTTCACCGTGATGTCGGCGCTGGCCACCGAAAAAGGCGCGGTCAACCTGGGCCAGGGCTTTCCGGATTTCAACTGCGATCCGAAGCTGGTCGAGGCCGTGACCGAGGCCATGGCCGGCGGCCACAACCAGTACCCGCCGATGCCCGGCATCCTGGCGCTGCGCGAGGGGGTGGCGGCCAAGATCGAGGCGTTGCACGGCTACCGCTTCGACCCGGCCAGCGAGATCACCGTCACCGCCGGCGCCACCCAGGCCATCATCACCGCCATCCTGGCCGTGGTGCGCCCGGGTGACGAGGTGATCGTGCTCGAACCCTGCTACGACAGCTACGTGCCCAACATCGAACTCGCCGGCGGCACCGTGGTGCGCGTGCCGCTCACGCCCGGTACGTTCCGACCCGATTTCGACAAAATTGCCGCCGCGCTGAATCCGAAGACCCGCGCCATCCTGATCAACTCGCCGCACAACCCGAGTGCCACCATCTGGTCGAGCGAGGACATGCTGAAGCTGCAAGACCTGCTCGCCCCCACCGAAACCTTCCTGATCAGCGACGAGGTCTACGAACACATGGTGTTCGATGCGCGCCAGCATGAAAGCGTGGCGCGTTACCCGAGCCTGGCCGCGCGGGCCTTCATCGTCTCCAGCTTCGGCAAGACCTTCCACGTGACGGGCTGGAAGGTCGGCACCGTGGCCGCGCCGGCCGCGCTCACCGCGGAATTCCGCAAGGTGCACCAGTTCAATGTGTTCACCGTCAACACACCAATGCAGTACGGTCTGGCGCGCTACATGGCCGATCCCAAGCCCTACCTGGAGCTGCCGGCTTTCTATAGCGCCAAGCGCGACCTGTTCCGCCAAGGCCTGGCGTCCACCCGCTTCAAGCTGCTGCCCAGCGAAGGCAGTTATTTCCAGTGCGTGGACATCTCCGGCATCGGCGCGGCCGCGCAGTTGAGCGAAGCTGATTTCTGCCTCTGGCTCACCTCGGAAATCGGTGTCGCGGCGATCCCGCTGTCGGCCTTCTACGGCAACCAGTTCGACCAGCGCGTGGTGCGGTTTTGCTTCGGCAAGAAGGACGAGACGCTGAAGCTGGCGATCGAGCGGCTGGCCAGGCTTTGACGGTCGCCCCGCGCGCGCCAGCGGGCCGGGCAAACCCCTAGGTTTTGTGTTGCAGGTTGACACGCTTCCGTGATTCAATGGATGCCACGAAGGGGAGTAGCTCTTGAGTTCGACAGCCAGGGAGGCCCGAAAAATCGGTGTCGCTGTTGTACCCGCAACCAGGTCGTCAACACGAAGCACGACTTCCGGTCTGGTTGGGCCAAACCGTACGACTCCACGCCGAGCAAGACCTTCGATCGAGACCCGTTGCCGGGCTGTGGTCGAAGTATTGGCGTGAACCGGGGCACCGCCCCCATGCCACACTGAATCCACCACGCCTTTCTCGGGTTGCCGTTCGAAGCGACTTGGGAGAAACGTATGGAATTCATGTCTATGCCCTGGTGGTCGGCCTTGTTGTCGATCGTTCTTATCGACCTGGTGCTGGCCGGCGACAACGCCATCGTCATCGCCCTGGCGGCGCGCAGCCTGCCGCCCCAACTGCAGAAAAAAGCCATCTTCTTCGGCGCGCTCGGCGCCATCGTCGTGCGTTCGCTGATGACGGTGGGCGTGGTCTGGCTGCTGAAGATCCCCGGCCTGCTGCTGGTCGGCGGGCTCGGCCTCTTGTGGATCGCCTACAAGCTGCTAGCCGAACAAGACGGCAGCGAAGAGGACCACGGCGAAGTCGCCAGCACCTTCTGGGGCGCGATGCGCACCATCGTCATCGCCGATGCGCTGATGGGGGTGGACAACGTGCTTGGCGTGGCCGGTGCGGCGCATGGCGCAATGGACCTGGTCATCATCGGGCTGCTGGTGAGTGTGCCCATCGTCATGTACGGCAGCTCGGTGGTGCTGAGACTGGTGGAGCGCTTCCCCATCATCATCCAGCTCGGTTCGGCCGTGCTGGCCTACACCGCGGCCAAGATGATCGTCGACGAACCCTGGCTGGCCTCGGTGTTCGGGCCGGCTGCCCCCTTCCACACCGCCGCGCGCTGGGCCGTGTTCGTGGTGGCCATCGCGGGTGTGCTGGGCGCTGGCGCCTGGGCCACGCGCAGAAGCCGGGCGACACAGGAACGGACGGAAATGCGGACCAACACAGCCGATGCCGCAGAGGCCACGCCGCTGGTGGCGGCTGCAACGCCGATAACGCCGACAACGGCGGCGGCCACCGAACTTCCTGCATCCACCCCGGCGGCCTCGATTCAGAAGGAGAATTTCATGGACAAGATCATCGTGTACGTCGACGACGCCGCCTATGCCTTGGGGCAATTGCAGCCGATGCTGCTGACCGGGCGCCGCACGCAGTGGGTGCTGGTGGCCTGCGCGCCAAGGCTGACGCGGCACGCCGCCAAATGGGTGCCGAGCGAGGCACGCGCCAACTGGCGCCAGCGCTGGGCCGACGAGGCCTTCGACACCCTGGCACCGGTGCTGCAGTCGCGCGGCGACGCGGTGGAGATGGCGGTGGCCAACGGGTCTCTGCACGAGGTCAGCGCACTGCTGGGCCACCGGCATGGACCGGCCCGCATCATGGACGCACGCCGCCCCAAATTTGGCCACCACCTGCCGACCGTGTCGCCCACGCAGGGAGAAACCGCGCGCAGCCCGTGGCAGCTGCCGCTGGCCCTGGCCAGCGTGGGCGCGGTGCTGACGCTGATCAGCGACTGAGAGGGTGTGAATCTTTCTACTGCGCGGGCCAATCTCGCATCTGCGGTCCTCGCCGTACGCTTGTACGGCTCCGGTCCTCGACGCGACCTTGACCCGCTCGCTACGAAAACGAAGTTTCACTAAATCTTCACACCCTCTGAACGTAGATGCGGCGGTTCAACCGCCCTTGTTCGCCAGGCCCAGCCGCTCGATCGTCGCCTTCTCCGAGAGGAAGGCGTCGCGCGCAAACTTGGTGTAGGCCGCAGTGTCCTTGTAGATGACGGTCTGGTCGTACTTGTCGAAGCTGGTCAGCACGTTCGGGTCGTCCAGCGTCTTCTTGAAGCCGTCATGCAAGGCCTTGACGATCGCCGGGTCCATGTTCTTCGGCCCGCACACGCCAAACGGTGAATCCGACACCGTCTGGTAGCCCAGTTCTTCGAGCGTGGGCACGTTGGGCCAGCGCTTGGTGCGCTTGCTGCCGTAGGTGGCCAACAGCCGCAGCTTGCCCGCCTCCACATGCGGGCCCCAACCAGTGGCGTCGGTGGCCGCCATGGTGTGGCCGCCGAGCACGGCCTGCATGTTGTCGGCATTGCCCTTGAACGGCACATGCGTCAGCTTGATGCCGGCGCGCTGGGCGAACTCTTCCATCGCCAGGTGCGGGCTGGTGCCGGTGCCGGTCGAGCCATAGGTGAATTTTTCGGGGTTGGCGCGGGCATAGTCGACCACGTCCTTGATGCTCATGAACGGCGAACTGCTCGGCACCACCAGGCCGAAGGTATAGCCGGTGAGGCAGGCAATCCAGGTGAAGTCTTTCAGCGGGTCGTAGGCCGTCTTCTGCATGTGCGGAAAACGGAACACGCCAAAGGGAAGCTGCGACAGCGTGTAGCCGTCGGGCTTGGCATTGACCAGTTCGATCGCACCGAGCATGCCGCCCGCACCGGGTTTGTTGTCGACGATGATGGTGGCGCCCAGCGCCTTGCCCGCGCTGTCGGCGATGGAGCGGATCACCGCGTCGGTGGAGCCACCGGCCGGCCAGGGGCAGATGTAGCGGATCGGGCGCGAGGGGAAGGCCTGGGCGCGCACCAGGGTGGGCGCGGCCACACCGGCGATACCGGCGATGAGCGTCGCCGAGGTGGCGAGGAATTGGCGGCGTGCTGTCAAAACAAGGGCTCCTGGTCGGATGGATAGGTACTCGGCCATCACCGCTATACGGCGCTGTACGGGTAACCGGGAAGCTTAGTCAAGCGGCCGGCATCCGCCCCGTAGGAAAACCCTGACCGTGTCGCGCGGCAGACACCGGCCTACAAGCCCCGCCGCCGGCCCAATGATGGCGTCCATACAACAAGCAAAGAGGAACCCGCCATGTCCATTTCAATGATTCTCCTGATCGTCCTGATCCTGATCCTCATCGGGGCCCTGCCCACCTGGGGCCACAGCAGTTCGTGGGGCTATGGACCGAGCGGCGGCCTGGGCCTGGTGGTGCTCATTTTGGTGATCCTGCTGCTGATGGGGAAGATTTAGCTGTTCAATTGGCCCCAGGCCTTGTCCAGGCGCTTGACGCTCACCGGCTGCGGCGTCTTCAGTTCCTGCGCAAAGAAGCTCACGCGCAGTTCTTCCAGCAGCCAGCGAAATTCCTGCATGCGTGTATCAAGCACACCCTTGCGTTCGGTCACCAGGCGCCAGTAGCGCTGCTCCTGCGGGCGCAGCTCGGCCATGCGTGCGGCATCGCGGGCCGGGTCGGCACGGTACTTGTCCAGGCGCGAGGTGATGGCCTTCAGGTAACGCGCGTAGTGTTGCAGCGGGCCCCAGGGCGAGGTGCCCAAAAACCGCTTGGGCATGAGCCGCGCAAGCTGCTGGGCCGCGTCGGCCGTAGCCTCGGGCGCACCCTTGGTGTCCTTGATCTTGCGCGCGGCGGTGGCGTATTCGGCAAGGATGGTTGCGGCCAGGCGTGCCACTTCATTGGCGATCAGCGTCAGCCGGCCCCGGCCTTCCTCGACGCGGCGCTTGAAGTCGAATTCATTCGTCGGCAGCGGCTCGAGCAGGAAGGCGCGGTCGAGTGCCACCGCGATGATCTGCTCGCGCAGTTCTTCGACCGTGCCGCCGCCCGAACCATCGGCGTTCTTGCCGAGCTGCATGAAGGTCACCCCCATCTTCTGCAGATCGGGAATGTTCTTCTCCAGGTACTTCAGCGCATCCTTGATCTGCAGCGCGAACAGCCGGCGCAGGCCGGCGCGGTGTTTGGCGGCGGCGACCTCGGGCTCGTCGAACACCTCGATGGTGACCGCGTCCGCCGCGTCGATCAGCGCGGGATAGCCGATCAGCGTCTGGCCACCCTTCTGGATCTCCAGCAACTCGGGCAGTTCACCAAAAGTCCAGGCCGTGTGGCGCTGGCTGGCCTGGGCTGGTGGTGCGGCGGGCTTGGCACCGGCCTTGACGGCAGCCGGCGTGGCATTCGTGGGGGCTGCAGAGGCTGCAGGAGCAGTGAGAGCAGTGGGGCTCCCCTCTTTGACGACCGCCGGTGCCGCGTTGCTCGCCAGCTTCAGGCCCGCAAGTGCCTGGAACGCACCCCGCGCCTGCGCCCCCAGCTCCGACTTCAGCGCGCCGATGTTGCGGCCGGTGCCGAGCTGGCGGCCGTGTTCGTCGACCACGCGGAAGTTCATGAACATATGGGCCTGAAGCATGTCGGCCTTGATGTCGGCGCGCACGACGTCGAGCGAGGTGGCCTGCCGCACCAGCTTCAGCACCGCGTCGATCAGCGCGCCGTGGCCAAAGACTTCGGCCGCGTTCAACGTCTCGGCCATCTTGGCGGCGGTGTCGGGCAGCGGCACCAGGCGTGAACGCGGGCGCTGGTGCAAGGTCTTGATCAGCGCCTGCACCTTGTCTTTCAGCATGCCGGGCACCAGCCATTCGCAGCGCTCCTCATTGACCTGGTTCAGCACGAACAGTGGCACCGTCACGGTCAGGCCGTCCTTGGCATCGCCGGGTTCGTGCAAATAGGTGGCCGCGCAGTCCACGCCGCCCAGGCGGATGGTCTTGGGGAAGGCGTTGGTGGTGATGCCCGCGGCCTCGTGGCGCATCAACTCTTCGCGGGTCAGCATCAACAGCCTGGGCTGTTTTTGCTCGGCTTCGCGGTACCAGCGCTCGAAGCTCGCACCGCCGTACACGTCGGCCGGCAACTGCTGGTCGTAGAAGGCGTAGATGAGCTCGTCGTCGACCAGCACGTCTTGCCGGCGCGCCTTGTGCTCCAGGTCTTGCACCTGTTTGATCAGCTTCTGGTTGGCGGCGAGGAACGGGAATTTGGTTTCCCACTGGCCGTCGACCAGCGCTTCGCGGATGAAGATCTCGCGCGCGCCCACCGGGTCAACACGGCCGAAATTCTGGCGCCGCCCGCTGTAGATCACGATGCCGTAGAGCGTGGCCCGCTCCAAGGCCGTGACCTCGGCGGCTTTCTTCTCCCAATGCGGATCGAGCAGTTGCTTCTTCAGCAGATGGCCGGCCACCTGTTCGATCCATTGCGGCTCGATGTTGGCGATGCCGCGGCCGAACAGCCGGGTAGTCTCCACCAGTTCGGCCACCACGATCCAGCGGCCGGGCTTCTTGCGCAGGTGCGCGCCCGGATGGCGGTGGAACTTGATGCCGCGCGCGCCGAGGTATTCCGAATCCGATGATCCTGAGCCTGTCGAAGTGGCACCTTCTGTCTTCCAGCCGATGTTGCCCAGCAGGCCGGCCAGCATCGACAGATGCAGTTGCTCGTAACTCGCCGGTTTGTCGTTGAGCTTCCACTTGTGCTCGGCCACCACGGTGTGCAGCTGGCTGTAGATGTCGCGCCACTCGCGCACGCGGCGCATGTTGATGAAGTTTTGCCGCAGCAGTTGCTCGTATTGGCGGTTGCTGAGCTTGTGCGCACTGGACGAGGCCCCCACGCTCCCCACTGCGTGTGGTTCACTGCCCCCCGAGGGGACTGCCCCGCCTTCGGGCGGCCGTGCGGCGGGGCTCCCGCCACGCGACGAGTTGATCCACTTCCACAGGTTCAGGTAGCCGCTGAACTCGCTCTTTTCGTCGTCGAACTTGGCATGCGCCTGGTCGGCCTGGGCCTGCAGGTCCATCGGCCGGTCGCGCACGTCCTGCACACTCAGGGCGCTGGCGATCACCAGCACTTCGTCCAGCGCCTGGCGTTCGCGAGCCTCCAAAATCATGCGGCCGACGCGCGGGTCCAGCGGCAGCTTGGCGAGTTCGCGGCCCATCGGAGTGAGTTCGTTGGCCTCGTCCACTGCGCCGAGTTCGGCCAGCAGCTGGTAGCCGTCGGCGATCGCCCTGCCCTGCGGCTTCTCAAGGAACGGGAAGTCCTCGACGATGCCCAGGTGCAGCGACTTCATGCGCAAGATCACACCGGCCAGCGAACTGCGCAGGATTTCTGGATCGGTGAAACGCGGGCGGCCGTTGAAATCGGCCTCATCGTAGAGCCGGATGCAAATGCCGTTGGCCACCCGGCCGCAGCGCCCGGCGCGCTGGTTGGCCGAGGACTGGCTCACCGGCTCGACCAGCAACTGCTCCACCTTGCTGCGGAAACTGTAGCGTTTGATACGTGCCGTGCCGGCGTCGATCACGTAACGGATGCCCGGCACGGTGAGCGAGGTCTCGGCCACGTTGGTGGCCAGCACCACGCGCCGGCCGCCGGCATGGTTGTCGAAGATGCGGTCTTGTTCGGCCGGGCTCAGCCGGGCGAACAGCGGCAGCACCTCGGCGCTGCGGTAAACCGGCTGGTGCGACAGGTGTTTGCGCAGGTGGTCGGCGGCCTCGCGAATCTCGCGCTCGCCGGGCAGAAAGATCAGGATGTCGCCCGCGTTGTGCGGGTCGCGCCAGAGTTCGTCCACACCATCGGCAATCGCCTCATTCAGGCCGTAGTCGCGGCTTTCCTCGAAGGGGCGGTAGCGCTGCTCCACCGGGAACATCCGACCGGACACCATGATCACGGGCGCTGGGCCCTTGCTACTGGCAAAGTGGTTGGCGAACCGGTCCGCGTCGATGGTCGCCGAAGTGACGATGATCTTCAAATCCGGCCGGCGCGGCAGGATCTGGCGCAGGTAGCCCAGCAAAAAGTCGATGTTCAGGCTGCGCTCGTGCGCCTCGTCGATGATGATCGTATCGTAGGCCAGCAGCAGCGGATCGGTCTGGGTCTCGGCCAGCAAGATGCCGTCGGTCATCAGCTTCACCGAAGCGTCGCGGCTCAGCCGGTCCTGGAAGCGCACCTTGAAGCCGACCACATCGCCCAGCGGCGTCTTCAGTTCTTCGGCGATGCGCTTGGCCACCGAGCTCGCCGCGATCCGGCGCGGCTGGGTGTGGCCGATCAGGTGGCCTTTTTGGCCTGGGTGGTTGCACTTGCCGCGGCCCATGGCCAGGGCGATCTTGGGCAACTGCGTGGTCTTGCCCGAGCCGGTTTCGCCGCAGACGATGACCACCTGGTGCTGGCGAATAGCCGCCATGATCTCCTCGCGTTTGCCGGAAACGGGCAGGCTTTCGGGAAAATCGATTCTCAGCGGGGCAGCGACGGCTGGTGCCGTGTTGGTGACAGGCACCATGTTGGCGGCAGTGACGGTAGGGTCGGACAAAATGGAAATTTCGCAGTCAAAAAACATCGGGGACAATCGCGGATTATCCCAGCCAGACTCATTCCTTACACGCCCCACCGCAATGTCCGCCGTTTTCAACTTCACCTTCGTCCCCTGGTTCCGTTCGGTCGCACCCTATATCCACATGCACCGCGGCAAGACCTTCGTGGTGGGCATTGCCGGCGAGGCCATTGCCGCTGGCAAACTGCAGCATGTGGCACAAGACCTGGCGCTGATCCAGAGCATGGGGGTGAAGATCGTTTTGGTGCACGGTTTTCGGCCGCAGGTGAATGAGCAACTGGCCGCCAAGGGACATGCGGCCAAGTATTCACAGGGCATGCGCATCACCGACTCGGTGGCGCTCGACTGCGCGCAGGAAGCCGCTGGCCAGTTGCGTTATGAGATCGAGGCGGCGTTCAGCCAGGGCCTGCCGAACACGCCGATGGCCGGCTCCACGGTGCGCATGATCTCGGGCAATTTCATCACCGCACGGCCGATCGGCATCGTCGATGGCGTCGACTTCCAACATTCGGGCCTGGTGCGCAAGGTGGACGCGGCCGGCATCCGACGCGCGCTGGATTTCGGTGCGATGGTGTTGCTGTCCCCGTTCGGCTTTTCACCGACCGGCGAGGCCTTCAACCTGACCATGGAAGACGTGGCCACCAGCGTGGCCGTGGACATCCAGGCCGACAAGCTGATTTTCCTCACCGAAGTGCCGGGCCTGCGCGTGGACCCGCTGGCGCCGGCCGGCGAAGACAATCCGATCGACACCGAGCTGCCGCTGGCCGCCGCCGAAAAGTTGCTGGCCCAGCTGCCCGCCCCGCAACAACCCACCGACGCGGCGTTTTACCTGCGCCATTGCGTGCGTGCCTGCAAGGCCGGCGTGGAACGCAGCCACATCCTGCCGTTCGCGGTGGATGGCTCGCTGCTGCTCGAGGTGTACGTGCATGACGGCATCGGCACCATGGTCATCGACGAGAAGCTGGAGAGCCTGCGCGAGGCGAATTCGGACGACGTGGGCGGCATCGTGCAGCTGATCGAGCCTTTCGAACAGGACGGCACCCTGGTCAAACGCAGCCGCACCGAGATCGAACGCGACGCCCAGCTGTACACGGTGATCGAGCACGACGGCGTGATCTTCGCCTGCGCGGCGCTGTACCCCTACCCCGAGGCCAAGACGGCCGAGATGGCGGCGCTTACGGTGTCGCCGCAAAGCCAGGGCCAGGGCGACGGCGAAAAGGTGCTCAAGCGCATCGAGCAGCGCGCCCGCGCCGCCGGGCTGGAAAGCATCTTCGTGCTGACCACCCGCACCATGCACTGGTTCATCAAGCGCGGCTTCGTGCCGACCGAACCCGACTGGCTGCCCGAGGCCCGCAAGCGCAAGTACAACTGGGACCGGAAAAGCCAGGTGCTGGTCAAAAAGTTGACGTAGCCGGCTCCTGCCCGGGCGACGCGGCGGCTTCGAGGGGGGCCAATGGCGTTGGTTCGGTGGTCTGCTCGGCCGGGTCGTCGTTCGCCGCCGGATAGCCCGGCGGGCTGTAGTTCGGCGCAATGTCGACCTGCTCCGGGTCGAGAAACACCTCGGCGTACTGCCGGTACACCCTGTGGCGCATGAACACGTCGAACAGGTCCGGATCGATATGGCCGTTCTTGTTGAAGCGCACCATGATCTCCAGCGCCTTCGATAACTTCATGCCTGGCTTGTAGGGCCGGTCATGGGCGGTCAGCGCCTCGAAGATGTCGGCGATGCCGAGCATGCGCGCCTGCAGCGACATCTGGTGGCGCGTCAAGCCCTTGGGGTAACCCCGGCCGTCCATGCGTTCGTGGTGGCCTCCGGCGTATTCGGGCACGTTTTTCAGGTGCTTCGGCCATGGCACCTGCTCCAGCATGCGGTTGGTGGCGACGATATGGTGGTTGATGATGTCGCGTTCCTTGGCGGTCAGCGTGCCGCGGCGGATCGACAGGTTTTCCAACTCGTCGTCCGACAGGAAGGACTGCTGCTCGCCCGACGGGGCGCGCCATGTGCGTGAAATGCCCATTGCCTGCACCCGGCCGATGATGGCGTCGTCCATCACGATCTGGCCCGAGTTCACATCGCGCAGGAAGGCGCGGTCGGAGTCGATCGCGGCCTGCACCGCGTCCCGCTGGGCATCCAGCGCGGCCTCGGCGCCCGCGTCGACACAGGTGCGCAGGGCCAGCTGCGCGCGCAGCGCGGCGATTTCCGCGTCGCGCTTGAGCACTTCGAAACGGGTGTCGACGAGATCGATGCGGTCGTACAACGTTTGCAGCTTGGTGGCCTTGTCGACCACGTGCACCGGCGTACTGATCTTGCCGCAGTCGTGCAGCAGGCCGGCGATCTTCAGCTCGTAACGGTCGCGCTCGCTCATCTTGAAGCTGGCGTACGGACCCTCGTTGGTCGAGTCCACCGCTTCTGCCAGCATCATGGTGAGCTCGGGCACACGGGCACAATGGCCGGCCGTGTAGGGCGACTTGTCGTCGATCGCCATGTTGATCAGCTTGATGAAGGACTCGAACAGATCCTCCATTTGAGTGAGCAGCTGCCGGTTGCTCAGCGCGATCGCCGCCTGCGAAGCCAGCGATTCGACCAGCCGCTGGTCGGCCTCCGAAAAAGTGACCACCCGGTTCAGGTCGGGTTCCTGGGCGTTGATGAGCTGCAGCACGCCGATGACCTCGCCGTCGTGGTTCTTCATCGGCACCGTGAGGAAAGACTGCGAACGGTAGCCGGTACGCGCGTCGAAACGCTTGGTGCCGGAAAAGTCGAAACCGGCCTCCACATAGGCGTCGGCAATATTCACCGTACGGTCGTGGATGGCGGCATAGGTGGCCACCATGGAGTCGTTGAATTCGCCCTCGGCGTTGATCAACTGCAGCGGCGCAAACTCGATGCGGCGCCCGGTGGTGCCGCCCATGAACAGGTCCAGCGAGTTGGTGCGCATGATCTCGAACCGCAGCGCGCTGCCGTCCTCGGTCATACGGTAGAGCGTGCCGCCATCGGCATGGGTGATGTTCTTGGCCGCGATCAGGATGCCTTCCAGCAGGGCATTGAGGTTGCGCTCCTTCGACAGCGCCGCGCCGATTGCATTGAGTTGATCGAGTCGGCCGAGCAAGTCGCCGACGAGGTCCATCGCCATATCACATCCTGTAAGAAACGAGCCCTCCCCCGAAATCCTCATGTGCTGGCTGGGGGGCGTCGAATCGCTCAGATTACCATCAATTTACACTTTGATAAATGTTGCGACTGGGCCGACTGAACGGTAAAAATGACCGAAAAACCGGCGCCATCGTCCAGGCGGACACCGACGGAGAACCTGCACAACCCGCACAACCCATACATTGGGCCGGGGCACCATCCGAAGATGTACGCCGACAGCGTATATTCCTTGGCATACGCAATCCTGGCGGTACCGCCTGGTCCGCCCCTTGAAAGCCACGCATTGAAGTCGGCCGATCATTTGCCCGTCGGTGTCTCGCATCTCACGCCACGGCGCAGGCGCAACGAATGGCTTGCGCTGGCGCTGGGCATGGTGGTGCTGACGGCTGCCGTGGCCATGATGGTGTTCGACGACCGGGCCAAGCTGGGCTCATTCGAACGCGGCCAGTTGCAGACGCAGGCCCGCGTCATCGAGGAAAACCTGGTACGCCAGCTGCAAGCCGCCGGCACCATGCTGTCCGGCCTGCGTCAGGAATTGGTGTCCGGCGATACCGGCCTCGCCCCGGAAGCCCAGACACTGCGCCTGAAAGTCCTGACCGATGCCTTGCCCGGCGTGCGCGCGATCTATGCCATCGACAGCGACGGCGTGGTGCTGGTTGCGAACCAGGCCAAATTCATCGGCAGGAGCGTGGAAGAGCGCAAGTATTTCACGGTGCCGCGCGACAAGCACGACGACAAGGCCACCTACCTCTCCCCGCCCTACCTGTCGACCATGGGCAACTATGTGGTGAACCTGAGCAAAAGCATGAGCGATGCCGATGGCCGCTTCGCCGGTGTCACCACCGCGGTGCTCGACCAATCGTATTTCGAGATCCTGGCCCGCTCGGTGCTCTACGCGCCGGACATGACGGTCAACATCTCGCATGCGGACGGCCAGGTGCTGTTGATCGCGCCTTCCTACGCGCGCGCAACCGGCCTCAACCAGAACGCGCCGGGCACACCGTTCACGCACCACCGCGACAGCGGCGCCATGGCCAGCTTCTTCGAGGAAACCACGGCCGACAACCCGCAGCCGCGCATGGTGGCGCTGCGCAGCGTCTCGCCGCCGGCGCTGCACCTGGACAAGCCGCTGGTGATCACCGTCTCCCGGCCGACGTCCGCCATTTACAGCGCCTGGCTGGAACAGGCGCTGCTGTATGCCCTCTTTTGGGGATTGCTGCTGATAGCGGCCGCACTGGCGCTGCTCTTCCATCAAGCCCGGCGCAGCGCCGAGGCAGCGGCCCAGATGGCGGTTGAGGCGGCCCAGCGCGAAACCGCGAAACGCTTCGAACACGGACTCAAGGGCGCCGACCTGGGCCTGTGGGAGTGGAATCTGGCCGAAGATCGCCTCATCATCAACGACCGCCAGTGGCAGATCCTCGGCTACCAGCCCGGCGAGATCGAACTGAACCGGAGCACCTGGCAAGCCCTGTTGCACCCCGACGACTGGCCGGCGCTCGAAGCCGCGTTCGTCAAGCACCTGCGGGAAGGCTCGCCCGCGTACAAGCTGGAGCACCGGCTGCGCCACAAGGACGGCCACTGGGTCTGGGTGCTGGACCATTCCATGGTGGTCGAACGAGACCCGCACGGCCGCGCGCTGCGGGTTCTGGGCACGCATATGGACATCACCGCCCGCAAGCAGGCCGAGGAAGCGCAGCGGGACACGGCACAGCGACTGGAGCTGGCCATGCAGAGCGGCAAAATCGGCCTGCTGGACTGGCATCTGCCCAGTGGCACACTCATATTGAATGCGCTCGGGCACGACATCCTGGGTCGCCTGCCTGACAAGGTGGATGGTGAGGCAGACGGTGCAGCAGATGGCGCGACAGACATGCCGCCGCTCAGCGCTACGGAGTGGGAGCAGTTGCGCCACCTCGACGACGCCGCGGCGGTGGCGGCAGCACACGCCGCGCTGGTGCATTCCGAATACAAGACCGCCGACCTCGAATACCGCATGCGGCACGTGGACGGCCACTACGTCTACATCCACATGCGTGCCGAAATCGTGGCGCGTGATGCGATGGACCGCCCTCTGCGGCTGGTCGGCATCTTTCGCGACGTCAGCGCGCGCAAACGGACCGAAGCCGCGCTGGCCAACGCGATGGCGCTGCAGCGCCGCACCGGCGAGCTCGCACGGGTCGGCGGCTGGGAGCTGGACCTGCCCCATGGCACACCGGTGTGGACCGAAGAGGTCTACCGCATCTGCGACATGGAGATCGGCCAGCCGCTGGGCTTGTCGGAGGTGCTCGCTGGCCACACGCCGCAGGAACGCACGCGCTTCGCCTCGGCGCTGCACCAGGCCACCACCGTTGGCGCGCCATGGGACATGGAGCTGCAGATGACCACCGTGCTCGGCCGCAAGATCTGGGTCCGCTCACTCTGCGAGGTGGTGCTGGAAGACGGCCGGCCCCGGCGCCTGATGGGCACCCTCCAGGACACCACCGAACGCATGGCGGTACAGCTGGAGCTGCAGCGCGCCAACGCGCAACTGGCCGAACTGTCGCTGACCGACGGCCTGACCGAGGTGGCCAACCGCCGGCATTTCGACCAGGCCATCGCTGGTGAATGGCCACGCAGCGTGCGCCAGCGCCTGCCATTGGCGTTGCTGATGATCGACATCGACCATTTCAAGGCCTACAACGATGCGCTCGGCCACCAGGGCGGCGACGCCTGCCTGCGCGATGTGGCCCACATCCTGGCGCGCTGCGCCTGGCGGCCGGGCGAACTGCTGGCGCGCTACGGTGGCGAAGAGTTCTGCATCCTGCTGCCGGACAGCACGCTGGAGGATGCGAAGGTGGTGGCCCAGCGCTGCCTGGACCGCGTGGAGCAGGCACGCATCCCCCACCCCGCCTCGCCTTCATCCCAATGGCTAAGTATCAGCATCGGTGTGGCCAGCCTGGTGCCAGCCCTGGGCAGCCTGCCGGACGTGTTGCTGGAACGCGCCGACACCGCGCTGTACCGGGCCAAACGCGAAGGCCGGGCGCGCTTCGTTTGCGCCGAGGCCGACGGGGCGAACGACGACATCACGGCCAAGATGAGTGCGGAGATCGGCGCGGAGACAAGTACCGAGATAGGTGCCGAGCCGCCGGTCTATTGACAGTCTATGGGGTCAGAGGGTGTGAAGATTTCGTAGCACATCCTCTCAGCGCCTGCCGGCACGCCGCAGCAGCAGCAACAGGCCGAGCAAGGTGATCACCACGAAGCAGATGAACGACCAGTTGGCGATCGAGCCGCCGAGGAAGGTCCAGTCGATGGCGGTGCAGTCGCCGCCGCCCTTGAAGATCATCGGAATGGCGCGCTTGAGCGGAAAGGTCTCGATCATGCCGTAGAGGTCGCGCCCGCAGGTGGCAACTTCGGGCGGATACCACTGCAGCCAGCTCTGGCGCGCCGCCACGAAGGCGCCGAAGCCCGCGGCCACGAGCAGCAGCACAATGCCACCGATCTGCACGCCCTTCTTGCCGCTGGCGGCGGTCAACCCGGCGATGATGGCCACGAGCAGCAGCGCATAACGCTGCACGATGCACATCGGGCAAGGCTCGAGGCCCACCACATGCTGCAGGTACAGCCCAAAACCCAGTAGCGCCAGGCAGCCCAGGCTGATCAGCAGCAGCACGCGCCGCGGCGCGGTATCGGTCCAATTCAACAGCATTCCGTTCTTTCCATGAAAAATCACCCCCACGTTCGCTCACTGCGTGTAGCGCCCTGCCCCCCGAGGGGGAACTTCATGCCTTGGGACGGCCCGGCGGCATGAAAAAACGCCCGATCGGGGCGTTTTAGAAGCAGTTGCCCGGTGCGTGCGTTCAGATGTCGAACGTGAGCGCCTGGGCATCCTCCACAAACACCTTGGCGTGACGCGGTGTCACCACCAGCGTCTCGCCCTCCTTCAACCCCATGTCCTTGAATTGCTGCGACGGAATCTGCGCCTCAATCAAATGGTCTTCCGAGGGATTGTCGGTGCGTTTGTTCTCATCCAGTGGCGTAAGTTCCAGCCGCGCGATCGGGCCGATCACGATGGCGCGAGAAAGCTGCACCACGATACCGTTGGGTCGGCCGTGGGCGTCGAGGTGCGCGCCAGGCGAATAACGCTGCACGTCGAGGTCGTGCGGGCGCACATAGGCGAAGGCTTTGGCGTCCTGCGCGGCATGGTGCTCGGGTGCGTCGAAACGCAGGCCTTCGAGGTGCACCTCGCCCTCGTGAGCTCGGCCGTGGAACAGGTTCACATCGCCCAGGAAGCCATAGACGAAGGGGCTGGCCGGGTGGTCCCATACCTGTTGCGGCGAGCCGATCTGCTCGATCTTGCCCTGGTTCATCAGCACCACGCGGTCGGCCACTTCAAGGGCTTCTTCCTGGTCATGCGTGACGAAGATGCTGGTGACGTGCAGGTCGTCATGCAGCCGGCGCAGCCAGCGGCGCAACTCCTTGCGCACCTTGGCGTCGAGCGCTCCGAAAGGCTCGTCGAGCAGCAGCACCTTGGGCTCCACCGCCAGCGCGCGGGCCAGGGCGATGCGCTGGCGCTGGCCCCCGGAGAGCTGCGAAGGGTAGCGGTCGGCCAGCCAGTCGAGCTGCACCAGACCCAGCAGGTCCATCACCTTCTGCTTGATCTGCGCCTCGGGCGGGCGCTGGCTGCGCGGCTTCACCCGCAGGCCGAAGGCCACGTTCTCGAACACCGACATGTGACGGAACAAGGCATAGTGCTGGAACACGAAGCCGACCTGGCGCTCGCGCACATGCACGTCGGTGGTGTCCTCGCCCGAGAACAAAATGCTGCCACGGTCGGCGGTTTCCAGCCCGGCGATGATGCGCAAAAGCGTGGTCTTGCCGCAGCCCGAGGGGCCGAGCAGCGCGACCAGTTCGCCGGACCCGATGTCCAGGCTCACGTCGCCGAGGGCCTGGAACGTGCCGAATTGTTTGCTGACGTTGCGGATTTCAATGCTCATGGTTTCTTTCTTCAGGCCACCGCCGGGGTGTCGCGCGGTCTTTCGGGCGGCAGTTCGGCGATGGCTTTGAGTTCACGTTCGATGCGCCATTCGGATACAGACTTGATGACCAGCGTCACCAGCGCCAATATCGCCAGCAGCGAGGCCACGGCAAAGGCGGCTACCGACTGGTATTCGTTGTACAAAATCTCCACGTGCAGCGGCAGCGTGTTGGTCTGGCCGCGGATGTGACCCGACACCACCGACACCGCCCCGAACTCGCCCATGGCGCGTGCATTGGTCAGGATCACCCCGTACAGCAGGCCCCACTTGATGTTGGGCAGGGTCACATGCCAGAAGGTCTGCCAGCCGGTCGCGCCCAAAACGATGGCGGCCTGCTCCTCGTCGTTGCCCTGGGCCTGCATCAGCGGAATCAGCTCGCGTGCGATGAAGGGAAAGGTCACGAACACCGTGGCCAGCACGATGCCCGGCACGGCGAAGATGATCTTGATGTCGTGCGACTGCAGCCAGGACCCGAACCAGCCGTTGGCGCCGAACAGCAGCACATACACCAGGCCCGCCACCACCGGCGACACCGAGAACGGCAGGTCGACCAGCGTCGTCAGGAAGGATTTGCCCTTGAACTCGTACTTGGCGATGGCCCAGGAGGCCGCCACGCCGAACACCAGGTTCAGCGGCACGGCGATCACCGTGGCCAGCAGGGTCAGCTTGATCGCCGACCAGGCATCGGGCTCGACCAGGGCTTCGAAATACGCACCGAAGCCCTTGCGCAGCGCCTCGGTGAACACCGCAGCCAGCGGCAGCAGCAGGAACAGGAACAGGAACACCAGGGCGACGCCGATCAGCAGGAAGCGCACCCAGGCGGCTTCCGTCGTGCCGGCCTTGGCGCGGCGAGGGGGTTGAACCGTCCCGCTCATGACTTGGTTCCCGTGCGTTGGCGCTGCCAGGCCTGCAGTGCATTGATCACCAGCAGCAGCGCGAAGGAAATCAGCAACATGACCACGGCCACCGACGTGGCACCAGCGTAGTCGTACTGTTCGAGTTTGCCGATGATGATCAGCGGCGTGATCTCTGAAATCATGGGCATGTTGCCGGCGATGAAGATCACCGAGCCGTATTCACCGATCCCGCGCGCGAAAGCCATCGCGAACCCCGTCATCAGCGCGGGCAGGATGTGCGGCAGGATCACCTTGTAGAAAATCTGCCAGCGCGTGGCGCCGAGCGAGGTGGCGGCTTCTTCGAGCTCTTTCTCGGCGTCCTCGAGCACCGGTTGCACCGTGCGCACCACAAAAGGCAGGCCGATGAAGATCAGCGCGATCACCACGCCGGCCGGTGTGAACGCCAGCTTGATGCCCATCGGCTCCAGGTACTGGCCGAGCCAGCCGTTGCCGGCCAGCAGCGCGGTCAGCGAAATGCCGGCCACCGCCGTGGGCAATGCAAACGGCAGGTCCACCAGGGCATCGACGATCTTCTTGCCGGGGAACTTGTAGCGCACCAGCACCCAGGCCACGAGCAGGCCGAACACCAGGTTCACCAGCGCCGCGAACAGCGAGGCGCCGAAGGTCAACCTGTAGGAAGCCAGCACGCGCGGCCCGGTCACAGCCGACCAGAACTGCTCCCAGGTCAGGGTGAAGGTCTTGAAGAACAGCGCCGACAGCGGGATCAGCACGATCACGCTCAGATAGAACAGCGTATAGCCCAGCGTCAGCCCGAAACCAGGCAAGACCCGCTTCGCGCCGCGCGCGCCGCCCGTACTCAATGCGGGTGGTGCCGCAGAAATCACCGCGCTCACTTGGCTGGAGCCGTATATAACTTGTCGAACTGGCCGCCGTCATTGAAGTGGACCTTCTGCGCCTGACCCAGCCCGCCGAAGTATTCGTCCACCGTGAACAGCTGCAACGGCTTGAAGACGCTGCTGTATTTTTTCAGCACGGCTTCGGAGCGCGGACGCAGGGCATGTTTGGCCGCGACCTCCTGGCCTTCATCGGAATACAGATAGTCGAGGTAGGCCTTGGCCAGCTCGGCCGTGCCCTTCTTGGCCACGGTACGCTCCACCACCGCCACCGGGTTCTCGGCCACCACGCTGATCGTCGGGTAGACCGCATCGACCTTGCCTTCGCCGAACTCGCGGTTGATCGACACCACTTCGGACTCGAAGGTGATCAGCACGTCGCCGATGTTGCGCTGCAGGAAGGTCGTCGTTGCGGCGCGGCCACCCGAGGCCAGCACCGGCACGTTCTTGTACAGCTTGCCCACGAACTCGGCCGCCTGGGCGTCGGTACCGCCCTTCTTGCGAATGTAACCCCAGGCGCCAAGGTAGGCGTAGCGGCCGTTGCCGCCGGTCTTGGGGTTGACCACCACCACCTGCACGCCGGGCTTGACCAGGTCGTCCCAGTCCTTGATGCCCTTGGGGTTGCCGTTGCGCGTGAGGAACAGCATGGTCGAGGTGGTGGGCGAGGCATTGCCCGGGAACTTCTTGTTCCAGTCCTTGGCGACCACGCCTTTTTCGGCCAGGAAATCGATGTCGGTCGAGGTGTTCATGGTCACCACGTCGGCGTCCAGGCCCTCGGCCACGGAGCGCGCGATGGCGCTGGAGCCGGCATGCGACTGGTCGATTTTCACGTCCTTGCCGGTGGTCTTCTTGTAGTGCGCCACGAAGGCGGCGTTGTAGTCCTTGTAGAACTCGCGCGCCACGTCGTAGGAGCCGTTGAGCAGCGTGGTGGTCTGTGCCGAGGCCAGGCCAGAGGCTGCCAGCAGTGCGCCGGCCAGGAAGGAGGTCATTTTTATTTTCATGCAGTTTCCACGGATTGAGAAAAAGAGGACGGCGGATTTTCGCCGAGACCGGGGCCGTGCAGGGATTGCAGCAGCGCGATGCCGAGCGGCCATTCGCCGAACCCCGATTCGACGTTGATATGGCCCGCATTTTGCAGCCGCACGAACTCACTGCCCCAGGCGCGCGCATAGGCACCGGCCAGGCGGATCGGGCAGTACGGATCATTGCTGCTGGCCACCAGCACGCTGCGGTAGGGCAGCTTCTGGTAGGGCACGGGCGCGAAGTCGCTGAGCACCGAGCGGCGCTCCGGGTCGGCCGGCGCCACCAGCAACGCGCCCTGGATGCGGCCTGCGGCCTCGGGCGGCAAATGGGTGGTGGCGATGCAGCCCAGGCTGTGCGCCACCACGACCACCGGGCCGGGCTGCGCCAGGATGTTCTTGGCCAACGTGCCGACCCAGGCCTCCTTCGATGGCGCCACCCAGTTGTCCTGCTCCACCCGCTCGATGCCCTCGAGGCGTTCCGTCCAGAGGCTTTGCCAGTGGCCGGGGCCGGAATTGCGCCAGCCCGGCACCATGATGATCCGCGTACAGCTCAAGCTGGTCACGCCGGTTTACTTGTTGGGCTGCGGCGTCACGCGCAGATACGGCCGCACGGCATTGAAGCCCTTGGGGAAACGCTGCGCGAGTTCGGTCGGGTCCTGCAGGCTGGGCAGGATCACCACATCGTCGCCGTCCTTCCAGTTCGCCGGCGTGGCCACCTTGTGGCTGTCGGTGAGCTGCAGCGAGTCGATCACGCGCAGGATCTCGTCGAAATTGCGGCCGGTGCTGGCCGGGTAGGTGAAGGTGGTGCGGATGGTCTTCTTCGGGTCGATGATGAACACGCTGCGCACCGTGGCATTGACCAGGGCGTTGGGGTGGATCATGTCGTAGAGCGTGGCAACCTTGCGGTCGGCATCGGCCAGGATCGGGAAATTCACCGAGGTGTTCTGGGTCTCATTGATGTCCGGCACCCATTTGCCGTGGGACTCCAGCGTGTCCACGCTGACGGCGATGGGCTTGACCTTGCGCTTGGCGAATTCGCTGGCCAGAGCCGAGGTCTTGCCGAGTTCGGTGGTGCACACCGGGGTGAAGTCGGCGGGGTGCGAAAACAGCACGGCCCAGGTATCGCCTATCCATTGGTGGAATGAGATCGGACCCTGGGTCGAATCCTGGGTGAAATCCGGCGCGGTGTCGCCGAGTCGGAGCGTCTGGTTGGCCATGGGTGGTTCTCCTGCGGATCGTTGGTTTGCCGCATTGTGGAGAACGCCCCTTAAAACTCAAACGACTCTATTTTTGTTTGCATAGCTGGTTTTTAGCATAACAAACCGACTATAGGCGGCCCACAAAACCCGGTACGGTACGCCCAGCGCAGTCCTTGCCGTACTAGTAATACCCCACGACATTCAGGAAAAAGCCCTTGTAGTTGTAGCCGAACCGGGTGAGGTCGTCACTGAAGTGCGTGAAGTTGTAGCCCACGCCGACCCTCAGGTTGCGGGTGAGGTCCCGGTCGATTCCGACCAACCAGCCCGTTCGCGTGCCACCGTTTTTCACGTCCAGCATGCGGAACTCGACCAGGCCATGCCACTTCTCGGGCAACTCGTACCGCGCCTGGACGCCAGCATAGGTGGTGGCCGAGTCAAACCATTGACCGGTGCCACGGCCCAAACGGGCAGCGCCTTCCCGCCGGGCCAGCTTCATCGCAAATTCCCACTTGCGGTTGTGCTTGTAGATGCCTTCGATCGACACCACGTCCGACTTCTGGTCGTAGTCGGAGCCCACCAGGTTGACCTGCCCCAGGCTTGCCAGGTCATAGAGATGGGTGTAGCGCCCAAGCAGCGCATAACGGGTGGCGTCCATCGGGCGCCACGCGAACCCGGCGACAGACTCGATGTACCTGGCGCCAGCGACGGGGTTGAGTTTGTCGTCGGTGTCGGAGTAGTTGAACTTGCCCGACACGCGCCAGCTCTCGTCCACCTTGTGGTCGATGCGGTTGGCCAGCACCCATTGCACACGCTGCTCGGCACCGGTGTCGCGGCGCCACTCGGCTTTGCTGGACCAGGTGGTCTCCGGCGTGGTGTGGCCACCGGTCATACTGACGGCCCGGCGCTGCACGTCGCCTGCGCTGGTGCTCAGCTCCGCCTCTTGCAGCGTGAAGCCGATATTCCAGCCGAGTGCCGGGTAGAAATCCATGCCGAAGGTATTGGCGAGGCCGTTGCCCGCGTTCGGGTCTTTCAGGTACTGGCTCTCGTTGAAGAGGTTGGCCTTGTCCGTCAACCGCCAGCGCTGCCCGAGCGTCCAGCCGCCCTGCTGTCGCGGGTTGAACACCGAGTCGTATTCGGTGCTGTCGCTGCTGGCGGTAAAAGTGCCATAGACCGTGTGATCGGGCTCGAGCCGGTATTCGGCATTGAGCTGGGTGGCGTTGCCTCGGTCGCCATGGGTGGTTTCGGCGCCGACGGTGGAAAGGTTGGCGAAGCGGTATTTCGCCCCCACGGTATAGGCGTCGTTGTCGGCGTAGCGGCCGTCGTCGTCGTCGAGTGTCTTTTGGGCGATGCCGTACACGTCGAGGCTCGGCGTCACCCGGCGCGTGTACTTGGCTGCCGCCAGCGTGCCGTTGACCTTGCCGTTGACGCCGCCGGAATTACGGTCCTGGGTGATGCGCCGGACTTCCGCGCCCACGGTGTCGTCATCCGTCGGCCGCCATTGGGCTGTGAGCTGCGCCTGATCGAGCGACTCGGCTCCCCGCTCGACGCGGCTGACCAATGCATAGATCGACACGGTGTCGGACACTTCGCCCCGCAGGTTGATGCCGGTCTCTCTCAACGCCTGGCCGGTATCGTCACGGGTCACGGAATAACCCGCGTCCATCTTGCGCCACCAGCCGCCGAGGGACCAGTTGTGATCGGTCCAACCGATCTCCTTCAGGTTGGCCTGCGCCTCCAAAGCGTCGGCACTGCCTTCGCGAGGGCCGGCAACCGCATTGGTCTGCGTAAAGCTCAGGCCGCCGTTGCTGGAAAAAAACGCCGGCGCGCTGGTCGATTGGGTTTCGCTGTGCTCGAGCTTCAGGAACGTGCCACGCCCGGCTTGCAGGGTGAGGTCGACGCCCTTCAGGCTGTAGTTGTCGCCGCTCTGCTTTTCGTTGACGATCGTGCCGCCGATGGCGACGTGGTCACCCAGCCATTGTTTGCCGCGGGCACCGGCCGTGAGGTTGCCGGCATCGAACCCCGTCGGAATCCACTCGTAGTCGACCAGCAGGCGCTGCTCATTGCCGGTCAGGGGGGTGTCCCGCGTGAGCGTCCCGTTGCTGCCTGTCAACTGGGCCAGCGGCTTGGTGAGGAGAATGCGCCCCTGTATCTCGTTGATGGTGTAGTCGGTGCCACGCACCAGCACAGTACGGCTTTCCACGCTGCCCGTGGTCGGGTTGCGCACTTCGAGCGTCACGATGTCCGAGCCGGCCAGCAGATCGGTATGGCGCAGGTAGTAGAGGCTCCCGCCGGTGCCGATGAATTCGCTATGTCCGGGCGCCGTCTGCGCCTCCGATGCGAAGGCGCGCACCAGCGTCCTGGCTTCGCCCCAGGGATTGGATTCCCTGGCGCGCCAATTGACCGCGGCGCCGTACAGCGATCGCACGTACTGCGCGTATTGGGTGCCGGTAAAGCCGGTGGCGAAGTTGCCCCAGAGCGCCTGGTTCTTGTCCCACTCCACACGCACATAAAAACGCCCTTGCGTATCCACGTCCCGGTAGGTGCTGGAGTCGTCGCCATAGACCGGGTAATACTGGTTGGGGTCCAATCGGCGAAACACGTCCTTGGCGTCGGCCTTGGTGAACCCGCTGAACAGGTCGCGCAGGTCGCGTTCTTCGGTGTCGGCCTGCGCGGTGAGCAGATATTTACCGTCGATCTTGGTCTTTCCATAGAAGGCCAGGCGACCGTCGGACAGCAGACTGTCGGTGCGGCCGTTCAGCGCAAGGCCGCGTCCGGGTCCGGTGGCGTTGTTCTGAAAGACAGTCACGTCGGCCATTGCAACGCCGAAGAAGTAATTGCCGCTGACCTGCACATTCAGCGTGTGTGTCAGAACAGGCTGGTTGTTATTGTCTTTCAGCACCAGCACATAAGGATGGGGCCCAATCGGCTCCAGAAATTCGGCAACGAACTTTCGCTCGAGATCGACAGGATATTCCTGGCCATTGATCTGCAGGCTGTGGTTGGCCGGCAGGTTGCGTCCCTGGATACGGATCCGTGAGCCATAGATGGCGATATTCTGCTGGCGCAGGGCATTGCCGCTGAACACATTGCTGAGCAGGCTTTGTGTTTCCGCCTGCTGGGTGGTCAGGGCCATGCCCATTTGCCGCTCTATGGCGTCGCGGGTCTGGATGGCCCCGCGCTCGGCATCGGCTGCCCTGACGAGGGACAGGGTATGCGGCGTGGTTTCGTCGTAAGCGCCCCGCACGACCATGCTGCCGCTGCTGCTGTTGATGCCACTGGTGCCGCTCTCGTCATTTGCCCCGTAGGCGCGCACCACGTAGATGAGATCGTCGCCGGCGCGCAATGGGAAACGCGTGTTCATCGCACCGCTCCACTTCACCTGGCTGACGCCCGCCACCGGCACCGGCAGAACAGCCAGCGGTTCGACCAGGTCGGTGTCGGTGGCTCGGTAGATCGCAAGCTCGATCCGCTGGATGAAGCCGGGATAGTTGCTGCGCACGAAGAATTGCACCGGAGTGGTGATGCGTCCGTCCTCAAACGCGATCAGCGCCGGGCCGGAGGCGCTGAGCTCGGGCACGCCCAGCGTCGGGTCTTCGGTGGCCCAGACGATGCCACCATTGGGCAACTGCAGCGAAAACTTGCCGGTCGCCGTTGCCATGCCTGGTTGGCCGATCGGCGGGGAGATCGGCGGGGTGGCATCGACTTCAATGCTCACGCGCCGGTCCGGTTCGAGTGCCTTGGAGCCGGACTGCGTGTTGGTGTCTTGGGTGACCGGTTCCCGTGCGCCGCGCGTCTGCAGCCGGAACAGCAGGCCTTCGTCGCTTTGGCACCCCGCTTCGCCGCAGCGGCCTGCGGTGCCTGTGGCCGTGCCAGGCACCTGGATGCCAGGTGCGGATGATGTCGCTGGCGATGTACCAACAGGCACCGTATCGGGGACGGCTTGCGCGCAAACCATGGGCGTGGCGCCAGAAAACAGCGTCCACAGGGCGTAGTCAAGGATCTTCATTTTCATGTGGCAGCGCCTCTTAATGGCTTGGCGCCTGGCCAGACTGAGGCACGACACGGGGCGGCTCGACGCGTACCCTGGCGCGTGCCGCGGGAGTCAGTTCTTTGGAGATGGCGTCCAGCACCGCTTTCGCCCGGCGCATGCCGAGGCCGAGGTTGTAGCTGTCGGACGCGCGGATGTCGGCATGCCCCACCAGGGACACGACACCGCCTCCCCTTATCTCGAGCGCCCTGGCGACGGCCAGAAGCAGCGGGCGGAACGCAGGAAGGATGACGGATTGATCGGTGTCGAACAGCACCGTGCCGAGCAGGATGCGCTCCTGCAGCACGCCGACAAGCATGGTTTCCGGACGGACCAGCTCGGTGCGCGCCGTGACCTGAAGCCGATTCACCGCGCTGGTTTTCACCAGTGCCCGCAGTGCCTTGTCGACCGCTGACACCCGGCTCAACGCCAGTGCGGGCGATTCACCGTTGGCACGGATCAGCACCTCGCCGCCGTCGTATTCATCGATCTTCGCGGCCAAGGCTTCGATCGCCGGCAGATAGGTGTTGCGAAGCTCGCTGCGGCCCGGTGCGAACAACACTTCTCCCATTTCGATGTCGATCTGCCGCCTGCCCCGCAGCAATTCCTGCGGCAGCTTGACGCCGAAGTCAAAGCGCACCGGCAGCCCTGGCGTAATGCGGCGCACCAGCGGATTGACCGTGGTGAATTCGGCCCCGTCGGGCAGCGTGGTCGGGTCGACCTTCAGAATGAAGTTGCGCCCGCGGTTCCAGTCGCCGCCGGGTACGCCGACGACGTTGTAGCGGCCGTATTGGTCGGTTTCGATCAACAGCCCTTCCACGGATGTGATGCGCACGCCCGGAATGCCACGCTCGTCGATGCCGACATTGGTGATGATGTAGTCCACCAGGTAGCCCTCACCGCCTTCACCGATGGACACCCGGCGCTCCACCTCGGGCGCAGCGCCATTGAGGCCCTTGGCCGCATCACCGGTCTTCTCGGTGGTGGTACGCCCTGCGGCGTCCATGCGGACAGTCACCCCTTGCCGCGTGCTGAGCACGAAGTCGTCGGTGAACGCCAGGGCGCTGAGCCGTTGACGGATGAGCACCCGGTGTTTCTCGACCGGATCGGCCTGCGATTGGCGCCCCGCAATGGTGCCAACCGCAATGCCATGCAGCAGCGGTGCGCTGGCGTCGGCTTCGGTTTGCGGGCCGTTGCCACGGTCGATGCTGGTGGTGTTCGGCAGGTAGGCCCCGGGCGCGAAACCGCCCTTGACCTGCGTTTCGGTCAGGCTGGCCGGGGCCTGCCAACCGTCACCATCGAGGTCGTTGAAGACCGTGCCCAGGATCAGCGACTCGTCGACCAGCGGGTCTGCAACAACCTGCACTTCCGCCGTCGCCACATTGGAGACGACCTGCCCAAGCGTGTTGACCACCATCGCCTGGTTGACATAGCCGCCTTGTCGCACACCGGCGCCCACACGCAGCAGGTAGGAGATGACGGCCTGTTTGCCGACCGCGACATCGATGCCACTGAACTGCAATGGCGAAGCACTCGCGCCCAGCGCGAACGCGCCATCGCCGTCGGCCACGGACGCGGAACCTGCGACATAGCTGAACCCTGTCGGTGGCGTATCGGTGACGCGTCCCCCGACCAGGTTCACGTTGCCGCTGTTGGTCAAGGTGAGTGTGTAGCGCACCAGGTCACCGACCTTGGCTTCCCGCACGGCAGAGGTCTTGATGATGTTGACCTCGGCAGGCTCTTCCACGCGCACCGTGACCTTGCAGGCCGTGGCGCAGGCAGGATCGATGTCTCCGCCGCTGATCAGGTTCGGCAGCACCGTCAACCCGCTCGGTATGCTGCTGGCCACGAGGAACACCACGCCCACCGTCGCCGAACCACCACCCGGCACCGCGGGTACCACCAGGTTCACCATCGCAGGGCCGGTGACGGGCCCGCTGAAGCCAGAGGCGCCGCTGACGCCGGTCATGGTTGCGCCCGCTGGCACGTTTTCCGTGAAGCGGTAGTTGTTCCATGGTGCACCGCCGCTGTTGACCAGTGTGATGGTGTAGGTGAGGGTTTCACCGGCTTCGGCGACTCCGGCGCGTGTGCCGCTCTCGCTCGTCAATTGCTTGGTGGGTGTGACCTGGGCGGCAGTCGGGGTGACGACACACGCCTGGCTCGGGCAGGCCGGATCGGCTCCGCCGGTCGGCTTGGCGAGGTTTCTCAGGTTCGCCACCGCGACCGGCGCGTTCACACTGGCCAGCAAGTTCACTTGCAGGCTGCCGTTGGCGGGAATGGTCAGGCTTGACCAGTTCGTGGTCTGTCCGGCGTTGACGCCACCCAGGCTGGCACTCACGTAGGTGAGGCCCGCATCGAGCGTGTCGGTCAGGGCATAACCCGTCACCGGCGCGGCCGTGGCGTTGCTCAAGGTGATGGTGTAGGTCAAGGTCTCCCCCGCCTCGGCAATACCGGCCTGGCTTCCGGTCTCGGCCGTGAGCGCCTTCGTCAGGCCGACCGATCCAAGCGTGTGCTCGGTGGCGCAAGCTCCCGCCGCGATGCAGTTCGCACCCGTGACCACGTTGGTGACGGTGCCGGCGGTGGCACTGGCATTCACGGTGGCGGTGTAAGTCACTGCATAGGTGCCGGCCGCGGTGTTCGCCGGCAACGTGAAGCTGCGCAGATTGCCCGTGCCCGCAACTGCAAAGATGCCGAGCGAGGTCACCGCTCCGAACGTCTGGCCGCTGCCGAGGTTGTCGGCAAGAACCATCGGCAGTGCGGTGGGCGCGCCACTCACAGTGGCCGTAAGCGTGTAGGTCACGGTTTGTCCCGCAATGACCATGGCTCCACTGGCGGGGCTTGCGGCCTTGGCCAGTGTGACGGTGTTGACCGTGGGCGTCAGCACGCAGGCGCTGCTCGGGCAAGTCGGATCTGTGCCGCTGGTCGGCTTGGCCAGATTGCCGACACTGGCCGTCGCGATCGGCACGTTCACGGAGGCCACGACGGTGATGTGCAGTACGCCGTTTGCGGGAATCGTCAGTCCGGTCCAGGTCGTGGTCTGAGCGGCATTCACCCCGCCGTTCGTGGCACTGACGTAGGTCAAGCCCGCACTGAGCCGATCCGTCAACGCGTAGCCGGTGACGGGCGCCGCAGTCGGGTTGGCCAGGGTGATGGTGTAGGTGAAGATTTCACCCGCTTCGGCCACGCCATTGGCGGCGATGCTCTCGGAGGTCAATGCCTTCGTCACACTGATGGCGCCTACGGGATGATCGGTCACGCAGGCCCCCAATACCGTGCAGGGCAAGCCGCTGACCGCGTTGTTCACTGTGCCGTTGGTGGCGCCGCTATTCACCGTGGCGGTGTAGATGACCGAGTACGTGCCTGCCGGGGTATTGACCGGCAGCGTGAACGTGCGCGTATTGCCGGTGCCCCCCACGGCGAAGGCGCCCGCCGAAGTGACGCTGCCGAACGTCTGCCCGCTGCCGAGCGTATCGACCAGAACCGCCGGCGTCGTGGTTGATCCACCGGTCACCGTGGCGGTCACGGTGTAGCTGATGGTTTGCCCCGCAATCACCGTGGCGCCGCTGGCCGGAATTGAACTCTTGATCACCGACATCGTGCTGGCCGTGGGCGTGACCACACAGGCCGCACTCGGGCAAGCCGGGTCGCCGCTGCCCGTGGGCTTGGCCAGATTGCTCACGCTGGCCACCGTGATCGGCGTATTCACCGACGCCACCACCAGCACCTGCAGCGCGCCGTTGGCCGGAATGACGAGCCCTGCCCAACTGGTGGTCTGGCCCGTGTTGCTGCCGCTCGGGCTGGCGCTGACATAGGTCAGCCCGGCACCCAGCGTGTCGGTGAGGGCATAACCCGCCACCGGCGTCGCGGTGGGGTTGGTCAGCGTGATGGTGTAGGTGAGCTGTTCGCCAGACTGGGCAATGTTGTTGACCAGAAGACTTTCGCCAGTCAGTGCCTTGCTGAGGCCCACCGCCCCCACCGGGTGGTCGGTCGCACAAGCACCCACCGTGGTGCAGGCCACACCGGTGACGCTGTTGTTCACCGTGCCGGTGCTGGCGCCGGTGTTGACGGTGGCCGTATAACTCACCGCATAAGTGCCGGCCGCCGTGCCCGCGGGCAGCGTGAAGCTGTGCACCAGCGGGCTCACGGTGGCCACGCTGTACACCCCGGCGCTGGTGACGCCGGCATAGGTCTGCCCGCTGCCCAGCGTGTCGGTCAGCACCGTGGCCGCGGTGGTCGCCCCACCGCTCACGGTGGCCGTGAGGGTGTAGACGATGCTCTGGCCGGCGATCACCGTGGCCCCGGTGGCCGGGTTGGCCGCCTTGGCCACCGTCACCGTGCTGGCCGTGGGTGTGAGCACGCAGGCCACGCTCGGGCAGCCCGGGTCCGGGTCGCCTGTGGTCTTGGCCAGGTTGCTCACGCTGGCCGTGCTGATCGGGCTGTTCACGCTGGCCGTCACCGTCAGCTGCAGTGTGCCGTTGGCCGGGATCGTCAGGCCGGTCCAGGTGATGGTCTGCCCGCTGTTGACCCCGCCCAGGGTGGAGCTTGCGTAGGTCAGCCCGGTGCCCAGCGTGTCGGTGAGTGCGTAGCCCGTCACCGGGGCCGCCGCCGGGTTGGTCAGCGTCAGGGTGTAGCCGAGGGTCTCGCCGGCTTCGGCGATGCCGGCGCGGCTGCCGCTCTCGCTGGTCAAGGCCTTGGCCACACCGATGGCGCCCACCGGGTGGGTGGTGGCGCACACGCCGCCGGCGGTACAGGCCACGCCGCTCACGCTGTTGCCGACCGCGCCGGTGGCGCCGGCGTTGACCGTCACCGTATAGGTCACGGCATAGCTGCCGGCCGGAGTGCCTGCGGGCAGTGTGAAGCTGTGCACCAGCGGGCTGATGGTGGCCACGCTGAACACGCCGGCACTGCTCACGCCGACATAGGTCTGGCCCGCGCTCATGGTATCGGTGAGCACGGTCGGGGCGCTGGTGGCCGAGCCGGTGACGGTGGCCGTCAGGGTGTAGCTCAGCGTCTGGCCGGGGATCACCGTGGTGCCGCTGGCGGTGTTGGCCGTCTTGGCCACCGTCACGGTGCTGGTGGTGGGTGTGACCACGCAGGCCGCGCCCGGGCAGCTTGGGTCAGTGCCCCCAGTGGGCTTGGCCAGATTGCTCACGCTGACGCTGGTGATCGGCCCGACCAGGGCCACCACGCCGAGCTGCAGCGTGCCGCCAGCCGGGATGGTGAGGTTGGTCCAGTTGACGGTCTGGCCGCTGTTGATGCCGCCCAGGGTTGAACTCACATAGGACAGGCCCGCGCTCAGCGTATCGGTGAGCGCATAAGCCGTCACCGCCGTGCTGGTCGGGTTGCCCAGGGTGATGGTGTAGCCCAGTTGTTCACCGGCTTCGGCCACGCCGCTTTGGCTGCCGCTTTCGCTGGTCAGTGCCTTGGTGATACCGATCACGCCGATCGGATGGGTGGTACTGCACGCGCCTGCCGTGGTGCAGGGCACGCCGGTCACGGTGTTGCCGACTGAACCTGATGCACCGGCATTCACCGTGGCGGTATAGCTCACGGAATAGGTGCCAGGCGCCGTGCCAATGGGCAACGTGAAGGTGTGCACCAGCGGGCTGACGGTTCCCACGGTAAACACGCCCACGGCGGTGGTGTTGACATAGGTCTGGCCATTGCTCAACGTGTCGGTCAACACCGTCGGACTTGTGGTGTTGCCACCGCTGACGGTCGCCGTCAGGGTATAGGTGATGCTCTGTCCCCCAAGCACGGTGGCACCGGTGGCCGGGTTGGAGGCCTTGGCCACGGTGACCGTACTGGCCGTCGGCGTGACCACGCAGGCCGCACTCGGGCAGATCGGGTCACTGCTGCCCGTGGGCTTGGCGAGGTTGCTCACGCTGGCCACCAGAATGTTCGCGTCGACCACCGCGGCCACGGTCACCTGCAGGGTGCCGCTGGCGGGAATGGCTAGATTCGTCCACGAGGTCGTCTGCCCCACGTTCGATCCGCTGCTGCTGGAACTGACATAGGTCAACCCGGCACCGAGCGTGTCCGTGAGCGCATAGCCGAGCACGGCTGTCGCGGTGGGGTTGGTCAACGTGATGGTGTAGGTCAGTTGCTCGCCGGACTGGGCGATACCGTTGGCATTGATGCTCTCCGCCGTCAGTGCCTTGGCAACCGTGACCACGCCCACCGGGTGGTCGGTCGCACAACCGCCCACCGTGGTACAGGCCACGCCGGTAACGCTGTTGTTCACCGTGCCGGTGCTGGCCCCGGTATTGACCGTGGCCGCATAACTCACCGCATAAGTGCCGGCCGCCGTGCCCGCGGGCAGCGTGAAGCTGTGCACCAGCGGGCTCACGGTGGCCACGCTGTACACCCCGGCGCTGGTGACGCCGGCATAGG
>Ga0307515_10000576_pt1 | contig 86133 bp, 80 predicted proteins | sample 17_EM_MG_FD_194513 | JGI IMG/M metagenome (GOLD analysis project Ga0307515, IMG submission 194513) | Populus trichocarpa ectomycorrhiza microbial communities from riparian zone in the Pacific Northwest, United States - 17_EM | ecosystem: Host-associated > Plants > Roots > Unclassified | place... | reverse complement strand
AACAACTTATTTCATTTACAGAGCTACCACTAAGTATTCTTGAGCCTTTTAGAGTATAATAACAGTCAAAACGATATATATAGACAATAACCGCCACATTGCGCTGTGATTAACCATGATGGAAGGCAACACTCATTGACACTCTGTTGACGCTCATTTTGAAGATGGGGCAGGAAGCATTTCCCTTTCACTTTTGCCTATAAAGGCAGTCAATAATCAGGACATGACAATGTGCAACCTGTTGCCCCCCAGATTACACATGATATATTACCAACAATCGTTGACGTTCCGTTGACGCTTATTTTCATGATGGGGCATGGAGGGTATTGTAATCTGTTTTGCCAATAATGGCAGCCAAAAATTTCTTTATCACTCAACTCACCCTATCGGAGGTGTCATTTCCCAGGATGCATGACCAAAAATAGTTGACGCTCCAATGACGCTCATTTCCATGATGGGGCATGGAGGGTATTGCAATCTGTGTTGCCTAAAAAGGCAGCCAAAAATTCCTCTATGACTCATTACACCCTTTCGGAGGAGTCATTTCCCACGACACATGACCAAAAATTGTTGACACTCCGTTGACGCTCATTTTCATTATGGGGCAGGGAGGGTCTTGCTATGTGTTTTGCGTATAAAGGCGGCCAAAAATTGTTTTATGACTGAGTACAATCTATCGGAGGTGTGATTTCCCAGGACACATGAACAAAAATCGTTGAATCTCCGTTGACGCTCATTTTGCCATGGCTGTAGCCACACTATGCAATCATTCATTTTGGCACAGTCCATGATTCACCTTGTTTTGGCTACCTTTCTGGCATTTTCATATACTTTCTTCTTGATCACTACGTTGTCCTTTAATAATACATAGATATATATATTGAGAATCTCCAAAATCCCGTGTCTTTCCGTCAATGCTTGTCATCAATAGCAGGATCACTCAATCCGCTGCTTTTGTCTTCAAAATGAATGTTAGACTCATAACCACACAACAGATAGTGTACTAACGATCATCAGCCAGCATATCTGGATCAAAATCGGTATCGTGCTCGGTATCCTCATCATCTTCGAAAAATTCAGAACAGGGAAGAGCTGAATAAGAATATGTATATCCGGCCGGTAAATTGACGATTTCAGACGGTTTGGCTTCGGAGGTATTACAGGTTGGGGCGGGTGGCGTGCCGGGTGGAGGTGCAGTCAGCTCTGGAGTCCGCACTCTGCGTCGGGTGGGGGTAGGTGCACCTGTTCCTTTGCGTTTCCAGCGTGTCTGCGGATTCTTTGCAGTGGCATTTTGACAAGGAAGGCAGTCGGACGTTTGGTTATGATTAAGCATTGCCGGCTGACTTTGTTTCGCAGCCTTCACCTGTTCATGCCCAGGAAACTCAATACCCCGCTTCTACTCTTTTCGGACCTGGGCACGTGGTTTCTTTATGCGATATTTTGTTTCTTCTATTGCGGCTTGCGAAAAGCCTTTTGGGGCCAATTTGGCCATATTCAACACCAGGTGCATGACGGACTGTTCCAGCTGTACCCGACCTCCTTGCCTTGCCATAGTTGCAGACATGTTGAAACCCTACCAGACATTAGTCGAGGATTCTAACAATGAAATTCGGCTGTTACATCTACCCCATCCGCTTCTGTAGCCTCCTCTAAGGTGATTTAAGCCAGTTTCGTCCACTCATGGCGACGTATATCAGGAAATTCATCTGCGAAAAACCCAAAGCTCACAGTTTCATGATGATCGATGTAGCGGACTGTGTGGACAAATGCCCTTGTCGACCATGGAGGTTTCCCGTTACGGGCAGCGATGAAATCGTTCCATAGCTCTCTACGGACACCGTCAGCACATCATACATTTCCTTAACCGCCGTTTGGCACGATAAGGATATTCTCACATCCCACTGCATGCTGCAACATGTTTTTACCGCTGCCAGTCTTGCGGACGATCTTTAAATGTGCATCCTGGGTCATATGTTTGGTGGCTACATTGGCAGCATCGTGGTGAACTAACATGTGTCTGTGCTCTTGTTGTGTGCCAAGAAGTTCTGTATTTGATGTAGCGCCCGCCAATCTGCCGGTATTTGATCCGCTCTCATCTTCCGGAGGTGGTTGTATATCCATAATGTTCCAATGGAGAAGAGGAGAGGCAGATGATAACGAGATGAAGTGGGAAGCCCAGCCGACTATATAGTTAGCTTGATGTCAGAATGGAATATATAGCAGCCAACATGATCGTTATCATCAAGATGAATTCTACTGAGTATGGATGCAAGTTGCAGGGGTTTCCCACCGCCCAGCAATTTGCAATCAGTTGGTCTGATGTTGTCGGTTTGATAACAGGGATCAATTGCGGTGTACGACCGCCGAAATTGCCCAATTGCTGGATATTAATAGTATGTAGTCAGAGCGAAAGGACATCTGCTGATGTTTGTCGCAAATAATCCCCGGGATTTTACATGAAACTGACGCTAACTATCCTGTCATGTTGTACGGTTAGCGTCATTATTCCTGATTCATTGACAGTCATGAGAGCGATTTTGCTTTGTTCCAGATGAGTAAACGTGCTAACCTCGACATATCAGATGCATCTTAGCTCCATATTGTCCATAACTTGCAACATCCAACAAGTCGCCCAACACCAAAGTCCACAAAAACTACAATGGTCGATGCACCGAAAAAGAACATTTCGCCACTTCTGGCCGGCAGTTACAGCAAATCGAAAAAGCAGTCAACCCAACGACGTCATCAAGCCAATGAAGGAAAGAGCGGTTTTGAGGCAGAGAGAAACCGAGCCCTTGGGGCATTGTGCAGCTTGAGATCCAAAAAGAGGGTTGCGGCGTAGAAGTGACGAGAAACGCACTTCTTCAGCAACGAAGAGAAAGAGAAACGGATTGAGGATTCTGTGGAGGGAGAGACCGCTGGGGCAAGAAAGCGAGTTGTAGACGCAGAGGCCGCGGTTTGACAAGCGCAGGAGGATTTGACGCATGCTGAAATATCGGCATTGACGTCCAGAGAGCCCGAAAAGTGGCTTGAGGAGATGTGGCTGCTATCAAAGACATTCTGTGTGATCTTGCAAGTTCCGATGATGGGGAGGATGTGGAAGAGGAAGATGATGAACCCGGCTGGGTGATGGGCACGATCACCAAAATGGTCCAGCAGCGCATCAAGAGATCTCGGCAGAAGCAGATGATGATCGCCAAATTGACTCAGCCGGGATGGGAGGATGCTGCCGACTACTTCCGTGAACAAGATATGTAGTACGGCACAACTGAATTGAGGGTTCCGGCCGTCGTACAGCTGCAAACAAAGAATGACGCTCTGGCACCTCCGCGAGCAACATTTGGAGAGTTGATGGAGAGACTTCACATTGTCTCCCGAATCTCGCGAATGCCGCAAGGGATTCCTCGACCAGGCAGTAGTCATATTTGGCTAGGTTCGGTGAAGCCGCAGTCTAAATGAAGCATACCCAGTGGTGAGCCAGCTTCAGAGCCCGATTTGTCAATGTTGCTGAATGCGAAGCCGGTTGAATGAGTAAGCTTTTACCCCTGTATATAGCCTCTAGCTAATTACAATAGAGATATCAGATTCCGAAGAAGAGATTTTGACGGCTCCCGGGTCTGGGGAAGAATAGTGGTACAAACTGTACTTTTTGACGTCTGATCGCTGTGAAAAGTAAGTTGTTTACCGATTTTGGTACGTGTCAGCTTTGGCTTGATTTCAGTGACAAAATTGTGAGACATGATAATTCGTCTGTGCATGTGCAAGAATCGAACGCACAATGTGAAAGTTCTAATATCCAAATCGGGTTGTAAGACGGCCATCACGTTCGGTTTTATTCTGCAAGTGACTGTCATCTGACCAAGCAAATGCAATATTGGTGAGAAAATGTGCTAACAGAATTTAAGTGAGTGATGTCAAACGTGTCAGAGGAAAAGCGGTCAGTGTGCATGACGAATCGATCTGAACGACAGCCGTGATGCCATATTCATCCATATATCCAACTGCATAACTCTCCGCACAGACCTGGTTAGCATGGAGGAGATATTTGAAATTGCTTGTGGTACATCATGGGATTTGAGGAGCAGGAGCTGGATGAGGAATGGTGAGGAAGTCGAGCTATAATTGCCAAAAACTGATGAAATGATTCACATGCCGTCAATTGCCAGCTGAAAGCGCAGGAATGTGATAAGGCCACGTCATTTCTCACCCAGATAGTGTGGATAGCAGTTGATCAAAAATTGAGAGGTAACAAAACTCCTGGATGCAAACAATAATAGATACAAATGCAATAATGGATGTCATAACTGTGTATTTGATTCGTTGAATACAATTATTGAGTGTAAAAAGGGTGTTTCAATGTGATTAATGTGAGCATTAACGGAGCGTCAACAATTTTTTGCATTCCGTCATGAAACATCCTGTAGGCTGTGTGGTATTAGTCAGTCCTAATCGGACTATTGGCCGCCTTTCTATTGAACAACGGTGACGGCAACATTCCTAGTAGGTCCTAAAAATGATGGTCCACAGAGCGTCAACGACTTTTGGCCTTGCATCTTGGAAAACACATGGGGTTCGAGGCGACGTTACCCCAGAATCGCGCTATCGGCCGTGTTTCTAGGCCAAAACTCTTGCAACAAGATCGCTACAATGACCTAGAAATGAGCGTCGACGGAGCATCAACGACTTTTGGCCATGTATCATGGACAATCCCAGGGCTGTGCGGCGGCATGAAGCCATAATTACATTATCGGCTGCCTTTCTAGGCAAAAACAGTTGCGACTATATTGCTACTATGTCCTGAAATTGACCATCAGCGGAGCGTCAACGACTATGGGCCATGCATCTCGGACAATCCGAGGGCAATGCAGTGATATCAACACATAATCTAACAATGAGCCGCCTTTCTCGGCAAAATGGCTATTGACGACACCGTCACTTCACCCTGACATTGAGTGTGAATGGAGCGTCAACCATTTGAGGCCTTCCATCTTCGAAAATCATGAGGCTATGTGTCTTCATTGATCTATAATCGTACTACCGGCTACCTGTCTAGGAAAATATGCTTCCAGCAAGATCGTAACAGTGTCCCAAAATGAACGTCAACGGAGCATCAACGATTGTTGTGATGGCATCTTGTATAATAAAACCGGAATAGAACGCAGATCTACCACAATGGACCTGTCCCAAGCCTGTATTAGCAAAAATGCAATTGTCGATATCGCGTCCGCCTTATACAATTGTGCGCCCACGGTGCGTCTAGGCTCTGAACGCTACACAGCAATCAACTGCAGTATGATGATCCTATATGGAGGTTTACGCAGTCAGTCGTTGCAATCTGTCCTTGTATTCCACATAACAAATATGCATGCAATGTCTGACTGATCTTATTATTTTCCTTGTCGCTGTAGATTCAATATTAAAGAACCCGCAATCTGCTTTACTGTATCATTATTTTCGGCAGTCTCTCGAGTCGGATTACGCAGCTTTTCACTTTCCACCGCCATGTCGGATACACAATCTTTGAACACAGCATTGCTGGAGGTTATGATCTCATCCAAAAATGAACGTGTCTTTATTCGTGATTTGAGCAACCTTACATAATAAACACTCTTTGACGCTGGGTGGGCTTCATAGAATGTATGCTCAAAGCGGCTTATTACTTCGAAGCATTCTTGACATGCGCCTTCGTACCGATTCTATTTGCACTGTGGAATTGAGGAGACCAGCAGCCCTGTCATCATATGTATCGTTTGTCATCAAGTTCTTCGCCATCCATCTCAACATGGAACCAGCTCAATGTGGAAACACATACTGGCAAAAGCTCGCATGGCGAACTTAAAGGAATTAACAGAGGCAGAGGTCACTGAATTGACTAGTTCGACAGTATATGAAACAGCTTTGGCCATCCTGAAGACGCAAGGAAGTGGTGGAATTACAATAGTAAGTTCGCAGAGGAAAACCATATTTGATATCAAGTTTAATCCATATTGACCGAAATGACAGACAAAACGTTCCACACTGGCAGAAAAGGACTTTGAACCTTCCGAATTTCACCAAGATACGTGGAAACGCTACCTCATGTTAGGATTTGTTTCAGTACATATGCCATGGGACGCTATCTCAAATCTTGAGCTACGACGGTCATATATGGCATTACGCGATGACCAAGTTCTTCCGTCCACAACCACCCTTCGTAAAATTTGCCGGAGGGAATATGCACTGACTGTGGATACAATTAACAATCAATTGCCACTATAAAATAAAGTTAGTTTAGCTTTGGACGGATGAACATCAACGAACAAACTAGCGATAAAGTCACTCATTGCTTACTATATGGATCAAAATTGTGCATTGCATGAAGTTCAACTCGCGGTCGCTGAGGTTAATCGCCTGTTGTCTCCCCGTTTCGAAAGCTAATTAAGTATCATAGGTTAAGGGCCAGCATACTGGGGCAAGGCTAGCCGTACATTTGCAGAACGTGCTTGTTCGTTATGAGCTTACAGACAGCCATTTGCTTGGTATTATGAGTGATAATGCTTCCTCAAACTACTCGATGACACCCGAGCTGCAGTCAACACTTGTGGCTTCTGGAATCGAGTGGCCAGCATTTCAGAACAATATACCGTGCATGGCGCACGTCATACATCTGGCTTTAGGTGCATTCATCAGCAGTCTCAGTGTAAAAGGCCACACCAAGTCTTGGATAGCCGATGAGCGTGATCAGCAATTTGGCGACAATGAAAGCATAGACTTTGGACAGATTCAAAGACTTCGAAAAGAGGGCAATGCTACAATCAATAAGGTGTCGGGCATGAGACCAGGTTTAGGAAAAGATAATTGAGAATGTACGTATTTCAGTATATTTTGGAAGTCCTAAAGCTGACTTTCATAAAGCAGAGAATGCTTGCTGTATTAATTACGCAAACACCTGATCGCCGAAACGAGTTTATTGACAGTCAGAAAGCCAAAGTCCGCATTGCAGTACATCCAATTATGGATGTGAAGACACGTTGGAACTCTACTCTGGAGATGCTTGAGCTCGCCTACCCCTTACAGGGATTCACCCGCACGTGGCTTCAGAACCCAAAATACTCTGAATATCGGCCACTATTCACAACTCAGGATGAATGGACGATTGTCAAGTATATCATGGAAGCATTGAGGCCATTTCCATATTGGACTCTTTGGATGTCGAAGAGGCATACAGTCACAGTGAATCATGTTAATACTGTGTACAATGACACATTCGATCACATGTACGGCGTGATGTGAGCTTTGGCCAAGCAGAAGACTCCATGGAAGGAAGACTTGTACTTTGCTGTGAAGTTAGCTCAACAGAAGCTCTCCAAATACTACGCCGAAGTGACTCCAATGACAGGCATGCTTCGACATTCTGCGCACATCCTTGATTCTTTCAGGAAGTTGCGATCATTCAGAAAGTGGGACAAAGGAATGGATATTCATCCTGATGACGAGACATCCTACACTACACAATACCAAGAGGCCTATCTGGAGTATGTGGAGAATGAATACTGCGCCATACATCGACGTGTGGCGGTCGATAAACTCAGAAAGGTACAGACCAGCAATCTCGTCCTCTCGGCAACGCCTTCAGGGTCTTATTAATCATCATTTGATCCATATAATTTGTCCAGCGATGATGAGGAATACTTAACGCCTAACAATGTAGCTGAGACAACTCCCAGACGACGTGATCGCACAGTCCGCTTCTTGACCGCCGCCAGGCTCTATTTGAATTCGCCTCCTGAAGCACCAAAGAAATGGGGGCAAATAAAACCAAATCCCAATGATTACCACTCCGACCCAATGGAGATTAGCAGTACATTTTGGATACTGGACATAGCCGACTGGTGGTGACAACAGGAGGAAACGCATTTCAAGTAAGCCGATCTCCCCAATGTGGCGCGCGACATGTTCTCAATCATACCAGATAGTGTCGGAGTGGAGGACTGTTTTCCCCTTGGCCGAGATGTTATCGGATGGAGGCAGTCAAAAACGACACGTGAGACCCTTCTCGAAAATGTTGTTGCAAGGCAGTTTGCTCAAGCCAACTACGGGATTTTGCCAGGCACTCACCCTGAATTGGATACGATGAACACAGAAAATGACTCGGAAATGAAGAAACAGCCGGAGGAAAGGTGATTGCACAGAATGGCCAAGGTTCACGACTTTTTGGAGATGTGGCAGGGAAGCCAAAACCCACATGCTACACAGAAGGAATCCCGCGCTCAAAACAAGCAGATGACCGGTGTAGGATACATTTCGGACACGGAAGAGATCGTCAAATCATCCTGTTCACTCTTCCACCATGCTGGAGCGGCTGCATTTGAATTGACAGAAAGATCACCTTTGCCACCAGCATTGTCTGCAAAGGACCACCATGGAGGACGAACTGAAATCTTGAATGTCCGCCGTATTCCGAGAATCAACAGTCATCCAGTCCAATGCGACGGGGATAGCACAACTGAAAGCATTTCGGACACTGCAGATTGGCTAAACTGGACAGGCGACATGGATAATCCAAATGACAGAGAAGAAGATTGCGCTGCTGACGATGACTGCGATATAGAGCACAACAATTGCATCGATGATCAGGAATGCCCAGAGCAGGAGTATGTTAGCGCCGCGCCAACTGTGCCCGGATTAGTTCGGCCGACAAGGAAGTCAAAGAGACAGGCTGAACAGGGTTTAATGATCATGAATGCAGCTGAAATGCGGAGAAACAAAGGAAGGAAGAAAAAGTAGGACAGAATGCGTCAATGGTTCACCAGCTTTATGTAGCTTGACCGAGAGTTTCAGTTAGTGATATATTATGGGCGAATGGTAGGTAGCTTGTGAATATCTGTTCATAGATAGATGTATAGCAGGCGCAATGAATCTTTTGACATGATAAATCATTTTTAGTGGTGTGAGAGTGAACAGTGCAAGAAAATGATGCCGCTCTGCATTGCCACAGGGTTGAGTCTCAATCAAGCAGAAAGCCAACCGGTACAGTCAAATCATGATGAAAACAATTATGGACGGCAGCAGATGATGAATGGACAATACATTAAAATGAGCGTCAACGGAGCGTCAACGATTTGTGTTCTTGTAAGTACTGCAATTCACTAGTGACTTGGTTGTTGTTTTGCATAATGGACGTATGGGTAGCTTTTATTGGCAAAAGGGATACCAACATGGTCACCGCCCAATTGTTAACATGAGTGTCAATGGAGCGTCAACGATTTGTGGTCTTGTAAGTATAGTAATTCAGCAGTGACTTCGTCATTGTTATGCATACCTGACGTATTGGAAGCATCTATTGGCACAAGTGATAGCAACACGGTCACCACCCCATTCTCAGCATGAGCGTCAATGGAGAATCAACGATTTGTAGTCTTGTATGTAAGGTAATTCACCAGTGACTTGGTCGATGTTATCCATAATGGACGAATTGGCAGCTTCCATTGGCAAAAGAGACAGCAACACGGTCACCACCCCATTCTTAGCATGAGCGTCAACTGAGCGTCAACGATTGTTAGCTTTGCATCTTGAGTAAGTTATGTTCCGACTGGTTGAAGCCATCCATTTATGCGATGTTGGCAGCCTTTACTGGCAAAAACAACGGTGAAATGCTCCCTGGAGCATCCTGAAAATGAGCGTCAACGGAAGGTGAACAGTTTCAGGACTTGAAAAGTGTGTAATCAAGACGTCGCGTGGATTTTCGCGTGCATAACTGTATTATTGACTGCCTTGCTAGGCACACATACCATATATTGAAGGTGAAACACAGATACCAAATTAATCGATATTGCAAACTGCTCAACAAGCAAAAGCCCATTAATGGTAGCTGAAAACTTGATATTGAGAAGATACTATTAACACACTGCAAATACAGGAGCCTTATATGAATCTATAGATGAACCCGCTGTGCGACCCGCTTAGAACCCGCCCAATTCAGACGGGTTGGGAGTTTACAATGGAACTATATCCGAGGGGGCAGTTCGGGTTTATTTACGACCCGGACCGCCAATTTGGCAACAGATTGGTTTGGACCCGGACCCGGACCCGGAGTGATAGTCCAGAACCGTTGCTAACACTAACTTTGGACTATCATGCTCCGAGACCAAGGACATATCTTGTGACCCTTGACAACTCAACAAGTCAAAAATGTCATAAGGTGGCGGCAATGACATACGTGTGTCCCAGTGGGTACCCGAGGATGTCTATATATCACCAAAATCCAATCTGAAATCCTGACTGTTTGGCGTTGACCATGAAACCTTCCAATACCCACAATTCTCAAACCTAGACTTCCTGGATAGACTCATTCCTGCAGATGGTAACGACAAAGACAGAGATGGCCAAGCCTGCAATCGACCAATCAAGTGTCAATTATTCTGCGATTCCCAGCTGCCAACAAACTAGTATAGATCTCGCGGTATCTTGGCCGGTGGGGGAGGATTGACAACATGGAAAAGGGAATGGAGATGTTCAGGGCACAGGCATCAATGCCAACTCCGGACATAGTTGAACCTCATCGGATATCACTAAAATCAAGCCCTACTATTGACAACCCCAGCGTAGGAATGTTAGGTCAATATCTAGGTGGCACCATGAGACCGGATTCGCAACACGGAATTAACCAAGTACAAATCTGAGACTGAAATGGCGAGATACCACGCTTCTTGGCACTTATCCACAGCGGTGGAAGCTGCATCCTTCTTGCACCATGGCTTCTCAAGCAACTCGCAATATCACATGAGGCGGCATACATCACTACCTGTGGCCTACACGGATGGATAAGGCAATATGTGAATGACAGCCAGAAAATGCCAATCACAGTCCAGTACATGGACTATCTTGAACTGGTTAATCAATTAGCCATGCCAGTCGTGCCAATTCAGACGTACTTGCGAGTGGTTGGACTACCATGGTTCAACAAAAGACATTATGACATCCACTGGTCTCGCCGTCAAGTGACTTCCCTGCGATCACAGAGTCCTGGTGTAGCGGAAGATACTACCCCAATGACTAGGGTGGTGGCGAAACTGATCCTGTCAATAACAAGCAACTGGCAGGCTGGCGAGATGTACAGATTCATGGAGCAACTTAATTCCGCAACAATCTAGCTAGTGTTGAAGTACTCGGAGAATTTGCCCTACAGACAGGGTAATGCCCAATGTTGCTGGGAGTTACTTTGGAAGGCATCACCTTGGACTCAGCAGGTAATAAAGACCAAAGCACTGGATGCCATGAATAGGGCGCAGCAGCAGGTGTTGTGGCAGATGAGCCCCTCTGAGGAGTCACGTGAATGGCTGGTATCCGCATGCCAACACCGAAAGGCAGCCACTGGAAAGCAGGGCTTAAATGCTGAGTGGGCGAACTGTTAAGGACAAGGCCTCCTGGATGACTACTTTCCTTCTTTTCTTGTTTACCTCCTAGTTTGTGAACAGTTAAGCTAATGCAAATCAGATGCAGCAGACAAATGGGTACCTACAGACCATGGAAACGGCGTCCCAGGAAAGTACTTCGATTTTGCGGATGATTCTAGCAAGATAGTTGCTGAATCGCTGGAACAGCATCACTCAATTGACCATGCAACTAATCATCAGCCAGGGTTTAGGAACCCGGACAGAGAAATATACAACATATCAGAAGCTGAACCTATGTTACCCAAGGGTCATATATAGAGACCAACCATTCAAATGGCATTGTTGAGTGGTCAATATCATCAGGGGCAGGCATGATAATATTTGTGAGGGAAGATAATCGCAGCATACCGCTATGCGTCAACTACCAGGTTATCAATTCGAGGTCAATCCAGAACCAGTACCCTCTATCTTTGATATCAGTGGTTGTAGAAAAATTGTGCGGAGCCTGAATATGCAGCCAACGGGACCTCCGGACCACCGACCACCTGATTTGGATGTAAGCTGGTGACGAATATCAGACTGCATTCTGGACTTGGTACACGCAATTCGAATGCAGTGTCCTGTTGTGTTGATTCACGAACACGGCAGCCACATTTCAGGCCTACATTTACCAATACTTGTAGCTTTACATTCACAATTTTGCTGTATGCTACCTTCACGACAGACTTACATAATCGATCAGTGAGATTCAGTCCAAGGATCACATAACCATTGTGCTATAACCAACTCACCCAATTAGCCTGAAGTGCAATGCCAAAAAGTGTGTTGAGAGGGGTGAAAGTTGCTTCCCTGGTAGCATTGAATCTGGCTTCGCTGGAATGGGGTGAAACCGGCATTGCTGATCGCTGTGGATCAGGGTTCGCGGGGTGTTGGCTGGTAGCGGTGGAATGCTTACTCTCACCCCTCTGATAGTCTTGAGTTCCTGGGAGCAAGCTGTAAACGATAAAATTCTCACTGTCATATCTCTGACATTCTGGGTTGGCTCGAAGCAAGCTGGCAATGGTGGAATAATTACTCTTATCACTGAAACAATCCGGCTTCGCTGGGAGCAAGCTGGTAGCACTGGAATTCTCACTCTCATCTCTCTGACAATCTGCCTCGGCTGGCAGCAAGCTGGTAGCACTGGAATTTTCTCTCTCACCCCTCTGACAATCTGGCTTCACTGGGAGCAGGCCGGTCACTGTGGATCTGGCTTCACTGGTAGGGTGAACCTGCCACTGCTGGGATTAAGCTGGCAGCTGGGGATTGGAAATCGGTCGTATGGGTGAAATTGGCTTTGCTGGGAGCATGCTGGTAACGGTGGATTAGGTTTGCCTGGAAAGCGGGTAATACATACCGTTTGGGGAAGAAAAATCAGTGCGTCATGCTGGGTCTGTGGTTCCTGATTACAGGCCACTCAATCGGGGAGTGATCAAGTTTTAATTGCACCCCACATGCAGTTGGGTAATCTCAGTAAGCATTATCAGATGTGATGCCAACGAAATGGCAATCCCTAAACAGAAACCAATTGAACATGTCCATCCAATGCACAGCCAATCTGGGGGCACAATGGTGCCCCATGATCACTCGTCATTGATTACCTGTTGGAACAGGAACTGAACAGGTGTTCAACATCATAAATTGCGAGTTGTACTTCACACAATACCTAATGTTGAGCCCACATAGTACGCAATAACCAATGTTATTGGTAGTTTCTTAGCTGACATCCATGTGCCCAAAGCTAAACTGAGTATATTTCATAATAGCAATTGGTTCCCAGTGGCATCCAACATTGCTGTGTATTCCCTGGGCAAAATAATCCTATGGGTGGTGGCAGATGGCCGGATAAAGATACTTTGTGATGCTTCAGATAACCGTCATTGCTCAACATTTCGTACAACCTTCAACCTATATCAGTCGAGGCAATACCCAACCTCAGGTACCGAATACACCTGACTTCGTTCAATTGACAATCCTCAAATTCTTATATACCATTGTCGATCATTTCGGCTGTCATTTTGGTTACTATTCATTAGGTTGGATTTGAAATATGAATGTTCTCTGTAAACTTACCATTGTAATTCTGCATCTTCCTTCCCGCTGTAGGATGGCCAAAGGTGTTTCATCCAATATTGAAGAAGTCAATACAGTACCTTCTCACTGTGGTAACTTGTTGACCATTGCATTGTGACAATTTGCCAGTGACAGTGTCCACATTGAGCAGCCCCATGTTCTGATGAATGGCGAAGAACCTGATGACAAAGAATACCAATGATTCAAGGACTGGCAGTCTCCTCAATTCCACTGAGTATATACAATCACAATCCATACTCATGTGTAGAGTTATGTCAAGCAATAAGATGTTTCGAGGAAAAATTCATTGCAGCACTACGCAGCATCCAAGGTAATTTGCAATTTACGGTAACTCAAATCACGAATAAAGCCAAATTCAGTATGTGATCCTTGCATAACCTCCAACAATGGGGCATTTAACGATGTGCAATCCAACTTGGTCGTAGGAATTTTACCGCTGGGCAATCTGAATAGACGGTACCGAAAGTAACATTATCATAATGCAGAATGTCGGTTGTGAAATATTGCCTCTCCAGCAGCAAGGAGAAAAATCAGATCTGTGAGACATTCCATGTATATTTGTGAAGGAGTTTACCAGGACATATTTAACAGACTGACCATGTTTAACTCACTTTAGCAATAGTGCAATGCATTCCATTGCGGTGTATCTAGGTGAGCCTCCACAAGAAGTGTGTATGCTGTGTGGACATTTACTTATAGAATTGCGACCGGATCAAATCACTAGCATATTTGCTGTTCCATGCTGCCGATAGGTTGATGGTGCGCATGCTTGGCTCCACTGCTCTTCGATTTTCCAGGATGCTAGCTCAGAAATTGTTGAGGCTCATTTGACAGTGCATTGATGCTTAGTTTATGACATTGTTACCAACGTGTAACAAGCATTGTTGGGTAGAATTGTGGCTGATTGTACAATTATGGATATATCTGGTTGATGAGCACTATTATTTGAATAGACGAAAGGCCTAAATGTGTTCAGACAGTGGTAATGCCAATGTTCAGGGCATGATTACAATCTCATCGAATCCATATATATTTAAAAAGACTGGCAATTATTCAATTATAGATTGAAGTTTTCGCGCATCCTTGTGTTTTGGCATGATGCAAAGCAAAACATCATTGACGCTCTGTTTCGTTACGATTTACACTCATTTTGGGGCATAGTTACGATGGGTTCGCACGCATTGTTGCCTAGACTCGCAGCTGGCAGTTCCATTATCGATCAATGTTGGTGCACAGCCACATGATTACCCAGGATGCAATGCATCAATTACTGGACACTTAGTTGACCCTGTGTTGAGGCTACATTAACACATTCCGGATACAGATTGTAGGACATTGCAATTAGATTGTCACAAGCATATTTGGCTACAAAGGAAGGTAGTAGTTTGAGCATGGAAGAATGTTGTTGGATGGCACCTTGATTATTCAAGATGCAAGACCAATAATCATTGGAGATGCATTGACGCTGATATTATAAACATCGCAGCGATGTTCTCTCAACCATTTGAAGATAGAAAAGCGGCTGCTCGCTTGATTATGGGTTACTGCCACCCCCCATCCTGTGGATTTTATACGATGCAAGGACATGTGTCATTGACGCTCCATTGAACCTCATTGTTAGAACACAGTCGCATTGTTGTCCCACCATTGTTGCTTGCAACGGCAACCAATAGGTCAATAATGTGTTAATTTTCCTGAGCAGCCATTTGAATGTATCAAGATACAATGCCAAAATCATTGAGAGCCAATTGACACTCATTATTAGGATGGGGCACTGAGCATGTCATGAACCTGTTTTACTATGATACTGAACAATGCATTCACTTTAGAAAGATGTGTCAATGCAGCCTATTGATTTAGGACTGTGTAAGACTACGAATCACTGAGGCAGTGTCCATGCTCTCATTACCCAGATTGAAGCTATTATCGTACACTGAGTAAATGAATAGTACAAAATGTATCGTCGTTATTGACATGCAACATTGTGGTTGTCAGTATTATCTTTTTCATACAGCAGATTTGTTTCATCTCGAATTCACATCAACCGATATCAGCGGTAGGTGAGCAAGACACGACGTAATGCTATCACATTCGAGAGCATTCGGCCTGCACTTTACCATGTCGAACATTTCACACATCTTTGGTACATCTTGATTGAGTTCTTAACCTTTCCCAATCCAGCTCCGTCCCCTCGAATTGCATAAAATACTGCAAGCATTTTCGAGTATCACAATCATGTGTACACGGTTTGTGCGGACAGTGATACAGATTAATACCTAGATGAATACAGTCTCATTGTTATCATGGAGACTAACTAGTCTTGAAAACTCACTGCGCTATCCATGGAACATATGACATCACCCACCTAAATGTGATTAGTATCTTTCGTCACTAATGTAGCAGTTCACGCCTCACAAAATAGTTGTCGGCAAATCGATATCGTACATATTGACCTGGTTACTGATTGATTTGGATTCTAGAACATTCCCCCGGTGCATTCTACCTTTCCACAAATAGAGGCAAATGATGATCTGTCACGTTGTGTTCACTGAAATGAAGACCAAGCCGACATGTCGCAAAGATGGTACACAAATAACATTTCACTGAGAAATTACATTAAAAATTCAGCTTAGCCTGTCCATTTCACCACTAACACATAAGCTGTGACCAAGTCTTCAGCCGAAGCAGATTACAATGATGTAGTTGGCTGTGCCAGCCAGATGGCTGGGTAAAGGGTTCAGAATTCAATGGGCAGCACATTCTGAAGAAGTGTTTAATTGGGCTCTGCAGCGGACTCAAGACCGGGTAGACATTTGCTCAACGGCAGCTTCCCAGCACATAGCAACATATGGTACGTTCCTGGTCGAGATTTCCCTTTTAGCATTTACGATATTGCGGGCACTATGTCAGGACACTTGTGAGGCGATCCAAATAGTGTCTTTGGAGCTGCCACTGCATTATCATCCATGTGCGGGTAAACATCAACCAGCACCCTTCATGGCGAAGTGTCATCCTCCTTGCGTTTTTTACCGAACTAGCCTACTGCGTTTTCTCAGCCCAGTTCTATCAACTAGTTAGGTTTCATCTCCTTCTACCGAAACCTCTCCATACGCAGCTGCAGAGTTTTGATGAATGTGTCCATCACCCAGCCGGGTTACTCATCTTCCCCCAGCAGGCCCCTCTCAGTTTCTACTTCATTCTCATCATCACCATCTTACCCATTGTCTGAACTTGCAATATCACTTAAACTTTGTCTGACAGCAACCATTCTCTGAGGAAATACTTTTCAGGTTCTTTTGTGTTCAATTGGGTTGTTTCAGCAATCTCCGTATCTTCCTGCTCCCACTAAATCGATGCCTCTGTATCTACAACTCGCTTTCTTGCCTCAGCGGTTTCTCTCTCAACATTATGCTCAAGTCATTCCTCTCTCTCTTCATACGAAATGCAGTAAGTTTGTCATCAGATCTTCGCCACAAATGTCTTTGTCCATCGCAAGCAGGACAATGCCCTCACAGCTTGCGCATTCTCTGGGTCCAGGAAGCTCTTCTCTTGATTCACCTCCTGACATTGTCGGGTGGACGACTGTGGTGTTTGGGCACAGTTGTCAGCCGGAATTGCGGAACTGCTCGTTTTCAATGGATTGACCATTCTACTTTACTTTGACTTTGTTGTTGGGCAGGATGATAGATGTTGCAGGTTATGAACAGTATGAAGGCAAGTTGAATCTCATATGTCAAGGTTTGTACATTTACTCATCTTGAAAAAGCAAATCTTTTCTTTAACTGTTAATTGATTTTGAATAGTTAGTCTAACTGTACAACATCACTGGATTGTCAGCGTCAGCTTCATGTGATACCCCTGGAGTTGTGTAAGACACACAGCAGCTGACATCCTTTCCATCGCATTGTGTCATATTTGTATATGACCATGATGCAATTTCGGCTGTTGTACACCAGAAGTTATGCTTGTTACCAAACCAACAACATTAGACTGACATATTCCACATCGTGGGGTGCTCAGAATCCCCTTCAACAAGGAACCAAACTCCACTGGATTCCTCGGGAGTAGAACCAACATGTTGACTGGTACATATTCAATTCGGACATGCTCCTCACTACTCAGTGCTCAGAACAACCCACGTGTTCACGTTATCATCTTCATGTTCTATGCCACACTGGCAGATGATAGATACTCAAGCATCTCAGCCCGGTGAGAGCGGATCTAAATCCAGCCAAGTGGCACGTGCTAAATCAAATCTGGTTTACATTGGCACACAGACAGAACAAAGACACATCTTACTGCACCGTCAGCGACACTGCCAATGCATCTACCAAAGAAATGACCCAGTATGCACATATAAAAAGTGTCAGTATGACAGGAAGCAGCAAGAATAGCAAGCATTATGGAGTGAGACGTGAATAAATCAACATCGAGGTAATCCGCCGTCACATCACCATATATTGTACTGTGGGTGTCTGTACTGAGCTACATGCCCATTTTATGGCAGCCCATCACATGAAATCTCCACACTCCACAAAGGAACTTTTCCACCAGCTCTGCAAAATTTATTATCATGATGTTATATTCCCTTGCAATCTCACAGACGAATTTCATCATTAGTATCCCCAGGTGTGAAAGAAACAGAGTTTAATCTTGATAAAGAAGGCAATGGAAACATAAATGATTGAGGTTATAGCGGAATTATATTGTTAGAAGCAGCAACAAATCTTTGGACGGTTTCCACATGGCTGCTACTATGGCAACTACTCGAAGTTAGGTACAGCTGCCACAGTACATCATGTGCCTGGCCTTGAATATAGCCAAAATGGCCAAAGATGTGTTTTCTCTTGCTGTAATATAGGAAATGAAATATCTCAGGAGGAAACCTTGCACCCAAGTCCGGGAAGATATGAAGCAGTGTGTCTAGTTTGCTGGGCATACAACGGTGAAGGCTGCAATGGAAAGAGTCACACCAATAATTGACCGAATCAGCATGGCCAGTGTGGTGCGAAAGTCTGTGTCTCACCACAGCCGGGAATCCCCTTGCCACAGGACTGAGGCACGGTGGGTGAATTGAGGTGCAGGGGTGATGGAGACGGACGGGGCGATGGTGGTGGACGTGGATACATGGTTGCCGGAGCTGAACGGAGTGTCACAGTGTATATATTCAGCAAACCCAGAGATATATTTCTTGCATTGTGTCCTGTATTTCGTCTCGGATCATCTTCTATCATCTCATCTCATTCTACGAAGAATTACACACCCCATCTTTCGCATCTTTTGATCCCACTTGCTCTGGCCAACTCTTTGTGGCTCAACGCTACTGTGTGGATACTCACACCCTGTTAGTATCATTTCATCTGACCATCATCCTATGCTCCTGGGGCCAGAACCCTTTGTTGTCACAAATTCCATTTGCATCCCGCAAGTGTTAGTAATTGTTCTGTTTTTGGACTGTGTGTACTTCAGAGGTTCCACAAAAACCAGGCCAGAGGTGGTTTGGACCTGGTTGGTGCAAAATGGTTCCTTCAATTACCTCCTTGAATGTTCATCCGATACTTTAGTGTTTGGTACATGAAATATGGAGCTTCAGATGGCGCATCTTTTGGCCGTCTCCGGTTTTTGATATCTTCAAAACTCAGCAAGCTGCTCTGAAATTATTGTCATTATTGGCCGAAAAACGGGGTTTTTGGGCTGCCAGTTGCTGCAATTTAAATATATCGAAAATCGGAGACGGCCAAAAGATGCGCCGCGCTGAGCTGAATATTTCACTTACCAAACACTAAACTCTCTAATGAATATTTGGGGCCTTAGAGTGATGGTTCGCTTAACAGATCGCAGAATTTTGATGCTGTAAGGCCGTTGCCACGCAGACCTATCAAACTGGCAAGGTCCAAAACTGGAACAGTTGTTATCACTAGAGCCAGCGAATGGTGCGGCATCGTGTTGAAAATGGGCTCTCTGTCCTCGAGCTTCCAAGAGTCACCTGAAACGGAGCCCAATGAAGGATTCTGGTTCGGAATGCCGAGTATCGACTGGTGGGACAGCCCACCACTAGCGAACACCATTAAATATGGAGAGAAGAAACTACAGAAAGATACCTGCGTTGCAAGCGGAGAGCAGTGCCAAAGGAAGTTACCACAGTCCTAGGGATGATACTTACAATGTGGGATTGGAATGACAGATGTGTTAAGCAGGTTCATCAATATCACGAACTAAACAGGCACCAACCTGTTACCCGCACGAACACCAATCAAATAACCACTATACTACCAAGCACAATAAAACATCGACCTGATTCTGCGACAAACACCCATGCACTGGCTCTGATCTAACACCAGACGAAAGGCACCAACCTTGTACAGAGACAAACACCAAGGAAATGGCGCCGAACTAACACCGGACGAAAGGCACCAACCTTAAGGTGGGACACATACTAACAAAATGGTTCAGAACTAACATCTAACGCAAGGCCCCAATCTAATGCCAGGACGATCACTCAACAAATGGCATGGGACTAACATGGGACGTATGGCACCGACCATACCCCGAGCAGAACACCGAGAACTAGGCCGTGATCTCATCCCACGACGAAATTCACCGACCTCATACTGGGACGACAGGCACCAACCTCTCCAACTGGACAACAGGCACCAACATCATACAGGGACCACAGGCATCGACCTACCACCCAGATGACAGCCACCGACCAAACACTGGAACATCTGGGGCCGAGCTGCTATATAGGCACCAGGCACGGACAGTACACTGGGACAACCGACACCGACCACGTACCGGGACAGGACAAAGCAAGAGCATTAACAAAGTCAACCCCGGATTCACGAAGCCACTGACCAGCAGGAATATTAACACAGGGGTTCGATGATACCAGGAAGATTGTAAGAAGTGCAAACAAGGATACTACTAGTTGTAGGGGGATGTACCAGGGAATTGAACATGATAGATCGCTTGGCCGGAAGCTAAGGGTGATGACTGTGCGAGGTGGTCAAGCTGGACAATGAAAGGAACAAAACAACCAGCTCATCTCACAATGACGCCAATTGACCTAACCCCCCTTCCACAACTCACATACAAGCAATTGACCGTCAATTACCACTTCCTGCCAATTCACCACCTAATCCACCATCTCACATCCAAACTGCTACTCACAAAGTAACAAGTGAATATTCCAAATCCACTTCAACCGCCGGTCCCGGCGGGAGTCCTGTTTCCTCCAGTGTTGAACTGTCAAGCCAGGACAGATCTTCCACCAGTGCTCGACCTTCTGCGAACGCCTCACCCAATCATACACTCAATCAACGGCAAATCATTGAGTGCTTAAGCTTGACTGTGGCGAAACAAAGCAAGGCGATGCCACTCCTGGGCACTATGGGCGCACAGGGATCGAGTGGAGCGGACGTAAACAATTACATCGAGGGGTACAAACACCACTTCTGTTGTACTGGGACGGACCAGGCAGAAGATGATCTGATCGCAACATTCCAGTAGTACTCCTCAGACAGAACCCACGATACGAGCCAGAAGAGGAACGGCTATCTGGGGAAGGATGGGGTTCAATTGAAACAGGAGGTGAAGGATGTCTTCTGGCATGCCAATAGATGAGTACACATGTACACAGGCTCAGACTTAGAGCCACTAGGCCGTGATCCGCCTGAATTTATCAATGTCCAGCTGAACGCACGTATCCTCCCACACGACAACATCAGCCCAAGTATGATTACGAAGAGAGCCGTGGCCGAGGACTCACAAGTGGCAATGTTGCTCCGAGCCCTCCAAGGCGATTTGTGTGCAAACGCGGTAATGAAGATCGAACAAGATCGCAGAGTCCCCGTGACATTCCAATTCGACAAACTTCAAAAGCATATCCTGTCGAAATGTGCAACCTTGGATGCCCTTGCAATCCTGGATTTGAATGGGTCACATACGGCGCCAGCAGTCTCTCCTTACTCAATCGAAGCTGCAATTACGCTCCTTCAGATACCTGTTGTGGTGATTCTTCAGCGAATCGTTGACGAAACAACCCCTGTCGTAGGGCCCCTTCCTGGAAGATTGTCACATTGCTATAGCCAAAATACGATCAACAGGAAGATGAGCAATATGATTGAGGATGTCGACACTTCGACCTGTAACATAACCAAACCAAATGAGCTCTGCTACAGTTGTTACAAGACTGCCTGAACAGACACCATCCAAGCCAACCATCCACCTCGGCACACAGCATTGAACTGAGCATCTCTGAATGCACCTATGGGACCCGCTTAAGATCAACCAGGACACAATTACCTGCATTGTCAGCTGCAACGATATGGACCTTGTATCGATTGTAATTAGCTGGGACACATCCACAGTTTCGGTCGAGATGTGCGCACCAATCAGGCAAACGGGATAGTAAATCTCCATACTCTTGGAAGATTAACATTAAGATAACGAGGGAGAAATGGAGATAAGATATTGGGATATCGACCGGAGTGAAGGTTTATATTGATGTGGGAGAAGGACTGAGAGGCAGCGTCGCAAGGAAAGCAGGGAGGGAGAGTAGACACTATGGCTGCACCACAGCCGCGTGAGCCGCAGCACATGGCATCATCTCTGCTGTTTCAGAGGGCCTTTCATTAGGTAACTGTGTTTCACTCAGGGATTGCCCAACTGCTGTCCATAATCGACAGATACTACGCTGAACAGACTACAGGCCAGACAGATAAGGAATGATGGAACGAAGACGGTAGTCAGAAGTTGAACCGCGACGATACAGAGGATGAAGAAGGGCAATATCACTGCAGCACGGAGGAAGAGGCGGAGAGTGGATGGAACAACAGAAAGCTGCATATTTAGATGAGGAACAAAGATAACAATGGTTGGCAGTCGTGGGCAAACAAACAAGATATGACTTCGAAGGCATATGACCTATGAGCATCGACGATGTGAGCTTGGGTGAAGGCAAGCGGGTGAGTATTTAGTAAGAGGTCACGGAGGTCTCGACCTGTGCTAGTAACCAAATCAATGGAACAATCAGGAAAGCCGTAGGTGTCAACAAGCAATCGCCCAAGACGGACTTGATCGAAAACATGACCCATATAACCTGCATCCCTCTGAATCTTTGTTGGAAGAATGCCCCTGACTGTGATAGCGGAAACTATGAAGTTCTCAAAAGCAGCCAATAGGATAACACTATTGTAGCCCATCCGGACAGAGAGACCTGTGAATTGACCATTCGTATAATACCAAAGCCTTAAACGGTATACGTTCTCAAACATCAACATGTTACTGGTAGGACCACAACCGCACGAAACACATGCGGAATTGCTTAGGTATATCCCTCTGCAAGTATGAGTCATTATATAGGAAACATTGCATTCCGGTATGCCTGGGCCTCTGCAACTGATCAGGGAAAGGTACATGGACACCAACCTCCCATACACATCGAGGGCATAGCTGAGATCTACGGCATCAGTGATGAAGTCACTGAAGAGAGGGACATTGGGTAGTAACGTGCTGACTGGGAGGTGATCACTGCTGATGGCGATCTGTCTGATTTGTTAAATGTGGCTGAGTCCGGCCATGTCCAAGTCCAGGGTATGGTCATTCATGTGCCTATCTTTGGACCAACATCTGGATGCAACAGGGTTATCATAAGCCTCCCCTGTAAAACATAAGCTTGGAAGTGAGTGAGGAATTTCGAATACGGCAGTTGATAGCTCACCACCTAAGCCATCAAGGTGTTAGTGAGGGGGAGGTGTGTTCCTACCTCTTCGCGACACAATAGGTACAGATCAGCACCCTGCTCACGAAACCTATATGCGTAGTTGAAGTAAGTCCAACTAGGCAAGATGCGGCCCAGGACTACAAAGGAAAAACGATGGAGAGTTCTGGGATGACAGATAGGAATGAGACAATCTCAAGTGGTAGAAAAGTAAATGAGAAGTAGTAGGTTGATAAGAAGAGGGCACTTGCAGGGAATGTGGAAGGATTCTATTCCAGGGAAGAACAGGAAACGTTCAAAAATGAAGCAAAATAGTCAGTCAAAAAAGGGGGGCGTTTGAAGGGGGTGAGTAACGTAATTGAACGGGGCATGCATTTGGAGCATGAGTGGGAAGAAGAGAATGGGCTGGTAGTCGGAGAGGTGGGTAGGAGGATGGTAGCAGAAAGGTTGTCGATGATAAAGGACGCTCACCTGAATGACAAGTGGGCAATTTGGACAGAATCCAACAATTTGGGTGGGTTTTAAAAAAAAGCATTGCTCCGGAAATTAGTTACATTTAACCCTTTTCCTCGTGTCTTGATTCCGCTTAGTGCAACCTAAACCAACCCACCGAACCAGTCTGCGTGTGCACCTCGAACAAATATGTTCCCTAGCTATTCAACCATATTGCATTGTCGGATGGAAATATACCAGATGCTGCACCCGACTGGTTGTCAAGACAAATGTCTGTGGATTGCCTCTTAGGAAGGAATATCAGTAGATACAATTGCAAACGTGGATGACAATATTGTAGAGTGGTATAAAGGTAAGTTAAGGTAAGATAATCGCTAGAGATCTAAGCCTGGTGGCAAGCCGAGTATTTCAAGTGGGTGTTACCCAACCCTGGACACGTCACGTGCAGCCTTGCCAATACATCATCCCCCGCCTTAATTGAAGACCCCTGGGTTGCATATAACCGTACAAGAGTAGGAAAGGAAAGAAAACAATCAAATAACCACTCATCATATACAAAGGTATGAACAGAGAGGTCGTACAACCGATCAGTATCTTCCGGTAGCCATTAATCAGATCGGGCACGCGGCAAAATTCCGCCTCTCCCTGACTTGTGTCTGGAGGTGGTAACAATCCGTGCCAACGCTATTTGAAGTGGGCTGCGATCTAAAGAAGTAAAGAAGTAAAGAGAAGGGAACGAGAAAGAAGGAACATCCAAAGTAACACCGTCCTCCATATCGCCACCCCCGGAATGTCCGGCATCTGATCATCAATTTTGCACTTGTAACTTGAACCAAGTGTAGGTCATCGTCAGAATTAGACACTGTAATCTCGGTGACATCCGCAATCCGCAATCATAGTTTGAGCGTTGTCTTCACTCGGCGTCATCGATGGTGGATACTTCTCTTTGCTCATCATCACCATTGTCATTTCCATTGCCATCGGCCATAGCCATCGGCAATTGCATTGGTATATGTCACTTGTAAGCATTCCAGTGACAGGTCATAATCACCATACTTTCAGGTGCGCTAGCACTCGAGCTATCCCAATCCCTTGTGAACTCCGCAGGCCCTGCCCATGAGTGATGATTCTCGCTGCTTGGGAAGCTGCTTAGACAGTCATATCCGCACACAATTTGCACAGATGAACCGGGGTTGACTTCTCACCATGGATTGTAGCTGCTGCTCTTGGTATCATAACCGTTGGTGATGGTCAATCATATATGACCTTGTATCTATCTCGTAAGCTTTTCATCAAATGGTCCTTTATACCAAGTAAATTCAGGCGCGTTTGTGTTCTCCTGAGCCATGATGCATAGCGTGTTTGGCCGGTCTTGATGTATCTGAGATCATCCGTTGCAGCCGATGACTCTCACACGCTGCCCGTCAATAGTTATATTCATCCTCGTTTAGCATCAGGCAAACAGGCTTATAGGCCACCAGTATGGTCATGCAACGTGCAGTTCAGTATGCTGTTTGCTACGAATCCCAGTTGGTGCCTTCGGTAGAGGGCTTCTGATAATCTTCATATTCAATCCTAATATATGGGCATTCGGCCATGTTCGGGGTTGGATGCCATTCGGTGAGTGTCTCTTGCGATGCCATTCAGTAGACTATTTGGTATGTGTTGGAACTACTTTGGTAGACATTAAGACACTCATTCGGCATCATTCAAACTCGCTTGATCATCTCATCATCTCTCTGGTGCTCCTGTAGTCGCACCGATCATTCTCCACGTCGGTGCACTTGTAGGTACACTTGACATCAGCCCGGTGTTCGGTGCATGTATCATCTCCAATTGCTCGGCGGATTTCCTCCGGCTATGGTGTCCGCTCCTTCTCCAGGTTTGCTTGCTGTCAATTGTCTGGGTATCCATATCATCGTTTTCTGAATTCGCTTGCCGCTTCATCTCCAGGTGCACTGCGGAATCTTCTTCATGTATGCTTGGTAACACTCCTGGTGATCCCTGGCGGTAAGTGGGCTCCAAAGGGCTTCTTCCCAGCACTGCCGGTATGGTGATTGCTTCCAGTAGGGGTTGGTTTTGATTCCATTAAGGTTATACCCGTTTTCTACGTTGTAGCTCTCCCAATGACTAATCTATTTCTGTTTCTTCGGGTGTCATATAGCTTGCTAAGACTTGAATCTGATGTTGATTTCCAGTAGCAGCTGAGTATCTCGGGATTGTCGATACTCAATCGGGATCGCCGATCCTGGGTCAGGATCTCATTCGGTTATATGATTTGCCCATGCGGCATCTTGATTCATCTGTAGGTGCGTTTGCCCTCACTTCTCAGGGAGCACATTTGACCTGTGCTAGCCTTCTCTATTGGTCATTGCGTTGCATGGTGCTGTTTTCCTGCGCTTCAGGTAGAGTAATTGTTGTTGTTAAGGGTCGTTGCGAATCCGGGCACTGTGATCCTCCTCTTCAAAATTTCTCGCTCCGGCAAATATTAATCTTGTACAGCTTGTTCTGTGTTCGCATTGGTGCTGTGACTTGGCATCTGATCTAGAATCGTATTCGGCATCTGAACTTGTGCATCTAGGTACATGACTCGATAGCTGCGAATAGTGCATCAAATAGTGCTCTGAGTAGTGGTTCTCATTTTACTCGGTGGAGCCATGCCACTGGATGACCATATGTCAAGAATCCCGGCTCAATTGTAACTTCATAGATGCATATTGTGAAGAAGATTGATTGTCATCCGTCTCGCTTGATCCATCTCGTTTGATCCATCTCCTGGCATCTACCCAGATCTGAATGTAATCCATATCATGGCACAATCCATTTCCGACCACGTTCCACCTCCGGCCGCGATCCATGTGCGGCTGTGATCTGGATGCTTCCAGACATTCTTTTCCACCGTGTGTATAATTGAGCTTGTATGGGCCGCATTCCGTGACTGCCACTGTAGCTCTGTAAGATCTCTAAAGGTCATCTTTCCTGACCTTCACAGTGTCCGTCTTACAGTGAATCTTCATTGCAGTCCGATAATCCATCCGGTGTTATATCGTCCGTCATAAGAAAATACCCACTCATTGATCCGTGCATATGTCATAGGATCATTGAGTTCAAATCAAAACGCGTTATCCGGCCTCGTGAGCAAGTGATCTCAATCCACGCATCGCCATGGATAGCGCTCGACCCACCTCCGAGAAGTTCTACACTCGCCCATAGCGCAAATTATGGCCGGGCTCCAAATTGATTGCAGTTTTCCCATGCGGTGGCACTTTCTACGCATTTGCTTTGCAGAACCTCGACAAAATCCCAGTATAACGCTCGATATGTCCTTCATCGTCGGTTGGCACTATGGTGGTCGTGGTAGCGGATCACTCTGCAAACTTTTGTTCTCAATTCGTAATAGATATGGAGAGGTAGATGAATATCTAGGAGCCTGCATTGAAAACAGTTCGTTTAAGGAAGAGCCAAGCCTGGGTATCCAGTACTCCCTACGTATCTCGGCGTATTGACAACTTTTACACAAGTATACCCTTAGGAACCTTGTTCTGGCCGTTGCCACCGCAGCTCCCTGCACACCCATCCAGTGCCTGGTGCCTGTCTCACCACTTGAGATGCTTGCCACATTCACACCCAGCAGCCCTGTATGAACTCTGACTCTTAGGAAGAACGTCCAAACGACCTGCTTACTCGCTGGTAGATCATCACAATCACTAGCCGCGAGTTACTGTATGTATGTATTACAGCGACCTTCAGAACGCGCCTCCTGCCCTCCCGTGATCGAGGAACATTCCCAGGGCATACCTGATTGCCTAACCGGTCCACTGCCACCACTCCCACTCACTCTGCAATTGCATAGCCAAAAGTCGAATGCTTTGCAAGTCGACCCTAGGATTCCTGGCCTGGTATCATGGCAACTCCAATCAATCTCCAGCTCACATAGTGTATTCACCGAGGCTGCCACAATATTGTACGAATACGCTGATGAGGCGAATCACGTACTTGTCACACTCAATTGGGACTCTAACATTCAAACACTGACCATTCCAGGCTGGGGATACGACACATCAATTGAACTTCTGTGCGGATTTTAAATAGATGAGGAATCCGCTGGTCTCCTGAGAGTGCCCAGACGGTCCATCCTCCTGTTGCGCTGTGGATTTTCAGAATCCCGGCTACAAATTATAATCATCTCCACTGCATTTCAAGAAACAGTCTTTGTAGGGCATTATATGGGCACATCTGTATTCGCTCATTGGCAATCAGCTTCCATTGACTTGTTTGACGAAATAGAATAGAGTTGGCGCAGATGGCTCTCGATCCCCACAACAATCCAATTCAGTTGTTGAATCAGGTGCTAAAGGTGATGATATACAATAGTTGTAGCGAATTGTATCTGGTAGCCACTTTGGAAGACACGGAGTTTAAGGAACTGCCCGTTCGGAGCTGCCACACGATGTGTGATCACAGCTCGTGTATCTTTAACTCTGCCCGGCGGTTGATCATGATACCGGTAGTTATATTGCTAATCGTAGTTGGCTCAGTACATGGCTCCTGATAGAACTCCTCACAAGCATCCGTGACGTAGATGACTCCATCGAGTCGTGTGGATGGTAATCACGTTTGCAACTGCCATCAGCAATGTGGATCGACCTGAACAGTGTGTATAGCATGAACCCACCCTCGTTCTCAGTACGTGTACATACTCAAGGGACTTCACCGACTATCGTCCAGTGAGTATCAGCAACTGTGAACTGAAGTCCGACCGGCTTCGGCATTGCCAGTGACGCAACTCTCAGTGGAGAATGGGCTACGGAATCGTCACTGTGATCGTCAATTGACGCGATTGGAATGTAACTTTTCGAATCTCATTGATGCTGCAATTAATAGCATTGGAGTTCACGTATGATGAATTCGTGGAAATGGACTTCGCTGGACTTGGTCCTGGACGCATTTCCTGGCCCGCTGGCCTCCGGGAACAACTTGGAATTATCTGTGCCACTGGTAACGTCAATTGGGTGTACGTCCCGAGCCTAGTTGCTTTGGCATTCTGTCCCTGTCAATTGTGGATGATTTCTCCTTCTCAGGTTGCATGATGCGTCTTTGGCCTTTTGGCCTGGAGTCAACTTGGAATCGTCTCGGCTATTGTAAACCTTATTTTGGTGGACAATACATGGCATTTTTGGATCTGCAATTCATAGATCTCAAGTCCGTATGATTTCTCATTCCAAGGTGTCACGACGCATGTCTGGTCGATTGGCCTCTACACTCCACACGATATCGTCTGTTACCATTAACCTCAATTCAATTGACAAATCAAGACACTTCACTTTGCCAATCCGTGCTCCCAAATCTGGATGATATCGCGCACCTGGATTGCATCTTGTGAAGTGTCCTCAAGGTGTAAATCATGACAGCCCGTAGGCGAAACGCATTTGATATTACAGACTGATACTATTAGTGTAAAGACATACGTGGGTGTATGGCCTCGTAGGAAGGTATATCAGTAGATACAGTTGCAAAGGTGACTGTCAGTATTGTAGAGTGGTACAAAAGTACGTTGAGGTATGATTATCACTATAGATCTCAGGCTCGTGGCAAGCAGAGTATATAAAGCGGGTGTTACCCAGCCCTGGACATGTCACGTACAGCCCTGCCTTTATACTGGTGAGGAAACGCTATCGCCCAGGCGCTACCAATACCAGGCTCCTGGGACTAGTTGTGTATTCTCAAATTCATCTACAGTGTAAAAGGGGCAAGGATGATACATGAGTAATTACAAAAGCTTCGCATAGGGAGTATATCATAGCCGAAGGTCCAGCAAACCCTCCTGGGGATGCTATGACATGCAGAATAAACTCTCTCATGGACATGGGAGGATTGGGGAATGATCAGCGAGGAGGTTGAGCCACCCAATCTTATCCAACTGGAGTGCGTTCGTAAGGTGTCGAAGAATCATGTGTGACATATACCACAGCAAGGGATTTCCGAGGAAGAAGAGCGAATTGAACATATAGTCACGCAAGGTCTATTTGAGCCTTCTTAGGGTCCCTACAGGAATGCCCACTATGTGGTTCCAAACCAGAATGGTAAGTACCGCTTCATCATCTCGGCCGTGAGCGTGACTGTAAATCCACTGGAAGACCCCAGTATACGACCACGCTTTGATGAGTTGTGTAAGGTCTTTGCTCGACTGCTAGTTTCTTCAGTGAATGATGTTCATTGTGGGTAACAACAGAAAATGTTCCAAGTGGATAGCCGGGACTATTTGGATTTCCAGACTTCACAATCCAGGTATTGGCCAACCAGACTAGTACCGGATGCTATCAATTCGGTATCAGCATTTGACACAGTGTCTCGGAAAATACTACACGCTCAGCTGGCTACTAGAGTTAAACTGTATCTTGACGATGTCAGAGCGAAATGCCCAAAGAGTGGATCAAGAGAAGTGGAGCTGGACATGCAGCCTGGAGTTCGACGGTTTGTTATTGAATATCTCCAGAACATTGATCATGAGCTCCCTGATGTGGAGATGGCTGGAGCAACAATTTCAGGACAGAAATCTTCCCAGTTCAGGTGCGGGGTTGAAATACTCAGCTGGGTCTGTGGGGAAGCAGGACGGTGACTGCAAGCGTCCAATGTTGACAAGGTTGGGAAGTGGCCCATGCGCGAGAACCGTCCAGATTGCAGCCCAGGTTTGAGATTTTGGACAAGATTTTGAATATGGATACCAACATATGCAATGGTTGCAGGCCCTTTGATTCAAATGTTATGTAAGGATATTGAGTGTGAGTGAGAGACTAAGCAAAAGAGAGTTACAGCAATCTTGAGAGACACTCTCTGCAGCACTCCTGCATTGCAGACGTTAGGTAATAGCGATAGCTCTTGATACATAGTCGTGAGAGTTGATGCCATCTCAGTGGGGTCCGGGTCAAAGTTGCAGCAGACAGACGACAGTGAGGACTGGAAGCCATGACAATATGCAACGGGCATCTGCAACAATGCCGAGAACAGATATGACGTGGGGAACCGGTAGTGCGGGGGGCTGCAGATGGCACTAAGGAAGGTTCACAACTACGAAAATGGGGTCAGATTCCTTGTGGAGACAGATCATAAAACATTAGTACATCAACCTGAATGATCCGACAATGACCTGCCAGAAGCCCAAGTCACCCGGTGAATCACGTGGATACGACTGTTTAATTCCAAAGTGGAAGATGTTTCTGGTTGACTCACTGGCTGTCCTGATGGCCTCTTACAGTAGCCGCAAGGACAAGGAGACCCCGATCCAGATGAGGAGAATAATCAAGAAGAAACAATTGAAGAAAGCATACGAGGAATATGGGTGGAACGACGATCAGTATGAGACAGGAGGGGGATTGCACAGAAACTATTGGTTAGATTAAGACAGGCGGAGGAATATGAAGGGAGATGGAAGGAGAAAGGTGAATTTCTGGGGAATCTGAAATGACTGGAAGAAAAGACTGCAAAGAAAATACATCACTTTCCACTGGATGCCACAAAGTACCTTATGTCAAATTGAATACTCTACCAGAGGCCAAAAACCAATAACCTACTGGCAAAGCTGTTCATGAGCATGGAACAGAAAAGGAAAGCAATGAATGCTGCACACACACCCAGTGGGCACGGTGGGAAAAAATGATGGTTGAGAAAAATATTGACCTAGTATTGCTGGCCAGAAATGGATGTTCACGTCGATGAGTGGGTGACCATGTACAAGCACTGTGAGATGAGAGCGCCTCTCCGGTATGATGAACCTCAGAACTGCGTAAGTGTAAGTCTCCTATGCAAGCCATTAGGGATGGATATTTTGTACATACCGAAAATGGAGGATGGATATCATCCATTAGTGGTAGCCACAGCATTTCTCAGTGGTGGGGAGAGTCAGGACCAGTAATCCAGAGTACAATGAACAAGGTAGCAGACTTCATTTACAACCAGGGACTTTGTCAGTTCAGAACTGTCGAAAGACTGGTAGAGGACTCAGCTGCTGAGGGTAAGGGCGTGTACGCCGGCGCTCAGCAGTATAGGGATATGATGTGGTATACAGTTGCACACAGGCCCAAGTGAAATCAAGGGTAGAATTCACTGCTAAGATAGTCAGTATGCAGCTAAGTCTGTGTCACGATGTCAATATAATGTTGGCGGTTACCCGGCACTGGACAGGTCACGTGACAGTCGGGCAACACTAACCACACATTACTTGACAATGTAGTCACATCATCCTCCTCTTTTAGGGCAGAACTCCCAGGTTGCCAAGTAGAGGTAGAATTCACGGAAACAACACGCATACACTCTTGTACGATCTCATAAGTCCCACAACTGAGCAGTACCATTCAGGGCGACCTTCCGCTGCACGGGGAAACTTCACCTCCAATTGTCTGGATTCGGGAGGTGGTGAAACCCATGTCAACAACATTTGTCCTGGACCAGGTTTCAACAAACGAAATAGTAAGAAGGAAATGCCCAAATGACCTCAGCCTCCATATCTCCATTCCGTCAATTCCTCCACTTCCAAGTTTCGAATTGCTTCACATCTGTGGTTTGTTCGGATGGTCTCGGTGGAACTCTTCGATCAGTTCGTGAGCATTCTCGAGCTCTTTGAGCGGGTTTCAGCTGACGAGTGTGTGGTTGGACCCAGCCCACTGGATAAGGTAGTATGGCTGTCCGTAACACTGCTTAGAGTCCAGAATCATTTCGACCTCCCATTCCTTCATATCATCAATAATCACTGGATGTTGTCCGAGCATTGTTGTCCTACAATCAGCGGTGCGTAGTGATCAAGCTGCGACAGGTGGAAGACATTGTTATTCCGGATTGTTTTCGGCAAGTCTAGTTTGTAAGCATTCCTATTGATGACCATACTTACCGTATACGGTCCTGTGCCCATGTAGGCGAGCTTGCTTCATGGTCTAGTCGTTGAGAAGTGTCATGTCGAGTGCGACACATTGTTCCTGACTTCGAAGGTCACGTCCTTTCCGCCAGCGCATGTTGATTGGTGTTCCTGGGCTTCCACCAAGCTCTCCCGGAGGAGGCGATTCGTCTGTTCCAATCCCGATCCCGTTGAGTCAGGCGGTATTTCACACCTTAGATTTGATGTGGCTTACTGTCGCTTTGAACTGCATTGGCGGGTGGTAAAGGAAGTTGGTCCAGAATGGCGTCAACTGCGTTGAGTGATCGACTGAATTGTTGTAAGGAAAATCAGCCAGAGGTAGCTGTTCTACCCAGTTATACTGCTCGTGGTTGGAGAAGGCCCGTAAGTACTGTTCGATGGTCTGGGTTGGCTGTTCCGTCTGGCCATCGGTCTGTGGATGGAAGGTGGTTGACACCTTGAGGTTAATACTTAGATGAGAGCAGACTGGATTGAAGAATAGGCTGGTAAACTCCGGTCCGCCACAGGTAACAATTTGGTCTCATATGCCGTGTTTGCAGATCACTTGTATCTAAAATGATTTGTGTGAGCTCTGGTGAGACTATATCTTTACTGCTGGGGAGCTACATCGCCATTTTCGTCAGCAGATCGACGATTACCAAGCTTGTCGTGTACCCGGAGGCAGTTGACTCAGGGATGTCCGTGACGTAGTCCATCGTAACTCCTCTCCAACGCCCTGACGGTGGGATCAGTGGCATGATTGTGCCATGATGGCTGTGCCGTGGTGCTGAGATTCGGTGGCAGAGTTCGAATCCGGAGATGTATTATTGTACGGTGTCGTCCATTGCTGGTCTGTCAAATCCCTGTGGCACTTACTCGGCGGTTTTGAGAGCTCAGAAGTGACTGGATACTAGGTTGTCGAGGAAGAGGCGTATGACTTTACTGCAAGGTAGATCATCCTTTGGTAAATATATCCTTCCTATGGAGTTGGGGACTCCGGCGGTGACTTTCCGTGCGTTGGTTGACTCTTGCTCTAATTTGTCAATTCTTTGCAGGTCTGGGATATCTATGATTGGAGTCCCGACGATGGTGTGTTTCACTTCGCCAGCCAATAGGTTGATAGCGTGGGCTGTGTTGATTTTTGGAAGGAGGTCATCGTACGGTTCAGCGGCGGTAGCTGACAAGGTTGCCAGCAGATGCGAGGTCGGCCTCTCTTGGCCTATCTCATAGACGGGTCTTCTTGATGGTCCACCTGCTGGGTTGTTCGTGCCTTCGAACTGTTAGATGGTAAGGTCGTAAGAGGATAGTATTTCCAACCGCCTATCCTGTCGTCGGGAGAGCACTTTGTAGGTTTGGAAATACTTGAGATTCTTGTGGTCGCACTGGATCAGGACCTTCTGATTGGTGCCCTCGAGACAGTGACTCCATTGTTTCATTGTGGCAACAGTGGCCAACATCTCCCAATCATATGTATCGTAGTTCTGTTCGGCAGGAGACCATTTTCCGCAGTAGCAATTCACTGGGTGAGGAATCCCAAATCTGTTGTACGGATTGAGGAGGCCGCTGATTGTGATGCCGCTTTCATCGGTCTGTAGAATGATCTGTTTTTGAGAGTTGCAATGCTGGTGGATCAGTGCTTCAGTAAAAGCCGTTTTGATCTTCCGAAATGCGAGTATGCCATCCCGAGTCCATTCCCACCTCCGTGAGCCTTGTGTCTTTAGCAAGGTTGATATGTGAGCTGTCACCTTTGTATATTTCCTGATGAATCTCCAGTAGAAGTTGGTGAAACCAAGAAGCATTGGCAAATCCTGAACTGATTCAGAAGTCGGCTAGTCTCTGATGGTGGATATGCGGTCTGACTCGATCCGGATTTCATCTCATTTGATTGAAAATCAGATGAAGCCGACGTCCCTGACTGTGAATTCGGACTTTTCGGCTTTGCACTATAGTCCGAATGCCGGAACGTGTTGCAACACTTGTCAGACATGCTCTTCGTGCTAGTTCTCATTGGCCAAGTACATCACCATCTCATGAAGGTAACACCCAGCGAAGTAGTCAATATAAGGCCGTAAACAATTGTCAATGTGAGCCAGGCACGTCGTGGGTGCATTTTTCAACCCGATAGGCATAAATCTGTATTTGAACTGACGATAGCTGGTTCGGAATACAGTATTGAACTTGTTGCCTTCTATTATTCAAATCAGGTGTTAGGCGTTCCAGCGCTGCAGTGTAGCGAAGATCCGTGCTTTGTGCACTCGGTTGATGAGTTCTGAGATTAGCGGAAGAGGGTCTCAATTCATCACCATACATAGGTTGAGTGCTTGATAGTCATACTACAACTGTAGTCCTTCATCTTGATTCTTGGCAAATACGATTGACACAACTGCCAAGGATAAAGACCATTCCCTACCGCAGTGTGCCAGATTCGTTTCGATGTGGCACTTAAGCGTCTTCAATTCAAACTCTGAGCGGCTGTAGGTCCGCGAAGATTGTAGTTTGTAGTCGGGTTCCTGATCGATCGCATGGTCAATTTGCCTGTGAGGTGCAGGTGGCTCGGTCAGTTTCTTGATGAAGACCTCCACGAATTTTGGGTATTGTTCTGGGATGCGTCCCCCATCATCTGTTGTTACCATCTCCACGTAATCTAAGTCTGTTTCTATTCTCAATAGGCTTGGTTCCATTGTTGGGTGTTTTCGCAGAGTGGTGATAGGCAGGGGTCCTGGGTTGGCTGGATCAGATGGTTCGTCGCAATAGGCCACTCCTGTTGTGTAGTTCCTCGCATAGTGTTTCGGCGAGCCAGTAGCAGACATTCAAATACTGTGACGGTGTCACACTTCTGCCGCAACTACCGCCGATTCTCATGCTTGCGCATTGAGCATCCTCGGGTTTCCCTCACCTTCGGCCCTGCCGCCCAGGGATGTTCCATGCAACCCTTCATCTTCTCCATGTCGTATAGCAAATGCCTCGACCACTTCCTCACTAGCTGAGGGGTGACCAAATGTAGTAGCCCCGAGTAGTTGTATATCTGGGGGAGGGCGATGAATTGTGTTTTGCTCACCGAGTTCGGGCAGAGCGCTGGTGCGATCTGATTCTGAAAATTTCGCTCTTTGTGTTGGGTTTTGCGATCGCAGAGCTGTCAATCGACCTTTGGTACAGTCGATTTCCGTGTTCCTCGCCTTAAACCATGGCAAGCCCAGGACTGGGTGGTATCGGTTCATTGGGACGACTAAAACCTCTGATTTGTCAACCGGTTCAAGGTGTTCAAAATACTCAACCAAGAGACTTGCCTTTCGGCTCTTCCTTGCAAACATCATCACCTGGTCATTAGGACCCTGGGTGGAAGTGAATGCAGGTTCGTGGGGCAATTCGAGTTTCCTGACTAGGCTCGGAGATATAAAATCCTGGTTGCACTGCAGTCGATTATGGCTTTGTCTGGGTGCATGTTGCTGTGGATGGTTCGTACAAGGACTGCATGCATTATATGCTCTGAATCCGGTCTCTCGGTGGCGCATCGGTAGTGCCTTGACCTCCGGCCCGATCTTTCAGAATGACTTGTGATTTGAAGGCGATTCGGTGCTGTGGTATCCAATCAAACATTGCAAATAACGCTGGGTTTCCCAAGTTTTCCAAACGTCCCTCCATCTCGTCCAGCCTCTGCCGTCGAGTAAGATATCGATATTGGTAAATTAATTATTTTGCTACTGTGTGTCGAATGACTTTTGGCACATTATTTGTTTGCCGTCATAGCCGCTGTGATCGCAGTTGTTCTATTCAGGAGGGCTTTACTTGTTGTATGTGGTCCTCAGGTAGGGTATGTGGTCTCCGGGGCCACAGTAAGTGCATTGCCGATTTGACTTCCGCCTTTCGTAGATTTCCTTTGAGAGCCATGGTGCTGGTGATAAGTTGGGATGGCTGCCGCCACTGGACTGATTGGACTTGCCCAGCTTTTAAGTTACCGGTGCTGGAATTATTGTAGTAGCCAGAAGTATTGTAATTGCCGGAAGTGGTTTCCATAGGTTCAGAGATCGATGGTCGGAAATTACGTTTCTTGTCGCCACCTTTCTGAGACACTCCTGTTTGCCTTTGGTGTTGTTGTCCTCCGGGTGTCTTGTCGTCCAGTTTGAACTCTGAAGCCGCCCCACAGTTGGAGAGTTGGTCAGGTGTGCCAAACCTTTCTTTCCCGGTGGAGATTCATGGTCTCACTTGAGTTGTGAGTTTATGGCGCAGGCCCGTGCAGGCCATGTCGTAATAGGAACACTTCGTGTGCCATTAGATTCCAGCCGGCTCTTGTTCAGTTTGGTTTCGAGCGCTTGGCGTAGACTACGACTGCTTCATTTGGCGGTTGTTGGTACTTCTGCATGGGATTCGTCGCTGGGTTAAGGTGTCTGTCTTGGTGTGCATACACTTTGTGAAGCTCGCTGGAGAATAGTTTGAAATCATCTAAACACGGGCCCTTACCCTCACGTAGGTTGCTAGCCAACTTGCCTGGGTACATTCTTTCCATCTGTAGCTGAGTCATGTCCGGGTGGTTATTCCAGGTTTCGAGAAAACATACTGCATCCTTGACTTGTTCGTGATCGCCTTTAGGGAATTGGTGGTTATGAGAAGCAAAGTTTGACCGTAATGTTTCGCGGAACATATCCAGCTCATTTGCTCCGCCACAGTACCAAAAGGGGTCAACTGTGTTAAATATTGTGGACTGATTTCCGGGGTTCTCCAGGCTGTCAATGGTTCTGCTGTGGTCGAGGTTAGTGAGTATTAGGTTTGAATCCTTTTTGCATTTGGCTTTTGTTTTCATAGGAGTTTAAGTAGAATCTGGATCTGTTCAAGCATCTACTGTTGGTGATGGTCAGTGGTCTTTTACAAGATGTCGTCTTTGATTCGATTATCCTCGCTGTTGGGCAAGGTTGAATCATCTTCTTCTTCTTCTTCAATGTCAGGATCGCGGCATTCCTAGTCAACTTCAGTCTCCGCGGGATTGTCATCATTGATTTCCTCTTCTGATAGCAACATGATGTGGCCCTTAGGAATAGGCGTGATTTGGCTGAGAAATGCTCCACGGGATTCCATGCTAAAATGCATGTCAGGCACACACAATTGGCTGATCTGTATACTTTTTGTAGGCATGGAGGGTATATGGCTGTAGTTGTTGATTTTGTGTCTGTGGCGGCACGTCAATTACGCAGGAAATTCACGTTATCTCGTGAGCGAAACGTATCCAATTTCTGAAAAACCGAATTTGGTGTAAGGCTACATACGCCGGCGCTCGGCACTATGTTGATATGATATGATATCCTGTTGCAGATGGGCGCGAGTGATGTCAGGTGTAGACGTAAGTGGTAAAATATTCGGGACGGAGCTGAGTCTCCATCCCAATGTCAATATCCGGTTGGCGGTTACCCGGCACTGGACACGTCACGTGACCACCCCACAACCCTAACCACACAATACTTGACAATGCCGTTACACTGAGATCATGAAATAGACCAACCTCCTCCTCAAACATTACACTATATGGAGGATCAATGTGACTGCTTACAATGCCGCTACCAATGGAGCAATGGAATGAGGAAACAGACCAGTTGCCGAGGCACTATCCAGACTCACACCATGCTCCACAGAACCGAAGGAGTAGAGGATTGACCGATTTGGGCAATGCTCAGGGCCGGCATAAGAACCGTCCGACATACGACCCGGGATTCACCATTCTGCCGTATTGACCGCCCAGATGCCGTTTTGCCGATCAATCTACAGAACTGACTGTGGAATATCCCGGAAACCGGATCCATGAAATCGACTATACAGCATCCCTGATTGCGGGTTGAGCAAGACAGCTGTAATGATGCTGAGAGGATATCAATGTGGCCATACACAACGAAATTCAGTGCATAGATTCCAACAAACATTACATTGGCCAAGTAGCCAACATCCGAGCTGAGGATCTCCAAAGTGGTGCCTTGGTTCTCGTCCACCGAATCAAGACAGAGCAGTCTCACTGCGCCAGACTGGATGCTAGGTGGCGAGGACAATACATCTAAACAGAAATTGCCCACACTCTGGCGAATTAGCGACTGCCAGAACTATATGGAGCAGAGCTCACAGGCCGGATAGATGGTAGTCAAAACAATAAGTCATTCCCTCGCAATGACGGCGTATATGGTAGTCCCAAATTATTCACCCCCAACCCCAGATGAGAGGAGGAATCAGAGCAATTTGAGGAATTTGCGGTGGAGGCGGACGCAGCCCAGAAATCTATTTAATAACAATGGATCTATTCAGTATCATGGACACATTGCGAGAAATCATCGTCGGTGTCAGTGATGGATATTGTGAGCAGTCATCATCAGGTGGATCGGCGTTATGTAGCATATCCAGTCATGGCAGACCATCTGTTGTAAGAATGATTGGAAACACAGATGGAAGGGGGGGACGATGGGGCAATGGAGGAGATCCATTGCACGGACAATGACCAATAGAGTTGAAGCCACTCACTGGAGTGGAGGTGTGAACTGGAGGGAGAAGACCGAATCCACACAATTGGGTCAATTTGGGAGATGGAGGGAGAGGAAATATTCCTGTTTGCTGAGTTGCACCCACCTTATACTCAAAATTCCTACCATTCCCCTCCAACAATCTAATCACCTCATGTCAAGAGAGACGACAACAATTGCATGAGTGGAGAGAAAATTCACCACTGGCAACAAAAATGACTAGGAAGATATACCAACCCAGTGAGCATGAAGGGAGAGAGAGATGGGACACACGCGACGAAGTTGTGAAGAGATATGTGAGTTCCATACTAACTCAATCGGGAACTACATATACCCTGGAAAATGGAACATCTGGTACAAAGCACCCCTCCAGGTATGAAATATGCCCACCCCGAATCTACCTTCCTAAGGACTTACAATGACTAAGTGTACCATTCACCACTCTCTGCACACTGACTGAGTTGAATATAGCCATCACAACCATAACCGACGACTGACATCATGTTAACATAAATCAATGCCATCCGAGCAGTACGCGACAATGCTATGGATTTTGAAGCTTCCTTAACAACTACCACCGTCACGACAAGCTTTGACTCCACACCTGCGGCAGTCAGCACTGCCCCAGCCACCACCACTCTCACGGCCACCCCCACTACAGCCACGACCACCATGACCAAAACCACCATACCTGCGGCCACCACCCCCGCTGTCACTCCGTGTATCCCCTCCTCAGATATCAATAGTATTGCTTGTGACTCATCTCCGGTCACCCTATCATCAGAATGCTGTCACACCTCTGATGACAATTCTTTGCGAATGGACCTGTAGGATCACTACCAGGAGCCATCCAGATAGCCGCCCAGAAACCCGCTGCCCAGAACCAACTCATTTTTTTGCCTAAGATTAATAATCCCTTTGACGGATTTACCAATGCCATGAATGCCCAAGTCGCTGGGTGGTCGATGTTCGGGGAGCGAAACATTGACTGAATGAACTAAATGCAGATGCGATATAATGACTTCCTTAAGGATCTCCACCGCACCGGCAGGGTTAGTGATATGATACAGCAACATTGCTCAGTGTAGCAGGGGAAGACATGGGCAACAATGAAGCTTGGAAACATTTGGAATCACAGTCCCAAACTCCAGGGAATACAAAGTGAGCCCAGCGGAAGTGCGAAGCATATGACAATAACTGGGATCGCCAATACAACATCCAGTGATCCCAACTCAGTAAACAGATGCATCTATTGTATCTATGTCAACTGTCACATCAAGGAATACTGGAAGTCAAACACGAACAAATCGTGTACCTCAGAAGACTTCCAGCAAGCCAAACAGTTGTTAAATATTTGCTGTCCTCAGCTAGAAGATGGAATCAACCACAAAGCTATGGGCCTGCAATGGTACCGGGGTTGGTAATGCCACTTAGTAGTGACACAGGCATGCATGACAGCAATCACGCCAATCAACGCCGTACCATCTCACCATCTATATCGGCTGCCAACCATGAGATATCTGTTCCACCTCCATCCCCCGATAAGTGCAAGATACACCCACCGCCATCTCACCCAACCAAGGGAATTGACAAGGCAAAGGATGAAATGACATTGGAGGGCTCTTGTGGGACCTGGCTGAGGAGGGATCTGAGGATGGAGCCAGCAGTCCGACACAGAAAGATGTCGGTACTATCCCGCCAGCTCCCACCGAGAAAGAGGCCGCTATGACCACTCTTGCTCTTAGCGAGGACCAGGCTGGTCCAACCTTGTATGCCCTTGCCGGGAAAGAAGGCGGTACATCAGCAAAATGTAAATCGGTTCGGAAGCCCCACGCAGACCTCCCAGACACTCTGGTGGACCTCACCGGTGCTCCCAAGTAATTCCACAAGCTCCCAGGCCTCCCTGGAGCGAAGCAAAGTGCGCTCAGACTGTGCAAGAGCATTCTCAGGTGCTCCTGAAAGCACCTGCAGTTCTGGAGGTCCATTCAGGATGCTACGAGATTTGGCTTATAGGATAGTAAAAATTTGGAGTAGCTGAGACCTCTGCACAGGTCTGCGGAGGCTTCGAGAGCAGCTTGAGACCTCTGCGCAGCTCTCCGGCAGACTTAGTGCCGTATTCTCACAGCAATAACTCATAGGGTTCCATAACCACAAGGCATTTCGTGTATCAGATTTGTCTTTGTTACAGTCACAAGATTCACTACATCATAATATGGCATGTATTATCTATCGAAGTCACTCTATATATATACATACGGCCAAACTGGCTGCAGACTGTACTGGAGTGTAATTGCAGTGGCACCTGGAGACGCTTGATGGAAAGGACTTAGAGATGCACTTGGAGGCCGGGATCAAGCGAGTTTGGAGATGCAATTGGAGGCCGACATCGAGGGAGTTTGGAGATGCATTTGGGGGCCACGATCGTGCAACTCAGAGATGCACTTGGAGGCCGTGATCGAGCGAGTTTGGAGATGCACTTGGAGGCCATGATCGATTAAGATTGGGGAAGTGCTGGGAGGAGGTTGATCTGGAGGTGGTAGATCGGGAGGGAGGTGCGACGGCAGCTGAGACTCTATTCATTGGCTAACTGGTAAACCTGGGAATGTAGAGAGGTCAGTACAATCGGGTCTGCCGATAGGTTAGAGATTGGCTGGGAGCCGGTGACAGTCGATGTTGGGATGATGCAGTGCTCGTTGTATGCAGTGCTCGGTGTATGCTGTAATCGGTGTTAACTCACGATCATTGCATGGAGAGATAGATAGGGGTGACCTACCTTTGTGTTCTGAGGTGATGGTAGAATTGAGGACAAGAAAGAGAGATATGAGAGGATACGAGGGATATCATCATGAGAAACTTGGACTTCAGAGAATTTCGTGTGCTAGTTAATTCACCATCCCTAATACAGCAGGAAAGAGTCGCGATCGGGCGTGTAATTACACTGATATGAAGTTTTAACAACCCAATCAGGCAAGTCGTACCCGGGATTTCTCATATCCGCTCGTATTCTCCATATTGTTCTCTTCATCCCCCATCTCTCTCTTTCTCGTCCACAACTGAACCATCATCGCAGAACACAGAGTGAAGTCATTCCTCTCTATCTCTCCATGCCATGATCATGAGTTAACACTGAGTGAAGCACACACCGAGCACTGCATACAGCGAGTACTCCATCATTCCAAGAGTGTCTATCTTCCCTTCATTCTGGCGATTGCAAGTTAACCCCTGAATGTAGCCACAGATTCCGGCATGCCTCCCTAAAAGATCGACCGCCACCAGCCAGCTCTCCATGAGAGCTCAAAGGTAAAGTCACTTCATCATATTCCCACAGTCGCGAGTTAACTAACTGATGGATAGATTCTCAGCACCCAGCGTGCCCACTATCGACCGCCTCCAATTACTCCCCCAATCTTGCTCGATGATGGCCTGCAAGTGGATCTTCAAACTCGCTCGATCACGGCCTCCAAGTGCATCTCTGTGTTCAACTTGATCTCGGCCTCCAAGTGCATCTCCAAACTCGCTCGATGACGGCCTCCAAGTGCATCTCTCAGTTCACTCGATCACCGCCTCCAAGTGCATCTCCATACTCGCTCCATCACAGCCTCCAAGTGAATCTCTGAGCTACTCGATCTCGACCTCCAAATGCATCTCCAAACTCGCTTGATCGCGGCTTCCAAATGCATCTCTGAGTTCAACTTGACATCGGCCGTCAAGTGCATTTCCAAACTTGCTTGATTACGGTCTCCATGAGCATCTCTGAGTTCACTCAATCACGGTCTCCCAGTGCATCTCCAAACTCCTTCGATAACGGCCTCCAAGTGCATATCAAAACTCGCTCGATCACAGCCTCCAAGTGAATCTCTAAACTCGCGCAATCATGGCCTCAAAACTCGCTCGATTACCGCCTCCAAGTGCATCTGCACACCCCCTCGATCACGGCCTCAGAGTGTATCTCTGGGTTCACTCGATCGTCATTTTCAGGCGCACCTCGAATTGCTCTCAATCACCGCCTGCAGCCAGTTCAGATATACTGTCTGTAGATGGGTAGCTATATAGATAAATAGATACATAGATACATAGATGAGAATACAAACTGAATACAGTAGCTATGATTTCCAGGCGCCCCAGCAGCGTTCCCAAAGAAGATGTTGTTTTTCCCACACTGCTCCACTGTGATTGGAGGTGCTCCCAGACATGTCGCTGGTGCTCCCAGGTTTGTCGCCAGCGCTCCCAGGTGCTCCCAGGCTTCTCGTCGTCTCTCCCAGTTACTCTGAAGGCCGGCAGGAATCCCCTCCTAGGGTCTGATACTCTCCTGAAATTGACGCATCTAAGTTTGCACTCCACATCCTCTCAGACACTCCTGGAGGCTTCCAGTGACTAAAATACATTTTGCTGGTGTACGACCCCAGAGCAGCCTACCCGAAGTAAGCAGAAGGGAAACCCAAAACCAGACAGGCCTGCCACTGGCAACAATAGTGGTAGTTCCGACGACGATGACACTGAGCAAGAAGAAATAGTAACCTACTGCCAAGGCTGGGTAGGCATCAACCTCGACTGCATGACAAAGTTGGATGATGAGTTGATGATCGTGGTACAGCATGAATGCAACCTGGGGAACAAAGCTGTACAAAACTTCCAGCAAGCAGTGAAAGAAGAAACCGGGATGTTCATTGAAGCCTGGGCTCAAATCACCGCTGACATGTAAGCAATGCGTCAGGCGATCGTTATACTCAATACTCGGCTTAGCAACATCTCGTATTTCACAAGCAGTCAAATTCCAAGATGTGCAGACACAGAGGGTGGCAAGAAAAAGCATGTGCACAAGGAGTGAGAGTCTTTATGTACTTTTGTTTGGGGTTAAGGGTTGCCTGAATGTTTATGGTTGTCTTCTTAGTCAATTTCTGTGTCATTTCTTCCCGTATTTGGTTGTCTTTTGAGTTCATTGTTCTCACCGTGGTCTAAGTGTATGTCTTTCCTCTGGATTTATGTTACTCTGATGTTGTTTCTGGTTTTTGGGTATACGGTTATACGGAAGGGGAGAGGTGTACTTTCCCCAACAGGCCAGGGAGGAGTTGTGCTGGGACAATCAGTCTCTGACCACCACCGCCCATCTACTTGCCAGAGTATTAAGCTTTGGTAGGGATATAGAGATACAGGGATGATAGACAAGGAGTGTGCGACGGGGGTATACAGCGATACAGGCATGGTGGAGAGGGATCCACTGACGGGGTGAATGAATTTGTTAAACCCCGGTATAGATAGTTTGCGTCGCACTTTATATCTCATTCAGTATTTTCTCATCTCATCTCATCTCATTATTAAACCAATTACACACTCCATCTTTCGGATGTTTTGATCTCACTGGCTCTGTCTGACACTTCGACTATTCACACAACTCCGTATATCCTCCCAGTGGTCTGGAATAATATAATCTCACCATATTCTAGTGACCATCGAGCCAGACACGGTTGTTATGCCGATTTACATTTGGATGCCACACAATGTATGCAGGAATGTTGATGACGGGATCTCTGTCATGTTGTTCCGCTGTTTCACCATACCCGATGTCTTCTTTGCCATACTGTCATCCGAAATATTCTCCAGACATGCAAACAACCCAATATCCAGTTGCACTTCCATTCGACTGACACAGTCAGCTGACTCCAGTTGCCACCCCCCCTCCGACAGGTAGGCCCCCCATGCCAACTGGAAGTAATATGGAAGCTGAACATTTGCTATTTGTTAATTTGGCTGCCGGATGTATGTATTTTCAGGCATCTCTTGCCAGCTCAGATTTTTTTCTCTCGATGCGTCTGCACTGGGTAGCCAGCATAAAAAATGTTTTGATCCAGATATGCATAATGATAGAGGAACATTAAGTGGTTAGTACACTATCTAGTGTGCAGGAATGAAACTAACATGCATTTTCCAGACCAGAGCAGCCTATTGAGCAACCTGCAAGTAATGACAAGTATTAATTGAAACGCTCAGAATTAAGGCGAGTATTATTATATATTTATCTGTATTGTTAATGAACAATCTAGTAGTCAAGGAGAAATTAAGTGAAGACACAAGAAGGGCTGCCAAAACGATGTGAATAATCGAGCACACAAATTAAATGATTCAACATTGTCGATACCCCTGTGACAAAATGAATATCCCAGGACTGTCAATGATGTTATGTCATGAACGTCTGGTAATTAAATGTCGATTACATTGTGGTTTTACAAAATTCAAGGATTGACCAGCTGTACCGAATACAATCACTACCATGACACCCTCTCCATATCATCTTGAAAATTAGCAGCCTAGAAGCATCAACAATATCTGGTAATGTATTTTGAATAATCTCACCACAGATAGGTAGCTGACTGGCATACAGAATTCACAGGGCACATTTCCAGGCAAAACAGATTGCAATACCCTTCTTGCCCTATCTTGAAAATCACCGTCAATGGAGCATCAACAATTATAGGTCATGTATCATGTAAAATCCTGGACACGTTAGGTTGCACATAGTCTGAAAAGCTGTATCGGCTGCCTGTCCCGGCAGAAGAGGAAGAGAAATGCTCCCAGCCCCATCATGAACCCCAGTGTCAATGGCTATTGGCCTTCCATTATGGTTAATCACAGTACAATGTGACCTGTATGATCTATACACATTGTTTTGATTGTTTTTCTACGCTAAAAGGCTCAAGAAGACTTACTGGTAGCTCAGTAAATCAAGAACTTGTTAATGTCCCTGTGGATATTGCAGGTATATCCTGTACATATCTGTCTATACAAACTGCCATATACAGCTTGCTGGATGCATGTGATTGTACGCCACTCAGATCACCGATGTTGCATGACCCATAATTATTGACACTCATGTTCTGGATGTGGTACGGTGTGTGGGTCTGATTGTGATGCTCATTCAGGCAGCCAATTGGTCACACATATACCATCAGCTTCCAATGTCAATAATTTACGATTGACAGAAGTACATCTGAATCTGCCCATCATTGTGATATCCGAACTACGCAACCGGAGATTGGAACACGTGGGTCTCACGAAACCCGGCAACATGTGCAGATTGACGGGTGAGACTCTAGAATTGGCCCATGAACAGTCAGCGGGTCAGGTTGCGGGATGGGTCTGCAACCTAACTGGCCCTATTGGGTAGCCCAATCATGGGCTACCGGTAGGTTACTTGTACCCTTTGGTCAAGAATCACATTGGCACCGTGTACATTGCTCTCAATGGATAACCCTAATACTATTTAGTAGCCTAACTCGACCTACATGAAGTACCGTTTGTTTGGATCATTTCACTCACCTCCATTGCCAGATGTGCTCAATCCTTCTTTCTCAGCGGTTAACCATCTTCACTCAATTGTTTCCAGCCACCTTGGTGCAATCAACACTCATCTGCTCTAATCAAGCGTGATTCTATTACCTGCAGCCCACTTCACTATCTGAGCAGCTGCCATTTTCCATCCCGCAGTCTATCACTAACCACACTCTTTGCTCAAGCAGATGCTCCCACTACTTAGAACACTATGTTCAACTCACAGAAGCCATCATTGCTAATACAACTGCCATCAGCTTCTACCCCCCGGTGCATGAAGTCACCCTGCTATGCATTATGGATTCGCATCCTCCAGATTCAGACCAGTTTGACTCATTCACCTCCAGTGACATTCCAATCATCAACCACCATCGCCAGTCTGGCTTCCTGTCATTACAAACAATAGATTTGGATGATGCACAGCTCCGAGCTCCTACACCATTTCATTGAATCACTACCAACCTGTATCGCTTATAAATTGCCACCGTCCATTACCCTGCTTTGCTGCACCCCCAATGGCTATTATTTTTCAAGTAGGCACTACATGCTCATTTCCTGCGACACTCTATTACCTCCACCACGCTGCGATGTCGAATGTTCAGCTGCTTCCAGATCCGATGCAGATTTGCTGAGTAGGAAATAACCAAGTGTACTTATTCGGCAACTGTATACTTAGACCTGCTTTCAGTTCATTATTAGTATGGAGTATACATAACGTAAATTATCTGTTCAATCTGCCTAGCTTGCGAGAGTATTCACATCGCAGTTACGATTTTGTTCTTCCCAATGGCACCAACCATATGCAGTGGCGAGTAATAGCAACCATGTATAGACAACTGGTGATCTCTCTGAGTTTAGCAGCGATAATTGTACTTACCAACAACTTTATAGTACAAGCATCTGTACATATGCAGCTGCATCATCTGATATACACTAATATCCAGCCATATACAGTTAGGTGACCTTACCATGATTAACCACCATGTTCATTCCACCGATACCCATCATTGCTAAGCTTTTGTTGTATACTCATTTTCATATTCCAAGTCTACTCCACTTCACCATTATCTCTCTCCAACTCCACCTTACTAGATTACATGTCACCAGTTATCTACCTGGTGAATATCAATCTCACCAGCCAGTTTCATTCAATCTGCACCTGACCAGCACAATCTTCTGTTATTTGATACCCCATTACTGCTGGCTGGCTTTAAGAGCCAAATTTCCAGTTATGTGTCAAAGAGGCAAGTGTGAAACTATGAGAAAGGCAAGATATTGCGATATTATGAATGTTGAAGTTCCAAGAGCCAGAGCAAAAATATTGTCTGAATACATGTGAGTTAATCATACTGACAACAATAAATATGTACTATATATGAAACGGCCCATGTTACAGGGAAAACTTGAGTCATTTTATATTCCAATTGCAATTATGTTACAATTGTGAGACCCAGCATGTTAGGGTTGTGAGATACAGAGTGTCAGTGATATGAAAGAGAGCAACTTACAATTGAAAGAGATAATATGATCAAGTGGAAAGTGCAAACTGATCAGAGGAAAACGAGTACGTTTGTGACAAGTCAGTGAGTCACTTTGTCTAAGCTGAACATATTGAAGTGATGCCAGGAAGCATGACTGAATTGAAAGTATCAGAAATTGAAATGGAACTTTATTTAATACATACAAGAATTTGTAAAATATTCCTCAAATCTTCACATATTGCATTGGTGCTGTAAGGATAATGCTGATATACTGGTACAGTAAAAGTACAATCCAACATGGGTGTTACAACTATCACGTTACATGGTACTCAACACATTATTTGGTGGATTGGCTTTTGCGAAATTAATGTTGCATTGTTGATGTTACAGCAGGTTTTGTTTAGCCATATGGTCAGCTGGGAAAAGAACACCAATTTGAACATGATCACAGATGAAAGAGAAACTATAGATTTGAAATAATATGAAGAAACTTGTATTGGTAAAGATTTGAGGATAATCTAAGTGGAAAGGGATAATAAAACAATCATAGATATTATTATAGTGTCAAAGTTACAAATATTAATATATGGCAATTTATCTCCACTTTGGTAAACAAGTACTATTAACCTTAGCACTATTCCAATATTATACATAAAAATCAATTCTATGGGAATTTACTCAATATTGGCATTATATGAATAGTAAATACTAAATTACTGGAATGGAGCTTTCCATAAGTTGTCATTGACCAAATGAATCTTACAATGCACGACCAAAGTGTATTCTCAATTAGCCAGATTTCTGCATTGCTCGTGGCAGTCATTATTGGAACACTGCACCAAAAGAGTTCGATAATATCAGGATAATCAATATTGTTTAGGATTGATATCACCAGACTAATTAAATCTGATAGAGACTGATGGGTATTGATATAATAGTCAACAATAGATGATATTATCAGAAATTGGAATAATGTACAGAACATCCTGCAGTGAAAATTTAAATTCCGGTCAGTTGTGTGTTAGACTGTTCAAGATTCCCTTACATATTGTTACAGGGGTATATTATGTCCCAATAATCAATACAACATGTATTGGACTAAATACAGGTGCCTATCCCCTTGTCCAAAACTCCGCATCATCGCAGACACAATCTGTTAATCATCTCGAATTACGAGCTTACCCCTCTACTTCGTCAGTTCAAGGTTGGGCTTCTGACCACTCTTTGTATTTTCGTGAACCAGTCGTAATATAAGTTTGTACCTCCTATCCAACACTTTGACTAATGGCCAAGTATTAAAGTACTTCGGATGTGTGGGTAAATCCCATTTCTTTTCAGTAATAGATTAGATCTCCGAATGTTGTGTCAACCATCTCCTCTGATTACTAAGAATGGATTGGTCTGCACAAGCTCACACAAGGTGTATTAACGTCAGTGGAATAAGGAAGATATTGTGAATAGAGGTCGATATAATTCTCAATACTACTTGAAGGTGTTCTTTGCTGACAGTATCAGACTTTGGAGTGCTTGGTTTATTGTATTGTCGGAGGCAACATGAGATTAACATTATCGATTACCTTAGTGAAGTTTGTGATTGGAGTTTCGTTGAAGAACGATAATTACCTCAGTGCATATCTTCGGAAACTCCTGAAGTGGTCAATAGATATCGCCACAAGTTCCCCTTGGCTAACATGTTGATGCCTGACTGGGTTTCAGATGTTACATCCCCTATATGGCTATCCTCAGGATCTTGACGTCAAACGAAAATAATAACAGCTTATATTCTCCAGTTTGACATCTTGCTTCCAATTTGTTCAGTCGCAAGAAAGTCTGACTACCCCAGTCTTATCAGTGCTTATCACATCATGTTATAATCGATCTTCAATATTAATATGCTGCGCCTCATATATGGCAATTCAGCATTGGGTCAAAGAATGAATCAGTGACCAAACAATACCCCTCTAGCATAGATAATGACACGTCAACCATGTATTGATATACAAGTATGACACTGCAATGGATGCGGTCTTAAACAAACCAGCCAATTTGCATCTGGCCTCTCATCAACGACCACTGTCATTCATCCCACAGACAATGCATTCTCAGGTCTTGATCTTTCATAGACCTGGGAGTGCTGCAGGGAGTTTCCACTGCTTAGCACATGAGTGTGCAGATCACGCATACTTCCATATTGTATGAACGTGTGCTGCACACGTAATGTTGCAATATCACAACTTGACTATGTGGTTGCCTGCTACTCAGGGTTTGATTGGTGGGGCCAATCATTATATGCACTGATAAAGGTCTTTCACTTCCCAAATCTGGCGGCATAATTGCATGAGAGTAGTTGAATGGGATACTGCGACCGTACCCATCACTAATTGATCGACACGACTCCCAAGTGTATTTATGCAAACGAGTACTTGACTGACAAGGTTTTCACTTATTCGCAGGTACCTGTTTTGCATATGATCATCATGATTGATTTGCCACATCTACCAGCTTCGTTTAATCATTTATCATGACTGTTGATAATGTTGTACCCCTAACACATCTTCCCTATCGAGGACAAGTGACCCAATGGTAGCTCCGTCTGAAGAGATGAACTTAACAACAGATACCACTCAGATAGCGCAATGAAATGAATCAAATAAGATAGTAACAACTGATGCTTTTCTGTGGTTTCGCGTCATTCATGTTCCCGTGCTTTCAGCATCTTTTTATCTTGGCTTTTTCTTTTCAAATCTGTTACCCATTTCCATATTTGCATACTGTGCATAATACTCATGCAAACATTCTCTTGCATTCTCATTCACATTATGAAATGTTTCCCATTTATCTGCATAATGTGAACATTGTTCCCAGTATGACACATACACATTCTTAATAGAGTTGTCATCTGGTGGTCCGGTGGGAATGATATTTCCCATTCTGCATCCAAGATCATCGGCTTGGATTGGAATCACCTCTCTACCTGCATTCAACCTTCGATACCTTGTTGACCAGTTAATATTGAATGTAGAATGAATTGTTCAGGTTGCAGGTGATTCAAGTATACAGAATCAATTATTATGACTTGTCAATAGGATTTTGAAATCTCTGTCCATGTTCAGATCAAGTTTTTTGCAACGTCCTTTCTGACGTTGATCTTTTCCTTTCAGTATTTTTAATTCTCCCTTTTTCAATACCTCAATAGACCTTTATTGTTTGTGGTAATAAATAGCCATCAATTCCTCTGCTATTATCAACTCCTTCGACATTGTATGGTGTATACCAGTCATATACTATCCATATAGTTTATTTGCAATAGTCCGGAACTGAATACTGATTGGCCTATTGGTTCGATGTTCATCACCATAATTCACATTAAAGCTGTTTATCTTTATTGCTGAATAGTTTGAATAGTTATATACAAACTCAGCAATTGCCAACATGTCCAACCCAGCAAGTGGTGCATAATTACAAGGGCTTCGAAAGTAGTCTTTGGTAACTTCATTAATGCGTTCCATTTGTCACTCGGTTTGAGGGTGACAGGCTGTGCTGATTGAGCACTTAAACCCCAGAAATTGGTCTAGATCTGTAATGTATTGACCAGTGAAAGTATCACCGGTATCTGATACTACATTTTCCAAGAACCTGTGACACTTCCATACATTGCCGAGTTACACCTTAGCTATTGATGGCCAATTCGTTTTGGACATTAGTATGAAATGAGCCAGCTTAGTGAACTGATTGACGACTACCAATATTGTCATATACATGACATTGCCATGCTGATATTCAACAAGGATCATGGTCCCTCATCTATCTGAATGTCGATACTATTGCATCTTAAACAGATCTGATCATCTTGCGGCCACATCACGGTCACAATGGACTTCACCTCTATTGGCAGTTTGTTTCCCTGGGTCGACAGTTCCAAACAACTTCAATATACCAACAGGGATTCAGCATCCACTCAAGTCACCTTGGATACCATGTGTGTTCTTCCACATTGCTACAACCTATAGTTCTTCCTATTGCTCTATGTCGCAGTACAATTCGCCATTACTGGCTAAGGCCCTCCGTGTTTGGTTTCATGGGGAGCTCGCGACACTCTGGCAAAGATCTGGAGCCTGCCACCTGCCTAGGCTCATGCGACAGTCGGTCATCAAGTGCAAGATACAGTAACCTACCAGATGCGCAAAAGGTAAGAACATGGGCCTTACTTTCTAAGGTTCTGCAAAGATGTAGCCTTCAACATCTCTCACACATTGGTTTACCCAATGGAGCATGGTTTGGCTTGTGTTTAATTGGACTCTTTGAGACTCCATAGCTCGTCTCCTGGAGGCAATATATCTCCGAGCGTCGCCAGCGGGTGAATTCCTTTCGCCTGCAGAGGTTGGTCAATGTGTAATACAGTCGGTTGATATATGAGTCGAAGGTTTGCACAGCAACTCGAAAAGCTGTAGTTATCAGTGCTTAGCATATCCTAGTGCCATTGTTCTTTGGCAATTATTGTATTCATTACTGTATAGTCCAATATCATCTTACATCCTCGGCCAGAGAAAGCTGCTTATAATCCACTCCTGAGTTCGATTTCTGCCAAAATGCCCAGCTATCTTCCGATCGTGTTCTGACTTCAACCACTTTCTTCACATCATCTTTTGTACATCTATATCCTTCTTTTTCACTTAAGCACATCCTCTTGAATAGCATAACAGCCATCTGTATTTTCTCCTTTTGTTACAGCTTTGCATACCTGAATATATCTGTCATCCATTTTGCCATCTCACACGATTGCTTTGTTCTCATCCGAAAATAGCAGCGCAAACCCAATCCTTCGAAAACATGGTTTTCCATGCTGTCATCGTATAAATCTATTGCACCTACTTCCAACTATTGATCTGGTGCTGGAATTGGGTTTTCCATTGTCACTGTTGTACCTCCATCTCTGAAGGTGTACATGGGTAACCTGGATAGTACGTCCGCTTGTTTGTTAGAAGTCCCCATTTGATAAATAATAATGAAGTTATATTTGAGATGAATATCTGCCATTCTTGCTTGCCGTGAATTAAGTAGTATTATCATATGAAAACATGCAAGATAGTGATAATCGGAGAGTATCGGAGTGTTATGCTCGTTGCCCAACACCAAATAGATCTACTTCTGAAGTGCATATATGGTAGCCAACATTTCATTATCGAAAATATCCTAATTAAACTCAGCTCGTGATCAGGATTGTGAAAGAAAGGCAACTGGATGAATTTACGCTTCTTCAAATTTCTGAGATATTACCACTCCTATCGCACACTCTGCAACATTTGTTTAGATTTGCACTGGTCTTTCTGGTCAATAGGATTGTTAACACAAGGAATGCGGCTTCCTGAGCTTCTCCAAATTGAAAATCTTTTGCATTACCTATTCATGGATCGATCATTGGTGAAACTATTTGAGTTTAGTTTGGACCAAACATTGATTATAAAATCCCTAATCCTACTTTTTGTTTCACTTCTTGTTGGTTCACAGGTCTATACCAGACCATGATGGCAAGAGTCTTTCCTATATCCATTCGACTTGAATGGCCACAAACAATAGCTACCAACAACAACGCTTTCCACTGATCGAAATCTCTCATGTTGTGTTGCTCGACGATTCGTTTTACGAGCAACACATCCAGAATGTTACCTACTTGCCCTCAATGTTTTTCAAAGGAACCCTTTGTTCCTATAATCATGGTGTCTATATAAGCGACATCAACCATGCCTTCATCATGATTAAGGTGTATTCCGGTATTAATAACTAAATCCATTCCTAAAACCGCCCCAAGACTTGAATTATGCTCTCCTTGACATGTGCTCAGTGCATTCATTGCGCTGAAGAAAATAATTGTATTCTCATAATGTCCACATGTTGTACGGAAAGCCGTATACTACCATGACCCAAGACCAGTCATAGTGGATGATATCCTTCTTTCAGGTCAATTTTGGTCATCAACTTTGCTCCCTTAGATGGATCTTGTCATTCCTGCATTATAGGCAACGTGTGTATGACCTGTTATGGTATTTTGTTCAAGTTGTCGATAGTTCATGCATAATCTTAATCATTTTCAATTAGGATTTGGTGCACACAGTGTCAGGCTACCAATCAACTTCGACAATTGTCTAACTTCTCCTTCTTGTATAATCGTACCCAGATATTCAATGGGCAGTTCCTCTTCCTCAAGAGTCAGTTGGTGAATTGGTCCGATGCGCAGCGTTCCTTCTGCTGAGGTGAGCTCTATATAATGAGTGCATATAGTATTATTGGGCAATTTCTCGGATTCTTTTGTCTCAAGTAACGGCAACCAATTATGAGACTAAGGTGATAACTTTTGAAGTAGATCCGGAATATCAATCAGAACAGCTCCAAAATGCGTCGCAACTGGCCTTGATGCTATTTGTATATCATGCATAATGGCGTATTCTAGATGAATTTTTCCATGACCAAAACACATTTCCAATCATAATGACTGTTGTAGACGTCATTCTGTAGTTTCCTTGCCTTTAAATTTGTTTCAATTCGATGCTCAAATGAAGACATCTTATACAGACAAAGTTTTGATCACTTCGAAAGCATGATGTTTTTGGTATAATGTACTGTCATTTTCCAAAGACATCCCAAGGAGTATAGTAAAAGTCCAGCGGTACGTATTTGACGACCTCTGACATCCACCGGCCTAGTCAGTAATTTCCTGTCAAGCACTGGGATTCAGACTGCGTTGACTCCTTCTAGTGAAGTCTCCGAGGACGTACTTCTAAGTCCAGCAGATAGCGTAAGCGCCCGGCATTTTCCATCGTGATCTAAAATGAACATATACAGTAGATGTTTCACAATTTTTGTTGATGCAACTGTGTAAACTTCTGCGCCCATTCTGGTGGCCATACGATAATAAATATTTAGTGCCAAATTCCATTTTTCGCTTGTGAGTGGTACCCACTCCTTGGTGGAGTTTCGTTTATACTTTGCTATCCTTTGGACATGAGGGTGACAACAATGTCTCATAACAGTGAAGGTGAAATTGATTTGAAGAGAAAGGTTGGTTATGTTGAATTGCGTCTCCTTACTGGCCAGCAGTGTCGACATTCCACTCATCCTCATAGGAGGAATTTGTTTTAGTGGAACCACCTATTTCGCATTCTTTCGGATAATTTGATGTATTCATCAGTTGTTTCAGATTCTTAAAAATTTAGTCATTGTTCCTCTCACGCCGAATCCTTCAACGCTTCGCCATCAAACGCTTCTGAACAAAACATCTTCTGATCGTATTTCAATTCATATGCTCCTGCTCTCAACTTCCGGTATTCCTGTGCTTTTCACAAGTCTGATGTACTCAAGTCCATTTTCGTTGGTTCATAACAATCCATTGGTAGATGTTGTCATTTTGGATCAGCCGGCAACACTGATCTCATTATTTATCTAGCGCTTTTTCGTGTATTCGACTTGTGTTGTGATATATACCCGGTCTGTGTTGATAATGTTTTCATTGATACTACACCTTTTGCATCCACGAACTTTTGTTCCTTTTAGTCCTACTTTCCTCACTTGATGTCCTTCCCAACTCTGAAATTATCCTTTCGCTTCCATTCCAATCTCTCTTGAGCCTTAGGTGTTTGTGTACGCAGTTTGATTTTCGGTTTGTCCTCGTTTCCATCAGTTCTGCGTGCTTGCGAGATGGTATTAATCATTTCCTGATCTGTTTTTCCTGGTTAACCCAGTATGTACATTTGCCCCACTATGTGTTCTGGTTAGCAAGCCAGGATACATATGTTCAACCCAGTTCTGGTTAACTGAGCGTTATCGTTATACAACAGGATTTTGGCCATCATATCCCTTATGTCTCCTTTGGAGGCTATTTTCTCCAAAACAGTGGAGGCTTCATCTCCGGCCTTCTTCAAACCTTAGTATCAAATAATGTTGATACAGAGTACAAGTCCTGTGGAATTTTCCGTCCAATACTTGCCTTTCCCATAGAACTTTCCAGGATACTGAATATTTGTTCAATATTCCCCGTATCCAATTGATAGATCATCCAGAATCATCAAAATTTTCTGGTTCGCCATCAATGAAGGTATTGACCAGAATCCTCCATGCATCGAAATCTTGTATGGGCTTCCCTCAAATGGGCATGGATTGTGTAACATAATTGGTGAAACTATAGGCTTCCTTCTTCATCTTCTCAATGGTAGGTGACCTGGGGGATGTGGTAGTGCAGGAGGATCCAGGGGACCCGAAAGATTAGGTGGTCCAGGAGGGTTCCATGGTCCCAGAGGATTTGTTTGTCTGGAAGGGTTCAGTGGTCAAGGACGATTCGGAGGCCGTGGGGTACTCGACTGAGGAACATTTGGATTCTTGTCTTCCGATTCACTACCATCTCCCCCCCTGAGACCATGGTATTGCTTAACATCCTCCTGGGTGCTCAAAGAAGATTGATTATCATACTGATATTCTTCCCTCCTTGTCCTTCAATGTGGATGAGTAGTACTATGGCCTGCATTTATTGTCCTAGGTGTATTCAGCGTACTTCCATATATTGTGTATTTTTCGATATGTACTGTCAATTCCGAACTGACTTTCTGGATTGTAGCCCCTGTGTTCTCCATTGTCTTCGCATGTCCTCCTGAGTCTTTTGTGTTACTAATGTTTGAACAAAGCAATCTTTAACTATGACTTGGGTTGTAAGGATAGCATTGGATGTTCTCGATACTTTAAACGTGTCCTGTATTTTCCTAATGAATCTGGGATAATCTAATAATATCAATCAATTCTCCGTTTGTTTCCTCAAGAAATTGGGTACCTGTTTGTCAATTCCTTGAAAAATATATCCGGCTCCCTCAATTATGACATTATCATGTTTATCTAATTTTATCATTCCTTGCCTGATTTAGTTAATCATTGGATTGTGGATCAACAACTGGCCATGACTTCCGTATAATCCTCCATCGATCTGAGCCAACTATGTACATGTCTAGATGTTTAACAGCTCAAGATCTGCTCAAATGGTGAGGGACTCGTCCTCTACCAGTCTCTACTGGGCATTGCAGTGTGTTACGGGGGTGTTTGGTTTCCAATATTCAATACAATATTGATTTAACCTAAGTACAGCCGCCTAGCTAATCCCCGTCTCTCCTTGGCTTATCCCAAGACTCAATGTCTTGCTCATGTGCAATAGCACTCACTTCCCTAGCTGCTAATTCCGATGTCGCAGACTCAAGTCTCCTCAACTCGAAATGATGCCTGAGATCGTCTCCAATAGAGACAAATATTAAACTGAATTGACGAGCAATGACTCCTCAGAAAATTCCGCGAAGGGTAAAGCGCCGGTGTTGAGATATCTCAGCACCAGGTAGTCGATATTCTCTAACTGACAGAAACGAAAACCACAGGGTGAGTGTGGGTTATATGGTGCTCTGCCAATTGGAAAAGTTGGTTGCCAAAATGCTTGACTGTCTTCTGTATTGCGTATTCGGCAGGTGTGTAGTGATGTCCACGCATGTACAGCACGGTCTCCTGTCTGTATGAGTGAAGTAATTTTGAATAGATAGAATTTGTAATAATATTTTAAGATCATCTTCGGTGTCGTCTCAAAGCCAACTTTGTTGATCCTCTCTCTTTTCTTTTGACCAACGCTGGGTCCTTATAGCCCTAGTTCTTCCACAGGCATGATAGCGCTATCTTGGCCATGCCCGCCCAGCACCTGGTGATAACTTGCCACGACACCCTCAGGTAATGGTGCCCTGCAATGTGGTGTGAAAGCGGTACGCTCCTGATAACGATCAGGCCATCCATCGCACAATGTCAGCTTATCCTTTCCAATCTCTGACATCTTCAGCAAACGCACCAGTCCATAGTTGGGACATGTACCAACCAAGTATTTAACGCTTCTCACCTCTAAAATCCTTCACGCAAGTGAGTTATTTGATTAGGACCTAGATTCAATCGGCGACCAACCAAGACTATGCCAACTTGGATTATTAACGCGCAAGTTCATATCCGATAGGAGGTTATATTGCGATCCAGACTGCTTGCGGCAATGGTGAGCGCTCGCTCTAGGCCGGCGCCTACCTCATTAATCCCTCAGTGATGTTATGCGAGAGTCAAGACTGTTCTCCAAACCTGAATGTGCATCTCCACGTCCTAGCCTGCTCGAGGTAGGGGAGAAGAGTACTGGTAATCCCGTTTGAGTTATCGACTGCCATGCATGAGTAACAAGCATGTCCCGCAAAGTATCCTGGTGTGATCAAATGTATGTAATTCGAGTGTCCAACATGAGCTCCCACTAAAGAGCATGTTGATGACCACTTGTTCGTACACGCACAGCTGTTTTGACTATTGTTGATATGTATGCGTTATGTAACCATCCTCACTTATCATTATCGCTGTTAATTGACACCCTCTAACATTACCCCCTTCTCTGAGACCGGTGATCTCAACGGTGCTCTGTCCTTTTCCCAAACAACTTACATTTAATAAAATACAATAAATCAACATCTTCACTTATGATCTCTCTATATTTTTAACTTTTTTTCTTATCACTTCCTTTTTCCCTGTCAGCATGCCAAACCTTCTGGCTTTCTCTACCTTTGGATTCTGTGCGTAATAATTCTTTAGTGATTCCTTTTCGTACTCCGTCACATTTTCGTACGCAACCCACATATTCTCCTCCTGTGAAAAATCTTCCCATTCAACCAAAGACAAATGCCGTTTAGGATCATCATCGGATGGTCCACTTGATATAATCTATTCCATTACCCCATCCTCGCCGTCGGCTTCAATTTCCAATATTTGTGTCTTGGGGTCTGTCCGTTTATATTGTTACAGTGAATCGAGATTCAATACCAGATGAAACTTCCATCAATCTCGCAGTTTAAGCTTACAGTATCAGGAGTTGCTTCCAATCAATAACACCTCCAATGGTCCTAGCATTTATCCTCCAATGTCTTGCACCTATGCGCTGCCCGAATATTCCGTCCATTCAACATAACTTATTCCCCCTCTTTCAATGGCTCCATTGTCTTCCTTCCCATGATAAAATACTTTTTCATCAACCCCACTGATTCCGCCAACGGTTCCTTGAGCATTTGACGTACACTTGTCATATAATGACCATTCATCTTGGATGCTGGATTTCGAAACTGAACCTTCTTTAGCTAGTTTCTTCAAGGCTCAAAACTATAAACCACAGAACAAGGGCATATCTTGGTTGATGCGAACTTCGAATTGTTATAGGCATACTTGGCCATTGCCACCATTGAAGCCCACTCGTTCTCCCCGTATTTATATTAAATCATAAATATTACTCGATTACTTAATCAATGCGCTCAGTTTGCACATCAGTGCGTGGGTGATATGCCGTGGACGTACTGCGCTTATTTCCTGCGTAATTATACAAGTCCGGAAAAAAGCTTCCTGTAAATGTTTTCTCTCTGTCAGATACAACATCCTCAGGGAATCCCTGATACTTCCATACATTCTCCAAGTATGCTTGGGCCACCGTTGGTGAGTCCTTTTTCATCTGCACCAGAAGTGCCATTTTGGTCAACCGATCTACGACCACTAAAATCATTGTAGCTACATCTGACTCTGGCAGGTCCTTGATAAAATCCGTACCAATATGCATCCATGGATTACATGCCAACTCGGAGGATGTAGAATGCCGTGTTTCGCGTGTCTTCGGGCCTTCGTTCTCTGGCATCTATCACATTTGTTACAGTACTTCCTTATACCGTGTTCCCTATTTGCCCAGTAAAAGTTCCTGGTCACCAAGTGGAGAGTATACTCCTTGCACAATATCCTGGTACCTTCGAATCGTGTTCCGACTGGATTACTTGCTGTCCCAGCCCATTGGGTACGTCAATCCTATTGTTCCAGCATAACAATTCATTCGATATTGAAAACCTTTTAGCAATATTTCCTCCTATCATTATCTGCTTGCATAACTCTCAATACAGCTCATCCAGCATGGTTTTTTCGTTCATTTCTTCTTGGGCTTCAGGTAGTAGCTGATCTACCTTCGTCGCCGATATTTGAATTAATTCATAATCATCGTCACGATCTATTTCCATGGCGCCAACTTCTAACCATTTTTCTTTGTCAAAAATTGTCTGGTTTGTTGCGGAAGTTGTACCCCCTTGTTCAGAGGTGAACACCGGGCACCTAGACAGTATCGCTGCTCTGGCATTGGAGGAACCTTTATGATAAAGTAGTTTAAAATTATACTGCTTAAGTTCTTCTGACCATCTGGCTTGTCTTCGATTAAGCAAAGTTGGCGACTTTTAATAAGTACGATTTTGGTTATCCAAACAGATTGTTGTCTTATTATTGGCTCCTTACAAATAATGTTGGTGTTATGAAAGTGTAATGGCTGTCATGATTAGATTCTCGGCAATGGTATGAGATTTGTCCAGGGCCGGGCAACCCCAACCTGATGTAGAGGACTTGCGAGCAATAATCTTACCTGCCAGGTACTCAATGATAGTACCACATCCATGTGTGCAACTGTATCCTCGCATAGACTCTCATATCAGGCCATATACGAATATGGAGCCTTACCATACTATCAATCGGAATCATTTCGAACTCTTTCGCTGATAGGATCTCGCGATTTTACCCCTTTCGACCCGTCGCAACAAAATAACAAGTTTTATTATAAACCATGCCTCCAACGAAGTTCACCAGCACTCAATTGCACATCACTGATATCTATGAGAGTGATGACACTCTCCATGCAGCGGCCTCGAAAGCTGAACGGACTACGCCAACGGTCCTACTGGAGGCCGAGATTGACGATGACCATGATGATGACATCTACGATGACCTCAGAGGTCAAAGAAACAAAGATTGCCCAATCAACAACGATAGTGGTAATCACCGTTCCAAAATTCCAGATGAGGATCGACTAGACGTGGCGACTCCAAACCGGTTGATGCTGGAAATGCTGCTCGAGGATGAAGCCCATTGGGAACCCCAACAGAGTCTCGAACAGTAGAGGAGGGCGGCCGAAAAGGACCGAATGGCTGCCGAAAAGGAACAATGGGCTGCTGAACGGGTGAAACACACCGAACAAAGCACCGTGGGCCCAAGACCGAATATCTATAACCTGGTTGAGCCTGTGAGGCTCTGCTACAGTGCAAAAGAGCGGGACCACTTTCTGGATGTGTAACGCTGAAATTTCGACTCCAACAGCCACTAATTCCCGCGCTGTGGTCCCGATCACGACAAATACGCGATCTCTCATGTTGACGCCTGGAGTGTACATCGCAACCCAGCACTCAGACAAACGGCGATGACAGACCCGTCCCAATAGGTGGGCGACATATCTGTGGAATCCGACCTATCCCTACACGACTTCGACCTCGTTTCACAACAGTTGCCTCCGGTTTATGCGGACAAGGACCGATGACGGGTGGCAGTGATCACGCTCAGGCAGGGATAGATACAATTTCAACAACGATTGTTCATAGCCTATGCGAATCGTTTGAACACTAATTCAAGACACGCTGGGTAACATCTACAGAAGCATGAAGATGTCCTCATTGATATTGCCTGGGAAGGCCTTCACAACGCTCTCAAGAACACATGTGGACCGATGAAGCCCGCCTGCACCTGATTTGACAGCTTGGACAAACTCTGCGATAAGGCCACGGCCTCAGAAGTTACACATGTCGAAATCAAACAGGCCCAACGGCAGCAACAACAGCAACGGCAACATAAGCAGAAGAAACACCCTACGGACTCCTCTTGCAAAGGCGGCAAACGAGGCTATCGGCCATCCATCTATGACCCAGCCCACACCTCCGGCAGCGGCCAATTCTGACAATTGTGATCAAATAGGCACGCCAAATCAGGCGGTGGAGGACAAAAGTCAGGCTTACCACCAGCCCCATGGGTCTCAAAGGAGAACTTCGAAGGCAGATGTTCCACCGGCAAATGCTCACAATGCAGAACTCTGAACCAAAAGGCGAGCTTCTGCCATAAATACTCATGAGGAGGTAACCCACCACAGGAGTACCAGACATTAGCTCCAAACCGGGACGTGGGACACCAAATGAGAAAACAAAAGTCCTTCCATAAGAAACAACCAAAAAACTCATTGGCCTGTTTCAGCATCTGACCCGACGGAAGAGGTTCGACGAGGCGGAATTTCTGGTGCAGACTTTGGCAGTGCAGACTTTGATAGTGACGATTGACAGCATACAACCGCATTGTATCATTGTGAAGTCAAGAGTGTTTTTGGAGAGCCCAAACGGTCACCTGTCAAGTCAGTAGTTATGCGGCATGTGCAGACCGGACACATCACATATCATTCAAGAGGTTTTGATAAGAGATGGAAATGGGGAAACGGAACGTGTGAGTGATCTCATCGATGGCAGTGCGACATGCATCCTTACCTCACCGAGACTCCGAAGATGGCTTGGTCTAGTGAACAAACCAGCGCACGTCACGACTCTAGGCCTTAATGGCCAAGTACTGGATCTTGCATGGGACAGTCAAAAACGGGGTTCACAGTTCAGTATCTGGAGCACTTATCACCGGTTCAATAACCGGAGGTGCTAGTTGTGCGTATCCAGGCTTACGACTTGGTTTTGGGATTGCCTTCGTTCCAACCAAGGTTTCCTGACATCAATTGGCAAAGCGGTCAGGTTTTGGCTCTGCGAACGCCACAGGGAGCGGAAGTGGTGGCAGTGAACAGGGAAAACAATCAGGAGTGCCTCGGGAATGTCCCAGGATCTACGGATGGGGAGGAGGAGTGTTCCGAAGGAGGCAGCGGTCTCTCAGATATTCAAATACTCAGAGCAAGTGCCTTTGACCATCCACTGGCCAGTAAGCAGGATGTCGGGACATTCTTCCTAAGAGTGGGAGATTGTACAGGGTTGTTGGGAGCGACCATGGAAGCCATCACTGACGGTGAGTGAGATAGGCCCCAGGCGCTGGACAGGCGAGCAGGGACCAGCGGCAGTTGTTGCGGCAGATGAGTGTAACAACAATGCGGACCTTGAATGATTGCAACCGGCACGCCGAAACACAGAGGGAGAAATGCAAGGCAGGGCTTGGCCGTATTGAGGCGAACGATTTTAAATCCGGGCTCCTGGATATTCCTTCATACCGCTCCATATCAATTATGAATTCAGAACTACTATGGGCAGATGGAGCCGGTACAATGACAAAGATGGTGCCTATAGATACTGGAGGACATATCCTGACGACATACGGGGAATTTGTGAAGGTTTTCAGCAAAGATAAGCCGGAGACACTCCTGCTGCATCGGTTGACCAACCACGTAATTTACTTGGAGCCATGCTATACGTTCCCATCTGTGCGGATTTACAACCTGTTGGAGTTCAAGTTGAGGATGTTAAAGTGTTACATGGAGGCAAACCTAGCCGACTGTTTTATTCAGTGATCATCATCGCCGGCGGCAGCGCCAATCCTCTTTGCAAAAAAACAAGATGGAGGGTTAAGACTTTCTGTGGATTACCGCGCACTCAATGTGGTGACGTTGAACAATCGGTATCCACTTCAATTGGTATCAGAGATGCTTGATCGTGTATGTAAGGCCAACATATTCAAGTAACTGGTCTTCCGCAATGCCTATAACCTCATCTGGAGCAAGGAAGGCGACGAATACCAGCAAGCTTTTCGAATGCGTTATGGCCAGTTCCACTACCTGGTCATGCCATTCAGTCTAACAAATGCACCAGCTACATTCCAGTCTTACATCGATGATTGCCTACGGCGATACACTGGTGACTTCGCGCTATTCAACCTGGACGACATATTCATCTATTCAACAAACGAGAAGGAGCATGAGAAGCATGTACGCCAAGTGCTGCACCGACTCGAGGAAGTCGGCCTCTATTGCAACACTGGGAAATGTCAATTCATTGTTTCGGAAGTCGGCTTCCTGGGGTTTGGTATCACTCCTGATGGAGTCAGCATGGAATGGGACAGGATCTCCAAAATTAAGGACTAGTTGACACCGAAGTCTGTACAAGATATGCAGGTGCTTCTCGGATTGATGAACTTGCAACGAAGATTAATCCGGAACAAAGCCCATGTGACACTTCCACCGACTGAATTACTAAAGAAGACAGAGGCAACCCCGACAGGCAAAACAGGGGCACCTATGGTCATATGGGAATAGACTCAGGACGCCAAATTGAGGTTCTGGAAACTGCGAAGGACATTCACCGAGGCACTGATCCTCAAGCATTTCGATCTGGCCAGGCCAATCATTCTTCAACATAATGCGAGTGGATTCGCGATTGCGGGCATTCGCAATCCATCCAATGTTTGCGGGGTTCTCAGACCGGTCAATGTCTATTCCACGAAGTGCTCATCAGCTGCACAGATTTATGACAATTATGATCGGGAGCTTTCGGCCATCGTGGACACACTAAAACAGTGGCGACACTACCTCGAGGGCACCAATGACAAGGTTTCAATTTGGTGTGACCACCAGGATCTCGATTACTTCCAGACATCCAAAGTGCTCTCTAGATGACAAGCCAGGGGGGCTGAAACTCTTTCGGCTGACGACTTTGTAATCGAGCTCTTGGATCCCAGCTATAACCCTGCCGATAGCCCGTCCAGATGGCCCCACTACAATGGTGCCTACCAATGGCCTGTGGCACAACCATTTCAAACTGTCTCAGTGGAACCATACGACGTTCTCATGCGAGCAATCATCGTCCCCCATGCTTTCGAACCTTTGGTTGTCGAAGTCCTGGCGAAGCTTGTCGACCATCGAATCATCGACCACACAGATACCGCCACAGAGATGAGCCAATGGAAAGTCGATTCAGGAGTTTTGACTTACAAAGGAAGGATATACGTTCCAGCAATCAACTCTCTACATGGAAAAGTGATCAATTTATTACATGACAACCCTGAGTCCAGTCATTTCGGATCTCTTATGAATACGGACCTGGTATCTGGAAATTTCTACTGGCCACCAATGCACTCGCTTGTACGTAAGTATGTCAGTGGCTGCTATGTATGCCACCAAATCACAGTGCCTCGGCACGCCAGGCACGCGATCAACACGCACTTGGAGGCACCATTAAGCCCCTGCGAAGGCGTCATGAGGGACTTTGTCGCTGACTTGGTACAGTCAACGGCATGGGGGTACACCGGGATTCTTATTATCGTGGACCAATTGACAAAGATGGCAATCTGCTTGCCGTTCCGGAAAGATATTGACTCACCAGAATTGGCCCGGCTCTTCCTTCAACACGTTATCTGCAAGGGCGGCATCCCGGACAACATAGTGACCGATCTCGGCACCCAGTCTCCACGCCCATTCAGGATTGGGTTATGTTCTCATTTGGGTACTGACCATCGGCTCGCGACAGTCTTCCATCCACACAGGGACGGGCAGACGGAGCATCAATCACAGACAATCGAACAGTATCTTCGGGCTTTCTGCAACTACGAGCAGGACAATTGGGTTGAATTCTTCCGGCTAGCCAAATTAGGTTGCAATAACGCGATACATGCGTCAATGAGGATGTCTCCATTCTGGGGGAATTACCACTACCATCCGGTGATGCACTTTAAGGCCCCGAAGCAACCATTTAGCCTGAATTCACAAATCCAAGCAGAAACTTTTGCAGCCGGCTTGGAGGAGACCGACCAAACTGTCCATAATAACATGAAGGAGGCTCAACCCAATCAGAAGAAAGACGCCGGCGGCAACAACGTTATTTTCGATGTTGGAGATATAGTGTGGCTTTCAACACGGCACTTCCAGATGACAAGACCGGCAATGATGTTGGATCACACACGGTCAGGACTGCGCAAAGTAAGTATCGTCATCAACAAGAATGCTTACAAAATAGGCCTTCCTTATACAGTCCGGAATCACATCTTGGTCCACGTCTCTGTGCTCGACCTCTTTACACCTCCTACCGCTGGCCAGCCGCCACCTGAGCAGCAGCCGACTGTCGTTGACGACTCTGACAAATGCGATGTCAACCAAATCCGCAACTGTAAGCGACACTACCGGAAGCTCAATTATCTCGTCCAATGGACTGGTTACAGTTAGGTATGGACTAGCTGGGAACCAGCTGAGGATCTCGGGAATGTGCAGAAATTGGTTGATAAGTTCCACCGATAGCATCCGAGGAAGCCTCAATGATGAATGCACTGGACGAGAACGCATTGGACATTTACCGGGCGTTTTACTTTGCTTACTATCTTATGGATCTCGGCCGATAACACATGGCATCAGCACGGGTTTTTACCACCTCCGGAGACAAGTCAAGTGGAGGTGGAGTTTCCCTGTGCACCATATCCATCGTGAGGTTGCTCATAGGGCACTGATCAGTTGTGGGACGTACTAAAGTCGTACGCAGGCGTACAGTTTTGGGTTTTGTTCTGTTATAGGGTTCTTGTTTTATAGACATATGTAGCAGCCCAGGGGGTCTGCTTCTAAAGGGGGGAATGATGTAATGGCAGTCATGATTAGGTTCTCGGCAATGGCACAAGGTGTGCCCAGAGGCGGGTAACCACAACCTTGAATAGCCAACTCTCGATCTCTCGGAGATCGCTAGCGATAATGTTGCCTATCAACCAATCTATTTTATTACCACATCCACGTGTGCAGCCTTATCTTCTCATCTAGTTTCATACGAGGCCATATACAGATATACAGCAGTACTCAATGTGACAATACTACCGCGATCATTTCTTTATCGTACACGTCGTAATGTAACTCTGTTGGGTAGACCTTGCTAGAGACAAATCGTACGCAATGAATTTTGCCATCTTCGAACTTCTGCGATAAAATCCTTGTTATATCAAAATGGGAGTCATCTGTTTCCAGCAATGCCGGTCTATCTGGCTCATAACGCCTCAATATTGGAGTTTTGCCAGACGTGAATAATATCATCATTTTAAGGAAAGCAGCTTCCTGGGCCTCTATCCATTCGAATTTTATATCCTGCCAAACTAAATGCGGAATTGGTGACACAATTCCCGAAAATTTCTGAATAAACTGTCGGTATAAGTTCCATCAGCCCAATAACTGTTCAGCCTCGTTCCTGGATGTAGGTCTGGGCCAATCAACAATCGCTCTTCATTTTTCTTGGTCAATACTCGACCCTGATCCGCTAAATATAAACCTCAAAAGCCCGGTTTTGGTAACATCAACGATATATTTGTCCATTTCGATATACCGATGGTTATTGATTAAGAGTTGGAAGACCTTCAAAATTTCCGTATGGTGTTTTTCCAGATAACCCTTAGTGGCTATTAGTATGTCATCAATATAAGCTACCACAAGCATTGGTTCGTCTTCATCAATATGAATATCGGTTGTTATAAGCAATTTGAGTTCCAATAGGGGTCGTACAATCCTATGAATTTCTCTTTGGAACGTACCTGGGGCATTATATAGTCCTAAAGGAATGACCAAATATTTATAGATGCCAAATATGGTGCGGAAAGCTGTTTATTTCGTATATCCCATTGCTATTCGAATTATGTATAACCCTGACTTCAAATTGACTCTGGTAATATGGGTAACCCCTTTTACATGAGCTGATAGTTCTTCCATTATCGGCAGTGGTGTTTTATCCTTCTTTGTATAATAATTGAAATGAAAATAATCAATACAAAGACGTAAGTCATGGCCATTAGGTTTTGGTACAACTAATTTCGGGCTGCATACTGTACTGCTAGATGGACGGATCCTTCCTTCTTTTATCATCTTATCGAAGTATTATACCAATAATTTTTCTACCTCCAAGAATAGTTGATGAATAGGTGGCATTTGTAAGTTATTATCTGGACTGAATAACTCTATTCGATGATTACAATCTTGTATTATCTGGTAATTTATCCGATTTCTTTCGATTGAATAAAAGCAGAAACTTATGATGATGTGCAGGTAGTTTCTGAATTATCGAATGGTTACTCATGACTATTGCGCCAATATGGATACCCTGATCGCCAAGCTCAATTGTTTTGTAATAAGTAATGGAATATTCCAGCGGAATTTTTCCATGATCATAGCACTCAGGCTGGCAATCAGGAAAATTCATGTAACTAGTCGTTGTTCCTCTGGCCTTGTGCGTTTCCAAATACCACCCTGGTATTAAGACAACATAATCCCCGGAAGATTTCATGACTTCAGAAACATGATCTTGTTTGTTATATGATTGGTTGTTGCCAAATGATAACCCCAGAGGGACGGTAAACAAGTTTTCAGTTCTGAGGTTATTGCCTGAAATGTCTCCTCACATTATCGGCCGTGGTCTCTTAACCACTGCTATTGAACAGGCTTTTGCATCTTGATGTGATATAACAAAGGAGGTACTTCCCAAATCGAGCCTTGATTTCAAAAGGAAGTATTTGCAGTCATAATCAATAAAGAATCGATAAATTCGTCTTTTTTTGATTTTCGTAGCCGATACTTTCCGTATTTTGGTATGAAGAGCTGGTTGGTAGTATACAAAATGGGTAGACATATTAATCTTCCGAGGTTGCCTCTCTAGATGTTCTAAAGCTTTGCGTTTGGCCATCGCTATATTTTCGATGATAGTGTAACCACAACAAGTCAGAACAGAGGGATGATTCCTGGTTGAATGATAAAATGCTGGTTTTTCGTAGTAATAGTTGTATTCCCAGACCGACCAGCCGTTTCGATCTTTCGACCTTCCTCAGAGGGAAAACACAAAAAGCATAATATAGGAAAAGGTCTTCCTGTCAAGAGAGGTATGTTAAATCATTAATTTGCGACTTGCAAGCTGAATGTGGCTTTTCGAGCTAATCTGAATCCAGTGGCGAATCCCACCAATTCTTTTCCTCTGGTTCTTCATGTTCATCATCTTTTTCTACCTCATCGGAATACATACCCTCAGACACTTCTTGCTCTGATTCTTCTTCCTCTGAATCAGATCTAGTATAGGTCTCGGTCACTGAATCTGGACTTCCTTCCTCCTCGCTAGACAATTTCATCCCGGCTCCCTGCCTTGTCGCATATTCTTCGGCCCTAGGATAGGTCGCCGTGCCTTTATCCAACTTAATTGTCCTAATACAATTCTTGACTCCATGGTTGCCTTCCTTATTTGCAAGCCAGGCACATCTACGGAATTCTCCCCCTGCCTTTCATCATTCAATTGCTGATGAATCTAAGCTCTCAGTTTTTGAGTTATCGCATTTGGATTTCCGATCGGATCGGCCCTGCTTAAACTACTTTGCTTGTTTTGGATCTTTTTTAAATTTTCTTCGTTCAAGTATCTTCCCGTTAATCCATAGATCGTTGAAGTTTTTCGTACTTCTTCTTATACGATCCTGAAGAAACCTTAAACCCAAGATTTTTTCTTCCAGCATGTGATATTTCCGCTGTTCGTCGGGTGCTACAAATGACTGCATTGATTTCCATTTCGCGTTTCCGCATTGCGTCAACAGTATGCATTTGTTCGATAATTTTCGTGGGTAATCTTGTGAAAATCTTTTCCTTTAGGGCTGCACCGGTATTCATAGCCTTATCATTACAGGTCTGTATTTTAGGGAACATATCTCGAATGCAGCCTTCATATCGTACATTGTCCACATCTGCAGATGCCTCGTCTTTTGCATCATTTTCTTCGAATCTAAGTTTGTGCGCATTACTGTACCCCATTACTGATTTGAGGTGCAATCCGGTCAAGGTACCCTCAATCCACTGAATATGCCAGAACGCTGCATAGCTATCCATCAAGGATCCTATCCAATCAATCGCTCGGTTATCCTTAGGAAAGTTGTCTGGCTGATCTTCAATATAGACCTGTACCAATACTCACCAGGTATCAAAATCCTTGCCAGCATTCCGATAAAATTTCTTGGATTCCATAATTTTAATAGGTTGCGCAAACTCCAATTCCTTAATACGTCTCTGTTGTCGAGACAGATGCACAGCTCCGGTGTTTCTGTGATCCAATGGCGGCGGATCTGATGGTGGTGGTGGATTTCCCGCTGCTCTGTCGCCGGCTCCTACGGTTACTCCGCCGTCTGCTCCTCCGGCTGCTCCCCCGGCTGCTCCATCGTGTGATCCTCCAGCATGACCTCCTGCTGCGCCGCGAATTCTGGTCTGCGAGTAATATTCGTTTCCGGTGTCTGTAAAACCTGTCACCGATAGGCACAGTGGATTAAGGTTCTCTTGACGCTGAGGATGCACATACTTTGTTAATGAGGGCCTGCTACCGTCAAGAATCTCATGACATCGTATGGAGATGAATGTGAAACTTTAAATCTTTCCATAGCGGTGGTAAATCCCTTATTCATCTCGGCCACCTGCTGCATTTGCGCCTCCATTGTTTGCTCATGTAGCCGGAGCTCTCTTTTGGACGGAACATTTTTTAATGAGGTTGTGATCGCTGCCATGACTATGTTTAGTTCATCAATTCGTTTAGACAGTACAGATACTCCATTCTGCACAGCCTGAGTAGAAACATTTACCAACCATATTTGCAATGTATTGTTGGTAGTGTTAGCAACGGGTCTGGACCATCACGTCGGGTCCGGGTGTGGGTTCAAACAGCACCGAAGCCCGATTGGCGGTCCGGGTCGTCAATAAGCCCAAACTGTCGATGCGGGTACGGTTCCAGTGAAATGTCCCTACCCGTCTGAATTGGGCGGGTTCTCAGCGGGTTGTATAGCAGGTCCATCTGGAAATTCACAAAACAAGCTTGCCTTTGCTATTCGATTATAGTACTCAGTCAAAATCGATCATTTGAGATCCAGTAATCACATTTTCCATGGTTTGCATGTTGCGAGATCAACAAGATTTTAATTCATGTAATTCTTTCAATGATTTGTATTTTTGACCAGTGAGGAGGTCAATAGTGCAATTGTAAGCTCAAATATCCATTCGATGCCTTCATTACCCGATCTGCATCACCAGCAATTGATGACCCTCATGTAATGCTGAGTTGACGAATATTGTCACAATGGCGCCGTGACTGTGTTTCTTCCTCTTTTGCACATAGTGGATGGCAATACATTGGTTATGAATAGAAGCGAGCAAATCACTTGCCAACTACCGTATTGGCAAGACCAAACATTGTGGAGGCTCCAGTGATGCTTGAGGTGTAGCGGCATTCATACAGACCATATTGCCTATAAAGGCTGCCAATAATTGAAGTAAATGTCGTAGCACAGCCCTTCGATTATACAAGATGCAACACACAACATTGTTGACGCTTAGTTGACGCTCATTTTCAGACAGGTGCTGTGACCATGTCACAATTGCGTTTGCACAGAGCGGCTACCAATACGTTGATTATGGACATATGCCATAGCAGAGCCCTTGGAATATACATGATGCAACACCCAAAAGTGTTGACACTCTGTTGACACTCAGTTGGCACTGTGTTGATGTTCTGTTGACGCTCTGTTGATGCTGTGTTGACGCATTATTGAGGCTCATTTTGAGGTGTAACAGTATCGACAAACACTATATTGCCTATAAAGGTTGCCAATACTTCGATTATGGGTAAATGCTGTAACACAGCCCTTGGATTATACAAGATGCAACTCACAAAATCGTTGATGCTCAGTTGACGCTCATGTTCAAACAGCTGCTGTGACCATGGCACGATCGCATTTGCAATCAACGGCTGCCAATACGTTGATTATGGGTCTGTGCCGTAGCAGAGCCCTTGGATTATACATGATGCAACACCTAAATGCATTGACACTCTGTTGACACTCGGTTCACAGTGTGTTGATGCTCTGTTGACTCTCTGTCAATGCTCTGTTGACGCTCTTTTGATGCTCTGTTGACTCTCATTTTGAGGTGCAAAGGTATCGACAGACACGATATTGCCTATAACGGCTACCAATCCATCGATTATGGGTTAATGCCGTATCACACCCCTTCAATTATACTTGAAGATGCAACACCCAAAATTGTTGACGCTCTGTTAGTGTTAGCAACGGTTCCGTTTTCGGACCGTTGCTATTATAGCGGTTCCATGAAAACCCGGACCTGGCCGGTTCGGTCCTGGTTTGTACAAACCGGTTCCATCAATTAAGTGCACGAATTTTCATCCGATAATTTAGTGTTTGGTACATGAAATATGCAGCTGCAGCCGGCGCATCTTTTGGTTGTCTCCGATTTTTGATATCTTCAAAACTCAGCAAGCTGCTTTGAGATGATTGTCATTTTTGGCGTAAAAACGAGGTTTTTGGGCTACCGCTTGCTGAGATTCAAAGATATCGAAAATCGGAGACGGCCAAAAGATGCGCCGTGGAAAGCTGCATATTTCACATACCAACCACTATACTCGCCAATCAATATTTGTGGCCTTAAAGAGATGGTTCGCTCAAAAAATCGTCGAATTTTGATGTCGTAACGCTGTTGCCACGCAGACCTATAATACCCGCCAGGTCCAAAACTGGACCCGTTGCTAACACTACGCTCTGTTGATGCTCATTTTCAGACTGGGGATGGGACCATGTCGCGTTCTCTTTTGCCCATCAAGGCTGCCAATATGTTGATTATGGATACCTGCTAGCAAATGGCATCCCAATGGACTTACTTACTAGATCAAAAACCGTTGAAGCTCCATTGATGCTCAATTTCAGAATGTGGCTGTAACCGTGTCGATTCCTCTTTTGCCTATAAAGGCTGCCGATGCCTTGGTTATGGATTACAGTGAGCAAATCGGTTTCCAATTATCTTACTGACCACAGAAAATATCATTGACCCTCCGTTGATGCTCAGTATCAGAATTTGGCTGTTACCGCTCCGCGGTCTCTTTTGCCTACAAAGGGTGCCAGTCTGTTCACTATGAATTGCAGCGAGCAAATCACTTTCCAATTAAGTTGCTTACATATCCAAAAATCATTGACGCTCCATTGACGCTCATTGTAAAAATGTAGCTATTCCCGTGTCGCGTTAATAATCACCTAGTTATTATTGACAGTGAATTAATAATTTGTATCAATACTCAGTTGCATGCAAAAGATTTATGGCGTATCAAGTTCTGATCACCTGATGCGGAAGTTGTCTAAGCGATGGATAACTCAACGCAGTGACATTTCAGCCCTTTCAGTAGGCAACTCACTGCATGTAGAGCCATCACCTAATTTTTCATTAATACAGCCCAACATACTCAGTTTGCCAGATCCATTTTGATCCGCTCGATTTCCATGACTTACCAGAAGCAATATTCACAAAGCTCATTATCTGCATCCAGTCCTAATGCGGAGTAATGTAGTTGGTTGTATAGATGAATGCAAGATGATGGTGGTCATTCATACAGATTCGCCTTGCGCAATGACTTCTTCTTCTATGACTCGTATGTCATCACTACGTGAAACTTTGTCAGTAAATTCTATCTTTAGTTTAGATTGCACGTTCTCACTTATCCATAAAAGGCAGGAAGATATAGTGTTGATCACCTGTGAATCAACTTTGTTTGGAGTTTGGACCGTTTGTGTGGCCCGTATAACTCTTGCTCATACACTGAAGAATTATCATTTCCTACTATATAGTCAGTAAAATCAAAAGAATTCTTTCATGTATCAAAATAGATAAGCCAACTACATTTTGGAGAGATATGTCGTCAATACTAACATATTGTGCAGGTTGTGTACAGATGACCTACGAGCCAATACAATATATTTACCTGAATCCATTTCCTGTATGGTACGTAGGTATGGATGACATATGCAGGGGTAAACGCTTACGGGTTCAACTGGCTTCGAGTTGTCATTCGGTGATGAATTGGGTATCGCGTCAGTTGTGAGAGCCGAAATGCATTTGTGAGACCGCTATTTGCGGCATGATATTTACATAGGGCCACCCTAACCCAGGAGTTTCCTTGTGGCATTGCGATTTTGCGCTGACACTATCATGTATCTCCAACAGCTGTCCAAATGGTGTCGGGGTAGTGGCATTTGCAAACTGATCAATTTCCGGCTGAATGACTGCCTTAACAATCAATATGGCTGTTCTGGACCTCAAATCTTACAAATGATGCAAGATGAACAATTGATCAGACTCAACTTCAGCACGTAGCAGGGAGCATGACTGTCGTTGGTTTGATTATAAAGGCCGCCAATGAAACAAATATAGAGAATGATGTACTAAAGTTGACATTTTGCACAGAACAGTAACATATCTGACTGCAAACATGAATAGAAAAACCCGAAAAGGAGATCCGGACACTGGAACAGACAGGCATAGCCACACGCGACAATATCCACGGGTTGACAGGTACGTGTATGGGTTTGGCCCGCCAAGAGGCTTCGATTCGGGTTTTTGGACAGGTCTGGAATCGAACTGAACAGTTTTTCCGGTGCAAACCCGGATCGCTGGCGGGTTACCTGGACCCTTTGCGAACACTAATTGTTGGACGTTCCTTTGCTTAATGCTACTACTTCTTGCCGTATTTCATTAACCAGGTCTGTCGCTTCTCCCACTATATGATTGTCCTGTCACTGCACTATGTGGATCCCTGAACGAATTTCCTGCAACATCGCATGTTGTAATTGCACGCAGGATCCTACTCTTAGTATGTCAGAGTCTATTCGAATGTTTGCGGTTTGGAGTCCGCTTTCCATGTTGAGTATTCCATTTTTTGCCAAGTCAAATTGTTCATTGAGCACATCTTTTGCTTCACTACATGCCTCAAGAACAAGGACGATTTATTGAGCGAGCTCCAACCCTGGTTTTTGAACTATGTCGGTACTGGCTTTCATCATTTCGATTTCCCCTTGACCCTCCTCTACTTTCTTGGGTTGCCATTGCTCTTTGATCAGCAACTAATCTTTTCGGGCAGCTTCTATTCGTTTCTGATAACCCAGACACCATTATGGCGTAGGCCTGAGTGTTGGGGATCGGGGTTGTCTATTCTTGAGCTGCTAGGTGCCAGTGGTTTGCTGGTGTACGTTAGCCGTCTCCGAGGGGCCGCCATTTTGATTGAGACTACTATAATCTGGTGTTGGTATAACATTTTTCAATTCGACCGTATCCTTGTGCCTATGTGGGCAGTTTTCAAGCTGGCAGTGGTCGATGCAGTGTCTCTGTAGTATATAGACGTCCCTTCCTTTAATCTTCCCAAGATACTTATAGCCTTAACACTCTGACAAAAAGGTACCCCTCTGGCAGATTACTGCAGTGCATTTTTCCTCGATATTGTATAACTGGCAGCTGACACAGAAGCAGTTCAGTCTCCGGCAATGTATGCTGCAAGTTCTCGGACACAAATCAATACAAAAGAAATTTTCATCCCACATCGGACAATCCAAATTCTTATAAGCTGATAATCTCCGGTTTATGTATAACGATAAGATGTATCCCAGGTTGTTTAGGGTTTCGATAAACAGAAGCTTCGGTTTTATAGATTTGTTGAAATACATGCCATAACTCTGGTGTCATGTATTCGGAGCGGTATGTCGTATAATCCACTCTCAGATCACATCTTAGCGTACTTAATATATTATACTGTTATGGGGGTCTTTAGATCCCATTAATCAATACAATATTTGTTGAATCTAAGTACAGCCGACTATCTAATCTCTTTCACTCCTGGTCATATCGTAAGACTCAACCTCTTGCCCTTGCACAAGCGCTCTTACTGCACTAGCTGCTAATTCCAATGTCGCGGCCTCAAGTCACTTCAAATCGAAATGGTGCCAGTGACCGTCTGCAATATACACGAAGATTAACTTTCGTTGATGTAATACAACTTGTCAGAAAATCCCTTGAAGGGTAAAGAGCCGGTGTTGAGATATCTCAGCACCCGGTACTCGATATTCTCTAACCGACAGAAACACAAAAGAACAGAGCAGGTCTGGGTTGAACCGGGCTTCGCAAATTCGAAAAGTCAGATTCCGAAACTCTTAACAACCTTCTGTAGTGCGTATTGGTCACGTTTTTATTGACGTGCAGGCATATATGGCCCAGTCTTGTGTGTGTATGAAGGAAGTAATTTTAAATACAAAAAATTGTGAATAATATTTTAAGATTGTCATCGGTGTCGTGTCAGAGCAAAACTTCTCGATGCTCGCTGAGTTCCTTCGAACAACGCTGTGTCTTTATAGCCCTCTTTATTCTTCAGATGTGATAGCGCTATTTCAGCCACCCCCTGCTAGCGCCAGGTGACTGCTTGCCACAACACCCTCAGGTAATCGTACTCTGCAATGTTATATGAATGCGTTACGCTCCTGATAACAATCAAGCCATCCAGCGTATGATATCAGCTCGTCTTTTCCCATCTCAGACAGCTTCGGCAAATGCAAGAGTCTGTAGTAGGGACATCTACCAACCAAGTTGATAATGCTTATCACCCCTTAAATCACTCATCCAACTGAGTAATGTAATTGTGTCATAGATTTAATTGGCGTCCAACCGAGACTATGCCAATGTGGATTTTTGACGCGTCAGCTCGTATCTGGTAGGAGGTTACATTGCGATCCAGACTCCTCGGGCCAACGGGTAGTGCCCGCTCTAGCCGTGCGCCTATGTCATTAGTCCCTCAGTCGCGACATTCTAAGGTCGAGACTTTTCTCTCGACAGGAATGTGCCTGTCTGAGTCTGAGCCTTTTACAGGTAGAGGAGAAGAGTCCTCTTCATCGCCTTTGACTTATTGACTGCCGTGCATGATCACCATGCATGTCCCGCAAAGTATCCAGGTGTGAACGAAGTGTACGTTCTTCACCTGACATACATGACATCCCGCTCAAAAGAATGTTGCTAACCACTTGTTCATACATTCACAGGTGTTTTGCATATCATAGATATGTATATATCTGGTAACCATTATCAAGTATCATTATCGCTGTACAAGAGACAACCCCTAACACAGAGCTGTATTACATTTACCATTTACTGAGTAAGATCTTCCAATTTGGTCTGGACTGTATCATGTTGTCTCATCTCAACCTCTCGTAAATCTTCAAATTTGTAACGGCACGGCTGCAAGTCCTGTGTCCACGGCCTGGTAACACCCGCTTTATATATAGTTGACTCGCTACAAGCCTTTGATCTCTAGCGATTATCTTACCTTAACATACATTTATACTACTCTACATTATTGACATCCACATATGCAACCGTATCTACTAATATTCCTTCTTACGAGGCTATACACGGGCAGATGCCTTGACACCATTATTGCTCTTTAATTTCGGATATGTTTCACATACGGGATTTCATGAATTACACCTTTTCCGATCCTTCACAACACGTAGTCTACAGGCGACTGCTCATACAGATTCGAGAGCACTGAATGCATCGGCGAAGTGTCTAGATATGTCCATTGAATTGAGGTTAATGGTGACAGAGACACTATTGTGTGGATTCCAGAGTCCAATCGGCCTGAGACGGGTCGCAACACCGACAAACGAGAAATCATACAGACTTGTGATCTACGAATTGCACATACAACAGAGGCATGAATTGTCAAGCCAATCAAAGTTAACAGTAGTACAGACAATCCGAGTTCATACCATAGCCCAACTGGCCACGAGACCATATCGGTCAAAGTCAATTGCAACGAATGCATCATACAAGAACTCCAAAGCTATCAATCACATCATCAATGAGCATTGATAAGTTACTTCCCAATTGAGTCAATTGACGATTACATGGACAATGCCAGAGCCCATACACGCATAAGAGTCACGTCTCGGGCGATACCGAAGCAAGCAATTCTTCAAGGCCGGTTTCTGAATTATGCGCGATTCACGTCGATCCACTTCTCCATGGCACTTTCAATCGCAATTACCTTTGACAACACTCAACAGAGTTATCTAGATTACGGATAATCATTACCGATATGATTACCGGCATCATTGGTCTATCGACGGGCAGAGTTCAAGATAGTGGAGCAGCGATCGCAGAATGTGCTGCAGCTCTACATGGCAAGTATAATAACCCCCGAATATTCTACAGTAGCTAGCAGATAAGATTGGCGAGTGCGATTGTTCATTATCACAATGAGTACCTGATTGGACCACCAGATGAGGTGATTCGAATACGGCTGTGCACATTCGAGGGCATTCGATGAGGGTTTGTATGATTGCAGTGGTGTTGTAAATTTGTAGCCGGGAATATCAGGATGCATGGGGCTACCGGGGTGAATGACAGGGCACACTCCGCAGACGAAAGAATTCAGCATGTATTTAAAGCACGTGGAGGTTCAATTGATGGGTCGTATCCACACGTGGGAATAGACAGTATTTGGTTGTCAGACAGTTCAAATTGGGTGTGACAAGTATGTGATTTGCTCAGGGAGCTTATTCATACACAAGGTGGCAGCTGCGTTGGACGCACTGTCAGCTTGACAATTAGTGTAGACTTGCAAAGCATTGAACTTTTGGCTGTGCAATGCCCGGGTGAGCGGATGATGGGGCAGTGGACCGGGCATGCCACGAGGAATGCCCCGGGAATGTACCTGAATCATGGCTAGGGAGGTGATGTGTTCCGAAGGAGGTGGCAGTGTTCTGGATATTTCAATACTTGGAGCCAATGCCTTTGACGATCAACTGGCCAGTGAGGAGGTCGTTTGGACCTTCTTCCAAACAGTCAGAGTTTGTATAGGGCTGCTGGGAGTGACCGTACAAAGCATCTCTAGTGTTGATATAGGCACCAAGCATTGGACTGGGGAGCAGGGATCAGCAGCAGGTGTTGCCGGCAGAAGAGAGTCCAAGAGGGACCCTTGAATTACTGCTAGCGGCAGGCCGAGACACAAAGGGAGTACGGAACAGAGGGGCTTGGCTCTTCCCTGCGAGAACTGTTTTAAATCCGGCGCTCCAGGATACTCCTCCTCACCGCTCCATATATATCTATTATAAATTGAGAACTAACATTTTAAAATGGAACCGGTACCACGACAAAGATGGCATTCACAGACAATGGAGGACTTATCCAGCGATATACAGAGATTTCATGGAAGTTTTCAGCAAAGCCCAAGCGGAAACACTCCCGCCACATCACTTAATTGACTACAAAATTGATTTGGAGCCCGGCTACAATTTCCCATATCGCCGGCTCTACACCTTCTCCGAGTTGGCTGGAGCGATATTCACCCAATTGCGTGGATTAAGATGACGTGCTCACGCGGCTGGATCATTGATTTGGACTTAATGATCCTATGCCATATTGATGGATCGATAAGTCGGAATGTTCTTACAATGGACTATATGGCACCGGATGGATTATTGAACTGCGATGCAGAGTAAACGAAAGACGAACATTATGGTGGTCAGTAACAATGACCTTTAGAAAACTGACAGAACTACAGGAGAAGTCACACAATGCGACCCATACGAGCCCAATTACGCACAGTGTGGAAACAAATACCTGAAGACGGAAGAATCGCAACCAGATGGATCGAGGCCTGAGATGGATCGGTGCCGGAGATGGGTGACAAGAGATGGATCCTACCCTGAGACAGACCACGACTGGATATGGGTGGTTAACAAGAGATTGATCCAGTCCAGAGATGGATCGCAGCCAGATATGAACCGCGACCGGATATGGATGGATGAACGCAGGTTGATGACAAGACATGGATCTCAGGAGACACAACACAGGATACTAATGACAATCAATCTCATTTCCTAAATGAAAGTACAAAGTTTAAATCGTGCACAGAATTGCAGCCATACGGTGAACCGGCAGCATGGCTCCACAGTGTATGATACTCAGCACTATTAAGAGATGCCGATTTACGCAGCTACATGTCTGAGTTGCAATGCATAATACGATCCCGAATCAGATCCAGGGTCACAGCTACAATGCAGATACCGCACAAGCCGTCCGAGATTAATCCTCGGCAGAGCAACGATCTTGAATGAGGGGGACGACAGTGGCAGTATGGCAACAACCCCAATTGCAAACAATTGCCGTAGTGCAAGTTGCAGGAAGGAAGCTCCGGATAATGCATTAACCAATACAGACGGTTGGCAGCGGGAAATGCACAGGGAGAAGAAGCAACAATTGTACTCCGAGAACTGCGAAAAGTGCATCCAGGGATGTGATGGCAAACAGACCTACAGATGAAGCAGGTAGCCACATGCACAGGTTACAAACCGAAAATGAATACCGACTACGTCTCGGTGATCCCGACTCAGTCCCGACAATCCCGAGATATACATCGGCTACTGGAAATCAATTTCTGAATCGTTGTTGTTGTTTAATCATACTGTATTGACTCTAATTAGAATGAAAGAAAGACAAAAAGGAAAAGAAAGAAAGAAAGAATAGTACAACCCCAACTTCAGAATCAAGCATAACCAACCGATATAGCAGCCGAAGAACTTTAATGGATTAGTCGTGGTCAGCGCTGCAACGTACAAACCAGGGCTGAACGTACCAGAAGTAACACCAACACTACTGCAAGCACTCACCGTACCGGAAGTGCTGCAAGGAAGCACCTTGGAGCGCTCTTACTGGCAGAGATTCACCGCTGCAGATAAGTCAATGAGAGATGGACACCCAGATCAGTGACAGCAAAAATACCTTGCGAAGGAGCGGAAAGCATGCCTGGAGGAAACTTGGCAAGTGCACCGAGCAATTGGCGATGATAAGTTCACCAAGCACAAGGTTGATGTTAAGTGTACCGACCAGTGCACCGACTTGGAGAATGATCAGTGCGAGTACAGGAGCACCGCAGAGATGATGCAAAGACCAAGGGAGTTTGATCTATGACGAACAAGTGCAATTATATCTACCGAAGCAGTTCCGGACGACACAGAAAGTCACATCGGAATGTACCGCATATTCTGCTGAACGGCATCGCGACTGACAGTCACTGAACGGCATCGCGAGAGGCAGTCACCACAAGGCATCATGAGTGACAGTTGAGAAAACTAACAACAGATGATCACTGAGATCACGCAGCGAACAAGATCACGATCGAAGGACTCCAAATTGGGATCGAATCAGTGGATTACCGGGAGCTGTCTACCCAAAGCACCGACTGGGATGTTTACCAAATGGGTTACCAAAATGAATGCTGAAAGACCGTACTGGGCGGCTATAAGCCTGCTTGGCCGATGCTGAAAGAGGATGAACATAACAACTGAAGGGCAACAGGTGAGAGCAACCGGCTGCAAGAGAGGATATCAGATATCGAGGCTGGCGTACAAAGCTATGCACTAGGATTGGGAGAGCGGAAACGTGTTTGAAGATATAAGATATGAAGCACTGTTTCAAGGCAAGCTTACGAGATAGATACGAGGGCAAATATGATTGACCATAACCGATGGCTATGAAACTGGGAACCGAAGCAGCTTTCAATGCACCAACAATGATCACTGATGGACTTGGACTGCGGAGTTCTCAAGGAATTGGGAGATCTCGAGTGCTTGCACACTTGCAAGTATTGTGAGTATGACCGGTTACTGGAATGCTTACACGTTAGATATACCACTGGGATGGCGCTGCCGATGATGAGCAGCGAGCGGACGCCACCATCGGCGCCACCGAGTCAAGTCGAGGCTCATACTATACATGGGGATTTCACTGAGATTAGTGTGTCTAATTACAACAATGACCTACACGTTGGTACAAGCTACGAGTGCGTGATTCGACGGTCGGATTCCGGACATTCCGGAATTGGAGATATTGAGGACCGTGCTACTTTGGATGTTCTATCTTTGTCTTTCTCTTCTCTCTTGTTTGCTTCGTTATTTTGTTACTTTTTTGATCTCGGCCCAGTACAAATGGCGTCGGCACGGGTTTTTACCACCTCCGCCGATAATGCCAGGGGAGGGGGAGTTTCCCCGTACTCCGGATCCACTGGATAGGTACCATACGGTGCTGATCAGTTATGAGACTTATGGGTTCGTACTGATGCGTAAAATGAAAAGTTGTATGATTGTTTCCTTTCCTCCCCTTTTCTACTCTTGTAAGGGATTATGCAGCCCAGGTGATCTGCACCAAAAGAGGGGGATGATGAAACGGCATGGCGGCACGTGACGAGTCAAGGGCCGGGTAACACCCACATGATATATAGTCGGCTCGCTATGAGCCTTAGATCTCTAGCGTTAATCTTACCTCAACTTTGCTTTATACTACTCTACAATATTGAGATCCACGTGTGCAACCATATCCACTGATATTCCTTCTTATGAGGCCATACACGGGCGTATGCCTTTACAAAATGCTTCCTCTGTGTCCTCTCCTTCTCAGATCAACCTCACCAGCTTGGCTTCTGCTTCCAATCACTAGTGATATTGCCACCACCATTGTGGTATCTCATGAGGCGCTGGAGATTTGGCTGAGCTCCGTTTCTCGATGCTGGAGGGACCCTAGGCAAGTGCTCAGCTTAAATGTGGGAAACTGCGCCTGCGGGTGGTGAGATTTGACAGTAATCGACGGATGATTTATGGCTGTGGTCAATATGTCTACTTCGTATCTTAATACTTTGTGCTGTTCCTTGCAAATTAGACACTGACAATCTACTGTTGGTCTGGGTCTCTAACAGATCCTGGTGCTTCAGAACAACCCCTGTCCTTGGAACTGTTCCATTCGGATGGATGTTTAACAACACTCCTCATTATCATAAAACCTACAAGGTTCTGGTTTGGTCTCACATATTCTGCATTGTATTGTACACTGAATGCAGTAACAGTTGATTCTGGCACAATGATGGTTACAAATTGGTTATCTGTGGATGATACAATGGTACCGCTGTGCACAATGCTGACAATGGTTGATAAAGCAGAATCTTAAAATATTATACTGTTACTGGGGTATTTTAAATCGCAATAATCAATACAACATATATTGGACTGAATACAGCAGCCTATCAGCTGATCCAATACTTATCGGCTTACCAGACTCTATGTCTCATTTCCCCAAGATGAATACCATTCAACTCGTCCTCGTTGGTCCAAGGTCGCTTCGTGGGCCACGCTTTATAACGTAACGCATAAGTTGTTTCTACCTGTGCACCTCATATCCAATCCTTTCAATAATGGACCAGTATGAAAGTACTGTAGAGGAGCAGGTTAAACCCCGCTCATTGGTATATGAGATTGGATCGGCAGAACCTGCGATGACCCTCTGGTGTGCGTGATCAGACTGTATTCATTTCAAAGTACTCATTCAAGGCATATTCACGGATGTGGAATAAGGATAATATTTTCACTTGTGGTAGGTAGATTTCGCAGTTATATTTCAAGGTGTTCTTCACTGACAATCCCTGACTGTGGATTGCTGCTAGAGCTTTGTTCATTTCATCATCGGAGACAATGTGAGTGTATTATAATTGATTCCTCAGGCCAAGTTTGCCTTTGGAGTTTCGACATGACAACATTATTGCGAAATAGCTTAACTTCGAACAAAACTGAAGTTCTCCGGCGATAATCCCAGGAGTTCCCATTGGTCAACGTGTTCATGCATGAGTAGTTGTCAGATGTTCCATCCCCTGGTTGGGCCATCCTCATGATCATAATATCAAATGCAAATCATGACCGCTCATATCCTCGGATGGGACTTTGTGTGGCCAATTTGTTTGGTAGCTAGAAACTCTGACAACCTCAGTCCGATCAGTGCCTATCACAATATGGTTTCAGAACTCTTCCCTATTCAAGCCCTTGTCTTCAATATGGCCATTCAGCAATGCGTCAGAGAATTGATCATCAAACAACCGATACTCCACTTGGGTAGATACTGATATGTCAACCTAACATTCATATAGAAGTATAATGTTGTAATGCATGCGGTCTTGAACCAACAAGCCAGTTTGCTCCTAGCCTCTTATCTTCAGCCAATGTCATTGAGTCCTCAGACACTGCATGCCTAGGTCTCAACTGTCCATAGAGTGTGGAGTGCCGCAGGTAGGTGTTTTGCATATGCTCATCCCCATTGAGTTGTCACATGTACCTGCTTCATTCAAATAAGTATCGTTAACGCTGTTAAATGAGAACCCCTAGCACATCTGAAGATAGAAATGTATCTAAAGAATAATATGGTTAGAACAAGCATTAGTAGGACTGAAGCAAGTGCCAAATATATATCTTTGGAGTTCTACTGATGTAGAAAACAATTTGATCACATTTCTAAATTAGAATTAATAATACCCCCAGATTGGAATGCATTTCTATTTTACCTAATTCAGTATATTTTGTCCTCTCAGTATTGATTGGAAATGCAGGTACATATACATAAAGAACAAGCTTGATTTAAAGGTTCAATGTAATAATACATTCTTAAGTACTACAAGTTGTATTTCAATATTGTAGTAGTAGGTGGGTATCTCTCTTCCATCTTATTATTGATTCGTAGATATACTTTAACGAAGTTGTCATAGTAGGGTGTAATATATAACTCTAAATGTGAGTTAGGTCGAATATAAAACTATTGGTAGATTGATACAACTCAATACAGGATACTGATAGTAGAATAATGTATATTAGTGCCATACAACATACAAGTTACTGTGGTGGCTTCACCGCCCTTTGCATATACCTTGCCTCTTGCCTTCCAGTGCTGGGAGGGTACCACAAGTTTGGCACAATTCCAGATATAACATCGAGTCCTGGCAGCCATTGTGCGTTGCTAAAACAATTCAAGATAATTTTGTGACATCGATGACTTGATTTGTGTGAAGGACCAAAGTTGAGTGCACCACCTGGCCTCTCTACCAAAAACCACACATATGGTGCCATGCCACCCTCCACATCAATGACTGTCTGTATCCAGGTGAATATTCTACTAAAAAAACTATCCAACCACTCTGTTGGTTGTTTCTGTTGAGGGACATTATGGTGGAGAAGAGGAATGGAGAAGGGAATCAAGACCACAGTAGTGGAAGGAGTGAGGCTCTATGACTTACTCAACTGCCACTGATATACCCTATGATTTGTTGTGGTGAATCAGAGGATTTAGAAGGCAGAAGGCCTATCTGCAACAGTCCTCGATTTCAACATTCCACCATACCTCGTGCAGCATATCACGGTCATTCTGGCGGGAGCAGTTCTGCCTCAAGAAGCATAAGACGGGGCTGGCAGGATTTGACAGAATACCAAGCCTTGTGAAAGCACACATATTGCAAAGATCAACAAAAGCTCGACATGAGTACATGCAACCAAGAATAGGAAAAGAATGCATTGTGTATTTCATTGTGCGGCACAATGATACATCCACGAAAGTGAAAATTGACTATAGTGTGCACTATTCATACATGTAAACATGCGCAGCGTATAGCAAGCTTTCTGTAGACCTCTGTACAATGTGAAGTCTATAATCATCCACAGTCAATTCATAGAGGTGTACCTGAGTCTATGGAACTGGATACATCTGTTGGCCAGAGATGGATGTATACCTGTAATTACTACATGTCGGTTATAGCAATACAGAGTCCACAGGACAGTTTGTTGACACTTAAACGGCATATCAGACGCTACTCTGAAGAATGTTTAAGATCCTGCTTGAAAGCCTACATCATATCCTCGTTCAGAGGCTGCTTGCTGTCTACATGGCAGAGCAATACTCAAGAGCTGTGTCTGAGAGATGCGGACATTGAGAGGAGTTGATTTTTCCACACGATTTGTTTCACCAATGACAATATGTGAGTTTGTGTCTCGTTTGACCCAAATGTTGATGGACTGAATCTACATGTCCAAGTGCTTCTAGTACTATAAACACCGTCACCAACACTATTATCACTGCCATCATTACCATCACCATTATACCTTTGCCATCTTCACTATCAGCCTTGGACTGAATCTGCACTCATATACCCACAATCTGTATGCGGTGGGTAGCAGATTTTGCAAGAAAATATGAGTCCCAAGCTCCAAATTTCTACTTTTTCTGTGGAATCCAAAATTGTGATTGTCAATCCCATCACTATGAGGAATTATGAGATCTCATTGTGGTGGGCACAATAAAGATAAGTTTCACATTGTCATATTAACCAATGTGATGATTTCTGATACGATAAACCACCCATTACGCCCTACCCGCCATCTGCCTCTCGGTATCCGGTTGTAGCATCTCGGCAATTCTCTGGATCACATTCCATGCAGCATTGATGGGAGTATATAGTGAGGTGAAATTGGGAGTGTCTTGCAACTTGAGAGTAAACTTTGAAGCATATGGCCAAGTAGACTGGAAGTGTATCATGTAATGCAATGTAAGGGCACATATGCCTGCGTCCGGCCTCATAAGTATACGTATGGTAATTATAGGAATACGGTTGCAAACGTGGATGCGAGTGATAGTATGTGTAGATGTATAGGTAAGATTATCGCTAGAGATCTAAGGCTCGTGGCGAGCCGACTATATAGAATGGCC
>Ga0307515_10000575_pt1 | contig 86450 bp, 101 predicted proteins | sample 17_EM_MG_FD_194513 | JGI IMG/M metagenome (GOLD analysis project Ga0307515, IMG submission 194513) | Populus trichocarpa ectomycorrhiza microbial communities from riparian zone in the Pacific Northwest, United States - 17_EM | ecosystem: Host-associated > Plants > Roots > Unclassified | place... | reverse complement strand
GCAAACACCACATCCCCTCCCTTCACCTTCACCCCGGCAACATCCACCTCACAGTCCACAGCAACCGCCTTCGTCTCGGCGCCCGCCCCAACCGTACTAGTCCCCGCCGCCCACACCTCCCACCCCTCCATCTCGCCCAGATCCCTGACTCTCCCTCCAACAACAACCCCGCGTACCCCGCGTTTCTGCATCCGCTTCGCGACTAGCCCGCCAACGACTGCACACCGCGTCCCCGGCGGCGCAGAGAGCACCGCGATTGTGTTTGGCGCTGTGACGAGGTCGGCGAAGTGGCACCCGGCGGGTAGTGTGGAGGGCGGGGAGGGGGAGGATTTGGGGGCGAAGAAGACGGTGGTTGCGGGGGCGACGAGGGGTGTGGAGCGGGAGGAGAGTTTGTTTTCTAGAAATTGTTGGTTAGTGGGGAGAAGGAGATGGGGAGGGGAGGGGAGGGACCAATGTCGACTAGGAACCCCGCGTGTGGGACGCGGAGTTTTAGTAGTGCATCAGAGATGTCGCAGGCTGTGTATGCGCCCGAGGAGAGGGTTTCGAGGTGTTGCTGGGAGACCGCCATTGTTGGCGTTGAGTGGTGAAGGTTCCGGCGGTGGTGCGGACGGAGCCATTTTGATAGACCGGGGCATATTGTTCAGCGCGGCGGGGATCGGCGAGTGATGCTATGTGCGTAATTGATTCTAACGAACATAATAGGGTGAGTTTAGAGCTGGTGCAACTCTATAGTATAGAAGGGAAGTAAAGTGAATTATAATCAACGCCTGAGATGTGTGCATGGAGGATTCCACTCCCTAAGTGCCCATATGTATGCTAAACCCAACAAATGCTCTCAAATCAACCAGGATATGCAGAATACCTCCACTAACATGGTATCAATACAAAAAACAGACAAAAAACCCAGCCAGATTCCATCTACACCCATTATTTATACAGACACCACCACCCTACTATTCATTATCATCATCCAATTCCTGAAACCTCCCTTCCTCAACCGCCGTCTCAACCGGATTCTTAACATTAACCACCCCGGTTTTCTTCAACCTATTCCTCGGCCGCAGATTAGCCCACGCCCTTCTGACAACCTTCTTTCCCAGCCGCCTCAAATTCGAGAGGTGGAGGCTGTGGAAATGTAACGACAATAATGCTGGGGGGATGGGAATGTTTCCATGCCTTTCAAAAAGCACAAACAACCGTTCCGCCTCACGCTCCTTCTCCTCTTGCGACATCCCCTCGAACGGGTCAGCCGTGACTGGTTCCGAGTCAAGTGTTTGGCCGGTGATCGGGTTAATTGGTTTTCCTGATGATGACGACGCTGCGGCTGCAGCTTCCGTGGGATCGAAGGAGGATACAGGAACCGCTTTGTTGTGAGTTACTAGGAAGCCAGAGGCGTATCCGTAGCCAATGTTGCGGATTAACTCCTCGGCGTTTTCATCGGATAGCTCAAAAAGGAGGTAAGATATGCTTTCTCTAGTGTTAGATGCTGAGGCGGAGTTAGAGAGCTGTAGGAGACGAGCGGCAAGTGTCGTTCCTTTCCCTAATGGCTGGTTTCGTTCCCTAAAATGACTCGGATAAGCACTAACTCTTATTGCATCTAGCTCACGAGCACAAGAGAGGAGCTCACTGTTCACATGGCAATAACCGGCTCTTGAGATATGTCTTGACTTCATCCCCGGCAGTCTCAACAATTTTCCGGAATAGGGTAATTAATGGTGCTCCATTGTCGTCGAAGTTCTCCGTCGTCTTTGTTCCAATCTTGGTGTACTTTGGATCGATAGCCTTGTCCAATATCTCCACCAGTCTTGTGATATTGCATAAAGGATCTGAAGGCGGAAACGCATCGTGTTTACAGGCTGACAGATCCATGTTGAGTAGGGCGTTAATGACAAGGGTAATTGGTGGTTGGAGGGGAAACGGAGATAGATCTCGTTGACGGAGGATTTTGAACAGATTTGACACGGATCTATACCCGTCAGTTTCCAGATCTATCATTCACCGTCGCCGCCATCATACTTGATGAATAGGTTATCTTTATCATTGACGAAATGGGAGAGGTTAAAAATGAGTTTTAATGTTTCCTCCAACGCCATATCGTCCATCGTTGAACGCGGCTTCGCTTTCTCGGTATATGCATCGGCATGCCGCGCCAGAGCCTGGAAGCACCACTATCAGCATAGTAAACCCAAAAATTCCGGACTCAAGGAAGCCTACATTGTCAATACTCTTCTCAAGCCGCTGCTCCTCCACCAGACGTTTCAGATCCATCGTAGTACCGTATGTAATCAAGAACAATATCCGCGCTAGCAAGAACTCATCATCGACACTTGCGCTCTAGTCCACCGTCAGCCCCCCCGTCACCCCCTCGCTTCCTCAAACAAACCTCAAACCTAGAAGCTGCCTTTTCTGCGAATCCCAAGTCCACAAATATCTGCCTCGTCTTTGGTACCACAAGTAACGCGTTGGCCAAGCATCTCAGCGCCTCTCTTGCCGACGCGCAATCCGTCTTATTCGCCTCAAATCCGTGTTTTCCAAGTATCTCGATGCCCTACGAAGCTGTGAGCTTGGGCGGACGGTAATGCGACGCGATAGTGGTAAAAGACCTCTTTGGTGAAGATCGGATCACAGCCTTTCGGATCTCGGCCATAGACTTTGAGTTGTTCCAACATAGATGCTCGCTCTGTGTGGTGGATTAGCTACGACTACTTTCCCCATGCGTGATTGGTAGATCGCCTGTACCAGTAGCAGAGAGATTCCTTTCCTCCAAGTCGACGCGAAGCGTTTCTATTATGTGCTGGACGTGTTGTAGCTTGTCTGTCGCGGCGAGTCAGCAAAACTGATGCGCCTGCGGGGGATTAGTAGTATCACCCTCGCCGGGCGCCGGCGATGTGGACGCCATATTTCGCGGTTGAAATTCGAAAAGAACTGGGGAGTGCGAGGGCTGTCGAAATTCTGGCAGCAACCGAGTTCTTTAATACTGCGCTGTCATAGTAATCGTAAGTCTAACCGGAGTTGATATTGATCCGACTGGAGGAGATATGTCAACCTGATGGCGGGAGGAAGTGGGGAGTGCAGGGGAGGTTGGTGAGGTGGTGGAGACAGTGTCATCATCCTGCAATTTCCCCAGGGCCAATCTATCGTCATCATAATTAGGTTCATAACCGAGAGCAAGGTTATGAGGCGTCACTCGCAGCAGATGGATTTCGGCCAGACAGCAGTGGTGCCAGGCAGCCATGCATTCTGCTTGGCTATAACTTTCTCTACTCTATATACATACAACTCTACCACTCTGTACTAAACATATAAATGAATTAGAAAACTGCAATCATGTGAGCACCATTATCAATTGTGAGTGATACCGCATGGTATAAATGTTGTGAACATACATATTAAATCTGTATAATCCCCTCAGGACCTAAAATCAAGGTGCGTTGTGCCCTCGAAAACTCAGAATAATGTCCACATCACCATAGCTTGTGTCCAACTACAACCAAAGCACCCATTTCGCCACCCTGACCACCAATTCCACAATCTTTTTCGTTATCTTCAACGCAAGAACTACGATCCAGATAACCCACAGTACAGCCCTCACTGACCACTCTATCGTCACGCTCAATACCCGAATGACTCTCCTCATTTTTCCCCTTCCCCTTCGTCTCCTTGCCAGCCTAAAAATCTCCTCTTGGAGCTTCTTCACGTTCAGCGTCATTTCTGTGGTGACCGTGGTACTAAGCCCATCTGCCTCGTCCGCCACAGTTCTAACCATAGGAGTTAGGGTGCGGGAAATGTGCTTATTAACTTCATTGATGCGATTATGGTAATTGGGGGCGGTGGAGGTGACAAAGGTGGTTTGTTTACTGTGGTAGGTATTGAGGAGAGAATTTAGGGTGCGAGTGCTAGCGTTAATTTGTCGAAGGCGTGGGTTGAAGATGCTGGGTGTTTTCGTCGCGAGCTCGCGAGCGACGATGCCCTCAGAGAGCGCGCTTGCGCGAGTGCGGTAGAGATCACGTTTCGATATGGCGAGTATAGGAGGTATCAACGGTGGACACTGTTTTATGGGCTCCTCAGGGGCGTCGGAAAAGAGCTGAGAAGGATTTTCTAACGCCTTTATTTGATCAAGCACAAGATGTTCCTCTGGTTTCTGACGCAGTGGTTCAATCTTGACCCCTCTCGCAGGGGAGGGTTCGCGACCGATATCGGAGGCTGTAACTTTGAGCTTGTTGCCACGACGTTCAGGAGAGGCATCGCGGTCACTGTCAAGATTCTTTTGTAATCGTTCGTGAAGACCCAGTTGACCGGTAGAGTGGTGGCTTCTATGCTTTGATGGTCTTGGTTTTCTCAATTCGGGTATTTGTCTGCCTAGTTTGGACTTAGACAATTCCAGGTCTTCAAAATCCAAGGCGGAGAGGGTGCCTTCTCTGCTAACTGCTTGAGTGAACCTATCTTCGTCGTCACTGGCCGTGTTATTTGATATAGTGGGTGATGGTATAGACGATCCATTGTCTCTTTTCCAGGGTATTAATTCTTCAACCTTCGAGACTTCGCTGCGGAGCTTGTCGACACGCGACTTGACTTTCCCAATCTTGGAACCTTTCTCCTTTTCGTTTGGTTTTTTGTGGGGACGTTCAATATCCAGCGAATCTCGGCCGCTATCTTCGACATGTTCCTTCTCCTTGGAGTTGGCATCTTTCCGCATGCCCAAAAGCTTCTTGGTTGGGCTGATCTTGCTCCCCTTCTTGTCCTCATCTCTCTCCTCAGGTTCTTGTGACGGCATTCTAGGTGGACTAAGAGATATCGCGATGCTGGGAATTACATAGTCTGACCTATCTGCAACGCTTCCAATGATTCCGAGGCCGGCGGCAGCAGTGTCAACACGGTCGAGGCTACCTTCACTTCCGCCAAACGCAGTCGAGAAACTGAGGCCAGTTATTGTCTTCTCTAGAGGTTTAATTGGACTCCTTCCCGTGGTTGCTGATTCATATTCTTCATCTGCTTCAAAGCTTTTCCTGTATTCTGGTTGATCATGTAGTACCAAGATTGGATAGCTCTCCTCATTCTCCGACACAACCCAATCCATTTCCGCCTCTGCCTCCTGTTTCCGCCATTTCTCTTCCAGCTCTAACTCATGTTGCTTTAATTTCTTCCCGCTGGGGTTTTTGCCCTTGATTATACGCTTTAGTTTCCTCCTTCGACGGTGGTGTTTAGGACTTTCTGGGAGTGCGTCGCCAGTATTATGATGATATTCCGAACCCGAAGAATCGGAGAGATAATCAGAGTCGCTTTGTTCGTCCTCTTCCGAAGATGTAGCAGTGCTTTCAAAACCCTCATCATTATCCCTAGAAAAACGACGATATTCCTTTGCTCGACGGGCGCGCGGCAATTCCCTGCTAGCCCTCTTCTTCAAGTTATCATCGCTCACCACATAGCCTAAGTCATTTGGTGAAACTTCCAAGGACATTCGTTGTTTGTCCCTCATACTCTCCATACTCTGCACGCTCTGACGTTTCCTCCTCTTGCTCTCCTTCTCCAACTCCTCACGCTTGTATTCCTCACATCGCATCCAGTAGTAGTCTGCCAACATTTCCTCCGGCTCAATAACCCAATCCATTCTCGACCTTTTTGGCTTCTTCCCTTCTCCCGGTGGCGGATGAGGTAACCCACCTGCGCCCTCACCTCCCGGAGAACGTATCGACACAGCCACATCTTCAACCCACTGCGCTACCACTCCTGGATCCTCCCACCGCGAAATATCAAGTTGGATCTTTTTCCGATTTCTGAGCTTTCGGTTCCTGATGACTCGCAAAGGATTATATTCGCAAAATTTTTCCGGGAAGCCTTTAGGTGTCTGTAGGGCAGCCATATTTTTAGCCCTAGTCGACTCAATCTTTAGTAACTCCTTAAAAGCCGCCGCCAGCTCTAGCGACTGCTTCGCCTTTAGGGTACGTTGCATAGTTGCCTCGGAGAACTTATACTCCCTCTGAAACTCCCGTAGCTGCTCCCGCCCCTGACTCCACCGTCTCATCTGCTGCTGCTGAAAGTTTCCCCCAAACGGCCGCGGCGGCAATGACGGCGTCGGGAAGTTTGCTCTCCCAGGTGCTGGTGGTGGTGACGATGCTAGATGCTTCTTCCCTGCGCCCGCAGAACTCGGCGACCTCCCCGACATCATGAATGAGCGTGTAGGAGAAAGCGCCCTCCGGCGGGATCCAGGTTCCGATGTGCCTTGGTGTCGAGATAGGGGTAGAGATAACGTATTTCCCCACAATGACTTCTGCCTACTTAACGATGCCGTCTCCCCTTTCCTCTTTTGAGATTCCGAGAGAACGAAGTCCACCATCGCCACCGGGTCACTATCTGCTTCCGCATCTCCCCCATCTTGCTTTCCCACCTGGCCAGAACCAACGCTGGACTGGTAGTAGAGACTCCTGTCGGTACGATCAAGCGAGCTTTTTCTGCTTCCGCTACTGTCGAGTAAGAATCCACCAGCCGCTTGTCGCCGCGCATGTGCTACAGGGCCAGGGGGATGCGGACCTACAGCACGAGCGATGGACGAAGTCGGGAGCGAAAGGTTCTGGGAGTCGGTGGTAGAGGTGTTATAGAGCGTAGAGGAGATATGGGATGAGACCGAAGGTTCTTTGGTTGGGAGGGAGGAGACGCGGCGCGCGGGGGTTTCTGACATCGTTTGTTGGCCGGGGGTGCGATGCATGCAGCTGGTGGGCTTAAAGCTTAAAAAGAGCTGCAGAGGTTAGGGTTGTGTTTCGGTTGCAGGGCAACGAACCGCCTTAAACATATCCAAAGGACCGAGAGCAATGGATCGATCTGACAATCATAGAGAACGGACGTTGAATGGTTGACAAGGTTAAATAGCCAAGCTTGACGGCTTGTTGAAGAGGGTCTAGCCGGTTAATCTGCGGCTTTTACCTTGAATGTCCGTTGTGTTCCTTGCAGCTTGCATGCGCGGTTTCTAGAGACTACGCACTAAAGTGTTCCTTCTTAATCACTCGCTGCATCATCTTCGTCTTCTACTTCACTTATCGCATCGTCCCCGTCTCCATCACTACTATTATTCCCGCCCTCACCGCCCTCACCGCCCTCACCGCCCTCACCGCCATCACTGCTACCATTTCTTTCCCCATCTTCCTCGTCCTCCTCCTCCCTAGCCTTCCTCCTCGTCTCCTCCAACTTCCTCCTCCTTCTCTCCTTTACCTCTTGTGCCCTTCTCTTCTTCCCACCCCAGCTAACCTTGACCGGCTCCAAATAATTACCCTCATCCTTAAAACTGCTCGGATCTTCCCGCAACCCCTCCTTTGCACTCCACACAATCCCCGTCCTCCCCGCGTTCCCCGTCCCGATATCCAATGTGCGAAACTTCATATCCCGGTCAAACAATTCCACACATTCCTTAGCCACCTTTTGCAGCGGCTCTTGATCCCACCCTTTAATCGCCGCCATCCCCATCACATGACTCCAATCTCGTAGCGTCAGCATAGTCATCCGGTCCTTTAGACGCACCGCGTATTCTTCTGGCGCTGCAATATTCCGTTTCTTCTTTTTCGGGACCCTCTCTTCCTCCAAGTCCGAACGGTCTGGCATCGGCCTTGCAGCAGTAGTATCCGGCGGTGTAGGCAGTTCATCTCCCAATTTCGGCATAATTTTAACGCGGTCCCACTTCCTCTTCGAGTCTCCTCCCTCCGCACTTGGAATGAGCCGTTTGACATAATGTTCCCTCTCCTGGTGCAGTCCCAGCAGCAGAGTATCCAGTCTCGCAATAACATCCCTCACCGCCGGTTTCACCAACCTCTCACTCTCCTCATCATCATATGCCGGTTTCAACGCAGGATTATTTCTCACGCGAATCCGCTCCTTCACTTTCCTCAACACCACCGCTGTCAGGACTTGCTCTAACACCTCGCTTGGCGCCTGTTTCCCTCCTGTCTCTTTGCAAAAGTCTTCTGATCATTTATCCGTCTCCTCTGCTGGAAGAAAGCATTCCCGGGCAGATGTTCCTTCTCTCTTGGCACGCGATGTGTGGGCAACGGCCACGCAGTCCACTGCTTAGTGATGAACCGTTTCTGGTTTGCAATAGCCGGATCCACTACCTCATCATCATCCGAATCTTCCCCCTTCCCCTTCTTCCTCTTCCACTCCTGAGACATGAAGACTCCATGCGGATGCAGCTTCTTGAGCACATATGCTTGCAATAGGTGGTTTCCGATATTCTGGTGCGAATCCCAGTCCAGCGCTCTAATGATGCCAAAGAACGGCTTCACCGACGTCTTGGTGTCTTCCATATCACCCCAGCGGTGGCGCGTGTTCTCGCCGCCTGAGCTGCCACCGTAAAACTCTTCGTCATTAGATGTTATATGGGACGCCGAGGCGGCGGTGTGGTAATCGGAGGCTGATGGAGAATTGGGGTTTGTGGTTGGGGTAGGGGTGGGAGTGGAGGAGCGAGGAACAGAGGACGCAAAGATTGAGGTGGTAAATAGAACATGGCGGTGTCGCGCTAATGTCACTAGCGCAACTGCTGTGGAAACCCTAACCTCACTACTAAACCTCCAGTGTGCTGAAAACCGAGAATAGTAGACGGCTATTTTTTTAGCTAACGCATAAACCCATGCCGTATCCAAACCGTCTGACAGACTAGGCATGTTGGAAGAATCTCGGAAACACAAATGGAGAAAATTGGTGATATTACTGCTCATCAACTAGAACCCCACGGCATATGCGCTCAGAGCAAAATTTCGGCATTTCCTGCCACAAAAGTAATCCGGGTAAAGACGGATGACAATGGGTGAATGTGGCTCGACTGATTATCACAGGATATCTTACTGAGGGTTTTTCATGGACAGTCACTCGTTCCAAAATTTCTGAATTGATTATATGGACCTGATTCTGGAATCTTCTCTTGGTGACACAGCCTGGCATTGACCTGGACCTCTTTGCTACTGTAAACCGAACTAATCAAGTGGCCGTGATGCTGCTTAGTTCTTATTCGTATCTAAAGAAGTTTTGCACTTGAAGAACGAAGAAATTCAACTTTCTTGTTCTACTTCTATACAATACCAAAAACAGTAAACATAGTGACTATACATATAGTATTCAAACCCAAACGCCAAAAAACTCCACTCCAATATAAAATAACTATCTATATTCACGCTTCAACCATTTCCTCATCCTCCTCCTCATCCACGGCAAGGGCATCCTCAATACCCTCCGGAACCCTTCCGCCCTTCTCCTTTACGGTCTCAAAGTACCCTTTCGCCTCCGCCCGCAGTTCCCTTGCCATGCTCCTTCTCTCCTCCGCATCGCCACCCCCATCACCCTCATCCTCCACAATCCTCTGCAACTCCACATCTGCTACCCACAAGCACACCATCCCCCGTAAGCAAAGCAGGCCCTCCATATCACTCCACGGCGGCGTCAACATCAGCTCTTCCAGACGCTCCTTAACCTTCTCCGGTCTCGACACCTCCACCTCCTCCCCCTCTTCCCGTCCCCCCCCAACATCTCTATACCTCGACCCCTCAATCAGCAAACTAAACAACGCAGGCTGAAACTCAATCGCACTATCAAGCGGCAGCAGTCTCTTCTCCTTCCCCTTCCTCTTCGCCGCCCCCAACGCGGGATGGTGCGAGTGCAGCCGTGGACGGTACGGAAAGAACAGGATCAACCGCTCTAGAAACTCGGTGGCATCCTTCATTCCGTCCTCTCGCCGCAGGAGCAGTTCCACACCCACCCCCCAGATCCGCCGAATATCCACGTCCTTTCCGCGGATGAGACATGCGAATGCGCGCTCGGCGCGCGCCCAGTCGCGCTCTAGGAGACTGCGGTATAGGATTGTTGTTATCACGCTGAGGTGTTTTCGGCGGAGACTCCAGGCGGGGGTGGGGATGGGCGCGAGGTGGTGGTTTGCGAGGAGCGTGCGCGGGTGGGCTGTGTGGCGGCCGCGACGGGAGGTGGGGGGTCGGTGGAAGGGGTTGTCATTGTCGGGAGGTGGGGACTCGCCGGGGGGGAGCGCGCCGGGGGAGAGTTGCTGGGAACGCGTGTTGACGGGGGCCCAGGAGTGGTGGGGGGAGGGGCGGGGGGAGGCTTCGCCGGCAGCTGAGGAGGAGGACGAGGAGTTGGAGGCGGCTGAGTTGCGCCGCCGTTTGATCGGCTTGGTATTGGGCCGGACGGGGGCGCTGAAGAATGCGTGGGTTTCTCTGGGCGGGTTCATTTTGGTGGTTGCGGTGAGGCGATGTGCCGTGTTTTGAGAGGATCTAAAAAGTTATGAGCCGCCACCTCACGGGACGTCACCGAACTTCGCCACAAGCAGATAGATATAAACCGTTGAATTCGGCCGCGGTATAGAACATGTCCCCAAGCGAAAAAGATAACGCAGCCAGACACGCGTACCAAACGCGCAAAAATCGCAAAACACAAAAAAAAAGTAGTGTACAGCATCATCAATCCCTAGCCAGTCCACCATTCCTATTGTCCGCTCAGTGTAGGTATATATCACTCTCGCCCGTCCCCATCTAAAACATCTTAACATGTTCCGGTCGCAAATCCGCCCGCCGTGGCGCGATGAGAGGGTGCAGCTGGGCCAGCAGAGTCAAAGCTATATTACACGCCCGTTAGCATCTGCCCCTCGATCCCCGGAATAGAAGTTTGACATACCCCACATGAGATACATTGCGACGAATGCGAGGATCAAGGAGGACCTCCAGACGCTAGAGCAAGATAGGATATCAGTCTTCATCTTCCTCGCACGCAAAGTGGCCAAACGAACGTTTGATTCTCTCCTTTAGGCGCAAATACATAGGCCACAGCACAAGCAATGGCGACGATCACCAGGGTGACAAAGATGGTGTAACTGCTTGCTGTCAGCTTGAGCTCGGAGCTGGTCCCCTTTCCTTGGAGGTGGTTTCGTACCCGTTGGCCATGTTGTAGTAGCTAGCGAGAGAACGCGATGCGATGCAGTGGGCTAAGTAGGCAGCGTATAGTTTGTATCGATTCCGGGGTGTTTGCGAGAGCTTCTGTTAGAGCTTGGATACCTACGCGAATGACGATACCTGGTGCAACACCCCTAACCCTAGCCATGTTGCATAAGAGGCCGGGTAAAAACTTCGAGCTGTTGCCAAGCCATCATGCCTAAGCCTCCGTGACTGCTTCTAACCCCACAAATCCTGGAAATCACACAAGCCTAGCGTCAAAGAATCCCGAACCATCGACAGTGTACGACGACGAACGACGAACGACACGACAACCCCCGACCTACCCAGCCTCGAAAGTTTCCCCGCGATAGATCTTACACAACTACAAGATGACGAAGCGCACAAAGAAGGTCGGAGGTGTGTACACCCCATATTGTTCTAGCGGAGGGTGGAACTATTGTTGGGAAATGGAAATGGGAAACAGCTACTGACATGGTTTTGGTGAATTACAGTGACCGGTAAATACGGTGTCAGGTAATTAATTCCGCCCTCCAAACCACCCACAAATTCTCCCAATCGACTACCATACGAAATCTCTTTCCTACAACCGGCCTCCCGAGTTCCCCCCATCCAATCTAGTATCCCCAACCGAAATCGCTCGAAACAGCATACACGAAAGGATGCACCAACAGCAGCGGAGGCTAACGACCTTTTGCCCACAGATACGGTGCCTCGCTCCGTAAACAGGTCAAGAAGATGGAAATCTCGCAGCACGCCCGCTACACCTGCACCTTCTGCGGAAAGAACGCCGTCAAGCGCAAGGCCGTCGGTATCTGGGAATGCAGGTCCTGCCGCAAGACCGTTGCTGGAGGAGCCTGGACCGTTTCGTTGGTTTCCCGCTTCCTTCCTCTACACCTCCTCTAACAAGAGTATCCATAGTACTGCCGCTGCTGCCGCCTCGCGATCCACCATCCGTCGTCTCCGTGAGCTTGCCGAGGTTTAAATAAGCTTGCTTGGGGTGGTTGGAGGAGTCCTTTTTTTTCGGATTGCCGGTTGTGTAAAAACGGGGAAATCCAAAGAAAATTTATCAAATAAAATGGGTCCATTCGGGAGTTTTCATCATATGCTTTTTCATCATGTGGTTGGTGTTTTTTTTTTCTTTCTCTTACGGGAGAAAACATGAGAGAAATTCAAGGGAAAGGGGATTTCTCACTATTGGCGGATTCCGGGATGGTGGTGTTTCGTTTAAGGTGAATCAAGATACACAGCCAGTAATCGCCTTGGATGAGCTCCATGGGAATTAAGCTGATGGGTCGGGGCTAATAATCTCGACCCGGTGCACGTTGATATCACTCAATTCTTGGCCGATGCACAGTCGTTCCGACATTCCTTTTGGAACGTTCCAACTCCAAAACTGCGTTCTTCTCTACTAGCAAGCAAGTGTATATGAACAAGTTGGCCTCAATTATCAATGACAGCCACCCACCGCTCAATCCAAGTAACGAGAAACTGTTGGCCAGATGCCCCCCAAAACCTAGAAATAGAAAAAGAACAGTAACCAACGCCGCAAGTTCCGTGTAGCATGAATTCATCAGAGCATTTAAATCATAGCCGTATCGTTAAAGAGTAAGTTCGCCGCCATGTCAATATCTCCTCCGGTCATATCCAGTGCGGCAATCGCTTGCTCTCTCGAGAATCCTAGACCAATCAATTGTGATACCACCTCATCCGGATGCTTCAGTTTAACCTGTTGCGGATGCTGATGTTGTTGCTGCTGCTGGGTCTGTGCTTGAGGAATATCCCGTATTACTGGCGGCTCGATGATTGCACCTGTCCGTCCGCTGACTCTGCTTCCGCTCGGTCCTTCCACCGTAGGTTCTTCCTCCTCATCGTCGCCATATCCCTTGGGGATATCGCTTTCGCCCAGGAAATTCACTTCCTCATCCTGGATAACGAGACAGCCACGCTTTAGATCCAAAGTTGCCTGATGCCGCTTCAACATATCAAGGCCCAAGAGAAGTTCGACAGATTTCCCTTCCATCACGGTGAAGGAGCAAGCCAGGTAGAGCTTTCCGATCTTGATTTGAGCGTGGTGAACACGCCCAATAATCTTTGCTGTGCCGACACCTCGCGCGATGCCGGCGAAGCGCGAGTCGACAAGGCGCATGATGCCGCAACGTTGGGCGCAGTCCGGCGACATTATCGTGGTCTGGGCCCCGCTGTCGACGAAAGCTTTGACAGCTGTGCCGTTGACCTCAACAGGGATGTAAAGCATTGTCACGCGGCCGAAAGCTATTGTTTGAACGCGTTAGTAGTCTCAGGGTCAGGGGGTAAGCAGGAAAGTAAAGCTGGTACCTTCAGGGTGGTGTTCCAGCGCAGATTGCAAGTTCTCCATCACTTGCTCCTGTCGGATCAATTCTTCAATCTTTTGCTGGGCTTCGACGTTGAAGGGGTCCTCGTTCAACATTTGCTACCTTACCATCAGCCTCATTCGCAGAGTAACGCAGATTAAGAACATAGACATACGATCTCGCGCTGCTTTTCCATCTCTGCTTCACGCTTTTGTCGTTGCATCTCCTTGAATATCTCGTTGAACTTCTCCGGATCGTTGCGGGCATCCCAGAGCTCAGGGTTAGTCTCCCGAAGCTGCGTTTGCAGTTGTGGATCACCTAGAACCTGCAGTCGGATCATTTCAGGGTCGAGCTCGACTTGGCTCCGATGAGGCTGCTGCGGCTGTGGTGCTACGGCTTGCTGCTGCTGCTGCTGTCGGCTTGAGCTGCCTTGTGAGTTGCCAGCTGTATGTACTACCACCATGTCGTCGTCTTTCATGTTGTACTGCTCAAGCGTGCGCGTCGTGTCGGTGAGGAGTCGACCGTTATAGTATAGGTGCTGCGAGGTAGACGGGACAGCAGGAAGCTCGGAGGAGATAAGGGCTTTGAGGTCGGCGACAGAAATGGATCTCGGTACATCCAGTTGGAGGACCTGGGAGGGTCTACCAGAGATGGAGGAAATGTTGAGGCGCCTGTCATGTATGATTAAATTAGCTAGCTTCTCAGCTTGAGATGGGCGTGGTGGAGCTCGAACATGGTGGGTGGCGGTTGTCAGACACGCGACGACTTAAGTAAGATTAGGAGAAGAGGTGGAAAGATGAGAGGGAGAAGGAGAAGGAGAAGGAGAAGGAGAGAAGGGGGGGAGAGAGGGTAAAAATAGGTGGTAAGGCTGGATAGAAATGGAGTTGACAGTGACGGTTGTGGTGGAGGAGGCGGTGCTGATGGGAGGTTGTTGAATGCTGAACGGGGATGGCGGGGTGAAAGGTCCAACCTGGATCAATCAGCGGTCAATGGGCGACGTTAAGCTTGGAACGGCGACTCGTTGAATGTCATCCCGGCTTGGCCCTGCTTGCCCCGCATACAGAGCAGATTAGCATGCAGAGTGTTCCCGATACGATACGTCTCGGATACATATTGACTGTTGGCGGATCCGCATTCCTGAAATCGGCGGGAGAAGTATGGCAACACTCAGCACACCGTAGTGATTATAGAGTGTGGGGTGCATCACCAATACCATCCCACGGACATCGTCAGTTTCATGCACATGCACGATTTGCCCAAGAGGTAGCTAAAACGGCGGGTTTCGAACTGTGCGGTTGGTGGCTAGCGGACAGAATGTGGAAGTGGATGGGTGATGGAGGGGGTGACGGGGATCATGGGTGGAGGAGGAAACGGATTGTGGTGTTTCCAGCTGAGAAGTGCTGCTCTGCAACGGCAAAGTACATATATGCACCCATGAGACGCAGTCTCCCGTCGCTGTCGTTGTGGTGGGGATTTGCACCGAAGCTTATTGTAACGTTGCAAGAATATTTATTGGCGGGGAAGAGCAGACACTGGGGCTGAGTGAGTGAATGCTATGTCCAGTACTCTTCCACGGGAGCAATTGCATACGGGCTGTACGCACACCCCGAGAAAGAATTGGAAGGAGAGGGAGCAGCGTAGGGTAGAGTATGTGTTAGAGAGAGTCTCGTCTCAGCATCCTCGAGAGTAATCTACCAGAGACCCCACAATATAAAACGCTGAAGAAGTCGTTTCCTTGTTTCCCCCTGCCGCATCCAAGTCCAAACACCCATCGCCCTCGGCACTCCTGCTCTAAGAGATCGGCCTCGGTGCAAAGCCCAGCGAGCCTGTTGACGGCCCTGATCGTCATAAGAGCTGCAGGAGAGACGGCGAAAGGACTGGGCATGGAGTGGAGGCCGAGACCGTCGCCGACTGCAGATGGCAGCGCGGTTTACTTTCGTGTGGCACCGCGGAACATTTGGCGATGCACGTCCCATCCCTCGCTTGATTTTTTTTTCTGCTTGGCAGGAATGACGTGCACCTAATGCTTAATTGCACGCCCTTCAGATGCTAGAGGGTCTGAGTCTGAGCAGCTTTCAAAGAGGGCTCCTCGACTGGCTCATCCTCAACCGACCATGCAGTCGTCTGTCAGGAAATCGGTCCTCAATGGCAAACTTCGCTCTCAAAGACCCAGCGTACGTGCGGATTCTTCTGTGGAATTGCCAACCTTGAACGAATGGATTGATTGACTCATAGCTCGAGGCAGCTCCCAGCACCGCAAGTTTCACGTTCGCAAACACAGACAAGAAGCTATGGAGACGGTAAGCACGCCGCCGTCGCAAAGACAGGCGGAGAAGTAGGGCACCACAGAAAGGATGTGAAGACCAACCAAGTACGGCCCAAACCTCAACACTATGATGGCATCTTTTGACAGTCTCATCTGCAGGATTTCTACCTTTCCGTTTTGAGCTCCACATCGGGCAAACGCGAAGCCAGATCCTACCTGCAGAGATTTACTCCGACTACAATTCATCTTCCTTACCTTGGCGGGTCTGCGGAAACAACGCCAAAATGCACCAAGAAATCGGCTTTCCCAAACTCCGAAGCTCTCGACAAACGGAATGAGGCATATGTCAATCGGCTTCTAGACAACAATGCCACCCGTGCCGCCATCGAGTTCCTAAAACCAACCGACACCGCGTTGGTCAAGCCCAGTCTTCTTGCTCCCAAAATTGTTGAGGAGGAGCTACATGTCGCGCTCGTCAAGATCCGAGACATTGACAGCATTCCCGATGCTACTCTGCATGGCGTTGGGAGGACTCTAGGGCAACTACAGCGGCTAGGCCTCTTCGCCATCGTCGTTCTTGATGAACCCAAAGCCGGTGACCAATGGCGGGCCGATGCAAATATCCGAGCAGAAAGGATAACTGCCGCCATCGAGGCCTATGGTGGGAAAGCACGAACGGTCGATGGTGCTTTGACAACGCTAGCATCCGACTCATCACCGTTGGTTTCCCTACCGCAGCTCATACTGGCGCCACTATCACGGGGTGTGATCCCAATACTAACACCCCTAGCTTTCGATTCGTCGCAAACGATCGTTCACGTAGATGCAAACAACATTGTGCAAACACTGACCAAACTCTTCTCCACATACTCTCCCACATCCGAACCGCCCGTGTCCCAACCCATCTCCCTCGACCGCCTGATCTTCCTTGACCCGCTGGGCGGTATACCTGCTCCCGACCGCCCATCAGGCGCACACGTCTTCGTAAACCTGCAGCAAGAGTACGCCGAGATTGAAGAGAGTCTGAAGACAGACGGCCATGCGCACCACCTCAAATCCCTCCAAACCATTCGCTCCGCGCTTGCGCTCCTACCTCCGACTACCTCTGCCGTCATCACCACTCCTAACGCTGCAGCCGCCGCACACGCCCGACTGCCCGAGGCGGAGCCCGAACATCCGCGAATCAAGAACCCACTAATCCACAACCTCCTCACAGACAAGCCCATCTTCTCATCTTCCCTCCCGACCGCAACATCCCCGTCAACCCAGACCACTCTGCTAAAACACGGCACGCCATTGCTCACGCTTCCTCCCGGAACAAAACTCACATCTCCGAACGTAGACCTCAACAAGCTCGTCACACTAATCGAAGATTCCTTCAGAAAAACCCTAGATGTAGAGCACTACCTCAACCGCGTCAACGACCACATCGCAGGCCTAATCATTGCCGGCAACTACGAGGGTGCTGCTATCATCACGTGGGAAACTCCGCCCGGAAACCCGTCTGCGCAAAAAGTATGCTATCTCGACAAGTTCGCCGTTGCAAAGCGCAGTCAGGGCGTAGGAGGTGTCGCCGATGTCGTGTTCAAAGCTATGACCGCTGGCGTCCAGCCGGGAAAGTTATTCGGAGACGCAGAGGGAATCGTATGGAGAAGCCGCAGAAATAATCCGGTGAACAAATGGGTAAGACTTCTCCCCTCCGCCTTCCTTCCTTCATGGTAAATGCTAATAGGGAATAGTATTTTGAACGAGCGAAGGGAACCTGGAAGTTACCCGAAGCCGAGGATATGTGGACGATGTTTTGGACCACAGACGATGTGAAGGTTTCACAGCAGAGGTTCAGCGATTATGCGGATGTTTGTAAGAGTATTCGGCCGAGTCTGAGGGATCGTATTCACTGGAGAGGTCATGTCTAGGCGGCCACGTCTACGGGCTTTATATCACTGATGACTGATGATTTGGGTTTCCATTTTTGGTTTGGGGGTTTGTGTTTCTCTTATATCCGCCGTTGGCTTTTATTTGTGTGTAAGTGATACGGCAAAAAGTTTTTGTTTTGGGGGTTTTGTTTCAATTGATACAGGCGGAGGAACAGTTGCACTCGTCTCAAAGATTCCTCACGTATGTCTCACTATCCGCATGCAGCCCCGCCCAACCCATCACCTCCCTTGCATAAAAATTACCCGTCGCACCGAGTACGCATCCAGCAGCGCAACACCCGCAGATATGAAAATAAAACATTATTGGACGGGTAGGTGCGCGATCAGATCAGGGCAGGCTGCGGAGCGACGAAGTGCTAGTCACCGGACACATGAACCCAGTGTATTGGGTTTTCTAGGTGAGGAGAAACAAAACAAAAAAATGAAGTCCCCCAATGCCTGGACGCCGCGGTATGCGTATTTCCTTAAGCCTGTTCGAACGACGTTTGCCTGCACCCATCGGAAGCCCACTGGAGGATATCAGTATCTTGTACCCAGAAAGCAGCTGGGGCAGTGTTCTTAAGCGGCCCGCGGCCGGCCGGCGGGCTTTTTAGATATCTAGGCCGGCCGCCCTTCGCGTAGGCTAGGCCTGCCCGCTATTTTTAAAGCCTACGCTACAAATGGCCTGCGGGCTTTCAGATATCTGAGGCCGCGCACAGAATTTTGGAGGCCAGGCCCGGCTTCATGCAGGCCAACCGGGCCGGGCCGCTTAGGAACACTGAGCAGGAATAGTCGGTGCTACACTTGATTGAGACTAAACGACTCCTCGGCGACCAGACATCTTGTGATGGCCTTTCAAAGTGAGGCTAGTTTGCTTGAAATTGTCGAGGAGTGGTGGTGGTGGTGGTGGTAGTGGTGGTGGTGAATAGGGTGGTGGGAGAATGAAGGTGGTGTAAAAGAGGAGTAGGATGAAAACACGGCCATTGAATCGAATACCCGTTACAGAAGTGGGTGCAGGAGCTTGATGAGGCACTTTTCCCGGTTGCCCATTGGGCACGCTAAGGTGCTGGGGCGCATTGGGAGTACTTTAATATGAACCATGAAAGGAAAAAAACAAAACCTCGAATATATACGCATATACACTGGTATATTCTCTAACTTCAAAAGACTGTACTTAAGACAACAGAGAAGAGAAGAAAAAACCCCACCCCCACGCATATCTTCACTCCGTAATCCCCTTCGCAAACTTACTCCTTCCCCTCACGCGGTCTCCATACACAACTAGCACCCAGGGGACTACACTCAGCGCCAGCCCCACGCCTCCTAGAAAGCTGCTGGCACCCTGAAATGTCATTCTATGGTACATGGCATCCGTGACGAGCGGGAAGAACCCGCCGAGCATATTCCTGCAGAAGCTCTGTGCCGCAAGCGCAGAGCTCGCATAGCGATGGTACGTATCTGCGAAGTAGTTGAACACGGCGAGGTAGATGGAGAATATTCCGATTGTTGATACGCCAACAGCAAGCGTGGGAAGGATCCAGTGCTGGTTTGGAAATGACGTCCAACCGAACCAGAACATTCCTATCGGAAGCAGGGAGCCCAGAGTGCATGCTGCATATAGTCGGGTTTCTGGGCCGGTTGCACGAGGGAGGTAGATTTTAGTGCCGCGCTCGACCATGGCATTGAGGCCTAGGGCCAGCAGGGAGCCGACACACATCGAGGTAAAGACGGAGCCGACTTGGGAAATAGTGAAGTTGTGGGAAGTTTCGAAGACGAGGGGAACGCCTTGGAGGAAGCTGTTCTGCCGTTAGTACCGGTGGGAGGGAGGGGAGGGAGGGGAGGGAGGGGACAAACAGATATAGCACGCCCCAGCTGAATGCCGTCCACAGACTGAAGAAGAACACCACGGGCTCTGTGAATAGCAGGTAGAATGGCCTTGTGAGCGATACCTTCACTAAATGGCTCAAACTTGCGCGCTCCTCTTCTGCGCGAACTTTCCACTGTATTCGCCCTACAGCTACCGTCTTCTCTGCGTCGCTGCTTCCTTGCGGCCCGAGGTAGCTATTTAGTGCCTTTGCGCGCCTGATCAAGAGGACACTCCCGCGGGTTTCCTTCATAAAGACCGCTGCCACAGCCATGAGTAACACGTTCAAGATCAGCTGCACCCAGTGGACCCATCTCCACGACATGCTCTCCGCGATGAAACCACTGACTAGCGGTCCCGCACCGGTGCCGAACATGGCCATGGTGCTAAAACAAGCCATGGGGAAGCCACGAGAGTCGGCACGGTAGAGATCAGCTATGACGCCGCCGCAGATAGTAGAGAATGTGCTTCCGCCCACACCAGCCATGAAACGTACCACCAGCATCCCAGAGAAACTTTGGCAGAGGGCACTCCCAAGGTGACAAACTGCCGGTGCATGTTAGTAAGGTGTTTATTTTTGCACGAGGAGAGAAAGTGTGGTCGTACTATCAAAGAGGATGTACGAAACCAGAAATACATTGCGACGACCATACACCTGCATATTCCCGTGATCAGTATGTCTTGAACTGAATAACACTAACATCAGCAATTGTCAGATTCCGATCTCACCTCGGACAGCGGAGCTAAAACCATCGGCACAATAGCAAACCCCGTAGAGTATGTAGTAACCCCGACAAGAAGGGGAACTCTCCCAACCCCCCATTCTTGCTCCATCTGGTTCAAACCGCTCGTGTATGCACCTGGCGTGTAAGCGGCCACGAATGTCGAAACACAACACAGCAGGAGAGTCCAATTCTTGTGTGCTTTTGGCCATTGGAAGGGATCATTTGCCGCCATGATTTTATGAGGCAGTTCATCTGGGTTCGTGTAGAGCTCTTGGAAAGGCGTGTCCCAATCGAGATATCGATAGTTGGTTTGCACTTCTCTCAGATTGAGGTCGCTGGGGAAGCTGTTTTGGCGCACCGATTTTTGGCTTAGGTCTGGCTCTAGAGCTCCATCGTAACCCTTCTCTTCGTCGTACATGATCTGTGCGTCTTCCGTAGCAAGTGCCATTTTCATTCAGTCCCTCCCTCTAATGAAGGTAAACAAAGCCGGCGTCGGAAATTGAAAGGCCAAGTCGGCTGTCTCCGATGGAGGAAATTGACTTTTACAGTTTAAAGTTAGGCTTTTCGGAAGACGTAATGCACTGGCGTGCTTGGGTGTATTTGGATGGAGGTAGCAGAGCAGCAGGTTGCATACATAACCTTCTATCAACCTCATTTCTTCTCATGCCAGCCAGGGGGATTCGTGCTTGCTTAAATGCTCCACTTGTCCGTCCGGATAGCCCGGGGTTATGGTCAGGTATATGTACTTAAAAGATACTAGAGATGCTGATAAATCCACGGCCACGGTGGATAGCGGGTATATCGCAAGTAGCAGACCGTCTGCTGATACCACATGGAGAGTAGTTCTTCCCAATGTAAGTGTAGCTTGAGGTGGCCTCTCTACTCTTGGTAAGACTCCTGCTGCCTTACCGTGCTCTAGCAGAAGAATTGTTGCAAAGGTGCATTGTCGATCTCGTTCTTGTTGACTGTCGTGGCCGGAGGAAGAAAGTGGGGCAAACCTGATTCGACGAAGAGACGGACTCTCATGTCGACTGCCGCGGGACCTACCTGATCAATCACTCGAGAATTTTTCCCATTAAATAAGCCTTCACTTCTTACTGTATTTGTGTTTTACTCACCTATTATGAGTTTTATTGCGGGGTGGCTGCATTTTTCTTCCCGTATTCAGAAAAGTACCCAGCAGTTACCGACGGACGCTATTTCTTACTATTCGACTCGGCGATGAGATATCACAAGTATGACCTACAAGTATTCATCTACAAATTCTGATCAGGTTGAAAAGTCGGCCAAAACCCAGATGTCGGTAGGAACTCGCCAATGCGTCCCAACATACATGATGCGTCTCGCATGTGCATGAAGTACGGATCCTGGAATCGAATCCCTCAAGATGCACTCCCTCCTCTCTCGCATACGGATCGCGTAAAAGAGCAAATGGCAATCGTCAAAAGCAATCAGGATAGTTGCCTAGTGTTTGCAAGCAAGATAAGAAGCTGAAAATGGGTTGAATTGACCCTTGAGACGATCCAAGTCAAGGGTTAACCCAGGATAAAGGTACCATTAGCGGAGATGGACGGGACAATGCAGTGCGAGGTGCGGCGGTCAAAGGGACGGGTTAGGGTTCTGTAGATTACAATATTCAAGATACCCGCGGCCTCATGCGGGGGAAATAAAGCTTACCTTGTAGCTCGGCTACAATTGACTGTGACCTTGACGTGAAGCTCACAGGTCTTGGCAATCGTCTTCAAAGCTTTGGCAAAGTTAGGTAGTTTTACGTATCACCTCACTCATACTAGATACTGACAGCAACAGAATCTTTCTCCACGCTCGGTGCCCGGACGAGCTCTCTGAATGACCTGTATACTTAATAGCCAACCCGTACTGGTTATTTGGTCCTCATGGGCGACACGGAACGCCTTCACCTCTACCAAGTGGGGGGTTACCATCCGGTCCACCTCAGTGACAAGTTCAACGATCGCTATGTCTTCGAACACAAGCTCGGCTACGGCGGTTTCTCTACTGTCTAGTTAGCTCGAGACCTGCGGCAGAAACGACTTGTTGCTCTTAAGATCACCATAGCAGATGCATCGGGCAATAGCTCAGATGCTGTATTCCTTCGCCACCTACTCCCACAATCTCAGCCGTCGGGATTGCGTTGGATGTGGAACAAATTGTCGGCGTTTGTATACGGATCTTCCAGCCGTGCTTGCGCCTCGTTTTTCCCGACTTTGCTCGACGAGTTCACCATCCACGGCGATCATCACTGCCTAGTAACTGAGGTCCTGGGACCCGCCTTCGTAGATTGAATGGCTGTGATGCCGAAACCGATATGATTCCGGCAGGTGTGGCAAGCAAGATTGCTGTTCAGATGGCACAAGCAGTTACTAAACTTCAAGAACGTGGTGTTGCCCATGGTAGTAAGTTTTAGCCTTATTGTTCTACATGCTGTCTGTCTGTCTGTTGCTCAATGACTTTCCCTAGATCTCCACTCAGGCAACGTTCCGTTTTGCATACCTGGCATAGAATCCTAGGGAACCGACGACGCTATCAGCTATTTTGGAAGCCCTCGCAAATTTCCTTGTCGAGACCTTGTATCACCGAGTCCAGGTGTATCTGAATACCTCGTCTATGTGCCTCCCATTTCTCCTGGCCTGGAGGCTCTTTGCTTCGAATCTGCCATTGTTAAAATAACGTAAGCCTTACTACATATAATCACCTTAAACACGTTAACAGTTAGACCTAGTGATTTTGGCACAGCGTTCCACTTTCCTGGTCCTTCAGGCGGCGATGGTGTCGTCAAAACCATCGGCACACCTCCCACCTTCGCTGCGCCAGAAGTTCAATTGCACGATGTGCTAACCCCAGCGTGCGATGTCTGGTCCTTAGGCTGCTTGATATTCAGCATATTCAGCGGCAGATGCATGTGGACAATTGCTTTCGGCGACCATGATGTTCTGCTCGATCTAACCCTCTGCTTCGGAAGGCTCCCGGATCCGTGGTGGAGACTGTGGAAGAACCGCAACGAGTACTTTAACAAGTATGGACAGGCGAAACAGGAACTGGCAGAAGTCCTTAATGGGCTGGCCGTGGATTTGGAGTCGAAGATGCTTTTGGGTCTAAGAGATGGGGATGGCAAATGAAGAGTTCGCGTGGTTCCGGAGGCTTATGTTCGGGATTTTTAAGCTCAATCCTAAGGACAGGATGGATGCTAAAAAGGTTTTGCGGTATTTGCCGCCTATGTGGTGGGATGAGGAACAGAAATAATTGAAGGTATAAAGTTAGAACTTTCGCTGAGCCGTCGTGCAGAGTGTGAAAGGATTGCAACGTTTCCCGAAACAATATCCTTCAGAGGATCAAGCGGTGTCAGTGATTAATGAATAGTGCAAAGATGTGTAGTTGTATTCTCTACCCACTACTCTATGTGATTATAAGCTACGTGATTGAAGTATTAGAAAGAGGGTGATGCATAGTGGTCATTACAGCGCTGCTCCACTTGCTGTGGTATGCAATTTAACGATGCTCAGTACGGAAGACAGCTATATCATCCCACTGCACCATCGTGATATAGCTGTCCACTTGGCAGCGCTGTGATGATAATAACTGCACCTTCATTCACACAAAATCTATTAGCATCACGTCAACAGCATGCTGTCTATTAGTCTCACATTATACCGACAAAGATTGCAGCTAATATGTGGTTACCGTATTAGAGAGTTGCGAAAAGAATCTAGATGGATATCTGGGATTTGTGACCTAGGTCTTGACCTGGATAATTGAAAGATCACCCACCCCTGTTTAGAATTTCAGTTCTACCAACCGCAACCACCCAAACTATCTGGCTAAATCTGTTGATTTCAGTAGTACATGCAGCCCACACCCTATGAGAGCTTCAATTTGCGACGTCATATCCGGGTCCGTTCTTTCCTTGTGCATATGAGTTTAAAGAGGGGAGTAAGGGTAGGGATGGGGATCTCTCCCACCTAGCCGGTCATCCGGAGGGGGAGGGGCCAGTAAGAGCTGTCATACCTTAGATAGAATGATTAAACAACTCCGGAGCTTCAATTCGCCCCACCCTCCGTATGAACAACCAGAAATCTTCTAAAACTCCTACAAAAATTACGAATTTGGCCACACCCCGAGCTTCCTACAAAGGCACACGATTGGGTACCACACCGCCCAATCGGCTATGCCCGGTCCTGCACGGCGTGCAAGAGACTCGGATCTTCGGCCCGGGTGTCGTGTTTGGACTCCTCCACTATATTCATCCGCCTCCTTGCTCCCGGGTCTATGTTCTCGGTGCGCTTGACTGCAGCACCCGACTCTGTTGCCAGGTGCACTTGACATTATGCTCCCAGGTGTACTTGGCCCCATGCTCCCAGGTATTCTTCCAGTTGCACTCGCCCCCAACTGCACTCAACTCCGGCTCCCAGCTGCACTCACCTCCTTACTCCCAGGTGCTCTTCGAGGTGTACCCAATTGTGCACCCAGCTGCACTCGACTCCGTGCACCCAAGAGCGTCCCCGCTTCAAAGAACATTTGACCGCCGGTCTAGGGCGCGACCATTTAGAGCGGATCGAGTTGATCATTTCACGTCTAACAAGCGTCTTAATCAGGCCACAATTGATGGAGATAACATGGGTGGTGGATGGTTATACCGGGGTGATTCCATCAATTCCACCATTCACTCATTCCAACTTCGTGAATATTATGTCTACTAAGGCTCTTGTTTAACACGAAATGGTGTACTAGATGCGCCCTAACTGGTCGCGTCGTTATTGTGTATTTGGAACGGGCTCGGCTGCCGGGAGCAAGGACTTGAATGCACCTGGGAGTCGAGTGCTGCTGGGAGCTGGAGTCGAGCGCAGTTGGGGCACTAAGTACTTACTTAAGTACTGGATTTCAGAACCGGATGCGTATTGGGGACCGAAATCCAGTAATTATGCACGTCGACGGTTGGCATACAGTAATTTATGTCACATGTATCGGGTACTGGGTTTCAGTATACAATGCGTATGTAGGACTGAATTACAGTACTTTATGCACTTCGACGTGATGACGTATTTTGGCTAAAATACTCGACCCAGGTATAATAACGCTCTCAGAGTGCTGGTGCCACTTTTTTTTTCGTGAACACGTTTCGACAATAACGTGCTCAGATGTAAGCCAATTGTAGAGGAGGAGTACCTGTTTGTTATCTTCTACCTGCCGAGATGGTGGGGTTCTGTCTGCTGCTAAACATCCTACGTACGACAAATGCTATTTTCAGTTTATACGAGCCTGATGAGGAGTTCAAGAAGCCTACAGCTTCAGCGGTCTACCTGGTAGTGGTCTCGTCGATGGCTTGCATATTCCATGTACAATTCTAGGGTTACATGTGCATGCCAATTATCACGTCGCACGAAGGCCTATGGAAGTAAAGTTGGTACGGACACACTTGACACGAATGATACGAAAGAGATGTCCATTGAATGTCTTAACAGACATATTAAATAATTCTGATATTTTATTTCTATAATTAAGATTACTGTACCAACATGTTAGCTGACAGAATAATCGGATCGGACATCAAAAATGTTGGATAGCAAAAAGGGTCAGAAGAACCAGCCTCCCGCCAAGGAGACTGGCGCATAAAGCAAAAGCTGATCCGCATCGTGAAGAGTACAAATCTCTAGGACTGGTGCCAGCTATGATATTTCATCATACGGGTTGGAGTGATGGGAAACGGTGAGGAGAATAAGGCGAGAGCGGGTTATTTACAGATTGTTAAGTTGCTATGTATAGTCGTATCGTTAATCTGGAGTTCCCGAGCCAGCGGAGATGCAGATGCAATCTGAGGCTGTATCGATGTTGCGTGTATCTTTTATCTAGACTTCGAATCCATCAGCTTTCCTGCTACAAACAGACAGAATGCAATAATACGCCAATGAATTTGTATCTCAAGTCAGAGTAAACTTTTATTTCAAGACTGCCTCTAAGCGTTGTAATTTGGCGAGACAGTCAATCAACGAGCTGGGTTAAATTTCGAGCACAATGCTCTTATTCATCAGGGAAGAAGATGGTGTTCACATGCAAGCAAAGGATGAATGTGGTCTAGGTTTCTTACATCTTAGCCAGTTTTGTTGCTCAATATTGCTGAGACATACTGTCGAACGAAGCGCGAAGCCGGCGTAAAGCGATGAAGTCGGGATTGCATGATGATGTCTTGCTGAAGAAGTGGGGATGATGTGAAGATCAGGAACGAAGAAAGAACGGAGGGTGATGTAGACAGATGGCTAGGTTTTTTTCTCGCTTCGAGCTAGCAGGGCTCGACTGCTTCTAAGGTTCTTAACCCTAAACACGTGACATTGGAGCCAGCATCACCAACCTCTCCCGAGTTTAGTCGAGGAAAATATCTAGCACGAATATTCCGGAGTAAGCATTCAAGTGATCATTAGTGGGAATACACTTGAGCCACATGTTGATTGATTGGTGTCACAGTGGCCTCAAATCAGGCTCTCAGTTGTGTACGTGTGCATTAAGATGAAAATGGAAGTGACAAAAAGGGAATAGTGTGGCGAGGGAAGCCTGGAGACATCGCTCCACACAAAGTTCCCCAGGTCAACCCGGTTAAAATTTCAACACCACGGGTTTGAGCTGGGTTTGTACGGAAAGAAGAGTTTAAAGGAAAGGAAATAAACTTTATATGGAGCACTAAGCAAGTCAGACAAAATGTGTGGTGTAAAGTGAACAATAAGCGACCGGGTCAAGCTGGCAACAATCTAGATCAGATTAGCTTCGGGTTAAGGCTGCAGTGAGTGCACATGTGGTGGAATTCTTTAAAAAATACTTGGTATTGACTCAGGTAGATGTAACCTAATACCCCCCCCAAAGCTCAGGTAATTTGAAATTTTGGTGGAGTGATGTCTCCAGGCCCTTTCACCTCGCTTTTTTCATGATCTCAATTTGGGTCAGACTCGCCATTTCGGTTAGTATAAAATCACGTGAGATCAAAGGGCCGGGGTACGAGGCCACATTCACAGCTCGTATTTAATCCATCACTAAGATTATGAATTCCTGAGACAAACTATGCAAATACCACCTCCAGTACATCCTGGCTGAGACCAAACCTTGCATCTGTATGTCCGAAACAGTGTTTAAGCCAGTCAGAAATCGATACTCGGTCCGTAGATCGTCGAGCTTTCCAGTGGCCAATACCTTCGTTACCGAGCATGACGTGCGCTACCACCTTAGGCTCTATACGCTAGAACAAAAGCAGCTATGGCCGGCATATGACGTTCTGACACGCAGCCCCAAGCTCTATAGCTGAAGATAGGGCGTTCGATTGCGCTCAATAGTATAGACATGAAGAATGTCGAGAGTTCACGATGTCGAGTGCCTCGGGGACCTAGGACTGTGGCACGTTGCACGCGCGATACTATTGCGATCGATCATGCGAGCACGGATGTTTGCCTGTTTCAGATTGCATTCAGTACCGCTATATCAGTCCCCAGTATCAATATATCTGGTTGGAGAGGTAAATTAAATGTTGAGGGATAACCCAGCCAAAATCAACACACACTACCATCTCTTCTCTGTATCTCGCTTCTCTTCCGTTTTGTGCGGCATATGCACTGCACTGCGGGACATCAGATACCGTTTGCTACAGACTAGGACCCAACCACGGAAACACCTTCTCTTTCAACTTTTGGCGTAAGGGACCTTTCCCTTTCACATTCGTTTCGTCAACTTAGCTTTCATTGTCTACTGCACACTGCTCGTTGTCGTCTTTTTGGCCGGGCGCCATCGTCTACCCAGCTGAATCTCATTTGAATTCTTCCCATCACGCTTTCTGGTTGGTAGTTACGTGGCGGTCAAGTGAGTGCGAATGCTTACAGCCAAGGACGACACCGCCGGCGACATTCCAACGTTGTGTCTCAGTTCCACCACCTTCTTTCAATTCGGCGTTCTAGTCTTGCAGAGTTCACCTACATACCCTATATATAAACAGCTCATTTTAAAGAGCACCCACCTGCTCTATCTAGGGTGTTTATAGACTTTATAACATCTGCCTTACGATAAATACTCCAATCATGAGACGGCCGTTGTCATTCGAGACTTTGTTGGGAGTTGTAATACTATTGGCTGGTATGTTTTGTCTTACCCATTCTCTGCAAACCCGTCACAATCTTAATGCGTCGTGATAATAGCTGTACTTGCAAACCAGTTATCAACCAACCTTACGCCTGTAGTTCGTCGAGCGCTTTCAGATTCACCATCTGGTGGTTATGCTCCCGAGGCAGGAGCTTGTCCCGACACTCCTCTTATACGAAACGCGCGTGACATCTCGGATGGCGAGCATAATTTCCTTCGGAAGCGCCATAGCGTTACGGATGCGGCATTGAAGGATTTCCTAAAACGTGCCAACATGACAGGATTTAATGTTGACAACTTCATCAACTCCTACTCGCCGACAGTAGCACTTGCGTTCTCGGGAGGTGGATACCGTGCAATGTTGAGCGGCGCAGGCGCTGTGAAAGCTATGGATATTAGAACACCAAATACCACGGGCGTTGGCCAGGTCGGTGGATTGCTACAGAGCGTTACATATATGGCAGGGCTCAGTGGGGGTTCGTGGTTATTGGGAAGTGTTATTGTAAACAATTTCACCACCATCAGTGACCTGCAGCATTCCAAGAATTTGTGGGATCTGAGGCACAACATTCTTGCTCCAGAAGGGATATTGCATATCGTAGACACAACTAAGGTATGTACTCGGGCTCCAACCTTGACCATAAACTAACCGACCTAGTATTATGACAATATACACGATGAGGTATTGTCGAAGGAGGGCGCAGGATATGACGTCTCGTTAACAGATTACTGGGCCAGAGCTTTGTCGAGGCAATTCTTAAATTGGACTGATGGTGGGCCGGGGGTAACATGGTCATCGATTGCCTTGACGGATCAGTACAAGAATGCCGAGATTCCCTTTCCCATTGTGGTTGCCGATGGAAGATATCCAGGCGATGCTATTATCTCGGGGAACACCACCGTCTACGAGTTTAATCCCCTCGAATTTGGTTCTTTTGATCCTTCTTTGTATGCCTTTGCGCCAGTAAGGTACATTGGAACACTTATGACCAACGGTGTTCCAGACAAGAAAAGCACCTGTGTGCGGGGGCTTGACAATGCTGGGTTCGTTCTCAACATTGGTGGTTGCATACCATTTTCTGACTGTTGCGCAGCTTCATCATGGGCACTTCATCAAGTCTCTTCAATCAACTCCTTCTTCAGCTCGACTCCTCAGGTTTAACTGGTATTCTTAAGAAATTTGCCGAGGAAGTCCTCACAAAACTTTCCAGGACGGATAATGACATTGCTGACTATACACCGAACCCATTTTTTGGGGTCCACCCGGATATAAACCCTACGGCAACGACTCGGGATTTGACTCTTGTCGACGGAGGCGAAGATCTCCAGAACATCCCTTTACAACCTCTACTCCAGCCGTTACGCAATGTGGATGTGATCTTTGCCTTCGACAATTCTGCCGATACACTTAACAATGATGGATCAACGTCGAACTGGCCCAACGGCACCGCCATGGTTGCTACCTATCAGCGAGCTACGGATAGCAAGATTGCTAACGGTACCTTGTTTCCTCACGTACCGGACACCAATACCTTCATCAACCTCGGTCTAAACCTTCACCCCACCTTTTTTGGCTGTGATGGTTCTAATATCACTGCTGGTCACCCGAACGCTACGGTTCCACCGTTAATCGTGTACATGCCCAACTCCCCATGGACTTTCACCTCTAATACTTCGACAATGGACATGAGCTATGATGACAAAAAAAGGGATAATATGATTGAGAACGGCTTCAATATTGCAACGCAAGGGAATGGAACCCTTGGAGGTAATTGGCCAACGTGTATTGGTTGTGCCATTGTGCACCGCGAGTTAGAGAGGAAAGGAATAGCGCAGACGGAACAGTGCAAGAAGTGCTTTATCGACCACTGCTGGAATGGGACCATCAAAGCGGACCGTCCACCTGAGTTCAAGCCAAAACTGTTTATTGGTCGAAGTGGATCGGGGCAGGTTAAGACTGGTAAGAGCATGGCGGTAATAGCTGCAGTAATGGTGGGCCTGTTAGTGGCGACGTAGTGACTTTATCTAGGTACCTTCTCGTGATTGGCTTCGTCGTCGCTTTCATTTTTGCGACGATTATGGCATCCTGTATAAGTAATTAACACTTCTACATATGTATATATTAAGTAGTTGTATATGGACTGGAAGGCGTATTCTGATCTCGCGGCGTCTAGAATTTATGGTTGGGGTTTGGCACTGGAATCCGTTCAACGTCCTGGAGATGGTGAAGCTCTCGTATCATAAGTCTGATTTTGCGCTGAATATTCTTGAAGAATTGAGTCATATCATCGACGTAAGCTTCCGTGTTCATCTCGTCCATTGTGTAAAAGTAAATGCATACCTAGCAGGCTAGAGTAGGGTCTATGTTGGGCGGTCTACCGAGTGTCGACCTGTAGGAAGGATTTTATGATTTTTATCCCAGACATATATGTTTCGTTCAAGGAACTTCTTTGCTTGCCGCGGGAAGTGCCATGGGAAGAACTGAAGCTTTTTTTGTTGAAGTTGGAGATGTTTGGTCAGCAGCAATATGCTAGAGATCGAACCGAGAGATATGACCGAATGCTGATCAAACTAACCCCCCCAATACAGTATATTAAGTAACTCCGTGCATCACTCCAAGTGATTCAATCTATCTACAACCAAACTATAACGATTTGCGAGATACAACCAGGCGGAAGCGAGCTATAGACACAAGGACTCATGTTGCTTGCCGGGTGTACATAGTATATACTATGGGATGTCCTGAGACTACCGTAGGGATTACCTCTAAAAAACTAACCCCTAAGCTAGCAAGCCTGTCAACTCGTTTTGAGTAGAGAATTCAGCCTCACCACCTATCACTCCTAGCAGTTTGTAAACTGGATGGCCGATAACTATGTGAACTCGTTAAGGTATGAGATGAATTGACCTCGCGCTGTAACTGCGGTCTGGTTAAATTATACTTGTCATAATGTATAGAGAGCTCAGTAGATAGTAAAATAAGAGTGTATCGCTTCTGGACTTCTTACAGCGCCCGCTACCAATTAGTTCACGAACTGGGCGGGTTCGTTAACCGGACGAAACATATATACCGGCCCTGGCACTACTGGCTGATCACTGGAATTTCCATTACTGTCAGTGTTCCAAAGCGGTCAGTCCGGTCAGATATGGCCTTCGACCGGGCCGGTCTACGCCAAGGGTGGCCTTGAGAGTCATGATTTGATTTGTCTACAGATCTGTGAATCTTCATTTGGCCGGACTGTAGATATTTATAGATGATACGTGATGCGGTAAGAAATTCGTTAAATCACACCTAAAGTCATAAACGCGGGCAGAAAGAAAAGCCCACCAGGTATCCTACTACCGCACATTCATCTGCCTCTTCACTCACTTCTCCCACTGATGTGCACCTCTTGTAGCGTTGTAGCGGTTGGGATTGTGAATCTTCAAGGAAATGCTGCTGAAAGATATATCAAATGATTCATCACCACTCGGCATGGAAATCATGGGACTTATATATTGCTTTATTTACACTTTTTCTTCATAGATACCGGTAGATAGTCAAGGATATTTACCACATGCAGTCTACGCGCCAGGCATTTGCAGATATCCGCCACTTGCCTCCCAAGCGCCAGGCATCTGTAGATATCTACAGATATTTATAGATACGCAGGCTTTTTTAAGAATTAACCGGGCCGGTCTATGCCAAGGGCGGCTTTTTCAGGGGCGACCGGGCCTGACCGGTCTACGAATCTATAGATAACTGAGTGGTCGATCTGACCGCTTGGGAACACTGATTACTGAGAAACAAGACGCTTGTATTCCATGCCTTTGTGCTGGTTCAGTGGTTCAGGTGGTGTGAAGGTATATGCCCATGTACTACCCTCCTTCTCTCATTCTTCTAGCCCTGGTTAGTAGAGCATGTTGGTAAAGATCCGCCGGGTGTCACTAATATCTATATACCTGAGGTACTAGAATACTATCTGCAAGGAGTAATATATGAAACTGCAATTAGGAGCAAAGCGGAGATTCATTCGAATTCGCTATCCCTTTGTGGGTAGCTGGTGCACTATACGACATAGTGCTAATTATTGATACACCTCGTACTTAGGGATCGATAATTACGGATTTTCTTTGTATGCTACTAGTACCATACGCCAAGGATATGGATGATACTCGCAAGAATACCAAACTCAGTGGTCTTTAGATTTGTGCATAGTTGGTGCGGGCTCTGTTACAAACGCAATCCTTTGGGAAGCTCGCCTAGAGCATCAAACTCGCATTTCCCCTTGACTTGTCCCTATAAAGCTGCGCCGCTCAAACCGGCTCATGATGCTTCAACTCCGTGAGTCCCTGGCTGATGAGTGCGGTAGAAGGCTTAAAATAAAGTACTAGAGTGACCTAGGGGTATTGACGCCTTGGACCGTCTAATCCTCGTTCTATAAGGGAAATAGGGTGAAGATGAAAAAATGCCCCAAAAACACAGTGCTGCACAGGAAATCACACGGCCTGAACATCACCTTACCCTATCTGGATTAGATTTACCTTTAAACTCCGTTAGATTAAGAAAGCCAATTACCCATAAAATACAGTATAAGGTTTGAGATTTCACCCGTAAAAGTTATACTTCAAACACCTACTCGTGCTCATCTCCTACGACTCATATTTTTACCCACAATTGACCGGAATTTCCAAAACAGCTTAGTGTATTACTCTAATTATCTACTATTTGACAAAGTTGTAGTTTGTTTGTGCGCTCGAAAACCAGCCGTCTTGACGGACCGAGCTTGCGAGCGACGAGAAATTCTGGGAACGAGAGCTGTTTATTTGTTTGTTTGTTTTAATCATATTGCATTCACTCTAACTAGAGTATGGCAGTGCCCGCTTCCCCTCCCCCTCCGAATGACCGGAGCTCCCCTTCTTCTACCCTTACTTAAGTACAAAGTTGTGGCTGTCGGTGTAGAAAATATTAGTGATATAGTGATTGCTTAGCCACGCAGTGTGGCGGAAACCTCTGCAATGAGGGAATACCCAAGAAACCCATTTCCAGCCGTTCCGTTCATGCCCATCAATAAGTTTATCCCCTCTAATAGTAGAAAGTGCTGAATATATTTACATAAGACTTATTAGGAGCTACAGAGCTCGGTATTGGCCTATTGACTTGTCACCGCGGAGCACCCGCACCACTTGATTAGACAGATTTAGTCATCCTAAACGTATCCGACACTTGTCGCCATTAGAGGGGATGCTCATTGACTTAATCATTCATCTTAAACCCCGTGACGCTGGAAGCATGACAGCCTGAAGTGATGCCTGAAAGTGATGCCGTCTCTTCCTACCCTGAGCACCTGAGTGACTAATGGTGACTGCATCATATCGTCATTTCTGTACGATTCCCGCCGGTCCGGGCCATGCTTTACAAGCATCAACCTACCTTCCCATCGTAAACACAACTGTTTCAGGAATTGGCGCATTTATTACTGCACCATGCATATTTATGGCGGTGTTGTACCACAGCCTGCAGGAAGCAGGCTGAAAGCTAGGGGGATTACTGGGAAATGGTGCCTGTAAACATTATATTGCTCGCACCGGACCGAACGAGATCCTCGCATCCCAAAAGCTGATCCATGGTACGCGGGTGATGATGTATGATGTATGATGGCGATCACGACATCATGCAGGAAGCTAATATCGCCAGAATTCCCGGAGGCGGACGGGATTAAAGGCCGTGGTGTCGAAGTTAAGATGCTCGGAATACCCTCCGTTGCATAGCGGTAGTGGGGGAGGAAGCTACGACTTGGACTCAGTAAGTTTTTTACTGCGAAAAGGAATATGCCATGGCCGCTTCGCGGCCAAATGCAATATGATTACAACAACGCCCGGAAATTCCCGCATACAATACCGTTGGAGCAAGACGGCAGAACCGGGATTGCAATTCACAGTTCGGGTTGCGTGTAATTCCTTCATAGCATGTTTGGTTAAAATCGAATCGAAATTCTACCTCGTCGAAGTGTATCTTGCATCAGGCTTGCACTCGCTCACTATGATACTGTAGAGATTAGAGAAGAAGTCGCAGGTGGCGGAGGGACTATGCTATGAGTCTACTCATCGTAGTTTGCGCAGCTTCGTGTATCTTAAATCAACCTAAGACCACAGGTGCCTTATTATCGGGGCTTTACGGTAGCAATTCTAGGCCCCCTCGCTTCTCACTTCTGCTATCATTTCCTCTAATCTATAGACTGGTTTTCCTCCTTGTACTGCGGTGTAACTCATTCTCGCTAGTGTGTCCATTCCCTTCCAGCGTCCTGCACTGCAGACCTTTCGTCAATAGGGATTGTGGGGCCCTGGCAAATCTATGTGAGAATTCTCATTCTTTGCCGCACAACTACTGTTAGTAAACCTACAGTCGATCGTGTTGTTAATTGGTTAAATCGGCAAGAATTCTCGAACGTAGGTTTTGGGTTTGCTAGCGGCCCACGCGCAGTCTCTAATAAAATACTGGCAACACATCGATGGAAATTAGGTCCGATAACCAATCGGGACTTCTGAGACTGTTAAAAAAAGCACCATAACAGATAAAGCACTACGGGAAATGCGGCTGCGTGTTTCAGCCACAATCTATCACCCATGATATGTATCTCAATGTTTTGGGGTCTAGTCCCCACGGTCTCATCTCTTTGTCTATCGCCACGAACTAGGGAAGGAGTATTTCTCAATGATTTCTCATCCGGATAAGTTATAGATCATAATCACTCATCCAGCACTGTTAACCACAAAGAGCTTTAAGTGACGATAGATGCAATAACAAAGTACCAATTTCATGTCAGACAGCTGCGGTGACTCAGGATTCAGCCGTGAGAAGACGATCTATAAATTGAACCAGCATGAATTGAATAAGCACTGGTAGTGGAGAGCTTTCCGTAGCAATTAAGAAAATCTAGAGTTTAGGAAGCGAGAATTTAGGACCAAATCCATTTCCACAGTATATTTTGTTCTAAGTCAAATGTTTCACTAGTCTTTGAATCTAACTTAGTAAATTTTCCCTACTCTGTTCCAAATTTTAGTGATTCTAATCTAGGAGCTCTAGAGGGGTTATGTAGATTTAGAATCTAGAACGCAGATTTCCAGATTCTGGTGTTTTAAACTCGTTGAAAAGCTCTTCTAAACTCGTTCTAAACGCTACAGGAAGTCCTCTGATGTTTTCTCCGTCGCCCTTACCCTAAATACTGAGGGTTCTCGTGGTGAGTTAGAAATTCGAGTTATGATGGAACTAAGCTAATTGGAGTGTTGTCTTGTCACTGGTCATCTCATTTCTCCACTGGTGGAGAACTTCCAATTAACTGAGATTGCCAAGTTAGGGTGAATCAATTCTTGCTACCCAATGATATCGATGATTCTTCACCTTCTTCCCGAATTTACCCAACTGAGGGGAACTCAAAGACAGAGCCGAAGCAACTGACTTCTATTGGTTCAATGTTTCCCATCCATCTCGCGTCTCCAACTCACCTGGACGGCCCTTTGCCCTGAGGTGTCGTACATGCCACGCCATGAAGCTGCTGAGCCTACTGTATCTACAGTTGGTGCCCGGCTTAAATATACTCATCCGTGCTGCAGCCCGTGAAGTTTCACCCCTGATGCGGAAATTCAAGTCCGTTCCTCCGAAAAGGCTCCCAAATATAAGTGATCGAAGTGCAGCGTCGTCTCCACTGTAATGCATGCCCATGGTTAAACTTAAACCTCCTACTTTACAAATATACGAAATCCTAGGTATATCTAGGGATAGTGATTACAACCCATATGTCTGGTGGCTGTGTAGAATGTTGGAGTAAGGGGGGATTTAAACGAATGATTGGCTGGAAATTCCACGAGATCGACAGCTTACCCAAGCTCATCGAGGAGTTGTCACATTTGGAAACTTATTTCGACTGACCTCCCGTTGTCTGCTTGTCCTTATTCACACCGGGGTCGGGGTCGTCTGACTGGGGAATATACATACTCGGCGAGAAGCACGTACAATGTGCCGTCGAAGTACCTCTCTGCGGTATTAACCAGCAGAAGACGAGTACGTGCTTGATAATGCATTGCTGCACCAACCCCAGCACGGAGTCCATAGGAACGAGATCTAATCCTCATGCACCACTCCCGTGGTTAGATACGACGGGCACTTCAATCAGACAGGAGTTCAGCCCATGAGACGTGCAGCTCGCATAGTATGCATTCTGCTCGACCAGTCCAACAGCCATCCAGCCGAAATCTCCATCTTTGCTTTTGTCATTTCGATCAGCGCGTGGACCACCCGACCAGTCAGTCCAACCAGCCTTCCGACACGACTACTTGTTGATCTCGCCTTCCTGCCAACACATCACATCACATTATCTCTCAGATGGCCCCTCTAGTTCACTGACTCATGTTTTTGCTGCAGATGACTGGTCCATTCAAACTTCATAAACCCTTGGTTCGATCGATCCTCCGTCGCCGGTCAGCGGATGTAGCGGCCCTACCTAGCTTGCGCATCTCGATGTTGCCCAACCTCCTACCTGTCCTGTCGGATTACCTGTTATGTCACGACCTACGTATTCTTGCTTCTTTGTGGCGGTAGGTTTAATGTAAGTAGCATTCGGGTTCACCCGCAGGGGAAAGAAACTATGAAGGAGATCCAACCAAAACTGCTCTGTATCAGGTTTTCACGATATCGATAATGGGTTAAAACCAATACCTGGCTTCTGGGGTCTACCCGACAGACTCTACCCGACAGACCGGATCGGAACGCTTTTGGCTTTTGTTTTTATGGTGGCCGTTCCATGGTAAATGCTCCCCTCAATTTAGGAAGTGTGTTGGGTGCGGACACTTGTGTACAGGGCGTACGTAGGGTTTCATAGAAATAGGGCGGGCAAGATGATCGTGCCCGAATGAAATGCTAAGTATGTATTCCGTCCAATACATCTTTCGAACCGCTAGGAGAAGGGCTGTTCCGCCTTAGTGACAGCGGAAATCTCCAACTCGCTTCTCGATTGTATCACAGATCTCGAGGGTGCGGTTATCTATGATTTCGGTTTGTAAATGATGTGTACTTTGGGCCTAAGGTGAAGCATATGCCGGTACCTATTCGAGGAGCGGTCCGAATAAAAAGAAGTAGAACAGCCCCGGTAGTCGAAACACACTTGTAACCAGTTGGATCAATTTGATTATCATGTTGCCGTCAGTACACATACATACTGTCCGTCACCAAAGTCCCATATCCAGCCTACTTTGGAGCCTGGTACCTATTTGGTTGGGACGTTTGTGAAATCTGGACTGGCGAATGAAATATTCATGAGTACTTAGTAATTGTATTGGATTTGCGCTTCGCTGAAACCCCGAACTTAGGCTTTGACGAAGAGTTGATAGGCTTCCCACCGCAAAGTTCAGATGAACTTTCCAGCGAAATTCCAGCGAAATTCCCACCCAATCATCTTCCCTACCGAACCGAGAGGATCCACAACTAAGAAACTGTAAGCCGCCACCGCATTGCAACCCGCAATCTTTATATATGTAGGCTGTCTGCCAGTCATACGTACCGGTGCCACGGAGTCAGGCACAAGGCGCATGTGACATGTTTACCTTTGCAAAATACATATACGCAAAGCCTTTGAAGCTTCTTCATCGATTGTGCACAAACCCCGAGATCTTCCGGTTGGGCAGGAAACCTTGCCCTTTCCCGAAAGATTAGCCCATCGAACCAAAAGGTGGCCGGTAGACGCGTGTTCTCTCTCTCCCACAAAAAATCACGCATAACATCCTGGAAGCAATTAAAACGGGCTCTTCGCCGATACTGGAGCCGTAGAACTGGGAATTGGATAGCAACAGCATTTCCAACGGCCACGAAAGCCTGGGACTTACTGAGGTGGTGGGTTGTGTTGAATCCTGAATCATGAGTTGTGTTGAATTCTGAATCATGAAAAAGGGCCCCGCCGAATGGGCAGGATCCCGAAGTCGCCGACAACGCAATTGCTTTTTTTCTTGTGCTGAATTCGAAGCTAGAAGAAGGCTACCATTACTTCCTCGGAGAAAGACTTTTCGCAGTTGCACGGGTACCTAACGGCGAAAAAATGGCGAGGCTTGGTGCAGGTGGTTGAATATCAAATTCTGTTGAAGACAAATGCTGACTGTACCAGTATGAAATACATGGTGGACGCATCCTGGTCCTCAGAGGACAAGGTTTTTGTAAAACTCTGCAAGCCGCTGTCTATAGTTTTCGTTAAACCGACGTATACTAGAGTGAGTGCCTGTTCATGGCGTTTTTCTGTATTGAAATGGTCGTAGCTCAAGATGGCGCGGGGGGAGTGAACGTGGGGGCAAACGTGGGGGACACAACTAAACTTAATCGGTAATCGATTAGATTCGGCGTACCACCTCGTTCCAAGACTGAATTGAGTTTCGCAGACATCACCCCGAGTCCTGCATTATGCGTGCTTCTTCAACGTCTCGAAACCAATCCTTGGCCTGCGCCAACATTTGGCGGCGAATCCTCCGTCATTTGCATGAACCATAAGAGGCTGTCCCAAAATAGGTACTGGGAATTTCATCTCAGAGGCAGTCTTAAATTGTAATCTTTCGAAAAGCTCGTAAACGTGGTCAGTAACATTTGTGTAGGGTTAGGGTTTTATGATGCTTTAAACAACACCCATGGATTTCGCGGAAAAGTCGGGGGCGGTTTGAGATATAGGGAACCACGGCTGCATAGTTACTCCGTGGAGCTTTTCTCCACAACTACCGGTATCATGTAGAGCCAACAAGCCTCTAAACCAACTGTAACCGCGATAATCTACCGTAGGTACTTTGGTAACTTAGTAGCGTCTCGTCCGGTTATGCTAAGTAGGACAAATTCGTTCAAGCTTTTACTTCTGCACACAGCATGTGTAACCATCACGAACTACTAGGTAACCTTGACAGGCGCATTATTGGGTCGACGTGAAGCCCCAGTATGCGGCCGGGTCATATTAAGTATCCATCCGATTGGTTGCTAAACTCTCAGCTCACCTTACCAGACGACCGCTATGTTATTTATGGTTGCACACTCGCTGCCCTGTTGGTTGCTGGATGATTGTCCGTAACACAGTGCGTTCTGTTGAGGTCCAGCTAGCCAGCTGTCTAAAGCCGTGGTGGCTGATTAGACCAACAAGGCAGGTGTCGAAGCAGTGATTAGAACATCATTCACTCAAAAGCACCAAGTGACTGATACCAAGACGCAGAAATCACATTGTTTGTGATCATCAACAACTATTCACAAGATTAAACCTCAGTACGAATGAACAAGATGTCTGATCTTCGTTCGTCACAATGAATGGTGAAAGGACTTAGGTGAGTGCTTTCCCTTCGCTACCGTCCGCTTCAGAAGGTATCGTACCCGCGTTTAGGTCTTTTGTTGACCATGGTACCTATCCCTGTCCAGGCCAAGTCACGTAGTATTAATTTAATTAGAAGTTCGCTTCGCCATCTCAATCTTCTGGGGGGTTGTGGTATACGAATGCGAGTGGCGGAGCTATATGGATTTTGGTGGTTGTGGCTTAGGTTAGGCTCGAGAAGGGCTGGTTTTGGTGTAGCCGAGGTGACACAATGGTCGGAGAAAGCCTAGAAATGCGGGACCAAAAAGATGGGCGGACATGGCCGTTTGGTCGCAGGAAAACTCGCTAGCGCTCCCAATTCGCCTTGTTTCTCGATCTTTGACCTCCCTTTCCCCGCATTTTTTTGCTTGACGAACTGAAAAATTTGCGCCACCCTTGCTCGGTATTGCTGTTGTGTGAGGGTGATCATGCACGCGCAGAGTTGAGGGTAGAGATTTTTTTTTTGGTCGTGTGTCCCAATCGCGTTACATACATAGCAAAAGCAATCTCCACTTTTCGCCCTGCTCCCTATATTGTTGTAGATGTCATCCAATGATCCCGTGAGCGAATGCTGTTTGTCATTGGAATATTGCTTTTTGCTGCTGCCCACCTCCTGTGCTGTCCGGGCCGGGGCCTCATACCATGTTTTACTGCGCGATGAGCTCATTGTAGATGTTGTCTTCGGGAATGTCTTTCCTCGGGGAATGTCCTACAGTTGTTTGAAGAACATCAACCTATGTCCTCTAGAGGGAACGCGTCATGCGGACGGGGAAATGTAAGTGGATAGCTGTATAAAGGGGTCTTGGTTTTAAAGAAAAATTTCCAGCCTCGTTTTGAGCGACTAGATTCCGATTTTTGCGACTTGCATATGTTTTGCTTTTTCTCTCCTCTGATCATCAGACGGGGTAGAACGAGTTGTGATTGGTGTTTCCCAATTCGTAGTCTGGGGTCAGGGCAAATGTGTATCTTTTGACAGGTACACTCTCCGCTTTTCGAGATCGTGTACATGTCTGCAATTGAAAGGAATTCATCTGGTATTTTTTGTTCTCCGTGTTCCATCCTGTTTGGGTACTTATGTACTGGGCTTTGTTTGTAGAATTCTTGCTTTTGGCAACCGTTCGCCTTGGATGCATAACCGACGGCAGTGGTACCTGTACCTGTATGCGTGTGATTAGGTAGGGGGAAAATGAAGCGGAACCGAAAGAAGGATCGTATTTCTATCCCTTCAACGTGGTCCATAAACGTGGGCGAAGTTCTCCAACCATATCACGAACCGTTACACGGCAAAAAAGTAATTCGGGTATGGTTTGTGGTTCGCAAACGTTCAACAAGACAAACGGTCCTTTTTGTGTACGTGGTCAATAATACTGTGACATCTAGATGCCCAAAAGGCGGGGCTGAAGGCGGAGGAGGATGTGCGTAACATTGAAGGTGGAGGAGGCTGATCATGATCAGATCGAACGATGGATCGTGACAAACGTAAGTGGAGGTGCGGGCGTAGCGGTTCTTCTATTCCGTGGATGGGGATTCCGGGTCCGTATTGTTTATTTATTTCAACACCAACTGCATTTTGAAATTTCCGAAGGACCGGTACGCTCGTAGTCGCAGTTTTGACATGTATGGCGTACAAAGGGATGGTGATCTTTATATAAATTTCACGATCACAAGGTATGGGGAAGATCTCAGGCACCCATGGGCACGATGCCCTTGAATTCTTCCTCTCCTACCGCGGCCTTCAAATATTTAATATGCTTTAGTCAAGTTCACCAGGATTAATAGTCCAGATTTCTGCTTGCGGTAACTGCATTCTCTCCATAGATCCACAAGACTGACATTCTCGTACCCCAAAGAATTTAGTCGCAGCTTTCAGTCATCTGCACGCAGCGATATAGGGTTGAAGATTCAAATTACCTGGTGGCGGCGTCTGGTGCGAGACAAGTGTATGCGCCGGGCGAACGGCGATATATAGACTTGAAGACATTCAGCGGAAAGTGGTTTGAGGGATATTCAGAGAAACGGCGATTAGATGAAGACCAGTAGGCGGTTGCTGTAATTTTGAGCAAGTGGCTACCTATACAACTTGGGGAATGGTGTTTCGCTTCAGAAAAGACACGGAAAAGTAGTCGTGATGGTACCGTATTGGTAATCTGGGGTAAAAAACCGCGCAGCTGGAGGTACTCATGAGTCCATACAATGATCAGTATCTTGCGAAGCCAACCGTGAATCACCGAAACAAAGCGTTCTATCCATCGAAAGCTCTGAATTGAAGGCTTCTGAAAGTGTTCAACAGAACTCTTCTCTCTTCGAAGTAACGGCAGCATTGCGCGGTGCGGCTTATTCCAATTCCCCATAAAAGTGCGGCTTATTTTCCAGATTAGGTACTTAGTAGCACTTTAACTGCAGTTGCTGGGGTGCACTTCCCCACAGAAATCGTGCAGCACACTGTTATAGCCCCCTTCGTCATCTCACGGTCGCCTGCTTGCAGCAGCAGAGCAAGGTGAAAGGTTTTCACATTCGCGATGACTACAGTTAGCATTGATCTGTAAATGCACATTGTACATGACTGGTTTAACCACACATCGAGCAAGCATGGTTGATGGGTTTTTCTTCCACTTCTTCTTTGCTTCCATACATGCCACAGCGCCACATATATCTTGTATGCTCCAGGTATGTCCAATGATAACTGCTAGCTGTCGATTTCTTATTTCTGATTTCTTATTACAGTTGCGTAATAGCACCAAGCCCCGAGTCGTTACTGCTAACACTTGGTGCACTTCCTCGCCTCCTTTGATTCATCTGAACCGAACGCAAGTCACGCTCCTAACTTGGGGTTGATTGTTGCCTCGCCAATTGCCCTCCAGCTTTACCTAGGCTATCCCCGCAATAAATAATTATATCCAGATGCACGCACTCGTCACTGCCGAATTCTACAACTAGAGCCTGTCCAGTCGCCTTCCTGCCTGCCTGCCTTGCCTTGCCTGCCTACTATACCCTCCACGCACCCCTGGAGTTCCAACTCGTCCCCCAGGCTGGGAAACTCAGATATTGAGATCTATTACTCTAGGAGGTAAGCACTACACTAGGTACTAAGTATTTCTTGTACTCCTTAGCTGGGTATCATTTCACGCCCCCCTCTCTTCGACAACACCACCGTCTTTCGACAACACCACCCACGGCCAACCACTCCTAGTACAGTCAGTGCACAGGTCCACCATCAGCTCGCACCCACTCGCCGACTGCCTACAGCTCACTCCTCCCTCCCAAAACCCCGCTCGTTCTCCCGCCAACCGTCAGCTCTGCCCAATCCATTGCATTCTTCCCCCCCAAAAGCCTTCACCGCCGGCCGGAAAACGTTGCCCTCGTTGCTGTGGTGGTGGTGGCGGTACTGCTGTTTGCAATAACACATCCTTGCATAGTGGACTCCACACTTTACACTACTGTTCCTGTCGAGTTCACTGCTTCTGTTTATCCGTGCCTCCTGCGCCGCTCCCGCGTCGTCGCTGTCATCATCAACTTCACCATAATCTTGCTAGAGCTGGCTCTTCGATCGCGTGCGCTTCGTCCTGGACCGCGACTCAAGAGCGACACATTAGCAACCCGTGATATATCGCCTCGGAAATTCAAAAAATTCGCTTTTCGGTCCGGGTTGAGGGAGAAGATTTTGCCGGGTACTGGGCGGGTACTATAAGTGCTAGTCACGCGGGGGTTTTTCGTACGACACCCTGCTGTTCTAGACGGAAGGAGGAAAGACAAAGCACAAAGGTGGAACATCAACATCAACATCAAACGTCAACAACAAAACCGCTCACGTTGCCATTGTTGTCGTGGCCGTCCTAGAAGTGGGTGCGAGTAGGAGGTTCTCATTCATATGGAATTAGACGTCAATGGGTCTCAGATTGCGGATGCTATAAGCGGAGTACCGGGAATGCAACCACCTCAAATTGCTGGCCTTCAAGCTGGCCAGCAACAGCAACAGCAACAATCTCAAGAACAATCACATCAACAGCAGCAACAGCAGCAACAGCAGCAACCGCAGAACCACGCACAACAACCATCGCATATCGACCCTGGAAGCGCCGAGAGCTATCAGGCAGATATTGAGGAGAAACCGCGGGGCAGAGAACGAAGTCGAGATGGTCCGGCCGGCGATATGGTGGATGGAAGCGAGACATCCGGGAGTGGTCGGTTGGGGGACGGCACGGAAGTGCCGACTACACGGAAGCGAAGGAGAAGTCGGAAAGGGTTGGACAAAAAGTTCGAATGCCCTCACCCCGGCTGCGGAAAGTCTTATTCGAGGGCCGAACATTTGTACCGGCATCAGCTAAACCGTAAGCCATCCTTGATCCTTCTTCTGGGAATTGGGACGACACAAACATAATGGACAAACATATAACTCGGACCAATGAAAGAGAAATGAAAAGATGGCATAGATCGAGATGTGGCTTGATAATTAGGAAAAACTTTTCGGAACGCAATAGAACAGCTGACTATTGACAGACCAACCGAAGCAGATATATTTCTGCGATTTCCCTCAATGCAAACGATCATTTGTTCGACAAGATCTTTGTACGCGGCACCGTGAGAGACACACCAATAGGGGCTCACACCTGCAGCGCAAGGACAACCTGGAACGGACAAGCATGCATATTAAGAGCATGAGCGATTCGAAAAATCCTGACACGAACAAGTTTTCATTGTCGCCCGAATCTCCGATGTTAATCAAAAGAGAAGAGCAAAGTCCTCACCAGGTCCCACCTCATCCCGGTGGTGGTATGGTTCCGCGACGTAAGAGTTCAGCCCCAACGGGGATGTTGATACCTCTACCCGAGGGCGAAGACCGCTCAAAGTTTCGGAGAATAACCGCAGATTCCGCTCCAGGACAACGACGGGCAAGTGTGGCGGATATTCAACACATGTACCAGCCCAAGAATTCCAGTTCGCCAATTGACAATACTGGTGCGGTGTTTAGCGGGCGACGAAGCCCACACCTCAAGACACAAGGCATTAATACATCGTCAAGTAAGCCTGGTTTCAACCGTCCAATCCTTCAAACTGTCACTACCCCTACAACCAATATGCATGGGTTGTCACTTCAGTCGCCGTATTCGGCATCATCGGCTTCCACTAGTGCATCGTTCAGTTCTAATGTAGGAGGAACTCCAGTGGCTCCGATTTCGACGACGCCAGTGACCACTCAAGGTCCGGGAGCACAGTTTTCCTCTCAGCAGAGTTATCAGGCGTTTTCGTTGCCCCAACCAGCGTATCCGAATCTGAGCCTCCCAACAACGTCTGCTTCGGGGCATAGTAATTATGTTACCCAGGGCGCTACATTAGACACAGTACCTATGACAACGTCCATGGAGATAGACCCAATGTCACTACAGTACACTATTCCAGTGTTTGGTGAATCGGGCTACAGCCGATCACCACAGTGGGGACATGTTGCTGGGATGGCGGGCGATTGGTTGGACATGTTGATGGGAACCGATTCCCAAGGCAACAGCCAGATGGGACAACAACAACAAGGTGGTATGGGCCAGTGGAATGCACCGGGCGTATCTCAAGATGCGTATAGTACTATGCCAGAGTATCAGCACTCATTCTTCAACGCTCCGCTCAACACTCACCCAATGAATATTAGTACAATCGCACCTCCAAGCCCTCCCCAGGAATCGCTTCTCTCCGACAATAAGCGACAGCAGGTTCTATATGTGGTAGATGGATTTACGGAAGTCCAGTCTGCGTTCCCCGACGGGATTGCCTCCGGGCCGAATGCCAATGATGAACGACATCCGTTGAGCCTGAGCATGATGCAGATGTATATCTCGTTGTACTGGATGCACTTTCATCCTCAACTACCTATACTCCATCGTCCAACGTTTTCGGCAGAAAAGACCCCCGATGTGCTGTTATTATGCGTCATCATAATTGGAGCGGCTTGCACGGACATCAAATCAGATCCCGACGGATCTCATCAGGCTATGGATATGGCTAATCTTGTGTCACGGAATCTACGATGGACAATTTTCGATCAGGAAGATTTTCGCCCACCAGCAAAGTTATGGGTATTCCAGGCCCTACTCCTTCTGGAAACATTTGAGAAGATGTATGCCGACAGGAGACTCCATGAGCGCGCCCACATCCACCATGCTACGACGTTGACATTGATGAGGCGTGGCTCGTCACTAACGGGACGGTCTGGGGCCTTTGATTCCCCTCAGAGTGGGCGTGATGCGAAGTCCAGTAGCGACGGAAGTAGCATCATCTTTAGCGGGCAGCCTGGTTCAGGGACCGGAAGCAGTAATGACGAAGCTTGGAATCGATGGATCATGCAAGAAGCAACCAAAAGAGTGGCCTTTGCTGCATTTGTTATCGATGCAACACACGCCACAATGTTTGGTCACTCTGCAGTGATGGTTGCACACGAAATGCGACTCCAGCTTCCGTGCGACGAGACGCTATGGGCTGCTAGCAGCGCATCGGAGGTTTTCAGTATCCAGCAATCCTTATTACAGAATAGTGTTCACACCCCCACGTTCCTCGAGGGCCTTAAAAAAACGCTTTGTGGCCAACACGTCCCAACTAACTCATTTGGTCGGACAATTCTTATGGCCGGTTTGCTGAGCATTGCATGGCATCTCCATCAAAGAGACGTACAGATATCTTCATTAGGCGTTGTGCAGCAACTGGGAGGAAAGGAGAGGTGGCGGGCTACGTTGACACAGTCTTTCGATCACTGGAAAAAGGACTTTGATGCCTCTCTGGACAAGTTACGACCCCAAAACTTTGGTGGAGTTTATTATGCAACCGAAGATATAGAACACGAAAACATTTTCGAGAGTCGAACGGTTTTACACCACCTTGCCCATATGTCAATGCACGTTGATGTAGTCGATCTTCAGATTTACGCTGGGGCCCGTCGACTTCTTGGCCGATCCATCACACGCCACGATGCCGAAACTACCCGGAAGAAGATCAAAGGATGGGCTCCGACCGCCCAAGCACGAGATGCCACTTTCTATGCGCTTAAGTTCTTGAGTAAGGTTCTGCTCCCCGAAGAACGGATGGATATGCAATTTGAAGATGATGAGCCACCAACTCCAAATTCCCGAACCATGAGCGTCGCAGGGAGCACGACCGGGGTTCCTGTATACTCTGCTCGCGACGACCACCTTCTCAATCGGCCATGGGTTCTGTATTATGCATGCCTGGTGGTTTGGTCTTATGGATATGCGCTGGAAGGACCGCTGGAACAACCGTTTCGGGTACCTGGTGGTCAGCAAGAGGCATTCGCTAGTATGAGGTCTTTTCTAAGGACGGCGGGGAACCTGCGGTCACCTGCGGAACTGACCGCAATGCCGAATAAGAATGGGTGCTTGGGATTGCTGTTGACGCTGCAAGAAATGTTTCTTCTATGCCGATGGGAACTGCTGGGCGAGGCAGCGCGGCTGCTGAAGAATTGCATAAGTATCACCACGGGAGAGGTACCAAACTAGGGCTCCGTATATATCAATTGTCAGAAGCATCCTTTTCATCTTTACCATCGGATACAACTCTACAATGTTATATACAAATGGATTTATCTCGATCACGTTCTCCGGTTTCTTTTTGACTTTTTAGCGTACATGCAGGGAGACCCAAGCTTGTTTTTTTGTTCCGCTCGACCCATCATTTCTTGCAGTATATCATATCTCTACCAATCATTATGGGCGAGTTTTTTCTTTTCATGTGTTTTTTTCTGTTCCCTTTGTTGTGGATGGTTATTTGAGGTTGGGGATTGGATGGGGGTTTTCGTGAAATTTGGTGTTTATGGGATCGGGCAATTGATTGATTGTTGTATGTGTGGAGGTTACTTGTATCTGGTTGCTCTTTTCCATCTCGTTTTCTGTCTTTCTTGTCTGGAGGGGACATTTGCGCACTCATCCTTGTTTGTTTTTGCTTCTCTGGCTTGCTTTTGCTGTACCTATCTATGTGGATGTTTTTTTACGTATGATACCAAGGGGTCAGGTCATGATGGTCTCGGGGAAGGGGAATGTGATGCATGTGTGTGGTGTGGTATTTGTGTTTTGTTTTTTTGCGGGGTGCATCTCGAAGTTCTTGTCTATTCTTAAGGGGAAGCATTTACTTACTGTTCTCCATATGAAACCAATTCCTGTGTTGTCCTTATGTTTTGACGGAAAGGGAGGGAAGAGGAAAAAAGGTGTATATGTATAACTACTTGAGTACCTACTACCTCTGCGAGGAGCTGAAAATTAAGGAATATCATGAGGACGGTGTTGGTGATAATCAGTGAAGATCGGGTTTCGACTCGGTTCTATGACGCTTGTTCGTAGGTGACAAATCCCGAGCAAGCGCGGCTGCACAGGCCAAGCGTCACACAACATCCAAAGCTTTTCATCATCATCACACCAACCAACATCGACCTCATCATCCTATCTCCGTCACCGTGGAGGAGCTCGGGCTGCGACGCTTGTACTATATCTCCGCCTTGTTACATTAATTCAGTAATTGATTTTGTTTCGCCTCTATCTAGCTTCAACTTGGTGCTCTTTCCCTCCTTCTCCCCCGCCACAACCCACCTCTCCAAATTTGCCTCACCGTCCTCCCATTGCAATGGCGTATGGACATAACCTTCCCTGGCGGTTCGCAACCCGGCTATCGCAAGGCAGGTTACGGACCGCTTCTTCGCGACAGCTTCTAGCTACGGCGCGTTGCTATACGTGCTTGAACGCTCTCCCGAGACAGCAATCGCTAGCACTACCACTAGCTTCCACCTCACTCATCTCCTCCCCGAACACTCAAATAGTTAGATTACGGAGGGATTTCACGTCATCGGCGCTACGGCTGAAGGAGCACCCCCCGGAGGACAAAGACGCGGTCGAGGAAGAAGTCGATCAGGAGGCGAAACGGAAGCAGAAAGACAAGGAGAAGGAGAAGGAGGAGGAGGAGGGTGGGGCAAAAGTAGATACCGGAAAGCGAGGCACAGGGGATGGCATTCCCCCACCCGGGGAGGTACTCAAAGGCGGCTCATCGGCGGGAGGTGCTGCGGGGAGTGGCAATGGCAACGGTGGCGAGTCTGGCGGAAGCGGAGGAGGTAAAGCGAAGCCCGCACCCACCAATCGCGCACTACAGAAACCGATGGTCCCGGATATCTACCCCCAGGTCATGGCACTCCCGATTGCGAAGAGGCCGCTGTTCCCAGGCTTCTACAAGGCGGTTACAATCAAGGACCCAAACGTTGCGGAAGCGATCCAGGAGATGATGAAGCGGGGACAGCCATACATTGGAGCGTTTCTTTTCAAGGATGAGGATGCGGATGGCGACACGATTGAGAATCTGGATGATGTTCACGATGTGGGAGTGTTCGCTCAGGTTACTAGCGCATTCCCGGTTCACGGTGAAGAGGGTAGCTTAACCGCGGTTCTTTATCCTCACCGGCGTATCAAGATCACCAAGCTGCAGCAGTCACGAGGAGCCGAAGGCTCTGCAAAGCCCAACGAACCCGCACCTGTTTCAGAGGTAGAAATCGAAGAAATTACGGAGGAATACCAGGAGCGACAGGACAAAGGTGATGTAGTGGCTAGCTTCGAGGAGCCAACGGAAACAGGAAGGTCTTCGCACGGTTCCGGAGAGTACGCTACGTCATTTTTGAAGAAGTACGACGTCAGCATCGTTGACGTCGAGAACCTCGTTGAAGAGCCTCACGACAAGAAGGACCCTCTGATTCGTGCGGTGACGTCAGAAATCGTCAATGTTTTCAAGGAGGTTGCTCAATTGAACCCATTGTTTCGGGATCAGATCTCTACTTTCTCTATGTCACAGTCTGCTGGTAACGTCATTGAGGAGCCCGCGAAGCTGGCAGACTTTGCGGCGGCTGTGTCATCTGGCGAGGTCAAAGAACTGCAGGAAGTTTTGGAGTCTTTGTCAGTAGACGATAGGCTTCAGAAAGCACTCGTGGTACTCAAGAAGGAGCTGATGAATGCCCAATTGCAAAGTAAGATTAGCAAGGATGTGGAGGCTAAGATTCAAAAGAGGCAACGAGAATACTGGCTTCTGGAGCAAATGAAGGGCATCAAACGGGAGCTTGGGATCGAGAGCGATGGCAAAGACAAGCTGGTAGAGAAGTTCAAGGAGAAGGCCGAGAAATTGACTATGCCCGAAGCCGTGAAGAAGGTTTTCGATGAGGTAGATCACAGTATCATTGACGGGAGTTTGGTCACATTGCTAATGAATGAATTTTTTAGGAGCTTAACAAGCTCAGTCACCTGGAGCCTGCAGCATCGGAATTCAATGTTACTCGGAATTATCTTGATTGGCTTACGCAGATTCCTTGGGGTCAGCGATCAACAGAGAACTATTCGATTAACCACGCGATGACCGTTCTTGAAGAAGATCACTATGGACTCAAGGATGTCAAGGATCGTATTTTAGAATTTATTGCGGTTGGGAAACTCAGAGGAACTGTGGAAGGCAAAATCATCTGCTTTGTCGGACCACCAGGTATGCGCGTCTACATCTCGTCATACTGGCCTTATTCTCTAACCTTTCTCTCGCACAGGGGTTGGCAAGACTTCGATTGGCAAATCGATCGCTAGAGCGCTGAATCGGCAGTTTTATAGGTTTAGTGTAGGTGGCCTAACCGACGTTGCGGAGATCAAGGGACACCGTCGTACTTATGTTGGCGCGCTTCCCGGTCGAATCATTCAAGCCCTCAAGAAATGCCAGACCGAAAACCCGCTAGTCTTGATTGACGAAGTAGACAAGATCGGCCGTGGTCATCAGGGTGACCCTGCGTCAGCACTGCTGGAACTGTTGGATCCGGAGCAAAATTCTTCCTTCTTGGATCACTATCTGGACGTACCCGTTGACCTTTCGAAAGTCCTATTCGTCTGTACAGCTAACATGACTGACACAATCCCCCGGCCGCTATTGGATCGTATGGAGATGATTGAGCTCTCGGGTTATGTCGCAGACGAAAAGATGGCGATTGCCGATAAATACCTCGCCCCGCAAGCGAAGGAGTTGAGCGGATTGAAAGATGTTGATGTCCAATTGCAGAAAGACGCAATCGAGGAATTAATTAAGTCCTACTGCAGGGAGAGTGGTGTCCGCAATCTCAAGAAGCAGATTGAAAAAGTTTTCCGAAAGTCGGCCTTGAAGATTGTTCAAGATCTTGGCGAACAAGCTTTGCCTGAAGAAAAGGCCATCACAGAAGAAGGCAAGATCGCTTTAGAGAACGCTGCAAAGGAGGCGGAGAGAATCGAGAAATCTGAGGATCCACAGAAGAAAGAACCCGATATGGCATCTCAGACCACCGAAACTCCTAGGGTATCATTGGAAGTTCCCTCCTCGGTGCACGTCAACATTACCAAGGAGAATCTAAAGGATTATGTTGGACCGCCAGTTTTCACGTCGGATAGGTTGTACGATGTACCACCATCTGGAGTTGTCATGGGACTAGCCTGGACGCGCATGGGAGGAGCGGCACTATATGTCGAGTCTATCCTAGAGACAGTGTTGTCCTCATCGGGACGACCGGGGCTCGAAAGAACTGGTAGTCTGAAGGACGTCATGAAGGAGTCTGCAGTGGTAGCCTATTCATTCGTTAAAGGACTCATGGCGAAAGATTTCCCCGAAAATCGCTTCTTCGAGCATGCAAGACTGCACCTGCATTGCCCCGAAGGTGCAGTTCCTAAGGATGGTAAGCCTCACGCACACGCAGTGACATTGCACATCTCAAACCGCCCCCAACTTTTGCTCCGAGAAAAAGACGAAGCTAATGCAAATGCAATTTCGCAGGACCGTCCGCCGGCGTTACAATGGCAACATCGCTCCTTTCTCTGGCTTTAGACCACAAGGTAGATGCCACTATCGCTATGACTGGCGAACTCACCGTTACGGGTAAAGTACTGCGGATAGGTGGACTGCGCGAGAAAGCCGTTGCTGCGAGAAGGTCTGGAGCAAAGACCATCATATTCCCGGCTGACAACATCTCTGATTGGCTAGAACTTCCGGATGTGAGTTGTTGCATACTCGGGATATGCTTATTTGCTAACACCGTCTGTGAAACAGAACATTAAGGAAGGATTGGATGGTCGACCGGCTAGCTGGTACTCAGATGTTTTCGAGTTAGCGTTCCATAATCTTGATACGCAGAGAGCTCAGACGCTGTGGAAGGCGAATCTAGCGGAGAAGAAGAAGAAGAAGAAAAAGGACGAAGATGATGATTAAGTGCCAGTGATCGCAGGGGCACGGGGCAGAAAGTCTACATATATAGCTTGTGTGGCCTTTATGCGTTGTATATGAAAGGGTTTTGGACTGCCGATACATGTATTTTACTTACTCTTGTTTTTTGTGCGTTTTTAGAGATTTCGTCGGCTGCCTAGACGGAGAAACGGGAGAAACTACGAAAACAACAAATCATGCATCATTAGACGGTGGTCCTCTTTTATTTTCCCTCCCCCGACCCTTTGTCTGTAACTTTTATTTGTATTCTACCACTCGGTTTATGATTGGCACGGGAAAGAGAGGTTCAATTTGGTGTTGGTTTTCTCGATTGCCTTTTTGTTCGCTTGCTTGCTGTTCTCCTCTCATCGTTTTTTCTTTCTTTTTTTCGTGGGAAAGCGTGGGGGATTTGTATATATTACGCATGACCGGGAAGGTAGATGTATGAAATGTACATAAAGCACGTTGAAATTTGTCCACGGCGGGCGCACGGAGCGGGAGTCGGGAGGATCATAATGTGCATGGTATGTTAGAAGGATAAACCAACCCCTCCTTCGACGAAATGTTTAAGATCCAGAAGCACTGGGGGTGCACTGGCGAGCGGGAGCGAGCGGGAGCGAAATATCACTTTCTCTTGATTCTACATCTGCGATACGATCGCGACCGTTCCCCCTTCCCCACCGTCTATCTCTCGGGTTCTCCCCACCTTCCCCGCATAGTTATAGGATCTAGCTCTATTAACGGGGGTATCATAATAGATTATTGTCAGCCTGCCTGCCTTACATATACCTACCCCACACTCGGGCCCCGCGGACCAGTTGACGTGGTTGGTCTCTGATTCGGGCGGTAAGAATTTAGGAGGCTCCGCTACTTGCTTGCTGCATGTAATATGCCTTGATGGGAGAAAGCTTCTTATTCCCCAGAGAGGGCGGCTCTAGGTATATATTACAATCCGGACGGCATAGAGGACGTGCACCGTCATGTGGTAGTTAGGCTTTTTCGGCAGATTGCAGCACGCAGAAGCAAGAAGCAGGATGATATAACGAAGGAAGAAGAGTCATGGCCTTAAGTGAATATCGACACGTGCTATTGATATGCAAGGCCGGAATATGATACGTGGTTGGCGAGGGAAAGAAAGAGCCAAGGAAAGGCTTGATGAAAGGCATTGATGAAAGACCGAAGATTTGTTGTGGTTGAGAGCCCCGGCACTCTGTTGAGAGCCTTGCGAGTATCTAGCGAGTTGCGAGTTTGTGGCGATGCGCACAGCGACGGCAGCGTCCCCAAAAGGCAGTCTATCCATGATCGTTTTAGTATAAACCTTGCCTACTTCTGGGTAATTGAAGGTAGGCGGTCGGTTTCGTTAATTGCTAGACTATGATGCAGCCGACCAGGGATCCGATAGGAGCCACGGATCTGCGTGGCCCATGCCCCATGCCCATGCACGCGTTGTGAATTCCTGGAAACGTACCCCAACCACTCACCAAGTTGGCTAGGCAGTGGCTCCGGGGAAAGGAAAGATGCCTAGGTAGTGCTCTCAGAGGCCGCCACTCAGGGAGTAGGTGCAGCTTTTGCTCTTATGTATGATGATGAAAGGGAATCGTACTTTAACCCACTATGACGATGAGACGATGGATGGATTGGAAGCGAGAATTTAGGGTCGAGATGGTTGCTACTGCAGGTAAGTAAGCGGTATTTTTGTGCTTGCTCTCATCGGCGGCGGACGGTTGTTTTAAACTGCGCTGCGCTTTACTTCGTTCTTCGTTCTTTGCCTTGTTCGCTGATGGAAAAATTTATCGCTGGATTGTCATTGCCAGCTCATTATGCAGTTGAGGCAGTATGTACTGTACTCTATAATAAACAATTAATGGGGGAACGTTATCGTCGTCGTTCCCGCGAGGCTGTACAGCCAGGGGAACAGACAACGTGCTATTAATGGGGGCCATGGCATAGAGCACGAGGAACAAATTGTGCGCTGTATGCCAGATCTGTGTTTTCTGTGCGTGTGTGTGTGTTTCTTGATCCGGGCGGAGGTGCAGCAAATAAATCCCTAACCCCACCCCGCCCAACCCGTGAAAGAGCGAGTCCAATCGAAACTGTGGGGCTAGATGCAACTAGTGCTCATTGGAGACGTTTTGAGACGCACGGATTGTTGAAACCGTCGGCCAGTTCCAGGTTCCAGGCCTTATATCTTCATGGTACTTGTATCTTCAGCCCACACTTTTTTATGCAATTCATGAAAGACGACTACACCGCACTCACCACCGGTGCCACGGATATTTGAATTGTGCCGCCGCCTTTTGCCGCTTTGGACTAGAATCCGAATCTTTGGACCAAGTGGTGTGTTAGTCTTCGAGAAACTCTTCGAATTCCCTTTGGTGACATGACAGATGGCTGCCGCCAGGAAAAGAGCGAAGTTTGATAGAGGTCTTTGATGAATCGGCCAGACGTTTTGACAGGATGATTTCGTAGCGCAGTTCACTCGTAGTCGATGTTCGGATCTTCCTGTGTGTCAACGTGTCCGCCCATATATACGTGAATGAGAAGAAACGCCGATTAATACCCGGATAGGAAGGGAAGGACATGGATCGTAACTGTAAAATAAGAAGTCCTAAAAAGGACCTAAGCCCGGAGGTACCTAGACGCAGTGACATTGACTAGAGTACGTGTGAGATGGAATGTTGGACGTTGTCAAGCTGAGGAAGATGTGAAACATTCCATTGTTGTAGTACACCTAACCCCTGTCACGTGATCGGAGGACTCGGAGAGCTCCGAGTGCATTCTCTGCGGTGAGGAGCGGGTTTATAGAAATTCAGTGATTGGACCCGTTGCGTGAAGAATTCTTGGTATAAAGTGGGGTTGGTGTGGCCGTGAATGATATTAAAACAAGCTGGTCCATCCGTCGTGTGCTTCCCAAGAAATGCTTGTGTGCAAATAACTTGCGTGCGCTCCACTCAACCTGTTCCTGTTCGTCGTCCTTCCGTCGTGCGAAAGTGTGCTGCTTCCCCAGATCGCGGAATCGCGAACTCTTTCTTGCATCCTTCCATTCTGCTCTCTAGAGGATTCTACTAATTCTGACTACAGACAGAACTGACTACTACTTAATCCTGCTGTCGGCGCACTCCTCTCTTTCAACATTTCAGCTTTCTTGCCTGACTGTATATACCGGATTTCAACGTAAAACTCAATTGCCTGCCTTGCCTTGCCTTGCCTTCCCGTGCCCCACCAATCTGTTCCGTATCAATAACCCATCTGCACGGGGATTCGACCTTACATTACAGAAGTTTTATTGCTTAATCCTGTCAGGCTTGCACATCTCTTGACACCGCCTCCGTACTTGAAACCACTTGTTCCGCAGCAAGCAGCCTGCCTACGCGACCTTGTTTCCGTCGCCATCTCGGCGACATCGCATCCAATTCCTCTGGCAAACGTTTCATTATTCCTTTCTATTTTTTTTACACTCATCAATCAGATCAGCATCATCACCGTCAGCAGCGTCATCACAGGTTCTCTTTCTCTCTCTGCCAACTGTCACTCCTACACCACCCTCATCCGCAACCCCCTTGCAAGCGCGCGATTAAAACGTTCCCCCTCCACTTCCTGTGAGCTCATCATCCTGGTCGCTCTGCCATAAAAAAAAAGCAAAGCAAGCAAGAACCGGGGCTGGCTTGTGAACGAAAGAAAAAACACATCATACATATCTACCACACCTCTCACTGCCGCCGACGCAACGATCCACCGCCGCGACAACCCGACGGTGCCCTACCTATATCACCCAAATCACCCCCGACCTAGGACTCTACGGGACAACGAAACGGAAAATTTCCCATCGTCGCCAGCTCGCGTTCCTGCGATATATACATACGGAAACCAACCGCTCAAAGAATTGATTCCGCGCATACAAACTTGACTGCGGGGGACGAAGAAAGGAAAACAAACAAACAATAACATTAGGCGGTGCGCGCGGGTCCGGGTGCCCAAAAAACAACCCTCCAAATCAATTGAGGGTTGTGAGAAAAATTCCCGACGGCGGTAAAAGAGATCCAGCAAAGCAGTTCTCCCCTTCCTACAGCAGCAGTTGACGACGACAACAAGCATCGCCTTCGCCGCGGCGGGTTGATGCACCACCTCTTTATGGGAATGGCTCAGTCAACTCCGCAGGACAGGCCGTCGGCTACTAACGGCGCCCCAGCAGTCCCAAGGCAAAAACCGAGTCTTGTTTCCCGTTTGCGCAAGAAGTTCAACTTATATCACCGAGACAGCAAACATGCCGCTACCGTCGCCGCCCCGACGACAACGACAGCAATAGAGCCTGCTCTTACTCCTCCACCCCCACCTCCTCCTCCCAAAGACCCAGTAACTCCCCCAAATCCGCGACGAACTGGAAGGCGCAGTGTGGTACCTGGTCTCCCCAGACCTCCAACCCTAAAGAGAATGCAGAGCGAGAAACGCGATCGGTTGAAACCATACGAACCGCCGAATCATGAGCGCCGCGCGGTATCTGTCGATCGAAGGAACCCGGTAAACCAGGCCAAAGAGAGCTCGAGAAGTCTGAGGCCCATACAAAGTCAGAGTATAACGAGTATTACGGATTTACAGGAGATCCAGGCGCAGGAGGCGGCGGCAGTGGCGCCGAAACGGAACAGCGGCCTGGTTCCTGGTTTGTTGGATTTTCAAGGAGAACTGGAGGAAGTTAAGGCAACGGATGATAAGGTGGAGGAGAAGAAGAAGGATGAGGATAAGGATGAGGATGCAGCGGTGATGAAGACAGACGAACCAGACCAGGCGAGCGAGGATATTACGACAGCGACAGCACCCAATACGGAATTGGCTGCTTTACCGAAGCCCGAACGTGGCCCCAGAGAAAGCGAACCTCAAATCATCACTGCCTTTGAGGATGGGCTTAGCGACACCTCTTCCGACTCGTGGAATCCGAAGGAAGATAAGGAGCCCCCATTGGTAAGTAGAGAGATTGAAGAAGAGATGGAATGGAAATGGATCTTGAATCTCAGTATGCATTTCCGAGACGAATCCAGCCGCGAAAAGTTCTTTGTCACATATGCGCAAGAAAGGAACCTCCGGCGACGAATCACCATCTCGTGCGACTACCGCGGCGCAGAAGAGGGCACTCTAGAAAAGGAATTAAGCAAGCTGCGGTTTCAGAGAGATAAGAGTGCAAAGATATATGAAGCCATCCGCGAATCGCTGCAGGATATCATTTTTTATGATACAATCACCAATCTAAAGCTGCAGACGAGCGAGGGACGCCTGCATGTGCACGTCACGGAGGATATTAACGAGATCATCCCGTACCCACCGGTGATGGCGATCGCGCACCTTAAATGTCCTAAGTATCGCGAATCCGACTTAGAATTCGATTCTCATCTTTCCGGCTTCGTCTACAAAGTTGGCGTCGCGGGCGAGATTATGATCAAGAAGGAAATCCCAGGCCCAGACACGGTAGACGAATTTCTCTACGAAATCAACGCGCTCTACGCCCTTGCAGATTCCGACAACGTCATCCAATTTGGTGGGTGCGTAGTCGACGACCAACGACAGAAAGTCAAGGGACTCCTCATTAGTTACGCCCCAAAGGGCGCTTTAATCGATATCCTTTTCAACCAGCGTGGAAAACTCCGCTGGTCTACCCGTGAGAGATGGGCAAAACAGATTGTCTCCGGACTCTCCGAGATCCATGAGGCGGGCTATGTTCAGGGGGACTTTACGCTCTCCAATATCGTCATTGATGACCACGATAACGCAAAAATCATAGACATCAACCGACGTGGATGTCCGGTCGGGTGGGAACCTCCCGAGATTACGGCGATGATAGACGGGCTGCAGCGCATTGGAATGTACATTGGTGTCAAGAGCGACATCTTCCAGCTCGGCATGGTTCTTTGGGGGATGGCACACGAGAGGGATGAACCGGAGGCTATGGAGCGCCCGCTAACAATGGATCAAGCTCCCGACGATGTCCCCACCTATTTCCGCGACATCGTTGAGGCTTGTCTCTGCGATAAACCCCAAGGTCGGCCGTCGGCAAAAGACATCATTGCCCTCTTTCCCGAGCGGATTGATGATGCGCCATATATTGTGGAATCCCCGAGGCGACTAGATGGGGGGTGGGGCAACGCGAATGGGTATTTCCCCGAGTCATACGATCTGGAGCAGAAAGCGCTGGTGAATGGAGAAGTAATCCCCTCCCTCCCTCCACCCCCAGTGGCTTAACTGACTCCTTTTAATCTAGCCCCACGAAAGCGTACAATCAACCGCCCACTCCATCATCACCTCCTTCCCACCTCTTACCCGCCAACTCCGCACCCACTCCCTCGAAAACCTCATCTCGCCAGCTACACAAGTAATCGATGCAGCACCCAGCGAATCCGAATTCTCGGAGCTGATCCCGAATAACGACGTGGTGATGAGTTCCAGCAGCAGCGTCATCGGTGGTGTCGGTCTGGGCGGGTTATCACCCCCACCACCTCCACCACCACCCGATAGCGAGAGCTTGGGAGGGGGCGTGGTGAGGCGGACAGGACAACATGGCGGTGTTGCGATCCCGGCAGAGGAGTATACGGATCTAATTGCGGGATCGGAGAGCACGACTCGGGACGATGCGGCGACCCCTCGACCGCCAACAAGGAGAAATAGCAGCGTCCCACCGACAAGGGCACAGACGCCCGCTACAGAGGTTCTAAATTTTGAAGATGCGAAGGAGAGTTTTACGCCGCCGATCATGACTGAGGATGGTGCGGTTGGCATCGCGGCTTAATGGAGTTTTGTGGGTTTGCGAAGGTGTTTTATATTGGGGTTTTTTTTCGTTTCTTTGGGTTGTTTTTGGCTTGGATAACATGGGACGAAACATTTAGTTTTAGTTTTTACCTAGACGGCTCTCTTCTATTTTCTACCATCGTCATTCAACATCGGACCACACCACTGCGTGCATTTTCTTTGTGTTTTTTTTCCCTGTGTTTTGGAGCGGGAAGTGGGTTATGAGATTATTGGGTGGGTAGGGATGGTATGGGATGAAGATATGGGGAAAATGGATGGAAACTGGGGAGGGAGGAGAGGTATGAAGCAAGTAACATGTAATCCAATCCACTCACTGCTTATGGGGGAAATAGGAATGGAAAGAAAGCAGAAAGAGTCGAACGCCATCCATCCATTCATTGCATGCCCACAGGTGAAAGCCAGTTTACCTAGCTAGCTCGATCACTCGATTCTGCAATCCAGCCGCAACCTCGCCGCTAACAGCTCAAGGAATGAAGACACGATTCTGCACCACCACCACCAATCACTCCCTGTATGCAACATGCGCATTCCTGGGCCTACCCTTACAGTCCACGATCGCAGCCTGCAAGGCGCACTCCGTTCCGTTCCTTTCCAGAATAACACCATCCGCATTGCGCATCCGTCCGTAAATAGAGTTGCACTGCAGCCTTCCCCTGGGTGTGCCAATTGCAATAAGCAACCGCGGGAAAAGAACATGTGAAAAACCCATCGTCGCCCACAACGAGCGAGCCAGCTCGACCGTGTGGCATCAAGTACTCAAGGACAACCCGCGATTCCTCGGGGTTCTTGCGGCATTGCCAGAATAGTAGAACAGTTGGCTCGGTGGAATTGCGGACGTCCCATTTTTGCCTGCGAGCTGTATATGAAAAAAAAATACGAGGCCACCTAGCGGGCAGACACAAGGCAGATTTTTGTGCACGGTAGGGCTGATCACTCGCATCGGGGGTTGCACATAAGCTTTCTTCTTTTTGTTATTTTTCTTCTTTCCTTCTTCCACCGCCGTCGACTTCCTTGGCTATATAACACGCACTCTCCGGAGCTCCTCCACAGAATCCCGGTATAACAACACTGTGCACAGCATCCCAGTGTATCCAATCCAACAAGCACCAGTATCTTTCCAATAATACTACAGCACAATATCCCGTCCCTCCACTCAGTCAATCAGAACCCTCCCCCCAGTCCTCAAGCGCCATGTGTCTCCCCCTCCGCCTCCGCCTTCCAACCCGCTTCTCGCGTAAGACTACTACGACGGGCGCGGGTACGCCTCTAGACTCTGACCCTGCAACTACGAAGCCGAGTTCTAAGGTTTACAAACCTGCGTCTTCACGACGGACTTAGTATGTCTCCCCCCCAGGTATGATGAGGATGGTGAGGAGGGATTGGCTGACGGGTTGATAGTAATAGGCATGGTGCAGGAGGGGCAGGAGGGGTTGGATGTGGTGGTGGAGGCGGGTGTGGTGGTGGTGGTGGGTGTTAATTGATTATGGATGATTGGGTTTTGTTACAGCGGTGCTGGTGGTTTCGTTAGTTCTTGCATCTATTAGGAAGGCTGCATAATTGATTATATACCTATATACTCTGAGGATTGATGGGCGTAGAGGAGGGGGAAAGACATTGCGTACAAACACCAGACCGTTTACAACACTAAAAATCCCATATAAAAACCATTATCCAAAAGTAAATACCCAAAAACATATCCATATAAAAAACACCCATCCCATTTTTTAAAACCCAAGAAAAATCATCGCTGCTGAGTATTAGACACCGTTTCACGAGCCGTCGGTTTCCGGCCTCTCAACACCACACTGCAAACCCTTGATATTAGCCGGCCATCCTCCCACCCATCAAGATGAAAAACTCACAAATTGACATATAACCTCGCTTTCTTATCCAAGATGTTTCTCCTCGCCGCGCGAACCATCTCCTGCGCATCTGCAGTCTCTCCCTCCTCTCCCTGGTTACATACGGCCAAAGCGTACCCTTCAATCCCTTCCAAAAAGTTCAGCATATTATATCTTCCGAGCTCACGTCCCGTTGAGTCTGTCTGCCATGGCCCAATCGGTAGTCGATATCGGGTCTCGGTGACATCTACAAATCCGGCGGAGGCTATGTAGTCTTTGAACTCGAACAGCTCCTCACCGCAGACTCGGCCTAGTCGAGAAGATGTCTCGCAGAATTGCGACATTGTACGCATGAAAGGAAGGTCTGTTGTGATGCTAGGATTGTCGGAGTATATCTTGCAGGGAGTTTCCTGGAGTTCGACCCAGCCACCCGGGTGGAGGGATCTGGTGATAATGTTAGCTTCTATGATGGTTCTGCTTCCGGCCGGTAAAGGAGGTTCACCTGTATGTTTCCTCAAAAAACCGGTGCCAGTTGGTGATTCCTCCTAGCTAAATCGTAACAGATCAGTATATGTTTCGGAATGCTGCAAGTCTCAATAATACGAGTCGGAGAAACAATCCAACATGCACATTATCTACTGTGCCTCTCTAGTGTATTGCATCAAAAGGTAAATGATCGGCGGTGCCTACACTGTTGCATTGTTTCTCCACAACCCATTACAGATTACAAGATCAAGTCCGTGGGGTAATTGTGCGGGGGGTGCCTACCAAGTTTCTGGTGTGTACCATTGAGAAATAATTCGGTGGGTAGAGCCATTTGTCGTCTGCATCCTCGATCTCAAAAGTGCAGTTATCCGATGTGGCTACTTGGATCGGTGAGAGATCTGTTCCAACAATCTGTAGACAGATGTCAGATCCAATGTCCACTGCGTTTGAGGGGGGTAATGCAGTCCGATTTTAATATGAACCCTCTCGGACGCAATCGAGAAACAGCAAGAGGGAAAGGAAATTATCAACATACCCGAGCATTCAAAAACTTGCTGCACAGGGAAATTTGCGTTAGCATTTCTATTCATATTTCTCGAGTCCGAGTTTTCCAACTCCGAACCGCTGGGATTTGGATTTCATTTGAAAAATAATCACTCACTATGCCATATCATTTGCCCAAACCCCTTAATTATACTATTAGTTTCCATGCTCAATATCGAGGATTTGGAGGGTATCACCAACCTGTTCCAGTTCCTACATCCAAGATCCTCCTCGGTTGCTCCAACGGCGATTGATGCAGCTCTCCGTCAAGCCTGTCCCTCCCACCCCCAATTAGCATTTCGATCCTTTGGGCGCCGCATCATGCATATTCAACGGGAAGACGGGAAGGGTACTCACAAGAGTGACAACATTGTATCGATAATCTGCATCCTATCTTGCTCTTGCTGTGTTCCTACCCGTCAGGCACAGGGACTCCGGCTTGAACTTCCTTCCGGGGGAAAACGTACTTCGTCATTGGGAAGCAACCAGTTTCCCTCTCTGAAAGATTGGTACCGGCGGTTATTTTCGAAGCGATAATTTGCGAGGTGTGAATTTGACCGTGTGAATGAAGAAGCCGCCGAAGAGCACGTCTGCATGCTAAATACCGAAGAATCGTCGTCGCTGTCTTCCTGTTCCTGTTCCTCGGTGTTGTCGTCGTCGAACTGTGAGTGGCGCTAGAATATTAGCCAACAAAGCGCTAGTAATAATTTCGCGGCGCAAAAACACCATATCATTGGGTACCAGCAATTCGTTTTCAACTGTGCTTCGGGTTGGGGTCCAAATAAAAACCGACCAAAGACAGGACGCGCCAAAGAGCTGGGAAACCCAGGAATTCGAATGACAGGAAGCGCTCACATCATCCGTTGTAGAATATTCCACTGCTGGAACAGCAATGAACTTTGGCCCCCGCAAGGACATCTCGGAGGGAGAGAGCGTCATGGTAAAATATGTCTGCTGCGTACTAGGTAGATACAAGCAATTGCAAGATCTGACGGGTAGCAAGAACGTCGAAGAAGTCTGGATGAAGGGTCCTGGGGGGGAGGAGTATTTGTTGGTTTCTTCCCAGAGAGGGGGTATAGTATCACCAGAATAGCAGCAGTATGACGACGATGGGAAGAGATCAGAAGACGACGAAAAAGATAGGAGCGTGGCAGAATGTATCAGTTTGTTGCAGCAGCACGGGGGCCAGTGGAACAGACGACAGGCAGTGAGTGGGCGGGCAAGCGCAACTTCAAGAGCAAACGAACAAACAGCAACAGAGGGAGGAAGATCTGTTCCGAGGGAGTGGTTCACGAAATATTAGGTTATTATTTAGACACGCGAGGACCCCTTGTCTCCAGGCTGTTCCTCACTTTCGGAACTGATGTGATGGGCCAGAGCAGCGCAGCCTCCCCTCAGGCCCCATGCTTCATTGAGCGGTCCAGTCTCGCGGATTGCTTTGCTTTTGTGTGCACAGTTCAACGACTCCGTCATCTCTCCACCCTGCGTCGTTTGGGTATGGGCATGCATAGAGTAGCCAGAGTGGGCGGTCCCAACTCCCAGAACAGGTTTGCAGCTCCTCTCCATCTCTCCGGGGAAGAGGGTCTCTTCCCTACAGCCACCGATTATCAATTGCTGTGTAAAAGAAAAGCAAAACCCAAAAACAAATGGAACTAAAGAAAGAAAAACAGGGATCGCCCGGTGATTCGGGTCCTAGCACGCTCAGACCCCCTTTGATGCAGATCCCTGCTGGTTGTGTTAGGACCACACTGCCGGGTCAGCCCACAACCTCTCTCCAAGGCAAAGGTACCTGCATCCCCCGAACACTCAACTCCATCACATTTATGCTCGCGCCCGCTACTGCCGCCCAGCAGCTTTCTAAGACAGTGGGGGGTTGGAAGGGTTTGCGTGCGAAGGAACCACACGCCCGCCTGCAAATGCCGGAATCGCACACACCACCTCAACCAGCTCGCTGGGAACCGCGCCCGCAGATATGCTCCCCGTGTTTGGGGGCTCCCATATTCTGCAAACGGCCGTCCCAACGGACAGGGAGGCCCCCATTCATCTGCTGTATGTGCTCAACTGCCATGGGTGCGGTAATTGACTCGAGTGCACTATTAAAGGTATCTTCTTCACCGCGAAATACCAAGAGGTACCGCCCTGCATCTGAGCACACTTATCCCGACCGCAGGTAGAGTGCGCATCAATGCCTACAGACAAGCCCCATCAAGCCGATGCTTTCATCCGAAACCCCGCGTTCCACCAGCTTGGAACAAAATGAGAACGAGAGTCGAGTGCGCCGTTGTGTAGCGATGCGCCAAGGGCTGGTGAAACATTGGATGTGGACCTGTGACGCCCCGTCTCTCGGCTGGCAGGGGTTGGGACCGTGATGGACACGTGCTTCGTTCGCCTGTCGTTTGTTTTGGGCCCCTATAAGTGAGCGGTTTGAATTTGGCCCTCGAAATCCAACGTCAACCAACTCGTTATCTTGATGCTATTAACTAACAATCTCATAGTTTCTTCGTTGCAACGGACCGAGGTAGAGAGCCTTCTTCAGCTGGTGTATTTGCCGAGACCTCCCCGCCACTTGCAGGCGGACTTCGTCCGCAAGAAGCAATTCCTCCAGTTCTCTCCTCGAGGTTTCTTGATATACTCGCCAAGAGAGGCATCATCCTCAATGAGGGACTGTAGTTTTAAACGGGAGCGAGTGATTCTTGGTGTCAAGCTTTGAGATATGCATTGACAGATGAGGTCAGCCCATTGGCATTTGGGGTCGGTCCGCTAACCTAGAGTTGTCATTTAGACTTAGTATATTCGCGCTCTACCTTAGCCACAATACTCTTCGCATCCTCTCATCCTCGTTCTCGTCCTGGTCCTGATCCTCATCCTCGGTGTTGTAGTGGGCGAATCTTCCTTGTAGTGCGGGACACCACTCATCCACAACCACCACCATTCTACCTCGGTCCGCTAATCAATACCGACATTGGAAGCCGTACGTTGATAAAATCCGTTATTTTCTGGCGGCAGTACGGGTGGCAACATCAGGTGACGGCGGCGGCATCCCAGCGCGGCGGGGGGCGGATGCCGACTCGGATGTTTGACTTCCCGAAAACGAAGGAGACAGCGCACACACTGAGCCAATGGTACCAAAGGAAGGGGCTTCAGCCAGAATGTAATCACATCAAGATGTCTCGGTGGATTATTCGCTCCCATGACCCGCTGCGAAGCGAATACGAAGACAGGTTTACAAAAAGCAGGTGGTACTTGGTAGATGAAACCAGGAACTCTGTCTGACCCAATAGCAAGCAATGCAAAGCAGACCCCAACACCCCAACCCCAAGAAAGCAAACACCCTCCCATGCAAAACACAAAACACCTTCCGTCAACTCCCACCACCTCAACAACCACCTCCCCCTCCCCCTCCTCCTCCTCCTCCTCCTCCTCCACCTCCTCCTCCACACCCTCCTCCTCCCCCTCCCCCTCCATGCCCGCCATGATGTCCACCTCCCCCGCTATGATCCCTACCCCTCATCAGCATCACATCCTTTATAAGCAAAGCAAGAACAGTCTAACTCACCCGCTCGACCAGTCCAAACCAGCGCCGTGCCCCTTACTCCGCCGACTGCTGCGCCGGTGTTTTGCTTTCGCCTTGCGGAGATGTGCTTCCCTGGGCCCGTAGGATTTTGCAGGTTTTGACGAGGAGCCGAAGCCGAAACACATGGTTGTGTATGTATATGTGTATGTGTTGGGGTGTGTTGTATAGCTAGCTGATTGTTTGTCTGTCCGTGTCCGTTCTCGTTTTGTCTACCGTGTATAAAGAGGAGGAGAAGGGTGGTATTTATCCCCCAACACGCGCAGCTGGGTGCACAGATAGGCAGATAGTCTGGTGTGCCTTGAAGGTACCTCCGTTCGCTGCTGCGCTCGTATTCGTAAGGTTTGATTGCAAGGCGTCGTCGTCGTTGTCGTCGTCGTCGGGGGCTTATATTTATGCTTACTTTCCCACGTTCCGCGATATGGTTAAAGTTGCACGTTTTCGTGAGATCGAGGAATGATGGCTGTGCAAGACCGGTAGTAATACGAGATAGATTTTCTCACCCGCACATCCCCCCCAAGGCAGACAGATCTGGTACTTATATCAACAACTGGACACGGCACGCATGCAACCAGGCGGGGGATCGGAGAGAGTATCTTCCGACCAGCCGCCGTAGATATTGGAAATCTCATCTCACCTCACTAAGGTGTTTTTTTCGTCTATTTTGGTGCGCGATGCTAGAATGTGAGCATGCTTACGGTGGGGTTTTTGCTAGTTTTTGTGCTACTGAAGCATGAACGAGGGATGTTGCGATAAATGAGCCCGATATATAATCGTCACTGCGGAGCTCCGGTGGGCGTCCAGCGGGTGAATATACAAGCCGTTCATGCCAAATTTTCGCGTTTCGAAACGGAAGGATGATAAAGCGAGGCCGGTCAGTGGGTCATCAATGCCCGTGCGGACATTCACGTCCACTTGCAGGAGTCATCCAGAGTTGTTAGAGTGGTTTTTAATGCACTGGGTGTCACAAGGGATGTGTGACGATTGAACTGCAGAAGGATCGGGATACACCTAACCCCCTTCCCCTGTATTACCATTGAATCCTCCTCCTCCTCCTTCCCGTAGAAAAGGAAGGTTGCCATGTTGAAGCTTCAATGTGAGCTCTCGGGATATGCAAACCTAACCCTGCAATAATGCACAATGCTGTCACCTCAGTTCACTCTTTCAGAGATCCTCCAAGCGCTGCGGCCTGAAGTCGCCGGCTGCCGACTATGCGAAGCACGGAGAATGCGGGGTGCACTGAGATCCCAGTAAACACCGCTACTTAAGTACCTTCGTAGAGCCGAGGTTCGGCATTGGCTGTATACGCCCAACCCGTCTATATGCTGAAACGCAATGCACTGTATTCACTACACAAGGTAACATGGCAGAAGCAGCTGGATTCAAGCTCACCGCAACCCCCGTTGCGTGGCTCAAGCGCGACTTGCTGGTATTTGCGAACAGCATTGGGATCGGAAAGGACGAGCTTCACTTCCTCTATGTACGTATACTCTGCGTGTGGGGGAGGGAGCTAACGCGCGTAGGAACTCCACCCCCAGTTCGCAGCGTTCCCAACGTACCCGACCATCCTCTCCTTCAAGCGTACCGAGCAGGAGGTCCTCGACTTCTACGCGCAGCTCTCAAGTACGCCCGCGATCCCGGGGGTGCCAAAGCTCGACCCCCGACGCATCGTGGATGGTCAGCGGCAGATCACAATTCTCAAGAACATCCCGCCTACGTCGGCGGGGCGGGAGTTCGAGCTACGGGGGGAAGTAATCGGGGTGTATGACAAGGGCAAGGCGGGGACGGTGACAGAGACCCAGCACGAACTCGTCGAGAAGACCACGGGCGAGGTGTATACGCGGATCGTGAGCTCTTCGTTCGCGGTTGGACAGGGGAATTGGGGCGGGCCGAAGGGTACGATGCACCCTCGTGTAAGAGAATGTACTGACGGGTTTGTAGGCCCCAAGGGCGTGAACTATCCCCCACCAGAAGATAAAAAGCCAGACGCAACATTCACCTTCGCCACCAGTCCTTCGCAAGCTCTGCTGTACCGCCTCAACGGTGACTACAACCCCCTCCATGCCGACCCCACCATCGGCTTGCAGATGGGCTTCCCAGGCGCAATCCTGCACGGGCTTTGTACGTGGAACATCGCGGCGCACGGGGTGCTCAAGACCTTTGGCGGGTCTGATCCTGCGCGGCTGAAGTCGTTCCAGGCAAGGTTTGCGGCGCCGGTGATGCCGGGTGATAAGTTGATTGTTGATATGTGGTTGACGGGGCGGAAGGTGGATGGGGATGGGGGTGAGGAGGTGGTGTTTGTGACGCGAGTGGAGGGTGGGAAGGTCGTTCTCTCGAATGGGAGGGCGTTGTTGTCGGGAGTTGAAGCTGGTGGTGCGAGTAAGCTGTAGAGAGAGTACCGAGTTGTGTATCGTGAAGATACTTGTAAAACTGCCGGGATGGCCGGAGAAAAGGACCCTGATGAACCCGAAACTCATATAAGCTTTTACCGCGGCACTTGATAAAAGCCTTTCTAACCCTTGACACTTGTGCCGCTGTCGCTCGCTGTGATTGGCGTTCCGTGCGGAACGGAGCGAGAGCGTCCGTTTGCTAGACGTAGGGCCCATCTAGGTGTCTAGACTCGCGACTTCTCTCAACTCTTCGCGAGTTATGCGATAGCGGTTATCTAGAATATATCATACTCAAAAAATTTCTTGCTGCGGGTTTTACTGAAATTTTTATTGGTGGTGTCGAGAAACAATGCAGGAAAACGTTTTGTCTACCCCGCCAAGAGGGGCAAGGACGAGCGTCTGGCGTCATTATTTTGTCGACAAGTCCACCACTTTCATTTTGACCGCTAAATTGTACCCCTCATTCCCCAGACTATAACTCCGCTTTTTCTTGCTACTGTGGCTACAGCTACTGGAGTCTGCTCTCCCACCCCCCATCAACTTTCCATCTTCAACAAAGCTCTTTGGCATTGAATCAAGCATCTGTTATTTGATTGAAGCGTTTGTTTTGACTTAACCATCATGAGCGTTAGAACAGTTTCCACTACTCCATATGGTAAGTTAAGCTCCGCAGCCTCGTTGATATGCTTGAGCTAATTGATCTACCTTCCCTACAGAGGGCCAGAAACCCGGAACGTGAGAATTCTCTATTGTAGTCGTGCAATGAACCTTGAGTTAAATAATATATTGTTCTTACAGCTCGGGCCTCCGCAAGAAGGTCGTAGTCTTCCAGCAGAAGAACTACACCGAGAACTTCGTTGCTTCCCTCCTCCAATCCATCCCCGAGGGAACTCAAGATGCATTCCTCGTTATCGGCGGTGACGGCCGTTACTACAACCCCGAGGTGGTGCAGGTGATCGCAAAGATCGGATCCGCATACGGCGTCAAGAAGATTCTCGTTGGTCAAAACGGAATCTTGAGTACGCCAGCGGCTAGTCATATCATTAGGAAGAGAGGCGCAACTGGAGGAGTTTTGTTGACTGCCAGTCACAACCCCGGTGGTAAGCTATGCAAACGCTGCTGAACAGTATGGTATAGGATTGACCTCGTCAATAGGACCAAAGGAGGATTTCGGTATCAAGTACAACCTTTCCAATGGTGCTCCAGCTCCGGAGAAGGTCACAAACAAGATGCATGAGATTGCGTCGGCAATTACTGAATACAAGATTGCTGACCTCCCGGATGTAAATTGCTCTGTAGTTTTGGGGACTTCTGTAGCTGATGTTTTGGTAGATCGACCTCACTACCATCGGAACCAAAACCTACGGCAATCTCGAGGTTGAGATTATCGACAGTGTTTCCGACTACGTTGACTATATGAAGGAGATTTTCGACTTTACTCTCATCAAGGAGTTTTTCAAGTCCAACCGCAGCTTCAAAGTTCTCTTCGACGGCTTGCACGGTGTCACCGGTCCGTACGGTGTCAGAATCTTCCAAAAAGAGCTCAATCTCCCAGAATCCTCGACTCAGAATTGCGTTGCACTTCCTGACTTTGGAGGTGGACACCCTGACCCCAATCTCATCTATGCACACTCCCTTGTTGCAGCCGTTGACAAGGACAAGATTCAGTTTGGAGCTGCCAGTGACGGTGATGGTGACAGAAACATGATCTACGGTGCCAACGCTTTTGTGTCGCCCGGAGATTCGCTTGCCATCATTGCTCACTACGCTGACAAGATTCCCTACTTCAAGAAGAACGGCGTTTACGGCCTTGCAAGGAGTATGCCAACTTCTGGAGCTGTAGATTTGGTTGCCAAGAAGAAGGGCCTCAACTGCTACGAGGTTCCTACTGGATGGAAGTTCTTCTGCAATCTGTTTGACAGTGACAAGCTTAGCATCTGTGGAGAGGAGAGTTTCGGTACTGGAAGTAACCACATTAGGGAAAAGGACGGTATTTGGGCTGTTGTCGCTTGGTTGAATATCATTGCTGCATTGGCGAAAGAGAACCCTGGAGAGGAGCCCAGCATTGCAAACATTCAGATGGAATTCTGGAAAGAATATGGCCGTATGTATTCTCAGAAGCCACAGATACGGTACATCTTCTGATAGCTATGCTCTAGGCACCTTCTTCACCCGCTTCGACTTTGAAAACGTCGACTCGGACGGTGCTAAGAAGCTCACGGCAGGACTTGCTGCGAAGATTGGCGAAAGTTCTTTTGTTGGCAGCAAAATCTCGGGCCGTAAAGTGACCGATGCTGGCGACTTTTCGTACACAGACCCTGTGGACGGAAGTGTGGCAAAGAACCAGGGTTTGTATGTCAAATTCGATGATGGCAGTAGATTCGTGGTCCGTCTATCAGGCACCGGCAGTTCCGGAGCTACCATCCGTTTGTACATCGAGAAACACACATCTGTGAGTAGCAGCGTTAACCTGGTATTGGATACACAGGCTGATGACCATACAGGATAAGAGCAAATACGCACTGGACGCGCAGGATTACCTGAAGGAGCAAATCAAGCTCGCCGTCGAGTTCTTGAAGTTCAAAGAGTGCGTCGGAAGAGAGGAACCTGATGTCAGGACATAAGGGATCTTTGTTTTGTTTCACGTTTTAAATTTCAAGTCACACAAATTTGGAATGGCAGGGTGGGCTCAATGTAAAAAAAACCAATATATCAAAAGGCAAAGGATGCCTCAGAGCCTATATGATGCGATGTGCTGGCAAAGTTGAGCTGTTTAGACTTTACGCTGTGTTGTACCCCACTGGCTCGTGAACCGCCATCTGCCGTCGGCTTTTCACCCCGGATGCTTGTGACGTAAATGAGAAACAGTTTGGCTTGGCTCTTCCCAGATTCCTTCTGGGACCTGCACACCAGCACACGAGGCAATTCTTGGCTTTAATTCCCCCAGCTCCTCTAGTTCAAGTTCCGAACCCCATTTCTGCCATTTCCATACCAATACCTCTCACATCTTCACACTATCTTCGAATTTTGACTTCACTTCATCAAGTCCCATTACCCGTACGCAACAATGAGTTCCAAGGAAGAAGGTGCTGCTGTTCCGCCCCAGGCCAAGAGTTCTTGGGGTCCGTTTCTGAAGGTTTGATAAACATGCCACGCGGCCCTTTCTCTGAGGTTGAGATTTTCGTGGAAGGAGACTTGCTAACCACTATGCTCGGCGTGGATAGTCAATCGCGAGCTTCACCGGCGATCTGGCAAACATGACGGCTCCTGTTTGTTTGCCCCCTATCCCCTTGCAGCACGATGCTGACAAGGAGTGTGACAAATAGCCATTCATTCTGAGCACCACCAGCTTGACAGAGTATTCGGGTTACTGGGTAAGTATGATAGAGGGTTGTTGGGGGTGGTTGTGAGTACTGATAGGAGGGACGATAGGCGGAACATCCCGAGATCTTTGTGGCACCGGCAAAAGAACAGGATCCGGAGAAACGTGCGTTGCTGGTTCTTAAGTGGTTCTTGACGACCCTGAAGCAACAGTATAGCTCGAGGAATGAAAAGCTGTAAGTACTCAATGATTGGGGAGGTTGGTTGGGTCGTGGCTAATGGTGCGGAAGAGGTTCCGAGAAGAAGCCGCTGAATCCATTCCTGGGAGAGCTGTTTTTGGGGACTTGGAAGGATGAGAGTGGGGAGATTGGGGAGACAAAATTGATTTCGGAGCAAGTTAGGTTTGTACACTGGTGCTGACAGTGGGGGTACGATTGGTGCTGACAATGTGGACTGCAGCCATCATCCTCCCGTCACCGCATATGCGATTATCAATGAGAAACACGGTGTCAAGCTTGAGGGATATAATGGACAGAAAGCTTCCTTCTCCAAGGGCTCCATAATGGTGAAGCAGGTTGGCCATGCGAAGTACCATTTGAATGGGTTCAATGAGGACTGTAGGTAGCCAACTGGATGTGTCACGACACGGCGACATTGTTTCTGATCGATTTGCAGACCTCATTATGCTTCCTTCGCTCCATATCGAGGGTATTGTCTACGGTTCGCCTTACGTAGAGCTCAACAAAAGCTCGACTATCATCTCGTCCACTGGCTACATTGCAACGATCGACTATAGTGGCAAGGGCTGGATCTCTGGGAAGAAGAATAGTTTTACTGCAACTCTGACCAAGGAAGGTAGCAAGGAAGTGCTGTACACTATTGATGGACAGTGGACGGACAAGTTCGTAGTTAAGGAAGGCAAGACCAAAAATGAGGTACGTGACCCAGTTTCGCTCCTCGGTGGATGCATTATACTGACGGTGATCTGTGACAGCTGGAGTCGTACGATGCCAAAGCCACCAAGACCACGCCCCTGTACGTCGCACCGGTTGAGGAACAAGATCCTCTCGAGTCCCGCCGCGCGTGGCAGAAGGTACAGGATGCAATTTGCAGAGGCGATTTGGAAACCACGGGAATAGAAAAGAGCAAGATAGAGAACGAGCAGAGAGAGATGCGCAAGCGGGAGAAAGAAGAGGGCAGAGAGTGGGAACGGCGGTACTTTTCGCGAGTCGAGGAGGACCCTGTCTTCACGCAGCTTGCGGCTCTGCGGGATATCACTAGCGAAGCTGATAAGACAGGTGGGATCTGGGTGTTTGACGAAGCAAAGTACGCTCTGGTACTCGCCAAAAAGACGGGATCATAGAGTCAATGTCTTATTGTCTTGTTGTCTTGCCTGTTAGATAGCTAGAGAAGTTGGAGTGTTTGATTTGGAACTTGCTTGTTTGTTGGCGCATATATGGGATCGCTGGAGTGCGTGGGATCCGTATTGTAGAAGGTTTTTGCAGTGTCGTGGGGTACACCTGCCATTTTGTCTTGTTGTCTTGTTGCTGTGCTTGATTTCCAGTACTCTAGACTTTAAGAATATTCATAAACCAGTTGGCGGGGACTCGGGGATTGCGTAAATGTCTCTTGTGTTTTCGTCGGTGGTATTGGTGGGGGTTCAATCGGCGAGAGCATCGGGAAGACGTCGCTCGCCGAAGAACGGAATCCACGGCTATCGGGCCTCGGATGGCTTGGCTCTGTTCATTGTTTGTGCCTCCGTCCCGCTCTCTGAATTCGTTGTGTTTCCCCTCACCGCTTAATATCAACGCTTCACCCCGCCCCTGCCGAAACCCACCAGCACAACCATCACCCAGATCTCCATCACAAGCAACACAAAATTAACCAGACCTTTTTCCACACAACTAAAAATGGTATTTTCCACTCCCTCTCTCCCACTTTCACCTCCGCCCAAAAACAATGGCGTCATCGTCAGAGCCAGACACGGCTCTGAGAAGGATTGAGGCGCAAAGGCTGATACTGCACCCGCACCAGGCCCGCAAATTCTTTGTCGGAGGAAACTTCAAGTCCAATGGAACCCTTGAGTCCATCAAAGCCATCATCGAAAACCTCAGCAAATCGCAGCTCAAGAACGACGTTGGTTCGTCTCCCCCTCTCCCCCTCCCCCTCCTCCCCCTCCTCCACACTAACACTCAGTAGAGGTCGTCATCTCCCCACCTGCCCTCTACCTCCTCCTCGCTCAATCCCTCGTCAGCTCTTCAGTCAAGGTCGCGGCACAAAACATTTTTGACCGCGGCAACGGCGCCTACACCGGCGAGATCTCGGCGCAGCAGCTCAAGGATGCCAACATCGACTGGGTCATCCTTGGCCACTCCGAACGTAGATCGATTTTTAGCGAGAGCAATGAGTTTGTGGCGTCCAAGACTAAGGCTGCGCTTGATGCGGGATTGAATGTCATCCTGTGCTGCGGTGAGAGTCTAAAGGAGAGAGAGAATGGGACTACAATTGAGGTTGTTACGCGGCAGCTAGGCGCTGTGGCCGAGAAGGTTAAGGATTGGAGCAGGATTGTGATTGCATATGAGCCCGTTTGGGCTATTGGGACCGGGAAGGTCGCGACTACTGAGGTATGTTGCTGTGTTTGTGTTGGGGCTTTTGGGGTGGTGCTGATAAGAAGGATAGCAAGCGCAGGAAACTCACCAGGCGATTAGAGAGTGGTTGAAGAAGGCCGTGTCTCAGGAGGCGGCGGATAACACCAGGATCCTGTATGGTGGAAGTGTTACGGAGAAGAACTCGGCGGAGCTGGCGAAGCAGCCGGATGTGGATGGGTTCCTTGTTGGTGGTGCGAGTTTGAAGCCGGCTTGTGAGTTTTTTTCCTTTTCCCGAGTGGAGGTGGATGCTAACATGGTAAAGTTGTCGATATCATCAACTCCTCGTAGATAAGAAGGAAAGGTCTTGGATGGATGGACACTGCGTGTACGGGTAGTGAGTGACTTTGAACAAAAAAAATGAAATAACATTTTGTAGGAATGCGTGATTCTTTGTACGCCCCTGATATGTGAAATCGCAATTATACTCCTCCCGCATATATCACAACGGGATGAGTTCCCGGGGAAGTGGGAAGTGGATTGCCGGCAGTTGGATGGGAGGAGGACTTTGCATGAACGCCCACCTGCCTTGTGACACGGTTGATTTATTGATTTGCATCCATATGTAATTCAAACGGCTGGCTAACCGCCAAAATCATATCAAGCCATCCATCCATCCATCCATCCTGCCGTCTTATGCAAGCTCATCCTTTTGGTCTGTTAATGGGTCGAGTTTTTTAGAACTTCTAGTTTGAGTTTCTGGAGGGCGGGTAATCATAAGTTATTGCGAGGATGGCTATGAAGGATGGGTGTGATAACGGGTGATGTAAGTAATTCATTCATATATCGTCACTCGCACCTTGGGTTTTCTGGTGCAAAACCCTCGAACTCGTCAAGCCCGTATACAACAGGGTATTAGAGCAAGGAAATACTCAGTACATACCACTTCACGTTTCGTGCATATCGTGATATCTACAGTGTCCTGTGTCAGGTCAGGTGTTCCCAGTACAACTCGTACGGGAGAAAGAAGTGTGTTTGAAGGCCGTAACTGGTGATGGTGGATGTAAGATTGTCAGATGGGAGATTTGCACTGAGACTGCCCTGTATTTTCATCAAGAACCGACCGAGATAGTAGCATTATCGCTAGCCACCCTCATTGCATGCAGCGCATCCAGTAGTAGGTATGTAATGATGATGTAAATTGCACACATAACGCCGCCCACGCATGCCCAATCCCAATCCCAACCTAAAACTAGAAAAGGACATCATGAAATATCACCACCCAACCTCCCACCCCTAATTAAGCCGCCCGTAGTTCTCTGTTGAATTCCCCCCACCCCACTGCTTCCGCTCACGATATCTCATTGTGCCCCGACCCTTAAACTTTACCTCACCGGTATCGGCAATGGGTTCCCACCGCCGCTGCGACTCCCGCTCACGCTCTTCACGGAGGATCCGTTCCTCCCCTTGTGGGTCATCGCGCGTGTAGTTGTGGTGGTGTCGGCGGTGGCGACTCCGTGAGCGGTCGCGGTATCGACGGCGTGATCTTGAGCGGTCGCGGTGTGGGGACCGGGAGCGGTGGCGGCGGTGGTGATGATGGTGACGGTGGCGGCGTTGCTCGGGGGATTTGGTTTTTGATTTTGCGGGGGAGAGGGGGTCGGTTGGGACTGGGGTGCGGCTGCGGCCTCGTGGGATGTCGTCGGCGTCCATCGGCACGTCTTGGTCTGGTGGTGCACTGCTAGTGTTGCCGCTGCCCGTGTCTGCCCCTCCACTGGGCGAGCCGGGTTGTGGGTCCCGCTGCCTCCCTCGCTTTTCGGAGGTCCCCTCCTCGGCGTCCGACCATTCGCTCCCAAACGCATACCTTTTCCCTCGGAACTCGATCTCCCCGCACCCGACTACCACTACGTCTTCCAACGGCCGGTCCTTTGCGTCAACTTTCACCTCGCCAATCTGTTTCACTACCGCCATCCCGCCGACAACTTTTCCGAATAGCGTGTGCTTCCCCGTTAGGTGCGTGCATTCGTCGGCGAGGGTGATGAAGAACTGGCTGGTGTTTGTCCCCGCCCCCCGGTTCGCCATGCATACCAGCCCCGGAGCATCGATTTCTCGCCAGCCAAGGTTCTCGTCTTCGAAGGTTTTTTGTGGGGGATCAAGCGCGCAGAGACCGCCGGTGCCGTTGCCATTGGTGATGTCGCCTCCTTGGAGCATGAACTCGCCAACCACGCGGTGGAAGATCGAGCCCTGGTAGGTTAAGGGGATGGGGCGCTCAGGGTTGCTGGGGAGCGTGACGGCGGGTTTGGTGCCGCGACAGAGCGTGAGGAAGCTACGGCAAAGGGTTAGTTGGGAAACATGCTTGGAGGAGGAGGGGACAACTTTTTGTAGGCTTTGGGAGCATGTTCGGGGAAGAGCTCGATTGTTATGCGGCCAGTGGGGAGGGTGCCGATTTGGATGTCGAAGAAGACTCGTGGGTTAACCATGGCCGCTGTTGGGGTTGGTTGGGTGTAACGCGAGGTAGCTCGTTGACTAGTAGAAACTTAGACCTGGTGCACGGACCACTAATTACCCGGAGTTGGGATTAGCCGATTGTTCATGATGTCACTCGTTGCTTTTGCGTTGCGGGGAACTTCAAAGCAATTTTGGCTTCCTCCGTGGAGCGAGCCCGCGGTGACGGAGGGCATTATCTATGCGCCACCAGAGGACCCACAGTCCTCGGACGCTGTGAATACATAAGCTGTCGGGTCCCATGGAATCTCCAGATCCCATACCTTCCCTCTGACCATAAATCGCATCTGCATCGAATTGCCTCGATTCATCAAAAATGGAAACCCCAAGAGCATCCCTCTCCACCCTCCCCGAAGAGCTCCTCTCCAACATCCTCCATTACATGCCCACCAAGCACCTCTTCCGCACCAGCTCCGTCTGCCACCGCGTGCGCAAATCCGCAAACACACTCCTTTCGCAGCGCCTCAGCCACTCTGAATATCTGAGTGGCTACAACTTCATCTTTGAGTGTTCTACGCCTTCACGTCGGGTCTGCGTTGCCCTCCCTCCTCCAGCATCAGTATCTGACAACCGACAAACTTGCCGCAGACAATCACCCCCTACCAGCATTGTTATCAGAAAAGACTCACTTCTCCAATATCACCCAATAGGAACCTCTCGCAGGTCTACTCCCGCTTCATCCCGCACGCCCCCGCAAATGTCCGTAATCCATATAACTCACAGGATGCCACGCCCCGCCCCATATCTACCGTTGTGTCCCTTGAGGAGACGGATTACTTTGCGCAACTGTGCGCGAATGCGGTGCTTGTAAAGCTGGGTCAGCTGCAGGGACTGTTTACATCGATGATACGCGTGTTCGACGACACATTCTTCTGGCTTCGCCGTCCGGGGCTAAGGGGTGCGGCAATGAGTAAGAATGCGAGAGTGGTGTGGTTGGATGATGCGAGGAACGCGGGGTTGAAGATTCGCGTTACGGAGCGGGAGAGAAGGGCGTGGGTTCCCTTGTTTGGACATGATCATGAGGAGGATGAAGAGCGACCTGTGAGCTACTTGGTTGAGTATGAGGAGGTTCTTGTGAGGACTGCGTATTTGGTGGGGGTGTTGGAGGCGGAGGAAGAAAGGAGTGCAAAGGACGCGGTGATGCTTGGGAGGGTTTGGTACCTATTCCTAGAAGTGAGAATGAGAGGGCTGACAGACGTGCGGAAGCCGTTGGTTGCGCAAGATCTGCTGCTTCCGAGCTATTATTAAGTGACAGAACCTTGTGTGAGATATGCGAAAAGTATCCTTAGGAGTGTTTACTCGCTGTTCTGTAACTGTGATAGTGTTTTGGGGAACCAAATCTAGAAGTAGACGCTTATAGTAGTAGAGAGCAATTTTTCTGACCTGCACACGATTTATGTTAATATATAGTTTTTTTCCCGCATCGTCATATCATACTGTACTGAGCACAATGGTTCGGACGTCACGCGTCACAAAAGCCCTGTCTGAAGAGATTTTGTTGAGGATTCCGCCCACTCTTGGGCATTCGGGATTGAAAAAATCCGTCACAATAAAAAATCTCGTCCGAACCATTGCGCTCGGTACAATGCATCTATCCGTCATGTCGTACATCCCCGCAGTCGATTCATCCCACCAACCTCAACCTCAACCCCCCCCCCCCCTTCTTTCCGTGTCTTGGCCTATTTTCCGCCCCCAAGAACCTCTTTGACAACACTAGCAACCTCACTCTTCACGACGGGCCTCCCCTCAAACTCTTTTGTAACCGCCCTCATAACATCGCCAATGTTCACCCTCACCTCCTCACCCTGGAGTCTAGCCACCACCTTCTCCACAACATCCCGGATCTCATCCTTCTCCACCGTCTTGACAGAACCTGCATACCCATCCAACACAACTAGCTGAGCCTCTTCCTTCTCGACCAAGTCTTGTCGGTTTGCGGAACGACACTCAGCGATTGATGTGGCGGACTTGGTGCGCGTTTTGTTGATGATCTGGAGAATAGCGACGTCATCATTGGGAGGGCTGTCGGTCAGCTGTGCGTTCTTGATTTCGGCGAGGAGACCGCGGAGCACCGAGAGCTGCGTTTGGTTCTTGGATCGCATCGCCGTTTTGAGATCATTCCGCAGCGTGACGAGTAATGGGGGGACGGGAGCGGTAGAATTATGCCTGGCAGAGGCACGGAGGAGAAGGGACGGGACGCGGCGGGAAAACATTGTTGCTGTTGGCGGTGGGGTGGAGAATTTGTGGTGAGAAACGATGCACAGAAATAGATTAGGTGATACATGTACAACTCAGGGTTAGGGTGTCCAGCTTACTACTGGAAGGATACGTCAGCCGCTTAAGCTCCCGAGCAGCACGCAGGGCAGATCAGCTAATTCCACAACTCCAACTACAAATGGCTTCTGCAAATCCCTACGACAGCACCTATGATAGCGCCCGCATAGAGCAAGATGTCATTGATCCCGACGACTGTAAGTCCTCCCCCTTCTCCTAAGCGCGCTCCCCCCCACCCCCCGCCCGGACCCATAAATTAACCGTGCACACAGTGGACATCAACGAATTAGACGACCCTCTCGATGATGCTAATACTTCCGCTACCGCGCCGCTAAACCCGTCCTCCCTAACCTCTGCCATCCCCGGCGAGGACCGTCGCGCACCCCTCAATACTCTCGATGAGTCGGTGTGGGACACGTTATCGCGCGACGTCCTCGCGGTGTGGACGAAGATGAAAGCGGTTCTCTACCCAAAGTTCACGTTTCGACGGTGGCCTGATGCAAACGATGTGTTGGGCAGTCATGGAGGAGGAGGCGGTTCAACCCGGAGTATGGTTCTTGGGGATTGGGATCTTTGGGGCCCGCTGCTGTTCTGTCTCGCCCTAAGCACCCTGCTGAGTATTTGCGCCGCCGAGAAGCAGAAGACACAGGTGTTTGCAGGCGTATTCTCGATGGTCTGGGTGGGCGAGGCGGTGATTACGAGTCAGATTAAGCTGTTGGGCGGGAATATGTGGGTTTCTTTCTTCTGGGTGTTATGAGATTCGGGTGCTAATGAGAAAACAGATCTTTTTTTCAAAGTGTTTCAATCATCGGGTATACCCTATTCCCCGTGGTGGTTTGTGCGCTGCTCAGCGCGTTCCGTGTGCATGCGGTCGTGAGGGTGCCGGTATACTCAGTGTGCTTCTTGTGGAGTCTGGCGGCTGGTGTTAGTATCCTCGGAGGCAGCGGCGTGGTTAGGAATAGAGTTGCGTTGGCGGTTTTCCCGATGGCTATCTTTTACTTTGGGTTGGTGTGTTTGTGCTTGATCAGTTAGGGATCCAGATATCCTTGGAGTTGGATGGTTGGATGGATGGAGGTTATTGAGACGCAACTGACGTGATATGCTGGGGGTTTTGATATTCTTTCATTTGAAAAATTCGGCGTGCGTCTTTGGTTGAATTGAAATACGAGGACCCACATTCCGGTGAAAATAAGTACAGCTGTCCATGCCCTAATCCGTGAAGTTTTTCCCAACCTATTTATGCAGATTACATTCCCACACCTTGATGTTTCTTTCCTTCTCCCACGTAATAATCGTGCTCAACATCACTGTTTTTGCCACCTGATAACCCAAGACGTTGGCTTATGGTCAATCCGTCAATAGAACATGGCATGGCACGTATCCGTCAGTATCGATACGGATCTCACCATCGCCGATATCCGTTCTTCCTAGCGCTGAAATTGATTCGTTTGCCACCGGTTTTCAGGGTTAAATTTTGAACCCGAGGAATTGGTTGAGCAGTGGTGCAACGTGCTCGGAGTGGTATAATGCTTAGGTACGACGGGCCTTTCGGCTTCATGCCGCCGCGCCGCAGTGCAACTGAACCAATCCTCCAGGGTTTATCCCCCCGCGTTATTGCCTAGCCTCCTTGGAAGCAGCACACGCTATTGGGAAGCAAAATTTTAGTTGTCATGGGACCCAATTGAAGGCCGAGTGACGGCTGGTGGTGGGGAGAAAAGACAACACAAGCCTGGCAGGTACACGCAATAAACTAGACCCAACACGGTAGTTATGGGATAGGGTGAAATGTCCCCCCGCTGAGAAAAGCATATATTTGCTGCGAGATGGTGCTGATGATCGTTGAGACAATTCGCACAATTCCCACGAGGGGGCGCACTCCGGGTAGATTAGGTTACCTTACGTTGGCTAAATGTGATGTTGATGACGACCCCTGACACTCTCCGTGTTTGATACAAAGTACTTGGGGAAGTTCAGAGGAGAGATCACGACAAGCGGAAGTCCGATCCGACTACGCTTCTCGTAGAGAGTTAAAGGCGTTGCCGAGGTTGGTTGGTCCCCAGTGGTTGGATCAGGTCGGAGCTGTTATTCTGCAGGGGAATAAATGCTTCCCACTTATTTGAATCGTACATGATTCCGAAGTGGGCGTGAGGTACATAAGGTTGCTACGGTGTTTCGAACAAGCGAGCTGTTCCAAGAATTTTGTTAATGCTGCTGGTACTTTTTGCCTTCGAAAGGAGGAGGAGGACGAGGCATTGAGGGCCGCATTGGATAGAGGTCAGGTGGGTGGAGCAACCAACGACAGCGTTAGATTTAGTGGTTATACCAGGTATGTAACACATGGAGAGAGAGAACTCGGTGTTACATGCCGCCATTAGGTAGTGAATGATCGATGGTTGGTTAGCTGTGGAAAGGCGATGGGCAGGAGGGTTGAAATCGGCAGCTCGTATGCTAAGGAATCGTTTGTGCTGCAATTTTGTTTTTGCTTTTCTACACATCTGCTGCTACCGATGATGCTACTGCAGAGGTTATCGTTATCGAATGGATGGAGACATCCGGTGATGGTTATATGTTGTGGTTCATAACAGCACAGGTAAGGAGCTGATGAAAGAGTTGTCGCAATGGGAATGGCCATGCTCACCCATTTCCCTGTTTTCTCCCATATGCTAAAGATCATCGCATCACTGTCAGGTTGAGATGTTCTTGGACCCTGATATTATATTTTATATTACTGTTTGTGTGTGTACCTCTACGGACCGGTCATACTCTAAGGGTTCTCTATCTCGCCTTACCCCTCCCCGCCGCCGCGCATCAACCACCGCCTCCAACGTCTTTTGCAGAATACCAACCAACTCTTGTCCGACCTCAAACCCCCAACCCCATCTCCAAGAAAATACCAAACACCCCCTCCTCGTCTTCCCCTGCAGCTTCTCCCACCTACTGCATCGTTCATTCCGCCTACCGCCGCTCGCTTGTCCCTTTGCTCGCAACTCCCCCGCAACTCGGTGCACGATACATACGACGCTCTCTCGATCGATCGCTACTTTCTGCAGCAGCAGCAGCTCTTGCCTCCCTCTCAGTGTGTGGCTGCCAAACAGTACAGTTTGGTGGGTACGTACCTAAGTACTTGAACACCACAGCCTCATTTGCGCTGCTGCAGCTCGACGAAACCGCCAGCTAGGCACCGGAGGACAACCTCAACTCGCTCCATACGATTCTGCTATTCAACACCACTCCCATCTAGCAGCATCATTCGAGGAAACTATCTTCGAACGAGCAGCTGCTGCTACACCTCTGTTGTTTCCTTCTCCATACCTAGCTGCACACAATGCAGCAGTCACCAACAATCAGTTGTCCCCTCAAGGTACGTCATAGCAACCAGGCCCTATTTACCCCCCCCCTTTAAGATCGACTTCAATACATGCATCGGTTTCTTTTTTCCCCCCTCTTATTTTCGTAGCGCCATTCATACCCTGGAGTCCTCCTACCGCAATTACGTTTGAGACGTGCGTCGAGATTTAAGCTTTTCCCAAGATATGGCTAACATGTGATCTGTATGTGGCGGTTTAGACAACGACGGAGATCGACTGGATAGCCCCACTCAAGTCCTATATCGCAAAGACTTATGGCGATCCGGAGAAGTACAATGAAGAATGCGCGACGCTGAACCGGTTACGACAGGATATGAGGGGTGCAGGGAAAGATTCGGCGGCCGGGAGAGATCTGTTGTACCGGTATTATGGACAACTGGAACTGCTGGATCTACGATTTCCGGTCGAGGAGAGAGGCGTCAGGGTTAGCTTTACATGGTAGGTGAGCCTGTTGGTTATTTATGTGGGGTTTATTGGGGTTCCGCGGTATTGCGAGGGTGTTGGTCGTCGTCCCCAGACCGCAGTCTTTGGAGATATGGATTGACGGACACCAGGCCTGAGTGAATGCTGAAGTTTCTGCGGTTAGGTACGATGCATTCACGCACAAGTCAACGTCACAGTACTCTCTTGCTTTCGAGAAGGCGTCGATAATTTTCAATATCTCCGCCGTCCACTCGTGCCATGCCGCAAACCAGAACCGATCGGAGGAAATTGGTGTGAAAACGGCTTTCCATTCATTCCAGGCTGCTGCGGGCATGTTCACATATATAAACGAGAATTTTCTTCACGCACCATCAACAGATCTTAGTAGAGATACCGTAAAAACTCTTATTAATATCAATCTTGCTCAAGCACAGGAAGTTTTCTTGGAGAAGCAAATTGCGGATGGAAAGAAGAGCGGCATGTTAGCAAAGTTGGCTGCTCAGGCTGCGTTGCTGTATTCACAAGCGGTTGAGGGTTTACAGGGGGATTCTACGAAGGGTGTGTTTGACAAGACATGGAATACGATGTGCTCGGTACGATTTTTGTCTCAACATCTGCAGAGTGTTTCCTTGCTAAGTTTCATGATTACAGGCCAAACAATTCTTCATGGAGTCTCTTGCTCATTATCTCCAAGCGTTGGCCGACTGTGATCACTCGAACTATGGTCTATCCATTGCGCGGCTTCAACTGGCGGAAGTCCTTGGCAAAGATGCTGTCCGTACCGCACAGATGATCCCCAATAATCCTTCTACGAATTCCAACCTCTCCATTGATGCCGGTCCTGGCCTAGTCCAGATTACGAAACGTCACCTCGGACTCGTTCACGAGAAGCTCAGTGAATTGGCCAAAGACAACGACTATATATACCACCAAAATATTCCCTCAGAGTCAGCAATTCCTAACATACCAAAGATGCCGGCTGCAAAGGCGATTCCAGTACAGGAACTGTATCAGGGTCAGGATATCAACCGGATTATAGGGCCGGATATTTTCCAGAAGATTGTGCCAATGAGTGTAACAGAAAGTGCATCTTTGTATGATGAAGAGAAGGCAAAGCTCGTACGAGCGGAAACGGAGAAGGTTGACTTGGCCAATGCGGAGATGGTGGCAGCGTTGGATTACCTGAAGCTTCCCCACTCTCTTAAGCTTTTGAAGAATGGATTTGCAGATGGAATTGACGTTGCCGACGAGTTTAGGGATTGGTGTGCGGATATGGCCAGTAAGCCGGAGAGTATGGAAAACACCTTCACCGGGCTGAAGACAAACAAACGGAAGATTAAGGACATTCTGGAGGCATCGTCCAAGAGTCTAGAGCAGGAGGAGCTTGTGTGCGAGAAGATGCGGGCTAAGTACCTGGACGAATGGACACAGCAACCGTCAAGTAGGCTCACACAGACATTGAGATCCGACATTCGCAGTTATCAAGAGGCTATTGCTGCGGCTGTCAATAGCGATAACCAGCTTTGGACGCAGTACAAGGTGGTGGCGAATGATATGAAGGATATGATTCAAGCCGGACAGAAAGCGGATGAGGGTGCCGTGGATCAACTGTGGAATAGTAAAGCGGGCAACCCCAACTTCGATCAGGCTAATGGACGAGATGGCGGGGAAACTCTTCTCGATGTGGACGACGGAGAGGGTGGGCCAACTGTTATGGAACAGATCGAAAGGGTAGAAGACTTACTAAAGAAGTTAAATCTCATCAAGAGAGAGCGAGCGCAAGTGCTGAAGGACTTGAAAGATATAGTGAGTATTTCGTTACGTGTCGCCGAAGGATCTGAACTAATCCTGTACGCAGGTTCATAACGATGATATTTCTAACGTGCTAATTCTCAACAAAAAAGCGGTTCAAAATCACGAAAACGCATTATTCGCTAATGAACTGGAAAAGTTCAGACCGCACCAAAACAGACTTCTGCAAGCTACCCACAAACAGTCAGCCCTTATGAAGGACTTGACTGCAGCGTATGGGGATCTTCTGCAGGACAAACGGATAAGAGCGGAACAGTCGAGATATGAAGCACTTTCTAGGCAGCGCAACTCGATATTATCAAAGTTCAAAAAGACGTATCAGGCATTCCTGGACGTATGGGAAGGACTCGAAAAGGCCCAGCAGTTCTACTCTGAGATGTTCGAAACAGCAGAGAGCTTGGATAAAAATGTGGAAACATTTGTGAGTAACCGGAGAAGCGAAGGCGCAATGTTATTGTCATCAATCGAGAAGGAGAAGGGGTCAGATGCTGAAAGGCAGCAACGGAGATTGAGAGAAATGATGGAGAGGGTTTCAATGGGGGGCGAGGGGACATCTCCAAATTCCAGTCGACCATCTCATTCCCAGCATACTTCACCAACCAACGCCATGAGCCCTCCTACAACCCCGAGATATCCTCAGCAATACCCTGGCTATGGAGCACCGACCCCTCCTCCACCCCCTCCACAACCCCCTGCTCAGGCCGGATATAGCTACCCAGGATACCCATCAGCGCCACCCCCACACCAACCGCCACCTAATGGCTCTAATGCATATGTCAGAAGAGATTCTTACGGTCAGCTTCCAGGACTTCCGCACTACCAAGCACAACCCATGGCACGACGAGAATCCAATCAGCCATTGCCATCTCCAGGGCTAGCGCCCAATTCTCAGCAGTATCAACCTGGACATTACTCGTCGGGACCACCTAGCGGATACGGTGCCACAGGATCTACCGGCTACCAAGCACAGCCTTACAACCCGGGTGCATATGTTCCTCCACCACCACCGCCAGGCCCACCCCCATTGCAGAACCGCGGAAGCTTCGGCGTGCTAGCCCCAACTGTGTACCAACCACCACCACCTGGTCAGCGCCAGAGAGAATCTTATGGTCAGCCACCACCGGCTCCAACACAATCGAAAGGTGGAGATCCATGGGAGGGGCTGGCGGGGTGGAAGTAGGGTGTTGCGAAACGGGGCAGGTGTTTTTCTTTCTCTTTTCTTCTTTAGCTAGCGGTGAGCTTTTTGTTCGTTGGTTTGGTTGGTTATTTTTTCTATTGTTTGTTTATGCACTGAAACGGGGTAGTGGTGGTGAGGGGAAGAGAGGGTAGGGGGGGAGAAGGGAGGGGGGAGAGGAAGGGAGAGGAAGGGGAAGTCTGTATCTAAGTAGATGCTGTGGAGAAGTGTAAGAAGTTCAACCTTGGAGCAGCTTTGCGTGCAGATTTAATTAAAACATGGAGCACACACACAACTGGATTGGTGATTCAAATAATTCCAGCCGCGAATCATAACTCGAATGCTTGAATTAAATAATTGTAGTTGGCGGACGGATTCAACTAGTGGAGCATCGTTGTTAGAAAGTTGATCTAGGGTAATGTAATTCCATTGGAGCTGCCGATCTCGATTGACTGGTCTAGAATAATTGGCGTTGGGTTAGGTTTAGTGGTAACGGACGTCAGACAAAAGATGGCGATGGGATTTCGGGTGATGAAAAGAGTCCAGGAATGGTAGTGGTAATATGCCCAACTCCATCTCCACCTCCCGGCTTTTCCGCTCCTTTTTCATCTCCGTTTCTTCGTCTTCTCGATGCTTGCAGTGATAAAGTGGTGGTAAATATTATTAGTGGTGAGGTTCCGTTTGTTTCGTATCCTCCAAGTTTCCTTGGATCCAAAACCTTGCTCGGACTAGCTAGGTATGAACTTAGGTAGTATCGGTATCCGGCAGAATCCAGTTATCGTCCAATTCCGGAACAACACAATGTCCAAGGGGGCTATTCGAAGGCATTTCCCTTGTTGAATAGGATCCATAATGTTGATTATAACGCGACGACGGCGCCAGGTGTTCAAGTGATTAACGCTGATTAGTTGAATGATAAAAAGTCCAGACAGCCCAACTCTCTCACCATTCAAATCTCGGGATAAACATCACTGCACGCCCCTGGTATCAGCTCTTCTCCCTCACTCAGGGCCGGGGAATACTCACAACCTCCTCCTCAACGGACACTCCTTCCTGACCCTCTCCACCATCCCTAGGTCTATATCCGCCACACAAAGCTCGGGCTCCCCCGCCTCCTCTCCACCATCTCTACACCGCGCCACCACCGTCCCCCACGGATCCACAACACATGCCCCACCCCAACTAACCCGCTTCTCATTATGTCTCCCCCCCTGCGCAGCAGCAACAACCCAACACTGCGTCTCCACCGCCCGAGCCCTCAGCAGCAACTCCCAATGCGCCCTCCCCGTCGGCACCGTAAACGCACTCGGATACGCGATCACCTGTGCTCCCCGTGCAACGAGCGCGCGCGCCGCTTCCGGAAAGCGCAAATCGAAGCAGATCTGCATTCCGAGGCTGCCGAAGGGGGTTGGGAACGGCGGGGTCAGCGCGCTTCCGGGCTGTGTAGTAGCGGACTCGTGAAGGCGCACAGTAGGGAGGGAGATGTCGAAGAGGTGGAGTTTGTCGTAGCGGTAGGTGAGTTCTCCAGATGAGGAAATATAGATGCTGGTGTTGTACACGTGGTCGGAGGTGGGGGAGGGCGTGTGGATTCCGGCGGTTATTGCGAGGGAGAATTGGCGTGCGTGGGATTGGAGGCCGA